>ENA-OQAR01000340-OQAR01000340.1-human-gut-metagenome-genome-assembly--contig:-NODE-340-length-13946-cov-2.517910_pt1 | contig 13946 bp, 18 predicted proteins | sample MGYA00242738_ERZ504533 | MGnify/ENA primary metagenome ERZ504533 (study PRJEB26092, sample SAMD00036276) | human gut metagenome | host: Homo sapiens | study: EMG produced TPA metagenomics assembly of... | reverse complement strand
CCTTGCCTTCATAAGTGACGGTGCCTGAGGTCGGTTCAAGCAGCTTCAGCACCATGTTGGCCACCGTGGACTTGCCGGAACCGGACTCGCCCACAATTGCCAGCGTGGTACCCTTCTTGACGGAAAAGCTCACATCGTCAACGGCCTTGAACATCTCCTTCTTGCGCGGCAGCTTGAACTCGCGTGTCAGATGATCCACCGTGATGATGGATTCGCCGGACTTCAGGGAATCTTCATTCACCTTGTGTTCCATCACGCCGCTGGCATCGCCACCATGCTCCTTGACGGAGATGATGCGCTGCGAGGCCAACGACGGCGCCGCCGCCACCAGTCGCTTGGTGTATGGATGCTGCGGATGCTGCAGCACTTCCAGAGACGGGCCGGATTCAACGACCTGCCCCTTGTACATAACCACGATGTGCTGCGCACGCTCAGCCGCCAAACCCAAGTCATGGGTGATGAACAGCACTGCGGTTCCCAACGAATCGGTGAGCATCTGGAGATGATCAAGAATCTTCTTCTGCACGGTCACGTCAAGCGCGGAGGTCGGCTCGTCAGCGATCAGCAGTTCCGGACGGCATGCCAAGCCGATGGCGATGAGCGCACGCTGGCGCATACCACCGGAGAACTCGTGCGGATACTGGCGTGCACGAGTGGCGGCATCCGGCAGACCAGCCTCAGAAAGAAGACCTGCGATGCGGTCATCCATGGTGGAGCCGATTACATACTTCTTGGCGATGTACCAAGCGTCATCCTCGGCCACGCCGACCTTGATCAGGTCGTCGGCCACGCGCCAACGCGTTTCAGATCCTGGGACCCACTCCGACTCGAAGTACGCCACGGTCTTGTCGAAGTCGTCGCCGGTCTTACCGATCTTGGACAGCGCTTCCTTCGCCGCGGACAACAGCTCAGGAAGCTCCTTGGAGCCAAGGAAAGTTTCATCGTCGTTGCCTTTAAGTTCGACATCGGCATCGGCGAGAGCCTTCGACAGCGAGGAACGCTTCTCATGGGCGATATCCATATTGTTGGCGGCCAGAGCCTCCTTCACCTGGGTACCGATACGCCACACCGGGTTCAGGTTGCTCATCGGATCCTGCGGGACAAGACCCATCTTGTTGCCGCGCAACTTGTCGAAATCCCTCTGCTTGTAACCGGAGATTTCCTCGCCGTCAAGCTTGATGGATCCTCCGACCACATGGCCTGTGCCCGGAAGCAGACCAAGCACCGCCATAGCGGACGTGGACTTGCCGGAGCCGGACTCACCAACGATAGCCACCCACTGACCCGGGTATACGCTGAAAGAGGAGTTGCGAACCGCATGTACCGGCTGGCCATCATCAGTGGTGAAGTCGACCTGGAGGTTCTTGACTTCCAGCAGCGGACCGTTGGCACGTTGCATGGCCTCGAGCTTGTTTTCGGTATTCATTTCAGTCATCGAATATCCCTCACTTACACTCACGTACGGCTCTTCGGATCAAGCGCATCCTTCACGGCGTCACCCATCATGATGAAGGCAAGCACAGTGATGGCAAGTGCCGCGGACGGGTAGAACAGCACCATCGGATCGGTACGCAGAATAGACTGCGCATTGGAGATGTCGCCCCCCCAGCTGACGGTAGTGGTCGGCAGACCCACACCAAGGAAGCTCAATGTTGCTTCCAACACGATGTATGTAGCCAGAGACGTTGTGCCCACCACAATGATCGGTGCCAAGGAATTCGGCAGAATGTGGCGGAACAGGTTACGCACGCGTGGAGCCAAGTGCGGTGGAAGCCGTATTGAACTCCAGATTCTTAGCTTCCATAACAGCGCCTCTCGCAATTCGCGCAACGGATGTCCAGCCGAATAACGTCATGACCAGAATAATCTTCCAAATGGAATCGTTGGTCTTGAACATCTGCAGCACCACGATGGCACCAAGCAAAATCGGCAAAGCCAGGAAAATATCGGTCAAACAGCTGAGAATGTGTCGACCAGCCTCGAAGAAACCGCTCAACGCACCGATCAGCGTACCCAACAGCACCACCAGCACCGTAGCGAACACGCCGACGCTCAGCGAGGTACGAGTACCATGCACCACGCGGGAGTACACATCGCAGCCTTGCAGATCGAATCCGAAAGGATGTCCCTTCGAAGCCGGTTCCAAGGAGTTCTCAAGCGTGCAGTAGTTCGGATTCTGCTTGGTCATCACTCCTGGGAACAGCGCCACGAAGATAATGAACACAATAAGCACAGCGGAAATGATGAACATCGGGTTCTTGCGCAGGGTACGCCATGCGTCAGCCCAAAGGCTTGAAGCCGGTGCGGACTCATCTACCGAGTCAACGTCCTTAAGCGGCGTCTCCTCGAGAGGAGCAACATATCGTTCCTGTCCCGGAAGCGCGTGAGAAAGATTCGTCTCGTTCATATCAGTCATTGTTCAATCCTCCCAACTCACGCGTAGCGGATTCGCGGATCAAGCGCCGCATAGAGCATATCGACCAGCAGGTTGCACACTGCGAAGATCAGCATAAGCAGAGTCACAATGGACACCACCAGATTGCCTTCACCCTTGAGAATGCTTTGATAAGTCAGGTAACCAATGCCATGCACGTTGAAGATGGTTTCGGAAATCATGGCACCGCCCATCAGTGCGCCAAGATCCTGACCAAGGTAAGTGACGACAGGAATCATGGAGTTACGCAAAACGTGACGATTCATGACCGACCTGTGTCCATGCCTTTGGCACGTGCGGTGCGCACATAGTCAAGCGCGATATTGGAAGAATCTCCGAACGACTCAATCGGATGATATATGCCATAGACACAGATCCAAGCACCATTGCTGGCATCAGCAGGTCGATGAATCCTGGATTGGCACCGGCCGTAACTGGAAGCAGACGCAACTTCACGCCTAAGAAATACTGGGCAAGGAAGCCCGTGACGAAGGTCGGTACGGAGATGAGTAACAGAGAGATAATCAGGATCACGGTATCGCACCACTTGCCCTTGTTCAGGCCGGAAATCGCGCCGAAGATCACGCCGAACACGGCTTCGAACACGAAAGCCATCAGCGCAAGCTTGATGGTGACCGGGAATGCACGTCCGATCTGGTCGATGACCAGCTGACCGGAGAAAGTCTTGCCGAAGTCAAGAGTCAGCGCATTTTTCAGGAACAGCAAATACTGCACGATGAACGGTTTATCCAGATTGTATTCGGCACGAATCTGCGCGGCGACGGCCTCATTGACCGGCTTATCGCCAAACATCGCCTTAACCGGGTCGCCCGCAACGCGAACACCAGGGCGTACACCAAAAGCGTCGTGCCGAGAACCACAGGGATCATCTGCAGAATGCGTCGCAGAAGATATCTGCCCATTGGTTTCTCCTTTTTTGCTTATTCATTGTCAACCTTTTTCAGATTATTACTCATAATCATCGGGGGAAGGTTAACGATTTACCCCGCAAGTTTTGTGGCAACACACAACAAACTGCTTTATATTGCAGTTTCATGGGAATCAGCTGGGAAAAATGCTTGGCTACCGGCATCTACCCCCTGACGCCTCTTGGCCACACTGATGTCACCCTGAAACGGTGCGTATTACATGGAAAGGAAGGAACGGATATGATCCGCCCCTTCCTGCAATTGGCTCAGCGAGATTCACTCACGAAGATCGGCTCACTTGCCGGACTTGGTCATGTTCTCGTAGACCGGCAGGTTCTGCCAGTTCATTTCGAAACCGGAACGCCGGTAGCAGCCACACCGTAGGCGTTGGCGTAGTACAGCGGAACGGCCGGGAGATCGTTGAGCAGCACTTCCTGAGCCTGCTGGTACAGCTTATTGGCCTCATCGGTGGTCTGTGCGGCAGCAGCCTTGGAGCACAGGTCATCGAACTCCGAATTCTTGTAATCGCCATCGTTGGAACCATTGCCATCAGCAGCGTCAGAGGAATACAGCTGGTACAGGTAGTTTTCAGGAGACGGATAATCCGGCTGCCAAGCGGTACGGAACGCGCCGGTCATCTTGCGGCCGGTAACGTCGTTTCGGAATTCCTGGAAGGTCGGCACCGGGTTAGTGGTCACGTCGATATCGAGCGTGTTCTTCACGGAGTTCACCACGGCTTCAAAGATCGGCTTGGCTCCGCCGTCTGCATTATAGGAGAACGTAAGCTTGTCGTCGGAAGTCCACGGGCTGATGGCGTTGGCCTTCTCCCAGAGTTCCTTGGCCTTCTTTTTGTTGTACTTCAGATTCTCGTTGCCCTTGAGCGAATCGGAGTAGCCCGGAGTCTTCGGAGACGTGAATTCGACCGCTGGAGTTCCCAAACCATTCAGTACCTTGTCGCAGATGGCCTGACGGTCGATGGCCATGGACAACGCCTGTCGGCGCAACTGTCCTTCTTCGGTGGATGTCTTCCAATGTTCAAGGTCCGACGGAATGGTGAACGTCTGAATCACGGAACCGGCCTTGTTGTATGGCACCACGGAGGAATCGGATTCGAAGGTCTTGCTGTCGGCGGACGGCACCGTATCCATCACATCAAGGTTGCCGGCCTGAACATCGGCATAGGCCGCGTTGGCATCCGTGTAGATCTTGAACGTCACACCGTCGTTATTCACCTTGCGATTGCCTTTGTAATCGGGATTCTTGACCAGCTTGATTTCCTTGTCATGGTCCCAGGAATCGAACTTGTACGGGCCATCGGAAACCGGCGACTCTCCGAAGGCCTCGGATCCTTGTAGAAGGATTCCGGCATCGGATAGAATCCCGAATAACCCAGCTTGGTGGCGAACGCGGAACTCCGACTGGCTCAGGTCGACGGTGAACTCGTGATCGTTGACGATCTTCAGACCTTCAAGCTGCTCGTCACCCTTGAGGTTGTCGGTGTCCTGCAGCGCGTCATAGCCCTTGATGGTGGAGAAGAAGGAAGAGCACAGCTGCGCGTTCTTCGCATTAGCCGTATAGCTCCAAGCTTGGTGAAGGCTCGGCGGTCACATCGGTGCCATCGGTGAACTTCCAACCATCCTTGAGCTTGATGTCGTACTGGGTGGCGTCATCATTGGCGGTAATGGACTCAGCCACTTCATTCTGGGCCTTGCCATCCTTATCGAAAGACACCAACCCAGCGAACAGCAGATCGATAGGACGGCCACCGCCGGTTTCATTGGTGTTGCCCGGGATCAAGCCATTCTGCGGTTCGGAGTCAAATGCCGTAATGACATTCGATCCTTCAGTCGCGTTCCCAGACGTGGAAGACCCACAGCCGCCCAGCATCATGCCAAGCACACAGGCCGCCGCCGCAACGGCAAACACCTTGCTTTTCCTTATACTCATTATGTTTTCCCTCATTATTCGGATTACCGGTCGGTATTGTTTCCCCGTACCAGCTTCATCTAGGTAATACACCCTAAATCAAGAAGAAACACCAATTTCTGTTACAGGAATGTAACGAAATATCCATGGACCGCGACTACGCACGAGGAAATGCCTGACCGTATCGGGCTTCAATTGTTCGATGGAGACATGCGTGTACCGTTGCGTGGTCTTCAGCGAGGAATGTCCCAAGAGCTCCTGCACCTCACGCAAATCCGCTCCCCCGTCAAGCATATGCGTGGCGGCACTGTGCCGCAGAGCATGAGGGCTAATGTCGGGAACGCCGGCATCACGCGCGCATTCGTGCACCACACGACGTACCATCCGCTGATCAATGCGTTTGCCTTGTCTCCCAAGAAACAGCGCAGCCGCGGACTGCTCCCCCACCAACAGGGGACGCCCATCATCCAGCCACCGACGTATCGCTTTTTGCGCCGGAGCGCCAAATGGCATGACTCGTTGTTTGTTGCCTTTGCCGGTCACTTTGACCGTTCGATTGGAAAAGACCACATCCGGCACATCAAGTCCCACCAGTTCAGCCACACGCATGCCCGTTGCATACAACAGTTCCAGCATTGCGGCGTCACGCAGCTCAATGGCCTGCTGCTTCATGGTCCGTTCCTTCGGCTGAGACGTTTCACCGTCCTCATCCACGCGTTCCATCAGCTGTTCAGCCTGTGATTCGCTGAGCACATCCGGCAACGTATCAGGTATTTTCGGGGTCATGAGCGCACAAGCCGGATCCGTCGTCGTCACGCCATGCTCATGCGTCCACGCGAAAAAACCACGTACCGCCACAGTTTTTCGGGCCATGCTGCTTTTCGCATGGTTTTTCGATGATTCCGCCATCCACATGCGAAGATCTTCGATGGTCACCTCGTTAAGATCCCTGCATCTAAGCCGCTCCAAGGCAAGCAGACATTCTTCGACATCGCCTCGGTATGCCTTCCGTGTGTTTTCACTCAATCCACGGTTGGCTTTCAGATATGTATCGAATGCCTCTACGCTCTTATCGAACAGCATGCCGATCAGCCTTTCCCGAGCTCAACAGCAAGCCCGAATCCATGAATTTCTTTCCATTATGTGTCCATTCTCCGATAGAAACCGAAATACCGGCACAACTTGAAAGGAGACCAACTATGCTGTCCAGTAGCGTTCGCTCAGCGAATCCGTCGATGATCGTCTATTCGAAGGGGAGATTATGCCGATTCCAAACGAAATTCCAGCAGGTGCACGCATTGTGGTGCGCACCTGCGAAGGTGTCGATCCAAAGGACCAGCGCATGAAATTCCGCGATTATGTCGGTCACGTACGTTCTTGGGACGGGCAGACATTGGAAATGACGCGCGATGCGGCAGCCAACGGTTCACGCCCAGAGCAACGTGTCAGCATTCCCGCCGACACCATCGTCACTGTCAAACCGGTTCCGGAACGTTCCATGACACGGCCGCGCCCATAGCGCGTCACACTGCGGAACGCACCTGTGCCATAGCTTGACGGTAACCGTCGAATCGCACGATATGCTCTCCCCTACGCGCCGACTCCAGAAGCATCTGCTGCCATCCGGTTTCGGGAATTGCCAGTTCGACCGTTTCGCAACGTTCTTCGAAGTCAGGTTCTTTGGCGAGAGCCTTGTATTCACGGAATGGCTGCCCTTGTATGAAGAAACGCGCCATCTCCTTGTCGTCACCGGCAGTGGGCGAGCCCTGTTGCGTGGTCATGCCGTGCAGCACGTTGGCCATAAGCGTCAACCGATTGGCCATATTACGCAGCAACGCTTCGACATTGGCGGCGTCCTCTTCCACCATTGCACGGTACGGTTTGATCGGTTAGCGCAACACGAGTCATGTCCCGCCATGAACCAGCGGCGAGCGCGGCTGCGATGTTCCGGTTGGGATTGGCCACCAGCTCGTTGATCATAGCTGTGGAAATGACGTGTGGCATGTGGGAAATCAGTGCCGCGCAACGATCGTGGGTCGCATCGTCAAGAACGATGAGTCGGTTGGAACAATGATCCACAATCATTGTCGCAACGGCGCGGAACCGCTGATACTCGGTGTTTTCATCTACGGTGATGGCCCAGAGCGCGCCATCGTAAAGCGTCGGATCCGACGATTCCCATCCGGACAGCTCATTGCCTGCCATGGGATGCGCGCCCACATAGCAATGTTCCAATCCAACGGCTTTAACCTGTTCCCGAACCATTGCTTTGACGCTGCCGACATCGGTGAGCGTGGTGATGTCCGTATCGATCAGTGGCTTCAACGCACCCAGGATTTGCGGCATGGCCTTGAGCGGATTGCATAACACAAGCACGTCAGGTTTTGTGTCGGCGAGCGCGGCCAGTGTGGACACACATCGTATGCCGTCCGCTTTCGCAGTTTCATATGGACGATCGTTATGGTTCCATGCGATGACTTCACAGCCAGCATTAACGAGTCTGCGAGCCAGTGACCCTCCGATAAGACCAAGGCCTACGATTGCGATACGCTGCTTCACCACATCAGCTCCTTTCCGACCGTTTCGCTGTTCTGCCAATCATCTGGCAGATGCTGTTCATCAAGCCGTACGCCTCCCTGCGGCAGCATCCATGAGGTGACTGGAGGATTGGGGCGTTCTCTTCGTGGGTATACGGCCAGAGTTTTGGCCCAGTCACCGTGTTCGGCGATTTCGACCAGCGCGCCATGGAAGCGTTGCTCCCATGCGCCGCATCGAGCGTCGCGATAAAACTGTATGTGCCTGTGCGTCCTTTGATTGGCCGCGAGATGAAACTTGTCATATTGAGGCCTGCATCGCGGAATACGTCCAGCAGGTTCGCGAGTACGCCAGGACCTGTGACAAGCGGAATAAGCGTCAGCACGGATTCGTATTCCATATCAGCTTGCGAACGAGGCTGTTCCAACAGTTTTCCGGCTTCCTTGCGTGGTGCGAGCACAAGAAAATCAGTCTGTGCGCCTTGATAATCCTGCACGGCGGTACCGATGCGCGTCACATTGTAGAGTTCACCGCAAATACTTGGCCCGAAAGCTATTTTCGTTTGCTTTTGATATCGCGACATGCGGCAGCATTGGATGGCGCTGGAGTCGGTTCCAAATGGTGTTCCGCGATGAAACGTTTTGCATTGCGCGAGACCATGCGCATGTGCGGTAGCCACGGTGGCGTCTTCCGGATTGGATCCCGCACGCACATATGCGTCGAAAGTTACGTCGACGCCCACTCGCGCAAATCCGACTAGATCTTTGGCGTCGATGAGCGCGTCCAGATTCGGCACCACGTAACCTTCGACGTTGTTTTCCCATGCCACGACGCCCCATCCTTCGCCCCGCTGCGCGGCATCAAGGATTTGCGGTACGTCATCCGCAGCCACCAATTCGAATCCTTCCGGCTCAAGATGGGCCAGTGCCTGCGATGCATTGACTGCGGCCTGATGGGTGAAGGTGCCTTGCGGACCTAGATAGAACAGCTTTCGTGCGCTCATTCAACCCCATTCCTTATTCTTGGTGTTCCCCTGAACCTTACCTCATTGCCGTGGAATCGACTGCCGATTATTCCACCGGTTGGGCGTTATCAGATGTTTTACCCTCGTTCGTCTGCGTATCAGCAGCAAACGCACCATCACGCGTCTCCTTACGCGGAGGTGTGACGAACCAACGTTTCGGCAGCACCAGCATCACAACCGGAATAAGCACGACACCGTACAGCCACATGTATCCTGCCTGTTCACTGAAGAACGGCATGGGATCATCTCCACCGAATCCCACAGGAATCATGGCGTCTCCTCCCGGACCATACCCCGACATCACCGTCCAGACCACCAGAGAGGAGCCGATCAGGTGCAATGCGAGGCCTGAGACACCGTCGCGTGATCGAGCTGACCATGTCGAAATGATCACCATGAGATAGGCGATCGCCAATCCGTAGGGAATATTCATGGATGCGCCCATGCGATGGGCCATGGTTCCCACTACTCCGACTATGATTCCGGAAACCAGATCGACGAGGAACCGTCCCCAAATCGGCAGACGGTATGACCATGGCATCAGTTGCGCATCGGGCGCCACGTCTTGACTCGACCCATACGTATCATGCGATTGCTTCATCTGTTGCATCATATCCCCTACTATCGCTCACCAACCTGAAAAGAAAAAGAGATACGCGAGGACACGTATCTCTTTTTTCATGGACGCAATAACAGCATCACTTGTTCTTCTGAGCGTTATTCTGCTGAGCCGTCAAACGGAGAGCCCAGCGGGCTCACCGTAGGCGAAGTGAGCAAGCACACTACCGTGCTTGCGAAGCCGACAGAACAACGTGAAGAATCACTTGTTATTCTGAGCGTTGTTCTGTCGACGCTGCTTGGCGCGCCACTTGTACCAATCCTCACGGCTGAGAATGATCTTGCGCACACGGATGGATTCCGGAGTGCTTCCACGCACTCGTCCTCGTTGGCGAAGTCCAAGGACTCTTCGAGGCTCATCTTGATCGGCGGAGTCAGGGTTTCGAGCACATCTGCGGTGGAGGAACGCATGTTGGTCATGTGCTTGGCCAGCGTGATGTTCACATCCAGCTCGTCAGGCTTGTTGTTCACGCCGACGACCTGGCCTTCGTACACCGGAGACTGCGGTTCGACGAAGAAGTTGCCACGTGCCTGCAGACGCTGCATGGCGTACGGAGTGGCGATACCCTTGCGATCGCAGACCATGGAACCGTTCTGGCGGGTCACGATCTGGCCAGCCCACGGAGCGTAGCCGGCGGAGATGGAGGATGCGATACCGGTGCCACGGGTGGCGGAAAGCAGTGCGGTGCGGAAGCCGATCAGACCACGGGACGCACGGTGAACTGCAGACGAACCCAGCCAGTGCCATGGTTGGTCATGTTCTCCATACGGCCCTTACGGTCGGCGAGCAGCTGGGTGACCGTGCCCATGTACTCTTCCGGAACGTCGATGGTGGTGTTTTCCATCGGTTCGTTGATCACGCCGTCGATGGTCTTGGTGACCACCTGCGGGCGGCCGACGGTCAGCTCATAGCCTTCACGACGCATCTGTTCGGCAAGCACGGCCAAGGCGAGCTCGCCACGACCCTGGACTTCCCATGCATCCGGGCGTTCGGTCGGCAGCACCTTGATGGACACGTTGCCGATGAGTTCGCGGTCAAGGCGATCCTTGATCATGCGGGCGGTAAGCTTGTGGTCCTTGCCTTCGGTTCCGGCAAGCGGGGAATCGTTGATGCCGAAAGTCATGGAGATGGCCGGATCATCAACGTGGATCAGCGGCAGCGGGCGCGGATCGGACGGATCAACGATGGTTTCGCCGATCATGATGTCATTCACGCCGGCGACTGCGACGATGTCGCCAGGGCCCGCGGAATCGACCGGGGTGCGCTCAAGACCCTGCGTACGCAGCAGTTCGGAGACGCGGAAGTTTTCGACGGAGCCGTCCACACGGGACAGACCGTAGGTCTTGCCCTTTTCGAGAGTGCCGTTGTAGATACGCACCAAGCCGAGTCGACCCAGGAAATCAGAGGAATCGATGTTGGCGACGTGTGCCTGCAAAGGCGCGCCTTCCTCGTATTCCGGAGCCGGAATGTTCTTGATGATGGCTTCGAACAGCGGTTCGAGATCTTCGTTATCCGGCAGACCGCCATTCTCCGGCTGGTTTTCGGAAGCGTAGCCGGCCTTGGCCGCGCAGTAGATGACCGGCAGGTCGAACAGCGCATCCTCATCGAGATCGATACCCTCTTCGATACGTCCTGAGCCAGGCCGAGCAGCAGATCGGAGGATTCTCCAACGACCTCTTCGATACGTGCGTCCGGACGATCGGTCTTGTTCACGCACAGGATAACCGGCAGCTTGGCTTCCAAAGCCTTGCGCAGCACGAAGCGGGTCTGCGGCAGCGGGCCTTCGGATGCGTCGACGAGCAGCACGACGCCATCAACCATGGAGATGCCACGCTCGACCTCGCCGCCGAAATCGGCGTGACCAGGAGTATCGATGATGTTGAGGGTGATGCCTTCCGGATGGCCGTACTTGGCGGCCAGCGGACCGGTGTACTGCACAGCGGTGTTCTTGGCGAGGATGGTGATGCCCTTCTCACGTTCCAGATCATTGGAATCCATCACACGATCCGGAACTTCCTCACGTTCGTTGAACACGTGGGACTGTGCCAGCATGGCATTGACCAACGTGGTCTTGCCGTGATCGACGTGTGCCACAATCGCTACATTTCGGATATCGCCGCGAACCGCCATCGAAACCTCTCTTAGTGTTGCTGTTTTCTTGCGTTACCGTTCGGTACATACTGGTTATCGGTACTTACAAATCCGTACTCCACACAAACCGAGCCAATCCTAGCGAACCATTACGACAGTCCCGGTCCCAGCGCTTTCGCCCACATACAAAGTTTGCGGTTGTCGAATCTCAACAACCGCAAACGTATGATCTCTTGGGACCACTCAAAATAATTCGCTAATCCTCAAGTTCCTTACCAGTGCGTTCCGGCAAGCACAACGCCGCAACGCAGGCCAGAATGAAGGCGACCGCGAAAACGATGAATGCCACCGCCTTGTTGCCACCGGACAGCGTCAGGAACCACGGCATGAGCAGCGGAGCTATGATGGCAGCCACTCGGCCACATGCCGCAGCAGCACCGGACGCAGCAGCGCGCAGGCGGGTCGGATAGATTTCCGGAGTCACCGCATACAGTACGCCCCACGCGCCAAGATTGGATGCGGACAACAACATGCCAAAGCCCAACACCGCAGCTACGGAACCCGCTTGCGAGAAAGCAAACGCGGCCACGGCCGACACGGCAAGGAACACGCTCAGCGTCTTCCTGCGGCCCCAGATCTCCACCAGCCATGCGGCCAGGAAGTATCCCGGCAACTGCGCGACGGCGATGGCCAGCGTATAGCCGAACGACTTGGTCAGCGAGCCAAACTGGTCGGCCAGCAGCGACGGCATCCATGTGAACGCTCCATAGTAGGAGAAGTTCACGAAGAACCACGTGGCCCAAATGGCTGCGGTGCGCGCGATGCACTTTTTGCCGAACAGTTCGCGGGTGTTGATCTTCGGCAGTGGTTTGCCCTTCGGGGAAGCCACTGGCTCGATGCCACCTGCCTGTTCGAAATAGCGTACGGCCTGTTCGGCTTCGTCCTCACGCCCCTTGGATTCCAGGAATCGCACGGATCCGGAATATGAACACGCGTCACAATGGCATACAGCAGCGGCAACGCGCCAATGAGCAAAGCCCAGCGCCAACCCCAATCGCCGGTATTCGGAATCACAAAGTAGCCAATGCAGGCGGCGACAATCCAGCCGACAGCCCAGAAGGATTCCAACAGCACCGTCATACGACCGCGTTGTTTGGTCGGAGAGAATTCAGAAACCAGAGTGGAAGCCACTGGCAGTTCGCGCCCAAACCAAGACCGATGATCAGACGAGCGATCAAAAGCGCGGCCAACGACCATGACAGTGCCATGCCGCCATTCGCCAAACCGAAAATCACCAGCGTCGCGGAAAAGACCGTTTTGCGGCCAACACGATCGGCTACAAAACCACCCAGCGCAGCACCGATCGCCATGCCGACGAAGCCGATGGACAGCACCCAGCTTTTCTCGGTTGGTGTCAGATTGAAATGCGGGTCAGCCGCGATGGCCGCCACAACGAAGGACACCAAGCCGACGTCCATGGCGTCGAAAGCCCAGCCGATACCGGACGCCACCAGAAGTTTCCTATGCGCTTTGTTAAACGGCAGGCGATCAAGACGCTCATTGCGTGTCAACGAACCCGACGAAGCAACCGATGCGGATTGCACGGATGTCATACTTCTTCCTCTCATACGAAACGACCATGCCTACAAGGCATGCCGAAAACCAGACAGAATCGTCTGAAAAGGAAACAATCCGAAAAGACGTCAGATTGTCGTCAACGCGGAAAGCACATCATCCTGCGTTTCCCGCACATCGAAATCATGGCGATCCCGAGCATCGCTCCATGTCGACTGTCGGAGCACATCCATGGTGTAGCGATACACCGTTGCCGGACGATTGCGTCCGACACGCAATTTGTCACCGGTGTCCTCCAGCTGCCCGGATGCGAGCATCTTACGGCGGAAATTCGCCAGATCGATGCTCTGACCGGCAACGGCCTCGTACACGTCATGCAGCTGGCTCAGCGTAAACCTCTCGCCTACCAATCTGGTGACGATCTGCGGATATTCGATTTTGCCACGAAGTCTGCTGAGGGCGTAGTCCACGATGTCGCCATGGTCAAATGCCAACTCAGGCAGATCATCCACAGGAAACCATTTGACATTGTCGTCGATATTCTGCCCGAGTTGCCCGTTAAGATCGTCGACCAACGCCCAATAGACGATGGATACCATCGGCAGCCCGCCGTGTGAGCGCGCTGGATCGCCGAATGTATACAGCTGTTCAAGATACCGTGGATGCAACGATGTCGTGGATTCCAGCGCAACGTAGGCAGATTGCTCCAGCGAGTGGTCAGCCCTCAAACCACCACCGGGCAACGCCCACTGGCCAAGAAAAGGCTGGCGCACGCGCCGGACCAGCGGTACGTCCACAAGGTGGATCCCCGCA
>ENA-OQAR01000339-OQAR01000339.1-human-gut-metagenome-genome-assembly--contig:-NODE-339-length-13963-cov-2.449696_pt1 | contig 13963 bp, 25 predicted proteins | sample MGYA00242738_ERZ504533 | MGnify/ENA primary metagenome ERZ504533 (study PRJEB26092, sample SAMD00036276) | human gut metagenome | host: Homo sapiens | study: EMG produced TPA metagenomics assembly of... | reverse complement strand
GCCAGTTTGGGAGCTGGACCTAAGTACTGGATGGATTTGACTAGAGAGGAGCCTGCTAACCACGAAGATACCGGACTTATTTAATTTAGCTTCTTGTGATGCGGTGCACTGTGGGCAGCAAAACACTTCCTCAGAACCGCCAAAAGCTCCCCCTTCGGGGGAGCTGGCAAAACCGTCAGGTTTTGACTGGGAGGGTACTTTTTTTAAGAGAAGTTCTCTGCGGTGGTCACTTCCACGATCTCGGTGCAGTAGGGCTTGAAGGCTTTCTTCACGGTGTCAAGGTCAAGGCCCAGCGCTTCGCAGGTCTCGGTGTTGATGGTGACGATACCGTTATCAAAGGTCTGGTAGGGCAGGTCTGCGGTAGTCTTGCCCTCGCACAGCAGCTCTGCCACCATATCGGCAGTGGCTTCGCCCAGCTGGACGTAATCCACGCCGTAGCCCACAAAGGCCCCGTTCAGTGCAAAGCTGTCGGCACCGGTGTAGTGCTGCACGCCTGCCTCGGTAAAGGTCTCGTAGATGGACAGCTCTGCGGTCATCACGGTGTTGTCGGTGGGGGTAAACACGGCCTTGACACCGGAAGCGATCAGGGCCTCGGCAGCCATCTGCACCTCAGCGGTGGTGGTGCCGTTCTTCTCAATGTACTTGATGCCGTTGGCATCGCAGAAAGCCTTTGCATCGGCAATGGCTGGGTGGAGGATCCTGACTCAGGTCGTACAGCAGGCCGATGGTGTCAATATCCGGGTTGACAGCGGTGATCAGGTTCATGATGGCCTCGGTGTTCAGTCGTCGGAGGTGCCGGTGATGTTCTCCTCGCCGTCAAAGCCTGCAGCGGCGGGGGTCGGTGACAGCAGAGTAGACAACGGGGATATCGGTATCCTCCACAGCGGCCAGCATGGTTGCGGCGGTGGGGGTAGCCACAGCCACGATCACATCCACGCCGTCCCCTACGAGGTCGGCACCGATCTGGTTCAGGTTGGACTGGTCAGCCTGTGCATTTGCGTAGTAGTCGGCGTAGTCGAAGGTAACGCCCTTCTCTGCCCCCAGCTCATCCAGACGGCTCTCCACAGATTCCACGATCTGGTTGAGGGAAGCATGATCCACATAGTTGACGATGCCCACCTTGAAGGTCTGGCCGCCCTCGGCTGCTGCGGAAGCGGCAGCGGAAGAAGCGGTGGAAGATGCAGCCACGGTGCTGGAAGCGGAGCCGCCGCAGCCGGTGAATGCCAGTGCAGAAACGGCGGAAGCAGCCATAGCGGCCTTGAGGAAGCTGCGGGCGGGAGATCATGGTAACGTTTTTCATAACAGTAAACTCCTTTCCCGGAGCGGGCGGCAAAAGTAAAAGACCCGCTCCCTTTGCGGGACGGGTCTTACAAATAAAAACGACCCTGTCCCTGTGTGTTATCCACAAGGACAGGGATCGGTAAAGTTCGATTCTGCGGTGCCACCTTGCTTGCCCTGCTTTGCAAAATGCAGAGCCTCTCACGGAGAGCCAACACTCCCCTGTCCTGTAACGGAGACTTCCGTCCAAAGCTACTAAGCTTGCTGCCCATTTGCCCGGCCCTCGGCGGCCCACGAAGCTCTGCCCCGCTCTCGCCCGTTTTCACTGTCCGGGCTCACTGAAGATGCGCTCTGCAGGTTCTCTTCCGCCTCATCGGTTTGATTGCATTATACACTTTATTGGCATAAAGTCAAGGGGAAATTTCAAAAATTTCTTTTTTCTACAGCACAAAGTCATTCTTCCGTGCATCAGGCCCGCTTTGTGCGGCGCTTGCGCCAGACGAAGTACGCCGTGTACGCCAGCCATACCACAATGCCGCCCAAAGTCAGCGCACGGCTCAGCCGGATGCCGTCGGGCTGGTAGACAAAATCGATGCTGTTTTCACCTGCCGGGCACAGCACAGCCATCAATCCCTCGTCCACCTCCACAATGTCGGCCTCCTGCCCGTTGACATAGGCCGTAAAGCCGTCATCGTAAGCACGGAGAAGAACACGAGGTTCTCTTTTTCCAGCGTGATCTCGGCGTGGAAGCCCGAATTGTTCATCTGGAACACACTGGCAGCCGTGGCGCGGCGCTCGCGGCAGTCCTGCACGTAGGACTCATAGTACAGCTCCTCCCGTCTGCCTTCCGGCAGATGGGTGAGGTACTTGCCGTAGACTGCAGCATCCTCGTCGGTAAGCACCAGTGCACGTATCAGGAGGTTTGCGCGGGTGGCCTTGGCTGTCTCCTCGTACTCGGTCTGGGTGAGGTAATAGTCATAGGCAAAGCCCATGGGCACGTAGTTCGTGTTGCGGTAGACCGCATAGCCGTCCTTTGCAAAGGCATATTCCCAGCCGTCGTCGCTTCGTTTTCAAAGTCAGTCTGCTTTTCCGGCGTGGTGATAAGGTACTCCACACTCAAAAGGCCCCGCAGTGCATAATTGGAAAGCTCCGGCTCACTGCGCACATCCCGCTTGACCCCCAGCGCCGGGTAGAAGCTGAGGATGCTGGGGGCTGCCGTGCTGCCAAAATACTGCAGGCAGCTCTTATCCAGCCACATGCCGATGTTGTCGTGGATCTTGTACGTATCCACGCGGTAATCGCCTTCGGGCAGGTCGTTTTTCAACAGCAGGGCGTTGGTGTCCTGCTTCACAAGGTCGCTGTCGGTATACCACTGGCCGAACTTGCCAATGCCGATGTGCACCACGCTGAACAGGAAGGCAAACGCCAGCACTGCCGCCGTCAGCGCTGGGCAAAGCGGCTGTCGCCCCGCCACTTCTGGCAGAGATAGCGGTACAACAGCAGGCCCAGCAGGCCAAAGCCCAGCACCGCACAGTACTGACCGGGGTTCTTGAGCACGCCGAACGACCAGCTGCCGGTGTCGCTGTCCTGCACCGGCACCACCGCAAAGGCCACCGTGGCGATCATCAGCCAGCTGATGCCGCGGGCCGGGCTGTCCAGATCGGTGTTGTGGTCTTCCAGCGCGTTCACGGTCATTGCGGCCAGCACCAGCACCGGCATATAGTACCAGCGCGCATAGTAGCTGGAATTGAGGGCGTAGAACGCACTGTTCAGGATGGGCACCAGTGCGAACACGGCGCAGGTGCCCACGATGCGCTTTTTACTGTCGCCGCACTTTGCTTTCCAGTAGGCACGGCACCGGCCAGACTGCACAGCGGCAGATAGGCCGACATGCTGGTCCACTTGATCACGCCCTCCGACCAGATGGAGGTGAGGTAGGGAGAATCCGGCGGCATGATCCAGCTGACGAGAATTGCAAGGTACTGCTGCACCTTGCTGTAGGTCAGAAAGCCCCAGCCGGAGGAAAGGTCGATGGTGCGCGGGTTCTGCAAAATGGAGAGCACCGCAGGCACCAGCAGGATGCTGCCCATGGCAGCGCCCAGCAGGCTTTCAAAGGCCAGCAGCCCGAACTTTTTGCAGTGAGACGGAAGTCCCTTGTGCTGAGCTTGCAGATGAAGTAGATGGCCAGAAACACCACCTGACCGATGAAGAAGAAGTAGTTGTTGACAAGGTTCACCGCCACCCAGAACGCAAACCAGCTGCGACGGTCGTTGTAAAGGGCCTCGTCCAGCGACCACAGCAGATACGGGAACAGCGCCACCACATCTACAAAGTGGTTGAAGAACACATTGTATACCGTAAAGCCGGAGAAGGTATACAGACAGGCTCCCAGCACGGCGTAGTCGATATTTTTGACGTAGCGGCGCAGATACAGGTACGCACCGCCGCCCGCCACGGCAAACTTGAGCACCAGCAGCGGTACCATGAGGTAGGGCAGCCACCCTGCGGGAAGAGCAGCGAGAACCAGAAGAACGGCGAGCCGTACAGGTAGAACGAATAGGCGTTCATCACGCCGCTGCCAAGGTCGGTAGCCCATGAGAAGGTATTGTGCACCGAGGTGAACGCACTGTCCGGGTAGCCTGCGCCCTTGATAAAGCCGTTCATATAGCGGTAAAAGCTGATCTGCTGGCTGTTGAAATCGCCTGCATAGTGGAAAAAGCCGCCGTCGATGATATAAAACGGCAGAAAGAACAGGGCCGCCGTGAGGGCACACAGGCCCACCGTCAGCCAGAATTTATCCTTTTTTGTCCCAGCAGCTGCGGCTGCCGGGCAGTACCAGACCGCTCCATGGTTTCCTCTTTTCTCTGCCAAAGCGGCAGAAAGTTGGTTTATTTTAGTATAGCACGAACACTGCACAGAAAAAAGGGCTTGACAACGCTCTGCCAGACAGGTATGTTGGAGAAAAAAGGAGGAAGCTGCCATGCTGTACCCGTTCAGTGCCCTGCTGGCGCGCATGAAATACATTACCCGCTGGAGCCTGATGCACTCCACCCGGGCCGAATCTCTCAGCGAGCACACCTGCGATACCGCCCTGCTGGCCCACATGCTTTGCCTGATCGCACGGCGTTACACCGGCACGCCCTGCCGCCCCAAAACGGTAGCAGTGGCGGCGCTGTACCACGCGCGCCCGGAGATCATTACCGGCGACATGCCCACACCGGTCAAGTACAGCAGCCCCACCCTGCGGGATGCCTACAAGGCGTTGGAAACCGAGAGCGTGCGCTGCATGACCGGCCTTCTGCCGGACGAGTTGAGCGAAGAGCTGTCCCCCGTTCATCTCCGGGGAACTGCTCACCGCCGAGGAAAAGCGCCTGCTGAAGGCCGCCGACCGGCTGAGCGCCTCATCAAATGCACGGAGGAGCAGCGCAGCGGCAACCACGAGTTTGACGCGGCGCTGGCCCAGCAGAAGCGGCCCTGCAGGCCATGCACTGCCCGGAAGCCGACTGGTTCATAGAGCACTGTCTGCCCTGTTACACCCAGAATCTGGATGAGCTGACCCGGCAGCAGTAATATTCCCCTTACGGAAACGGCACCTCGCGCACGTCGTCCGGGTCGATGCCCGCTTTGCGCTGTTCTTCAAAAACAGCATCGATCAGCTCGTCCAGATCTTCCAGATGGGTCAGGGTGCAGCAGTAGCGGCGCAGATTGGCCGCACCTTTCAGCCCCTTCATATAGTGCATGGTCTGAGAGCGGGCCTGCGGCATGGCGACGAACTCGCCCTTCTGCTCCACCATCTCCTCCACCTGACGGCGCAGCGCATTCATGCGGGCCTGCAGGTTGGGTGCCTTGGGTGCGGGCAGGCCTTCAATGGCGGCGTTCACCCGCTCAAAGAGCCACGGGTCGCCCAGCGCGCCCCGGGCGATCATCACGCCGTCACAGCCGGTGGCCTGCATCATCTCCACCGCATCCTCTGCCGAGTGGATGTCGCCGTTGCCCAGCACCGGCACTCTGACGGCATCCTTCACCCGGGCAATGATCTCCGGTCGATGCCGGGGGTGTACATCTGCTCCCGGGTACGGGCGTGCACCGCAATGAGGGCTGCGCCGGCCTGCTCACAGGCCTTGGCACACTCCACTGCAGTGATGTGGTCGGCATCCCAGCCCTTGCGCATTTTCACGGTGACAGGCCGTTTTGTATTTGCCACAACCTGCTCCACGATGCGCCCGCAGCGGTCCGGGTCCAGCATCAGCTTGCTGCCTGCGCCGCCGGAAACGATCTTGGGGGCCGGGCAGCCCATGTTGATATCCACAAAGTCGAACTCGTACTGTTCGATGGCGGCGGTGGCTTCGCCCATGATCTCGGGCACTTCGCCAAAGATCTGCACGCCATAGGGTGCACCGTTGGGTTCGGCCTTGAGCAGGCTCACCGTCTTGTGGTCGCCGTACACCAGCGCCCGGCTGGACACCATTTCGCTCACAGTAAAGCCTGCACCGTGCTGGGCCATCAGGCGGCGGCAGGGTGCATCCGTAAAGCCCGCCATCGGGCCGAACACCGCCCGGTGCGGCAGGATGATATTGCCGATTTTCAAAGGTTCCATTGGTTGTTCCTCGCTGTTATCGAAAAAAGCTCCCCCGCAGGGGAGCCAGATTTTTGGGGTACGAACCTCTCAGTCACGCTTGCGCGTGCCAGCTCCCCCGAAAGGGGGAGCCTTTTCATCTGCCCGAAACAGGCTTCTTGCGGGTGAAGAAATCGTTTATCTTCATAGCGCATAAAGCTCGCCCTTCGGGAGAGCTGGCAAAACCGTAAGGTTTTGACTGAGAGGGTTTTTGCATGTTACATCTTCTCCGGCACGTTGATCTTGAACATGGTCAGCACGTTGAAGATGGCATTCTTCACGCCGATGCACAGGGCCAGACGTGCCTGCTGCACAGCGGGGTCTGCGCCCTGAATGCGGCAGCTGCCGTAGAAGCGGTGGAAGGCGCTGGCCAGATCAATGACAAAGCGGTTGATGCGGCTGGGGTCGTACTTTTCTGCCGCCATGACGATCTCCTGCGGGAAGGCTGCCAGCATCCGGATCAGATCCATCTCGGAAGGCTCGGTGAGCAGGGTGGCATCCACCTTCTCGGCACCGGCAAACTGCACGCCCTCGCTCTCCATCTTTTTCAGGATGGAGCAGATGCGGGCATGGGCATACTGCACATAGTACACCGGGTTATCGTTGTCGGTCTTGACAGCCTGATCGAGGTCAAAATCGATGCCGCTGCCTGCGTCGTGCATATTGAACAGGAAGCGTGCGCTGTCGATGGGCACCTCTTCCAGCAGGTCGGTCAGAGTGATGGCATTGCCGGTGCGCTTGGACATCCGCACAGGCTGGCCGTCGCGCATCAGGTTGACCATCTGCATCAGCACAACATCCAGATCTTCGCCGTTCAGCCGATGGCATCCATGGCACCCTTCATGCGGGCCACATGTCCGTGATGGTCTGCACCCCAGACATCGATGGCCTTGGCAAAGCCGCGGGTGGCCAGCTTGTTGTAGTGGTAGGCGATATCGGCGGCAAAGTAGGTAGGGATGCCGTTGCGCGGACGAGCACTTCGTCCTTGGCTTCCTCCTCGGTTCCGTCCTCGGTCTTTTTCTTGTTCACCGTGCCGTACTTGGCAGCGTACTGGGCGCTGCGGTACATGATGGCACCGTCCTCCGCCTTATAGCATGCGCCCAGCTCCAGCAGCTTATCCACCACGGCCTTCACCGCGCCGGACTCGTGCAGGGTGCTCTCATGGAACCACACATCGTAGTCGATGCGGTACTTGCCCAGATCGCGCTTGAGGGGCAGCAATGTTCTTGGGCAGAGCGTAGGCCACCAGTGCGTCCTTCAGGGCGGCAAAGGCCTCGCTCTCGAACAGAGTCTCCTCGTCCATCCCCTTGCAAGCGGCAACGTACTTGTCGCCGTTCAGCTCTGCAAACTCACCGGCCAGCACCTTGATGTCGCCGCCCTGATAGCACTCGGCGGGCAGCGGATAGGCTTCCTCGCCGCAGTACTTCTGCAGGTAGCGCACGGCAAGGCTCTTGCCGAACTTCTGGATCTGGTTGCCGGCATCGTTGATATAGAACTCACGGGTCACATCATAGCCGGACCAGTCCAGCACAGCGGACAGACAGTCGCCCAGAGCACCGCCGCGGGCGTTGCCCATGTGCATGGGGCCGGTGGGGTTGGCGGAAACGAATTCCACATTGTACTTGGCACCCTTGCCGTGATCGGTGCGGCCATACTCCTTGTTGGAGCAGGCACCCAGCACCACACTGGCCCAGAAGGACGGAGCCAAAAACAGGTTGATGAAGCCGGGGCCAGCCACTTCCACCTTGGCAAACACACTGTTCTCGATGGAGGGCAGATGTGCCAGCAGCGCATCCGCGATCATCTTGGGAGCCTTGCGCCAGCTGCGTGCACCGGCCATGGCGATGTTGGAGGCGATATCGCCGTTCTTGGTATGGCGGGGATCTCCACGATGAAGGCGGGCAGCTCAGCTTCCGGCAGAGCACCATCGGCCATGGCGGCCTTGGCGGCAGCGGTCAGCAGAGTGCGTGCCTCGTCCAGCGCAGCCTGACGGGGGGTTATAGTTCTGGTAGATCTTTTCAAATTCAGTCATTGGTCTGGTTCCTTTCACAGTCTGGGAAATATCTCAGTTTACGTGGGTCACGGTCACTTCAAGGCGGTTGCGGCTCACAAGCTCGGCGCTGTTGGCATCCAGCAGGTAGCCGAACTTTGCGGTGCCGCCCTTCTCGGTCAGGCCGCACTCGATCTCGTCGGCGGTCACGCCCAGCGTCATGGAGCCGTAGCCTGTCTCGTAGTGGCAGAGGTTGCGCTTGCCTTTTTCGATCAGCAGCTGGGTGCCGGCCCCGCCGCCCTTGCCAAACCGCAGCATCGCCACGCGGCTGCCGTCGGCGGCAATTTTCAGGGTGGTGGTGCAGCCCTCGTAGCCGGTGGTCTCGGTCTCTTTATAGGTAATGTAGTAGCTGCCGCCCTTCTGCACGAACTGGCCGCGGGTCATCAGCTCCACAAACTCTTCCTTTTCTTCCTGCTCCACAGGCTCTTTCACATGCTGCTCAATGCGGCTCTTGATGCGGATGATATAATCTTCCTTCAGCGGTTTGCTCACGTTTTTCTGTCCTTATCAATATTTATCAATGGCGATCTGATCCACCGGGCCGCCCTTGTACTCGCCCAGGAACAGGTCTGCCGTCTGCACAAAGCTGTCCGGCACATCGCTCACGTAGAAGTGCGCCTGACCCTCGTGTTCCTGTGCAGCGCGCAGGCCGCGCTCGGAGAGCATCTGTTCCAGATGGTGGGCAGCGGTCTTGGCCGGATCCACCAGCGTCACGCTCTGGCCCATGAACTCGCCGATCATGGTCTTGAGCAGCGGGTAGTGGGTGCAGCCCAAAATCAGGGTGTCCACACCGGCCTCACGCACCTCGGTCAGGTACTGAGCGATCACCAGCTTCGTCACCTGCTGTCGGCTCTCCTCGCTGTGATCCACGTAACCGGCCTCCACCAGCGGCACGAACAGCGGGCAGGCCTGCGCGGTGATCTCCACCCCCCGGCACCAGCTGACGCAGCAGCTTTTCGTAGCTGCGAGAGCGGATGGTGGCAGCGGTGCCGATCACGCCGATGCGGCGGTTGCGGGTAGCAAAGGCTGCTTCCCGGGCGGCAGCATCCACCACGCCCAGATAGGGCACCGGCAGCTTTGCCGCTTCTGCAGCCGGGTAGGTACTGGACACGGTGCCGCAGGCCGCCATGATGCACTTTACATTTTTAGAAAGCAGGAATGCCACGTCCTGACGGGCATACTGCAGGATGGTCTCCGGGCTGCGGCTGCCATAGGGCACGCGGCCGGTATCGCCAAAATAGATGATCTCCTCGTGGGGCAGGCGCTTGCGCAGCTCCCGCACACCGGTCAGGCCGCCAAGGCCGCTGTCGAATACGCCGATCGGGCGGTTATCCATGCTGCTTTTCCTTCCTTTCCAGCGCCAGCGCGATCAGCCGGTCGATGAGCTGCGGCACCGGCAGGCCCTCGTGCTCCATCAGCTTGGGGTACATGCTGATGGACGTGAAGCCCGGGAAGGTGTTGATCTCGTTGATCAGCACCCGGCCAGTACCCTTTTCCACAAAGAAATCGCAGCGGGCAAGGCCCTCGCAGTTCAGGGCAGTGTAGGCCATGGCGGCGTAGGTCTTCACCTCGTCCAGCTTTGCTTCCGGCAGGTGAGCCGGGATGACGGTCTGGCTCACGCCGTTCTTGTACTTGTCGTCGTAGGTATAGAACTCGGCACCGGCAAGGATCTCGCCGGACGGTCGCCACGGCGGGGTCGGAGCCGATCACGGCGCACTCCACTTCCTGACCGTCCACAAAGGCTTCAAACACCACCTTGCGGTCATTTTCCAGTGCAAGGTCGATGGCCTTTTTCAGCTCGTCACGGCTGGACACCTTGGAGATGCCCACGCTGGAACCGGCGTTTGCGGGCTTGACGAACACGGGCCAGCCCAGCTTCTTTTCCACGCCCTCGCACACGCCTTCCAGATCGGACTCGATCTCCCAGCGGTCGCAGCCAGCCATCTGGTGTGGGGCACACCGTTGGCCTCGAACAGAGCATTGGCCACGGCTTTGTCCATGCACACCGCGCTTGCCAGCACGCCGCAGCCCACGTAGGGGATGCCGGCCAGCTCCAGCAGGCCCTGCACCGTGCCATCCTCGCCCCACAGGCCATGGAGCACCGGGATGACCACATCCACATGCACTTTTTCCACATGGCCTTCCGGGGTGAACAGGATCATGCCGTGGTCGGCGCGGTCCGGACTGATGACGCAGGCCATGTTGCCTGCCAGCTCTTCCCAGCTGCCATCGGCCATCTGGCGGCCGTGGCCTCGGTGTACAGCCAGCGGCCCTCCTTGGTGATGCCCACAGTGAGCACCTCATATTTTTCACGGTCAATGTTGTTGACGAAGTTGCCCACAGAAACGCGGCTGACCTCGTGCTCGCTGGACATACCGCCGAACAGCAGCACAACGCACATTTTTTTCAGACTGCATGATAACTCTCTCCTATTTACAAAGCCCAAGACCTGGGCGGATATAACCGGTAAAAATGCCGTTCTGGCTTATTATACAATATCTATGCGCGCGATGCAAGCAGAATGCCAAAAAAGCTGCCGGTGGGTAAAAGAGATATTTTTTCAAAAAAAACTTTCCAAAAAATCGAAGATTTCCGCTTGACGGATGGAAAAGTGCGTGGTACAATGATATCACTCTTTTGCGGGGTTATTAAGTGCGCCTGTTTTACAGGTACCACCCGCAACCCGAGGGAGGTTCAAAACAACCGTTATAATGGAGGTGTCAACAAATGACCGTTAAAATCACTCTGGCCTGCACCGAGTGCAAGCAGCGCAACTACAACACCACGAAGAACAAGAAGAACAACCCCGATCGTCTCGAGATGAAGAAGTATTGCCGTTTCTGCAAGAAGCACACCGTTCATCGCGAAACCAAGTAAGAAAGGCGGACGCATCATGGCAGACAAAACCGAGAACAAGCCGGGCTTTGTGGCCAGAGCAAAGGCCGCTGTGAAGAACTTCTTTGGCAAGTGTGCCAAGTTCTTCCGCGACACCAAGAGCGAGCTGAAGAAGGTGGTGTGGCCGTCCAAAGAGGACGTTAAGACCAACACCGTCGTCGTGCTCGTGACCGTCGCCATCGCAGCGGTCGTGATGATCCTGCTGGATGCCATCTTCGGCGGCATCCTGGGCCTGATCATCGGCGCCTGAGAATCATCTTGAAACGGAGGGCAGACCAAAATGGAAGAACAATCCAATGAGGCACTTTGGTATGTAGTGCATACCTATTCCGGCTATGAGAACAAGGTCGCGAACGACCTGCAGACCATGGTGGAGAACCGTCATCTGCAGGATCTGATCTGCGATATCAAAGTTCCCGTCGAGATGGTTCCCGAAATTGACAAGAACGGCAAGCAGAAGATGGTGGAGCACAAGCTCTTCCCCGGCTACGTTCTGGTCAAAATGGTGATGAACGACGATACCTGGTACGTGGTGCGCAATACGCGCGGCTGCACCGGCTTCGTCGGTCCCGCATCCAAGCCCGTTCCCCTCTCTGCTGAAGAAGTAGAGAAGATGGGCGTGGAAAAGGCTGCACCTCTGGCAGTCGACTTCAACGTCGGCGACACCGTGCAGATCACCGCCGGTCCTCTGGAAGGCTTTATGGGCCTTGTGGAGGAGATCGATACCGAGAACTTCAAAGTGAAGCTCAAGGTCAACATGTTCGGCCGCGAGACCCCCGCAGAGGTGGAGATCGGTCAGGTCGAGCTGCCGTAACCAACCGGCACAAATCGTTTACCAAGGTAAGACCGCAGTGCGGTTCTTATAGAGCGTGTGCACTGTGCACATGCTCGTGGGAGGCACGGAGACACCGTGCCGCAACTCACCACAGATTTTTGGAGGTGCATTTATTATGGCACAGAAAGTTACTGGCTACATTAAGCTGCAGATCGAGGCCGGCAAGGCAACTCCGGCTCCCCCTGTTGGCCCTGCTCTGGGTCAGAAGGGTGTCAACATCATGGCATTCACCAAGGAGTTCAACGAGCGTACCAAGAACCAGATGGGTTATGTGATCCCCGTCGTCATCACTGTGTATGCTGACCGCTCCTTCAGCTTCATCACCAAGACTCCTCCGGCAGCCGTTCTGATCAAGAAGGCAGCTGGCATCAACACCGCTTCCGGCAAGCCCAACAAGGAAAAGGTCGCTTCTCTGACCGCCGCTCAGGTGGAAGAGATCGCCAAGACCAAGATGCCCGACCTGAACGCTGCTTCTCTGAAGCTGCATGCAGCATGGTTCGCGGCACCTGCCGTTCCATGGGTGTCACCGTCGAGGGCTGAGACATAAACAGTGGGAGGGCATAAAACTGCCCGCATGACCACACAGGAGGATATACAATGAAACATGGCAAGCACTATGTCGACGCTGCAAAGCTGGTCGATTCTACTAAGGCATATGATGTGAACGAGGCTCTGGAGCTGGCTTGCAAGACCGCTTCTGCCAAGTTCGACGAGACCGTTGAGCTGCACGTCCGTCTGGGCGTTGACGGCCGTCACGCTGACCAGCAGGTCCGCGGCGCTGTCGTTCTGCCCAACGGCACCGGCAAGACCGTCCGCGTCTGCGCAATCGCCAAGGGTCCCGCAGCTGCCGCTGCTGAGGCTGCTGGCGCTGATATCGTCGGTGATGACGAGCTGATCGCAAAGATCGCCGGCGGCTTCATGGATTTCGACGTTGTCGTGACCACTCCCGATATGATGGGCCGCGTTGGCCGTCTCGGTAAGGTCCTGGGCCCCCGCGGCCTGATGCCGAACCCCAAGGCCGGCACCGTTGCTCCCGACCTGGGCAAGGCTGTTTCCGAGGCCAAGCTGGTAAGATCGAGTACCGTCTGGACAAGCAGAACATCATCCATGTGCCCGTGGGCAAGGCTTCTTTCGGTGCAGAGAAGCTGTACACCAACCTGGACACTGTGATGGAGCTATTGCCAAGCAAAGCCCGCTGCAGCAAAGGGTACCTACTTCAAGAGCGCTACCATCGCCACCACCATGGGCCCTGGCATCCGTCTGAACACCCTGAAGTACGGTGTCTGATTTGAAGTTCTGATCGTTTTTCTGCCGTTCGTATGGGCGGCAGAAAAATTTTGTCAGAAAATTTCAAAAAGACTTGACAACTCCGCACGTTGCGGTAGAATAATCATGCTGTTTTGAGACAGCAGGTACTGGAGTCCAGTGTAAGGCTATGCCGCCTGCCGAGAAACGTGCGTAAAGTTGTTTTATGCCTCTTTCTCGACCAAGTGCGGGAAAGAGGCTTTTTCATACTTGCTCCGGTTTCGATACAAGTTTTTGAAACGAGGTGAAACCGAATGCCCAGTGCAAAGATTCTTTCTGAAAAGCAGGCTTATGTCGCTGATCTGAAGGCAAAGTTTGAGAGTGCGGTTTCCGGCTGCGTCGTCGCTTACGGCGGCATTACGTCGAGAACGACACCAAGCTCCGTAAGGAGCTGCGTGAGGCAGGCGTCGATTACATGGTCGTGAAGAACACCATGCTGCGTCTGGCTGTCAAGGGTACCTCTCTGGAGGGCCTGGCTGAGCAGTTCAAGGGCGATACCGCTATCGCTTTTGCTCACGAAGCGGATCCCATGTCCGCTGCCCGCATCCTGTGCAAGTATCAGGATGGCGATAAGTCCAAGAAGTTCGTCGTGAAGGCTGGCTTCATGGAAGGCAAGGTCATGGACGCTGCCGAGACCAACGCAATCGCAAAGCTGCCCAACCGCGAAGGCATGCTGTCCATGTTCGCAGGCGCCCTCACCAGCACTCTGTCTGGTCTGGCCGTTGCAATGCAGGCTTATGCCGACAAGCAGGAGGAGCCTGCAGCCTGATTGCTGCATGACCGCTGCTTAAACAAAACAAGAAACTAACAAACAAAACCATTGATATTGGAGGGTTACTACTATGGCTTCTGAGAAGATTACTGCCATCATCGACTCCGTTAAGGAGCTGTCCGTTCTGGAGCTGAAGGAACTGATCGACGCGTTACTGCGAAGAGTTCGGTGTTCCGCTGTTGCTGCTGCTGCTCCCGCTGCTGCTGGCGCTGC
>ENA-OQAR01000338-OQAR01000338.1-human-gut-metagenome-genome-assembly--contig:-NODE-338-length-13963-cov-4.106245_pt1 | contig 13963 bp, 17 predicted proteins | sample MGYA00242738_ERZ504533 | MGnify/ENA primary metagenome ERZ504533 (study PRJEB26092, sample SAMD00036276) | human gut metagenome | host: Homo sapiens | study: EMG produced TPA metagenomics assembly of... | reverse complement strand
CAACGGCGGTACCGGCAATCAGACAGTCGCCCTTGTGCAGGGTGCCGTTCTGAACCAGCAGGGTGGCAATGGTGCCCTGGCCCTTATCCAGGCGGGCTTCCACAACGGCACCCTTGGCGCGGCGGTTGGGGTTGGCTTTCAGCTCCATGACCTCTGCTTCCAGAACAATGCGTTCCAGCAGGTCCTGGATGCCTGCGCCAGTAGCGGCAGACACGGGGATGCAGGCAGTTTCGCCGCCCCAGTCTTCGGGCACGATCTCGTACTTGGTCAGCTGTTCCTTCACGCGCTCCGGGTTAGCGGTCGGCTTATCCATCTTGTTGATGGCAACGATCAGCTTGACGTTGGCAGCCTTGGCGTGGTTGATGGACTCGATGGTCTGGGGCATGATGCCGTCATCGGCAGCAACGACCAGAACCGCGATATCGGTCATATCCGCGCCGCGGGCACGCATGGCGGTAAAGGCTTCGTGGCCCGGGGTATCCAGGAAGGTAACGGGGCTGCCGTTTACATTGACCTGGTAAGCGCCGATGGCTGGGTAATGCCGCCGGCTTCGCCTGCGGTAACGTTAGTGGAACGGATGCGGTCCAGGATGGAAGTTTGCCGTGGTCAACGTGGCCCATAACAACACGACCGGCGGACGTTCGACCAGCTGATCGGCGCTGTCCTCTTCCTGGGTGAACAGGCGCTCTTCGATAGAAACATGAACTTCATGCTCCACCTTTGCGTGGAATTCCTCTGCGATCAGGGCGGCGGAATCAAAATCGATCACATCGGAAGCAGCGTGCATTTCGCCCATCTGCATGAACTTGGCAACAACCTTGGCCACGTTCTGCTTCAGGCGGGTAGCCAGCTCGCCAACGGTGATCTCATCGGGGATGGAGATTTTGAGCTGGGCGTTGCGGGCCTTTTCCAGCTGGATGCGCTGCAGGCGCTCGGCTTCGGTTTCACGGCGGCGGCCAAACTGCTGGCCGCGGCGGTTATTGCGGTTGTTGAACTTTTTCTTTTTTTGCCGGTGGGGGCGTTCTTGCGCTTGCTGGGCATATTGCGGCTGTCGGCCAGGTCATCATAGCGTGCGCTGAACTTATCCACGTTCACATCCACGGTGCGGGTATCCACAGACACCTGGGCGCGGTCAACCTTGACCTGCTCGGTGGCGACGGGCTCCTTGATGCCGGTCTCGCTGGCCAGCTCCTGCATCGTCACGCGCTTTTCGCTGCGCTTTTCGGCCTGCTTGTTATCATTGCGCTTATCATTGCGCTTTTCCTGCTGGACCGGTTTGGGCTGTGCTGCCTTGGGCTGCGCATTCTGGGCGGGCTTGGCCTGCTCCGTTTTCGGCTCTGCCTTGGGGGCTTCCGGCTGCTTGGGCTGCTTGGGCTGGGGCTTAGCGGCCTCCGGCTTCGGCTCTTCTTTTTTTGCCTGGGGCTTTGCTTCGGGCTTTTTGGTCTCCTGCTTGACGGGCTGCGGCTCCTTGCCGGATGCCAGATACTCGCCCAGGTCCTTGACGGCGGTTTCGCGGGTCAGGGCTTCCATCAGGGCGTTGACCTCGTTTTCTTCAAAGGTCGCGCCCGTCTTGCGGGTCTCGCCGGTCAGCTCCGCAAAAGTCTCGATAACCTTTTTTGGTGCTGATGCCAAAATCTTTTGCAATATCCGTAACTTTGTATTTGAAATCAACCATTGGCTGAATCCTCCTTCACTTGCTTTTTGAGGTAGCCTGCACACAGGTGTGCAAGGTTTTCGTCCGTAACCGCAAATACGGCAGCAGGCTTTGGCGTAAGCATGCGCAGGTCCTCGCCTTTCAGCGGCATCACCGCGCAGGGGATCACCCCGCGGCAGGTATCCTGCATATGCTGCGTGGTGCGCTTGCTGGCGTCGCAGGCCAGTAGCACCAGGCATGCCTTGCCCCGCATCACAGCTTCTTCCACACGGTCATAGCCGTGCAGCAGCTTGCCGGCTTTGCGGCAAATTCCCAATGCACCCAACAATGGGTCCTTATCATTCGCCACGGGGCATCGCCTCCTTTACTGCCTGCTCGGCACAGGCCATCTCCTCGGTCAGGCGCTCAAACACCTCATCCGGCACCGGCACACCAAAGGCATGTTCCAGTCGCTTGGCCTTGTGTGCTTTGGCCAGGCACGCTGCCGACGGGCACAGGTATGCGCCGCGGCCGGAGCGCTTGCCGGTCAGATCCACGCTGACTTCACCTTCGGGGCTGCGCACAATGCGCACCAGTTCTTTTTTCGGTTTTGGGTGTTGCACCCAACGCACCGGCGCACCGGCACCTTTTTTTGCGGTTTTTGTTGCAAATGGCTGACCTCTTTTCAGTCTCAGCGCCGCATTGCACGGCGTGTGCTCATTATTCCTTGCCGGTTTCCGGGGCGGTCTCGGCGGCGGGGGCTTCGGCCGCTGTTCAGCCGGGGTTTCGTCCTCCTCGCCATAGTAGCCGGATTCCGGGCGGATGTCAATATTATAGCCGGTCAGGTGGGCGCACAGGCGCACATTCTGGCCCTTGTTGCCAATGGCAAGGCTCAGCTGGTGGTCAGGCACGGTCACGCGGCAGCTCTTGGTTTCGCCGGGCAGCAGCTCCACCTTGACAACCTTTGCCGGGGACAGAGCTGCGGAGATGAACTCGTTGATGTCCTCGCTCCAGCGGATGATATCGATCTTTTCGCCGCCCAGCTCTTCCACGATCTTTTCCACGCGGGAGCCATGGGCGCCGATGCAGGCACCGACGGGGTCAACATCGGGGTTCTTGCTCCACACAGCCATCTTGGTGCGGGCACCAGCCTCACGGGCAATGGCCTTGATCTCAACGGTGCCGTCATAGATTTCGGGCACTTCCAGCTCAAACATGCGCTTGACCAGGCCGGGATGGGTGCGGCTGATGGTCACGCGGGGGCCGCGCTCGGTTGCCAGAACATCGACCACATAAACCTGGACCATCTGGCCTCGGTAAAGTGTTCGCCGGGCACCTGCTCGTTTTTGGGCAGAACAGCGCTGCCGCCCTTGCCGAGATCCAGCACGATGTTGCCGCGCTCTGCATCCACAGCGGTAACGGTGCCGGTGATGATCTCGTGTGCACGGGACTGCATCTCGCTGCACTGCAGGCTGCGCTCGCCTTCGCGCAGGCCCTGGCGGATCACATGCTTTGCGGTCTGGGCGGCAATGCGGCCAAACTCTTTGGTCTTGAGGGGGGTAACAAGGCGCTGGCCCACTTTATAGGTCTTGCGGATCTTCTGGGCATCTTCCAGGCTGACCTGGGTGTGGGGGTTCTCAACTTCCTCCACAATGTCCTGCAAAAGGCTTGCGCGAAATGCGCCGATGTTGGGGTCGATATCCACAACGACGTTATCGTCCTCGACCTCATAGTCCTTTTTGACAGCAATGACAATGGCGGCCTTGATCTTATCGATCAGGTAGTCTGCCGGCAGTCCGCGTTCCTTTTCCAGTGCGGCCAGTGCGTCAAAAAATTCGTTGTTATTCGTTGCCATGTTAGTCCTCCGTTCAATATCGCTCAAAACAAATCTTCATCGTCACACAGTTTTACATACCCTGCGGCTTTTACCGGGAAGGTATAATCCCCGTCATCGCTTTTCAGCGTCACCATGCCGTCAGCGGAAAGCCCTTCCAGAATGCCCTCCGCATCGCGGCGGCCTGTTCGTCCGGGCGGATCAGGTGGGCAGCGCATTTCTGGCCTTTCAGCTGTTCATAGTGTTCGGGGCGGGTCAGTCGGCGGCCCAGGCCGGGGCTGCCGACTTCAAGGTAGTAGCTCTGGTCAATGGGGTCAGCCTCGTCCAGAATCGGGTCGATGCGCGGGAAACCGCCTCGCAGGTGTCCGTGTCCAGCGGCTCGTCGCGGTCGATCAGAATGCGCAAGAACCAGTCCGGGCCTTCTTTTTCAAAGCGGACATCCCACAGGCGCAGGCCGAAACCTTCGACCGTGGGGCGGACAAGTGCTTCCACAACGGCTGCGGCACCGCCGGCTGATGGTTTTTGCCTTTGGCCATAAAAAATCTCCCTATCATAAAAAGAAAGCGGACCTTTGACAGCCCACTTTCCATAAAATCATCATCGAACAATAAGAATATAGCATACCGCGGCAAAAAATGCAAGGGGTTTGGCTCATTTTGCGCGAAATTGTAACCAAAATATCCCTTTGGCCGCCTTTTATGTGCCCGGCTCTTGACGGCGCAACGTGCTTCCGGTATAATATCGTTATAAGATATCGTGTTACGATATTGCGGTCTGCTACCAAAGGAGGTGCTGCCCCATGCCGAAACAGGCACTGGAGAGCCTGACGGAATCTATGTTTTACCTGTTGATGGCCTTGACCCAGGGTGAGCGCTGCGGCACTGAGATCACCGCATTTGCCGCCGAGATCACCGCCGGGCGGGTCAAGATTGGCCCGGCAACGCTGTATACCCTGCTGGGCAAGTTTGAAAAAGAAGGCCTGATTGCCGAACGTCCGTTCTGGGCTGTAAGCGGTATTATCAGATCACCCCCGCAGGCAGAGCCGCCTATACAGCCGAGTGTACCCGGCTGCAGCTCTGCCTGCAAAACGCGGCCGCGGCGGCGCAGGGCGCTTTTGCCCCCGCTGCCTGCCGGGAAAGGAGCTTGGCGACCATGACCAAAGCACGCTGCACCCCCCTTTGGCAGCCCATCCCCTGCCCACTGTCTGACATTGAGGGGCTGGAAAGCTGGCTGGGCGATATGGCCGCACAGGGGCTTGTGCCTGTAACAATCGGCCAGAACTTTGCCCGCTTCCGCTACAGTCAGCCCAAAGCCGTGCGCTACCGGCTGAACGCCAAGCCTGCGCCGGAAACATTTTTAGAATTTGCCCCCGGCACCCCGGATGGCGAGGAACGCGCCCTGGCGCAGGAATGCGGCTGGTATTATGTTACCGCCGTGGGAGACTTTTTCCTGTACGCCTGCGAGGATAGTGATGCGCCGGAGCTGAACACCGACCCGCAGGTACAGGCGCTCAGCCTGCGCTATGCCAAGCGGCAGGTATTCGCCCCCGCCGGGCTGCTGGCTTACTGGCTGGTAACGTTTTGGGTGCGGTACGCCATGGGCGTCTGGCACACGCCGGTGATCGACTTTGTGGAGCTGGGCTGGCTGAGCTTCTGCTATCTGGGGCTATTGGCCGCCGCGCTGGTCAGCGTGGTACATAACACCGTGCTGCTGTACCGGTTTTCTGCCCGGTTAACGCGCGGTGCGGAGCCGGAGCGGCACAAGAACTGGCGTAAGGGTGCCGGGCGGTATCTGGTTGGGCGGGTGCTGGCGGCGCTGTTGTTTGTGCTGACCATTGTGTGGACCTTTGCGGGTTCTGCCATGGAAAAGAGCCGGCACGGCAGCATTCCGCTGGAAGATTACACCGCTCCCCTGCCGTTTGCCGCCCTGGACGATTACGCCGGGCAGCCCGTTGCGCTGGATGCCGACGCCGCCCCGGCGGCCAGTTTTGTGCAGGTGCAGAGGTTGCCGCTGGCCCCGACCTTTATCAAATATGAAGCCCACGGCCAGGCCGGCGCGAATGGGCTGCGTGGTGCATTATATGTAGAGTATTACGAATGTATCACCCCGCAGCTGGCCCAGACGATGTACCGCGAAGGCAAAGCCAACGGGCTGCACAACTTTCCCGAAACCGCCGCCGATGCTGCCAACGGTTCCATCTACTGCCGCACGCTGGTGGACGGCAATAAAGTGCTGCGGGTGCTGCTGTTCCAGTACCAGGAGGAGCAGCTTCCCTTGCAGGAGCTTGAAGCGATCTGCAAAAGCGGATTTGCTGCATCGGGTGAATCAGCTTAAACCTGCTAAACCGGCAGAATTTCTTTATTTCTTCTCTATACAAAACACAAAACAAACAGCGCCGCCGCCCTACCTTGCTGCGTGGGGCGGCAGCGCTTTGCTGTTATAATTTTATGTTATGGCTGTAGCATCTGTTTTGCCGTATCAGAATGCCCATTCACCGTTGGTGAAGATCGTCACTTCTTTGCCGTCCTTGGTGGTGCCGATGACGTTGGTATCCGGCGCGCCGATCATGACATCCTCATGGATAGCGGAATCGTTCAGGCCCTTGGCCAGCAGCTCGGTGCGGTTCATCTTGCTGCCGCCCTTGATGTTGGTGGGATAGCCAGCGCCAAAGGCAATGTGGCAGGCGGCATTTTCATCAAACAAGGTGTTATAGAACAGCACGCCGCTCTGGTTGATGGGGCTGGATGCCGGAACCAGGGCGATCTCGCCAATGCGGCAGGCATTCTCGTCGGTGGAAAGCAGCTCAGCCAGCAGGCTGGCGTTCTTCTCCGCGCCATGCTCAACAACTTTGCCGTCCTTGAAGGTCACATGCCAGCCCTCAATCAGCTGGCCGTTGTACACATAGGGCTTGGTGCCGTACACAATGCCGTTTACCCGCTCACGGTGGGGTGCGCAGAACACTTCCTCGGTGGGCACATTGGCGATAAAGTCGGTGCCGTTTTCCGCCTTGCTGGAAGCCCCCTCCCAGGTGGCATCATCTGCCAGGCCAACGGTCAGGTCGGTGCCGTTGGAGCTGGTCATGTGGATATGGTCCAGGTTCCAGGCGTTCAGCTGGTCGCGGTGGCGGCGGCCTTCGGCCACATGGGCGTTTCCAGGCGCTGACAGGGTCGCCGGTGGAAACGCGGCAGACATCAAAGATGAGTGCCCACAGCTTTTCCATCGCTTCCTCCACCGGAATGCCGGGGAACACTTTTGCGGCCCAGGACGGTGCCGGAACAGCGGCCACACACCACTGTACACGGTCGTCATCGTGTATTCCTGCCAGGGTTTCAGGAATTTGCGGCGGGCCAGGTTGACGCGGTTGATCTTGGCAGCATCCAGCCCGGCCAGTGCTTCGGGGTCAGCGGCGTGGATTGCCAGGGTGCAGCAGCCATCCGGGTCCTCGGCATAGTCCAGGTAGCTGCGCAGCTCATAGGGCTTCATGGCAGCCAGGTCTTCCTCTTTGGCATACTCATAATGCAGGCGGCTGAGTTTGTCATCCTCCCAACGCACGATGCAGTTTTTAGCACCGGCTTCATACCCGGCTTTGACGCAGGCATGGCCGAACTCCGGCATGGTGACCGGGCAGCGGATGATAAAGTTCTGGCGCGGCTGAACATTGACACCGACTTTGACGATAAAATCGGCATACAGCTGAAGATAATGCTGGTTCATAAGGCATTCTCCTTTTTGTTGGCGCGGCTTTGGATTTTTAAGGCAATACCGCACAATTCCCGCCTTGCGGCTTAAGCACCGCTCCGGCAGCTGCGGCACGGCATCTGCGTTGCCAAAAATGCTCGATAAGACATCCAGTATTATCTGCGCTTTTGGCTTAGCATCTGCCGCACCTCGCTCGCCGTATCGGCACTTAGAATTATGCGGTGCTGCCTTAAGGTACACCCCAGAGCACGCGTGTTTTGTATTCTGTGCCCAGTATACCGCATCTTCCCGGTTCCTGAAAACCCCCGGATATAACAAAGTTATTACTTGCGTATAAAAAAAGTGCTTACCCGTGATAAACAGTAGTGAATAGAGAATAAAGAATCATGTCAATGCGCCGCTGCGGGCGGCACAAATAAAATAGGCGGGTTGCTCTGGCCGGAACGCTTTTTGCCGGAGTGACTGGCCTGATTCAAATGTGACGCGGTGGGCGTCACACAAGCATTATTCTTTATTCATTGTTTTTTATTGTTCAGCTCCCTCACATCACATATCGGTCTGCCCTTACCTTGTGAGTATTCGTGTCCTCAGTGGGCTTGCCGCTGTCGTCGGAGATAACGCCCACATCTTTGGCTACCAGCTGCACAGCACCTTTTTGTGCGGCGGTGCACTGTACCATGCCGCATTCCAACAGCATCAGCTTTGCGGCAATCAGCTCCGGTTCCAGTTCCGGGGTCAGCGCCACCATGCCGCACTCTTTTATGCAAAGGCCGTCCGGGGCCTCCAGCATCCAATAGTCCACCTGTACCCTGCCCTGGCCCTGCAACAGTCTGCCACGCACTGTCTGAACTTTCTCTGCCTGCACACAGCTGGCGGAAAATGCTTTTTCCTGTGCGGCGGGCACCAGGGCGGTGCCGGTCACTTTGCAGTATTCCAGCTGGGGCAGCAGGGCGGCGCTTTCCGCCGTCAGGGTCAGCCTGCCATCCACATACAGTTTGTTGCCCTTGCGGCGGATCAGCGCGGCGGTCAGTTCGGCATCATCCTTGAGGTAGGCTGTTCCGTCCGGCACAATTTCCAGGTCGGTATCATCCTCAAACAGCGGGGCGGCCTGTGTGGCAAGGCTTTGGGCCAAAATTGCCCTGGGCGTATCGAACCGCACGCCCTGCTTTGCCAGGGCAGCGACATCCAGCGCGGGGTCCAGCATCACAACACAGCGGGCCGCCCAGTACAGGGCCGGTTTGGCCCGCAGGGCAAAAGTGCTGTCCAGCACGGCGGTGTTTTTCAGTTGCACTGCACCGTCCGGCCAGGTGATGATCTGCCCGTTCACTGCCACATTGCCCAGCTTTCCGCTCAGGCTGCGCGGGCAGTATACCTGCCCGTTTACCGTAATCTGCAGATACCGCGCCAGCACTTCGGCCGAGCCGGAAGCAATTTTTCAGTTCGCCGTTCACCGTCAGCACTGTGTCTGCTTCGGGTACATCGCAGGGGGTGACCTCCGCCACGCCGTTCACACTGCGCAGGGCAATATTCGGGTTGTCCGTTGCCAGGTCACATTTTAAGGTAACGGGATAACGAGCAATCAGCTCTTTTGCGCGGTCGTTCAGCACCACCACATTGGCCCGCACTTCAATGACATCATAGGCGGCAAGGGTTTCTTCTTTCACGTTACGCAGGTCGCAAAAGTTTGCTTTAATCAGTAGTTTATTCGGCATCGTTTATTCCTCCATCAATAATTGGCTTAAGTATCGGCGGGCTTTGGCCAGCCGGGTGCGCACGGTGGCAGGCGGCAAACCGTACATTTTCCCAGTTCCGCTGCGGTGTAGCCTTCCAGGTAGCGCTTGCGGAATAGCTCCTGCTCCGCCGGGGTCAGCAATTCCAACAGGCGGCGGGCTTCCGCTTCGGCAAAATCCGGATCGCGTTTCCGGTTCTGGCTCCAGCTCCGGCAGGGCGGCGGCTTCCCGCGCGGTACGGCGCATGGCATCCACAAACAAGTTGCGCGCCGTGCGGTACAGCCAGGCCCGGCGCTGGCTGGGGCCAAGGTCCTGCAATGTACCAATATTCTGCCATGCGCGCAGGAACACTTCCTGCACCATATCCTGCGCGGCCGCATCACTGCGGCACAGCCCGCGGCAATAGGCGGTCAGCTCCGCACGGTGGGCGCAAAACAGTTCTTCCAGCATGGGTTCTCCTTTGGGTCAGGCCGTGGGGCGCGGCCCGGTTTTATCTCCAGTTTTTATCCACGATAATAATTTTGATGCTGCACATGGGGGCATTCTCCTGTGTTTGTTTTTGCAAGGCCTTACACTGGGATAACGAACCGGGAGGGCAAAGTGTTTCAGCATTTGAAAAAAAATATTTGTTCTGAACGTATTGTACCATGCCGGTGCCCGGCCCGCCAGCACTGCCCGCATAAACCGACGGCGCGCCGCATACCGTTGAAAAAACGGTTGGGAGGGCATGTTCTATGAAAGGTGACCCCGAAGAGCGCGCCGTGCAGATTGGGCGATATCTGGTGCAAAGCGGCGCTACCGTACGGGCGGCAGCGCAGGTGTTCGGCGTGAGCAAAAGTACCGTGTGGAAGGACCAGTGCCGCCTGCAGCACCTGGCCCCCGGCCTTGGCAGGAGGTACGCGCCGTGCTGCTGTATAACAAAGCCCAGCGCCACCTGCGCGGCGGCGAAGCCACCCGCTGCAAATACCTGCACGCACAGCACAACCATGCGGATTAGGGGTTGCACCACAGCCCGCGCAACGGTATAATAGAAGCAAAAAATAAGGGCATGGGATCCATGCCTGCCGGAAGGTTGTGTATACAGCATGAAACGCAAGGATTACATCAGCTGGGACGAATACTTTATGGGCATTGCTATTTTGTCCGCCATGCGCTCCAAGGATGATTCCAGCCAGGTAGGGGCCTGCATTGTCAGCCCGGAAAACAAGATCCTTTCCCTTGGCTACAACGGCATGCCCATCGGCTGCAATGATGACGATATGCCCTGGGACCGCGAAGGTGACGAGCTGGAAACCAAATACATGTACGTCTGCCATGCGGAGCTGAACGCCATTTTGAACAGTGCTCACAGCGATCTGCGCGGTTCGCGGGTGTATGTGACGCTGTTCCCCTGCAACGAGTGCGCCAAGGCCATCATTCAGAGCGCATCCGGGAAATCATCTATCTTTCGGATAAATACCATGATACCAACGCCAGCATTGCTTCGCGGCGGCTGTTCAACATGGCGGGGGTCAAGTACCGTGCTTACCATCCGCACGGGCGTGAAATCAGTTTTGAAGTATAAAGAACAACGAGGCAGGAAAGCATGAAAAGCATAATCATTGGCATTGCCGGCGGCACCGGAAGCGGCAAAACCACCCTGACGGAGCGCCTGCGGGACCATTTTGGTGCGGATGAAGTGAGCGTGCTCAACCACGACAGCTACTATAAGCGGCATGACGAGCTGCCGTATGAAGAGCGCTGCAAGCTGAACTATGACCACCCGGATTCCTTTGATACCGAGCTGCTGGTGCAGCACCTGCAGGCTTTGCGCCGCGGCGAAAGCGTGAAGGTTCCGGTATATGATTACACGATCCACAACCGCAGCGATAAGACCATTACGGTACACCCGGCCCCGGTCATCATTGTGGAAGGCATCCTGATTTTTGCCAGCCAGGAGCTGTGCGATATGATGGATATGAAAGTGTTTGTGGATACCGATGCCGATGTGCGCATTCTGCGCCGCATTGTACGCGATGTTAAGGAGTGCGGCCGCACGCTGGACAGCGTGGTGAACCAGTACCTGACCACCGTTAAGCCGATGCACGAGCAGTTTGTGGAGCCCAGCAAACGCAAAGCCGATTTGATCGTGCCCGAAGGCGGCCGCAACATGGTGGCACTGGATATGCTGATCAAGTGGGTGGCCACCCATCTAAGCACGGCGCGGCAGTAAATAGAATATGTTTTTTCGCAGCACACGGGATTTGAGGAGAGCGTGTGTTGCCTTTATGATGGGTAAGGTACAGTTTGGTTCAAGGTACCCGCGGGACGTCGAGGACGCCGTCCCCTACTGTGGGGCAGGGCATATTATAGATTCCAGATTTTCAAATATCCCAAAGTTTCGGCGTGGTCAGGTGACCACGCCCTACCGGTTGTTTCATCCTCCATCTCACATTTCCAATAGCCTCAAACCCCATATTTTCTGAGCGGCGCACCGCGCCGCGGTCCCCCACCATTATTCTTTATTATTTATTCTTTATTCATTCAAACAGCCTCCTTCAACTCCTAACTTTTCTTTTTCTCTTTTTCCCAAAAAGTTTCCCCATTCTCGTCATTTTGTTCAAATCCCAAAAATTCATCTTGACACAGAATGTGAAACCTGCTAGAATCCATATTGTTATCAATTCACAAATGCAATGATGGGGAAAAAGCAATCTCCTTTCAGCTTCAGAGAGCCGCCGGTTGGTGCAAGGCGGTGCGGAAGGTTTTGCGTCACTGGCCCCTGAGCAGCTGCGCTGAGCGCTTTGCGTTAGGTGCAGCCGGAACCTGACCGTTATCTTGCAGGAGCGATTCACTGTTTGCTTTCTATAAAACAGCCGATCGTGCAGAGCGGCCGCCCCCTGGCGGCAATGAGAGTGGTACCGCGGGTATTTGTAAAATTTACATCCCGTCTCTCAAAGGTAAAAAACGCCTTTGAGAGAGGGATTTTTTATTTTGTCCGGTTTTCAGGGGCAGGCAAACTTTGATGGAGGCAATAAAAAATGATGGACGCAACGAAGTATCATGTAGGTTATTATCCCCCGCCGGTTGAGCCCGGCCATGTCTATGAATGGCCCCAGAAAGACCATATCGAAAAAGGCTCCCGCCTGGTGCAGCGTAGACCTGCGCGATGGCAACCAGAGCTTGATCGTTCCCATGAATCTGGAAGAAAAGCTTGAATTTTATGATATGCTCATCAGGATCGGCTTTAAGGAGATTGAGGTCGGCTTCCCGGCAGCGTCCGAGACCGAGTACGACTTTCTGCGCGCCTTGATCGATGGCAACCGCATCCCGAACGACGTCACCGTTCAGGTGCTGACCCAGTGCCGTGACCATATCATCCGTAAAACATTTGAGGCCGTTAAGGGTGCGCCGCGCGCCATCATCCACTTTTATAACTCCACCAGCGTTGCCCAGCGCGAGCAGGTGTTCAAAAAGAGCAAGGAAGAGATCAAGCAAATCGCTGTTGACGGCGCAAAGCTGGTTAAAAAGCTGAGCGAAGAATACGAGGGCAACTTTCTGTTTGAATACAGCCCCGAAAGCTTTACCGGCACCGAGCCGGAATACGCCGTTGAGGTTTGCAACGCCGTATTGGATGTGATGCAGCCCACCCCGGACCGCCCGATGATCATCAATCTGCCGGTCACGGTGGAAATGAGCATGCCGCACATTTACGCCAACCAGATCGAATGGTGCTCCAAGCACCTCAAGTACCGCGACAGCGTGATCCTGTCCACCCACCCCCACACGACCGCGGCTGCGGCGTGGCAGATGCCGAGCTGGCTGTTCTGGCCGGTGCCCAGCGCATTGAATGCTGCCTGTTCGGCAACGGCGAGCGCACCGGCAACGTGGATGCCATCACCCTGGCCATGAATATGTACAGTCACGGTGTGGACCCGCACCTCGACTTCAGCAACATGCCGGCCATCTGCGAAACGTATGACGCGTGACCCCGCATGCATGTGTACGAGCGCAGCCCGTATGCCGGTTCCCTGGTGTTTGCTGCGTTCAGCGGCAGCCACCAGGACGCCATTGCCAAGGGCATGACCTGGCGCAAGGAGCATAACCTGCACGAGTGGACCTGCCCGTACATCCCCATTGACCCGCATGACATTGGCCGCACTTACGATGCCGACGTCATCCGCATCAACAGCCAGAGCGGCAAGGGCGGCATCGGCTTCCTGCTGCAGCAGAATTACGGCTACAATCCCCCCGCCGCGCATGCGGGAAGACCTTGGCTACCGCGTAAAGGATGTATCCGACCACGAGCACAAAGAGCTGAGCGTCCAGGAAGTGTTGTATGTGTTCGAGCGCGCTTACCTGAACAACAAGACCCCGCTGAATGTTCCGGAAGCACACTTTACCCAGAACCCGGATTCCACCATTACCGCCCATATTACCGTGGCTAACGGCAGCAACGCCCCCGTTACCTGCGATGCTGTCGGCAACGGCCGTCTGGATGCTGTGGCCAACGCCATCGAGCAGACCACCGGTATGCACTTCACCCTGGTGCATTACAGCGAGCACGCACTGGACAACGATACCGACTCCCGCGCTTGCTGCTATGTGGGCCTGAAATGGGCATCCGGCAAGGAGACCTGGGGCTGCGGCACCCACACCGACATCATCGTTGCCGGTATCCGCGCGCTGGTCAGTGCAATCAATAACCAGTAAGGTTGCAAATAAAAAGAATAGAGAATAATTAAAAATGATGGTGTGCCTGCGGCACGGTTTGGATATGATGTGCGACACGTCCCGCTGTGCCTGCCTCCGAGTTATCGTTTATCCCCGTTTTTGAGCGGCGCTTGTGCGCCGCGGTCCACCACCATTATTCTTTATTCATTATTATTTAGGCAACACCGCACAATTCCCGCCTTACGGCTTAAGCACCGCTCCGACGGCTGCGGCACGCATCTGCGTTGCAAAATGCTCGATAAGACATCCAGTATTATCTGCGCTTTTGGCCTAGCAGCTGCCGTACCTCGCTCGCCGTATCGGCACTTAGAATTATGCGGTATTGCCCTTATTCTTTAATTCGTAAGATATACG
>ENA-OQAR01000337-OQAR01000337.1-human-gut-metagenome-genome-assembly--contig:-NODE-337-length-13976-cov-5.126435_pt1 | contig 13976 bp, 15 predicted proteins | sample MGYA00242738_ERZ504533 | MGnify/ENA primary metagenome ERZ504533 (study PRJEB26092, sample SAMD00036276) | human gut metagenome | host: Homo sapiens | study: EMG produced TPA metagenomics assembly of... | reverse complement strand
AGCCCCTCGCACTCTGCGACCGCTGCCCCTGCTTCGGTTCGCTGTTTCCGCCACTGGCGGCGCTCACCTTTGCAGCATCCAGTATTATCTGCGCTTTTGGCTTAGCATCTGCCGCACCTCGCTCGCCATATCGGCACTTAGAATTATGCGGTATTGCCTTAAAAGAATAAAGAATAATGGCGGTGTGCCTGCGGCACGATCAAATCTGCGGTTTTTCGCGGCTTTTGCGTGATAGTCTTCGGGTATAGAATCAGCCTTTATATGCTACCTTGCCCCCATTTTCTGAGCCGCCCACCGGGCGGCGGTCCACCGCTAATGATTCATTGCTAATTGCTAATTACTAATTTAATTCTGATTCCGGGAGGTGCTGTACCGTGCAGATTGTATTCGGCCTGCTGTTTTTGCTGTTCTTCTCCGCATGCTGTCTGTGCGTGGCGGCATGTACCCGGTTCGATGCCGCCCTGCTGCCGCTGCCCGCCTTGTGCGGGTCGGTCGTGGTGCTGTATCTGCTTTCCCTGCTGGGGCTTTTGCAGTTCGGCCATTTTATCATCATGGCGGTCTGGCTGGCCGGCGGGGTCTATTTTGGGGTGCGTGCCGGGTGGCGGGCTATCCGGCGGGCGCTGTTCAGCCCTGGCTTTTTGCTGTTTGTGGGCGGCAGCTGCTTTTGTGGGTGCTGTTTGCTTTGCAGCAGCCCATGTTTACCCAGTGGGATGAATTTACCGCCTGGGGCCTGGCCCCCAAGATGGTGGCGGAGCGCGCTGCGCTGTATGTGGCGGATCCCATCAACCTGACGGCGAGCTTTACCTACCCGGCAACCAGCCTGGTTTCCTATCTCTTCCAGCGCGTACCGGGCCAGTTTTATGAATGGCAGTGCCTGGCCGGGCTGGATATTTTGTTCCTGGCCTGCATTGCCCCGGCGGCAGCCATGCCGCGCAAAAACTGGGCGGGTGCTGTGTTGGTGTTTGCTGCGGGCTTTCTTCTGCCGTTCTTTTTCAGCGTGGTTCCGGCGGGCACCCCATCCACCATGTACGCCAACGCCATGGCGGATACCCCCCTGGCTCTGCTGTTTGGCGGAACCCTGTGCCTGTATGCCGCGGCGGGCGGGCGCAAAACCGGCTTTTTTGCCTGTGCCATGCCACTTGCCGTGCTGACCATGACCAAAGATATCGGTTTTGCCTATGCCTTGATCGTTACGTTCCTGATCGGGCTGGATCAGCTGTTCGGTACGCCGCACCCGGATACAAAGCCTGCCCGCATTTTCGGCGTATCGCTGGCAAAATGCAGTATTCTGGCGGCGGTGGTGCTGGCGGTGTTTATCAGCTGGAACCGCTATACCGCCGCCGTGACCCCAACCGAAACCACTGGGGCCAGCGTGGGTAGCGCGGGCCTGAGCTATGGTGCTGTGCTGACCGGCGGCATCAAGCAGCTGCTGGGCATTGGGCGCGAAGAACGCTTTGCCCAGATTATGCAGAGCATGGGCCAGGCATTTTTGTACCGCCGCGTCTGTTTGGTGGGCGCGCCCATCATGGCCGTCAGCTGCATTCTGCTGCTGTTCACGGCGGCCTTTGTGGCAGCGCCTGCCGGTGCCGCACGCCGCCGCACCGTGGTTGGCTTTGTGGGCGGGGCGTTCTGCTTTGCCGCGCTGTATCTCTTCCACCTGATTTTGTACTTCTACAATTTCTCCGAGGCCGAAGGCTCCGCCTTGAAGGACTATGAGCGTTATATCGCGCCCTACCTGCAGGGGTGGATGCTGTACGGCTTCTGTGTGCTGGGCTTTGCGGTGGGGCAGGGCAGCGGCGCGGCGCAGCGGCTGGGCCGTGCGGCGCTGGGGCTGGCCGCTGCGGCAGTGCTGGGTATTTTTGCCTGGCGCGGTGTGCCCGCAGCCGGGTTCTGGACCAACGCCGACAGCCTGTACACCCTGCGCCGCGATGTAAAGAACCGTGCTGAAGCAATGAACACCGTGCTGGACTGGCCGGACCGCGTGCTGGTCATCAGTCAGGGCGATGATGCCACCCGCTGGTACTACTACAAGTATGAGCTGACCGCCAAGGTGGTCAACGGCTATGGCGGTACCTGGTGGGGCAACGATGATTATTCCAGCCGGTGGGACTCCGACTTTATGAACCTGGTGGAAAGCCTGAACTGGACCTTGTATGACTTTGAGGCGGTCTGCACCGCAGACTCTCTGACCGCCTATATGGAAGAAAAGCAGATCGACTACCTGCTGATCGACCGCGCGGACGACTATCTGGAGCGGGAGTTCAGCAGCCGGTTCGAAGGCGGGCTGAAAGCGAATATGCCCGCAACCCTCTACCGGTTTGAAGGCCGCAGCAAGCCTATCGCTTTTACCCCGGTGGCTGTGGCAGAAAGCGGGGTGGTACAATGAAAGATAAACGCCCAACCAAGCGTTTTGCCGCCCCTGCCCGTGCGGGCCGCCCGCTGCGCCCCCAGCAGCTGCTGATATTGGCATATGCCGCCGCTGTTATTGTGTGGCTGGTGTACGTGCTGGTGGGCAGCGCTGTGATGCTGAACCATAAAGCAGACGGCACTATGGTGACCCGCACCCTGACGGCGGATGACCTGGAATTTGAAAGCTTTGTCAATTATGATGACGATGAATGGCATACCGCGCCGGTGGATGAACCCGGCTGGTATCTTTCCACCGACAACGACCCGCACATCATCTGGCGGGGCGAAGCCTGGCTGGAAACGGTGGAGCTGGACGCCGTGCACTACCTGCCGTCCGGCAGCGTAGCATTGTATTACCTGCGCCCCGGCCAGACCGAGTACAGCGAGACCCAGAAAGTTTTTGCCCGCGTGAGCGGCGAAAACCAGTATACCTTTGACCTGGGCGCCTTACCGTGACCGGGCTGCGCATTGACCCGGACAGTGTGGGCGGCGTACCTACCCGGCTGGACGGCGTGGTGCTCAACCCGGTGCAGCCGTGGTACCTGCGCTTTGTGCCAAACGGCGGCCAATGGCTGCTGCTGTTGTTTGCCCCGGCTGTGGGGGCTGCGTTTGTCTGCCTTGCCGTTGATGTTTTCCGCAAAAAGTAAAAAAGAGCCCTGTGGGGCGGTGCGCCCATGGCTTGGGGGCACACCCGCAGGGCTTTTATGTTGTATAAAATGGTGATTCTATGGAGCTGCTTTGCATCTTTGCCGCGCTGGCGGTGCTGTTTTTGTTCTGCGCGTTCCTAACGCTCAAATGTAACCTGCATGCTGCGCTGGCCCCGCTGAGCGCGCTGGGCATTGCCGTTGCCTGGCTGACGGCTGCGGGCATGGCAAACCTGCTGCTGCCCGGCACTGTGCTGCTGTGGGCGGTGTTTGCGGGCAGCGGCGTGTGGGCGCTGGTGCGCCACAAAGGCCAGCGCCCGGCCTACCGCCGCCTGGTTACACCGGGGGCGGTGCTGTTCTGGGGCATGGCGCTGGCATTTGCGGTGTACTTTTTCATCCGCCAGCCGCTGGCAACCAAGTATGATGAACTCAGCCTGTGGGCTACCGCCGTAAAGGTGACCAAGGCGGATAACCGCCTGTATGCCCTGGCTACCCTTGGAACCCCCTGGCCCCAGACCCAGAACCCCGGCTTGCCGCTGCTCTCCTACTTCTTCCAGTTTTTGGGCCATTATGCAGACTGGAAGATCTATGTGGCGTATGATGTGCTGGCCGCCGCCGTGTTTGCCGCGGTGCTGGGCGGCTGAACTTCCGCCAGTACCGCATTGCGGTGCCGCTGGCAGCAATCTGCTGGTTTGCCCCCTGGTTTTTGACGGTGTATAACCATACGATCTATCTGGATACCACTTATATGACCGCCTATGGCGATGTGCCCGCGGGCCTTGCACTGGGCGGCGCTGTGGCGCTGTGGCTGGCGCTGCGCAAAACCGGCGGCCCCAAGTGGGCCGTACTGCCGGTACTGGCGCTGGCGGCCAACATCAAGGCCAACACCTTTGTGCTGTCCCTGGTGGCGGCGGGGCTGATGGCTGTGGATGCCTGGCTGTTTGCGGAGCACCCCTTCAAAAAGGGCCTTGCCCGCCGCACCGGCTTTGCCATTGCCTGCTTTGCCGCGCCCATGCTGATCTATTATTTTTGGAACATCCGCTATGTGGGCATTCTGGTTGCCAAAAGTGCCAGCGAGGGCGGCACCGGCGAAACCAGCGCCCCCTTGTCCGCTGTGGTCATCAACGGCATCAAGATTTTGCTGGGCCAGCCGGTGGAGGGCTTTTACGCCGAGCGCCAGAGCCAGTTCACCCAAGCCATGGCCGATATGGGCCACCAGTTCTGGACTTCGGATGGTCGGCTGAGCATGATCGGCCAGGGCCGCAATGTTGTGGTGCTGATTCTGCTGGTGTTCTTGGTGGCGGCCATCTGCGCCAGAGGCCGCCAGCTCAAGCTGCGCATTGGCTGCATCGGGGTGCTGTCCCTTGCATGCTTTGTGGGGTATAACCTCATGCTGGCGCTCAGCTATGGCTTTATTTTCAAGCCGGATCAGGCCGTGGGGCTGGTGGATTATAACCGCTATATCTATACCTACTATATTGGCTGGTTCTTTATGGCGCTGGCCTGCTGGAGCACCGCCCTGCAAACTGCGGATGGCGAACAGAAAGCCCCGGCCCGCCGCTGGATTGCCCTGGCGGGCCAGGCCGGTGTTCTGCTGATGGCCGCCGCCATGCTGGTGCGGGTGAACGGCATGATCCTGCCGCAGCTTTCGGTGCTGGGCTTCTCGGACGGCGAATTCGCGACCGCAAGACCGCCCGCGCCGAAGCTGACTGGCTGTGCAGCGATTACCTGAACGAAAACGACCGCGTGTTTTTTGTCAGCCAGGGGGATAACGGCGAACACTGGTTCTCTGCCGTGTTTGATTTTTACCCCGTCCTGGTGGATTACTCCGGCGTGGGGGCCACGCAGGAGGGCGGCGGAGGAACCTTCGGCCTGCCGGAGCTGGAACCGCAGGAGGAGGGCGTGAAGCAGCGCTACTACCACCCCTACACCGCTGAACGCCTGGATGAAACCGTGCGTGCCAACGGCTGTACGGTGCTTTACCTGCAAAAGATCGACGATATCTTTGTGCAGAGCTATCAGAACCTGTTTACCGACCACCTGGCCGCTGCACAGGCGGGGCAGACCCTGCTCTACCGCGTAACGGATGCCGGGTATGAGCCGGTCACAATGCAGATGAGCAAGGAGGCGGCCCAATGAAAGAGATGACATGGAAAAGCCGCCTGAACCGACTGTTTGCCCATCGCTTTGCCTTGCCGGTGCTGTGCTGGTGCGCGGCGCTGGTGTTCTGGCTGGTGCAGGGTGCGGTGGCCTTTGCGGGGGACAGCTCCGCCAAGGCAAAAGGCACCCTGACTGAAACCTCGATCCCCATTGAAAGCTGGCAGCTGGCCGAGCTGACCTGGGGGGAGCCGGGGGAGAACAGCGCACCCCAGGGCCAGCTGATTACCACAGGCGGCGACCCGCAGATGATTTTGGAGGATGTATCCGGCCGCGTGGTGCGTACCGTGAGCTACAACGTGGAGTTTGACGGCGATTCCCGCGAAATGTGCCTGTATTACACCACAAAAACGGGGGAGCCCTACAGCCAGGACCGCCGCGTCTTCCCCAAAGTGCTGGCAGACGGCACCTATGTGTACACCCTGCCGCGCACCCAGATCGTGGCACTGCGGCTGGATCCCTGCAGTCCCGATGAAAACAAGACCGTGGGCCTGACCTTTACTCCGCAAAGCATTACCCTGAACGCCGCCAGCACCCTGCCCGGCGGGGCAGATTACTTTATCCCCACCTGGTACCAGCTGTTCGGCCTGATCGTGTACCCTGCCCTTGCTGCCGCCGCATTGGATTGGCTGTGGGCCGTGGGCAGACAGCTTGCCAAAAAGAAACAATAACCCGACAATAGCCTGATACAACAAAGCACCGTGCCGCAAGCAGGAGAACCCCCTGCATGGCGGCACGGTGTTTGTTGTTGGTATGGGTGAAATCAGCAAAAGGCATCCCCCAGCCGAGAGCGAATGTATTCCAGGAACGCGGCAGATGCTGGGGCATATTGCCATCGGGTGGTGCTGTTCTGGGCATTGTTCCCGGCCATGGTGGCCACCGGCACCGACAGGATCTTCGCCAATCTGTTCTGGATGGGGGTGATGATCTGGAGGAAATGAAAAGCGGGCTAAGCAGCCCAAAAGGAATCACAATGTTGAGAATCTTGAATGACACAACAAAAAAGCACCGGACAAAAATTTTGTCTGGTGCTTTTGGTGCGCCCGCGGAATTCGAATCCCGGACACCCTGATTAAAAGAGCCCACCGGGCAGAACACTCTAACTTAGAAGTTTCGAGTTTTCGTTATTTTTGTGCAAAACATCGTGATTTTCCGCCCGGCAATTTCTGCACCCTTTGTCGTATTTTGCAAGTCAGAGTACCCATTGCAACCCTTGAAACCGTGCAAAAACAGTGCAGAAACCGTGCACTTACTCTGGGATAAATAAAAAATGATGATTTTTAATCCATGACTTGGTGGCGATTTGAGTGACCACAAAGGTAAATTTGATACACGGAAAGAAGAATGCCCACTCGTCTGAGGAGTTCTCAGGGGAGTGGGCATTTCTGTATAATGGCATTTTGTATATGTCACTTGCCACTTTTAGCATGGAGGTTGCCATTTGGGGAATGAAGTTTCCACTTTTTATATGGCAAGTTTCTGCGCTTTCCGCATTGCTTTTCACATTTTCCGTACAACTCCGTGGTGCTGTCCGCGGTCTCTGGCGGCTGCTTTTCTCCACAAAGCATGACCTTGGTAGAGAAAACGCCATTCTGATGGGTAAATGTGCTTGCACCGCCGGTCTTTTCTGCAATATGCTGGACAGACTGGATGCCGATCCCGTTTTCCTTTCGCTTGGACGAGCGGAAGAGCCCGCTTTTTTCGTTGACTTCACCGTCAAATGCGTTTTCCACTTCGACCAAAAGAAGCCGCTCGGCATGGACATACGCGGTGACCTCGATCTTGCGCCGGGCGGGTGCGGTGCGCAGGCTGGCTTCGAATGCGTTTTCCAGAAGATTAGACAGCACCAGACACAGATCGATCTCGTCCACAGGAAGCACCTGTGGTAAGTCGAGTTTGGCACAAAAGGGAACACCCTCACGCTTTGCAAGGGCACAATAATAGCCGACAACACTGTCCGCTGCACGGTTTTCGCAGAAATTCATATCCAGATCCGGGATCCGGGAGACCGTTTTTGCAAGGTAAGCCTTCAGGTTATCCAGATCTCCTGCCTCGGCCAGTGCGGAGATCTGATTCAGCTGGTGGCGCATATCGTGCCGCGCCTGCCGGGCTTCTTCAATGGCGGCTTTCAGGCTTTCATAGCGCTGCTGCTGCATGGAAAGAAACTGGTTTTCCTGCTGCAATCTTGCATTCTTGTTAAGGCTGTTTGCCATCAGCAGGAAAATTGTATTGAACAAGAACAGCAGGAACAAAAAGTGCGATGCTCATAACGATGTAGACCTGCAAGACCCGCCCTATACGGAGCGTTATCTGGTAGCGCGGGGTTATAAAAAGATTCAGCAGGATGAACACTATCGGAAGTACCCAGAACACATACCACGTCTGCGCAAAATTGTCATCCTCCACCATTGCGCGCACTGCGTGGGTGGCGGGATAATAGGCTGCAGCAGCGGTCAGCCAGCAGATCACGTTATAAAAAATGCAGGCGCTAAAACAGAACCACGGCTTGTCCGGCGGCAGCTGCAGCCGGATCGTGATTGCCGTACCAACGCGCGGGACAAGCTATTCAGGCACGCAAATACCGCGCAGACCGCCAGCGCGATGGTCCCGGATTTCCAGAGAGAGAGCCGCAGCGTTTTGAGATACAGGAAAATTGTCACAATCGTTATGAGCAGCAAGGGGAACGCGGTCGAGAGACCGAAATGATAGCAAAACAGCCCGCCGCCAAGGCAAAGCCCGAACAGCAGCGGCACCTCCCATACCGCAAGCTTTGCGGAAGACTGCTTCAGATAGGAACGCACCGGAAAATACGCGAGCAGCAGGCCGGGAAACACAACGGTAAGCTCCAGGATCGGGCGCAGAACATCCTTCAACCCACACGCCCCCTTTGCAGCAGAAATTCCATAAACGCCTGTCGTGCGGCTTTCAAAAGCTCCTGACTGACATAGACCTGGCTGCCGTCCGTCATACAGAAGGCGGCATCCTGAAAATCGGCAGCATTCTCCATATTGATGATCGTACCGCGGCCACAAACAAAAAAAGCGCGGGTCCTTTTTGAGCGGCTCTGTGAACGCCTTGAAACTCTGGCGCATGGCAAGCGTTTTGCCGGCAGTGGTGCGGATATTGATGATGTGGGCGAAATGCTCGGCGGATATGATATCACGATAGCGCAAATGGATGTCGCTGCCATCCACCTTCACCGTCAAACCGGCTCCGGGCGGGGGAGTTTTGCGAGCATTTCATCCAACAGACCGGACAACTCGGCCTCTGAAAAGGGCTTGACCAAATAATGAAATGCCCGTACCTGAAACCCCTCGAGTGCATGGTCTGTCGAGGTGGTGGTAAAAACCAGAAGACAGTCTGCGTCTGTTTTCCGAAGTTCCTTTGCCGCGTCCATGCCGCTTAAACCATCCATGTAAATATCCAAAAATGCGGCGGTAAAGCGCTGCGCTTCTTCTGCCACCAGAAAAGCTTCTCCGCTGTCAAATTCTAAAAGCTCTGCTTCTGTACCGCGCTGGCGCAGCTGCCGTGCCAAGCGCTCCTTCAGCAGCGTGCGCTCCGTACCAAGGTCATCGACGATCGCAAATCTCATGCTGTACCAAGAAGCTATTGCTATAGCTTCCAACCTCCTTTATAAACTCTTTCATCCTGATTATAGCACAGTTGCCCGGTTCTGTCGCAGCAGAAACGGGATTTCGTGACGGAAACCGGGCTTTCGTGCCAAACAGCTTGAAACAGCCGTATCCGCCCGTATACTAGAGACAGAGAACCTCAACAACGGCAGAGGGAAGGAGGGTCGCTGTGTATCGAATCGCCGTGCTGACAAACAGCAGGGCGCAGGAAGCTTTTTGGGCAGAGCAGATCTTGCAGTTCTGCGCCGAGCATTGTTTATTTCCCCAAATGGACTGTTACCACGATCAGGAAAGCTTTTTTGAAGCCGCGCGCTGCGAGCCGCTGACAAATGCCGTGATCGCCCTGCCGGGGGGTGGATGGATTGAATGCAGTAGAGCATCTGCACGCGCTTTGTCCCCAAACACGCGTTATCTGGTGCAGCGATCTGAATTTTTCGCTCCATGCCTTCCGGCTGCGTGCAGACTACTTTCTGCTGGAGCCAGTGACCGAAGCCGCTTTGCGGCAGGGTTTTTGCATCTGGCTGGATCAAAAAATCCGGCAGAGCAGCGCCGACCTGACCGCAACGAACACAACAAGGAGAACGACTTATGAAAAAGAGAAAGATCATCCACTCTGCGTTGAGCTTGTCGCTGACCGCAGCATTGTGCCTTTCCATGGCCGCCTGCGGCGGTACGCAGACGCCCGCAGACAGTGTCGCCGCTTCTCAGCCCTCTGCACCGTCCGCCGTGGTGCAGCCCTCTGCTGCGGAGACGACCTCTGCGGCACTGCCTGTGAAGGCCTTGAACCCCAAGCAGGTGGAGGAAAACCCCTACATGGCTAAGAGCGATGCAAACATTCATCACGACGGCTACAACACAGATTCAACGGATGAGATCCTGCCGCTTGCGATCTATCCCGAGATCAACGTTTCCTATGAGACAACGAATGCAAATGCTTCTCCCGCTATCTATTTTGACAGCTACGGCCATGCCGTTGTGCCGCTGCTGGGCGGCATCGCCATCCGCGACCTGAACGCCGAAGAAACAAAAAACGCTCGGCTATTTCTCGCCAAAGAAGCATGACGGCGGCGGTTACGTTATCCAGAGCTCCTATACCTTCATGGACGCGTCCAACCGCATCGTCTGCCCCACGAGCAACAACCATGTGCTGATGCTCCGTGCAACAGATGAAAACGGCAATGTGCTGCCCGAATTTGAGAAGGTGCTGGACATTGATATCAAGGCTGCCGCCGAAGCCGCGCTTGGAAAAGAGCTGACGCAGAATCTTTTGTCCGTGGTCTTTGATTATGACGGAAACCTCTGGTTTGCAACGGGCGGCTTCCGCATTTATCCGCAGCGCCAGCAGCAGGGCGTCATCGGCTATATTGCCCGTTCTGCCATTGATGCGATCCTGAATGGCGAGCAGACAGACCTTTCAAAGGCTGTCTTTGTCTACGAGCTGACCCCCGGCGAGGGTGCCGAGAACGGCATCGCCGCCTCCAAGGACGGTGCGGTGATCCTCACCAACCAGAACTGCTATCTTCTGCGTGCAGAAGAAGGCGTAGACGTTGTGTGGTGCACGCCCTATGAGAGCGCGGGTGCAAAGGTGAGCGGCGAAGGCGATAAGACCACCGGCGGCGGTCTTGCATGGGGCGGCGGCTGCTCTCCTACACTGACACCGAACCTTGTGCTGTTCACCGACAATCAGGATATCGTAAACCTTCTTGCGCTCGATATGAAGACCGGCGAGGTCGTGGCAAGCGCCCCGGTGCTGGATGACCTGCCCGAGGGCTATCAGGTAGCCGTTGAGAACTCTGCCATCGTCTATGACGACGGCAATGGCACCGTCAGCACCATCGTCTGCAACTGGTTTGGCGCGGGCAATGCAGGTCTGGCGGACCCCAACAACGACTCCTCCATCCAGAGCTACGCTAATATTTACGACCAGAACTGGCTCATGAAGGGCAACGTTATGATCGCCCCCGGCATCGAGCGCATGGACACCGTAAAGACCGCAAACGGCTACGAGATGAAGAGCATCTGGAGCCGGAACGACCTGAGCGACACTTCCATCCTGAAGCTTTCCACCGCAACGGGCTATATCTACGGCTATGTGCAGGATGTGACCACCGGGATGTGGCAGTACATCATTCTGGATTTTGAAACCGGCGAGACTGTTTTCACGATGGATGTTTCCAACAAGTACGGCTATAACAACATGGCCATTGGAATGTATGCCGGCAACAGCGGCAATGCGCTCTACTGCCCGACAGGCTATCTGGAACTGCTTCGTTTGCAGGACCGTTTCGTTTATCTGCCCGAAATGCCCTACCGCAAGGTCGATCTTGATCAGGCAGCAAGAAATGTCCTCTCGCAGGAACAGTTTGCGCAGGACGGCGGCGAAGGCACCGTTGCAAGCTGGCGCAACACTGTGACCGTCCGCAACGTACATCCCAACACCACGGTAGCTTTCCGCATGAATAACCTGTCCGGCAGCACCTCCGGTCTGACCCTCTACGCCTATGGCGTGGACGGCAAGCTAGCAAAGGTCGATCCTGCACTGTGGTCGATCACAGACGAGGACGGCAAGGCTGTAACGGAACTTACCGCCGGTACGCTCTATGAGCTGCGCGTGACCGTCGCCGATGGCGGCGCTCTTGACCTGAGCGAGACGGAAAAGGAGATCAGGCTCTCCGTTGTACTCGGAAAATAAACATAAACGCCCGCCCACCGTGTCCAAATCTCCACGGTGAGCGCGTTCCGCTTCCTTTTGAAGGCAGACCGCAAAGCCTATCAAGATCAAAAGCAGGTTCAAAAGCTGGGAAACCAGCGTGGCGATGGCAGCACCGGTAACGCCCATAGTGGGGGCACCCAGCTTTCCGAAGATGAGCAGATAGTTCAGTCCGGTGTTCGCCGCTACCGCGCCAAAACTTGCCCAAAAGGGGACAGCGGCGTGTTCCTTGCAGCGCAGCCATGCGGACAGGACGGTGCTGACCGCCATGGGCAGATAAGAGAACGCCACGATGCGGAAGTACCCCGCCCCCACACGGAGGATGGCGTCATCTGCCGTATAAAGTCCCAAGACCTGCGCCGGGAAGCCCCCTGCCGTCAGCAGAAACAGTGCTGCCAACACACCCCCGCAGACAAGGCTTACATCCAAACTGCGCCACGCCTCGGTGTGCTCCTCCGCACCCAGAAACTGTGCGATCAGAATACCGGCAACCGTGCCGACTGCGCCGGACATCATGGAGAAAATAAGAGTGAAGTTACTGCACAGTCCCACGGCTGCAATACCGGCTTCGCCCAGCTGCCCAATCATGATCTGATCCACGATAGAAAAGGAGGCTTGCAGCATTCCCTGTAAGGTGACCGGAATGGCGATTTTGCAAAGGGTCCTCATAAAGTCTGACATGGCAGCCTCCTTGTGCTTTCCCGTTCCACCAGCTCCACCGGCAGAACGATGCCGGCATCGCAGGGGGGGGCGTCCCGCAGCTTCAAGGCGGCGGATGGCAGTCCTTGCCCGGAGCGCCGCATCCTGATGAATGGTGGTCAGAGCGGGAACGCTTTCCCGGCTTGCCAGTGTATATGCAACACGCAAAGTCCTGATGCGCTATTTGCGCCGCCGCCCTGCCTGCGCTACATCCGACAGAGTATTTTTGCAAAGCAACCTGAAACCCATTACGCAGGTAACGATAAAGCAGCTGTTCAAAAAGCTGAAAAGGAAAACAGAAATTCCGCGTTTACACCCGCACCTGCTGCGACATACGTTTGCTACACGCTACTTGGAAAACGGCGGTGATATATACAGCCTGCGGGAAATTCTGGGCCACACAAGCTTGACCATGGTGCAGAAATACCTGCACCTTACACAGCAAAAAACAACGCAAAGGTTCCCGAATTTCAGCCCTATGGACAGAATCAGCCGAAAGACAGCATAAAAAAGCACCAGACAGCGTTAAAACTGTCTGGTGCTTTTTGGTGCGCCCGCGGGAATTCGAATCCCGGACACCCTGATTAAAAGTCAGGTGCTCTACCAACTGAGCTACGGGCACAAATACTCAATTTGCCTGTTACAGCTTAAATATTGTAACAGGTATGGGAGAAAAAGTCAAGCTTTTTGCCGCATTTTCAGCCAGAAAATCTGCCGCAGGGCAGCTGGTGCAGGAACCTGAAGCATAAACGCATTGCAAAACGGAATAAATATATTGAAAAACAATAAAAATGTATTGTAAAACGATGCAATATATGCTATGATAACAGCATCGGATATACCATAAAACATCAGGGGGAATGACCAATGCGTCAATTACCAGAAAACTTTTTTTGGCTGGAACGACCACAAAAGCATTATGCTGACCAAGTTCGCCACCCTGGCGGCGGCCATGGGGTGCGTGGTGATGGTGCTGTGCGGGCCGCGCATCGTCAGCTGGGTTTGGCGGTGCACGCGCTGCAGCTGGTGCATGGGCCAAAGCTGGGGTATTTTTTGCTGGGGCTGGGCTATTGCAGCGCCGCGCTGGCCCTGTGGATGCTGTATAACCTGTACATGTTTTTGGCGCGTATTGAAAAAGAAGAGGTGTTTACCCCTGCCAACGTGTTGGCCCTGCGGCGCATCAGCTGGTGCTGCACCTGGCTGCAGCGCTCTGCCTGCCGGTGGGTGCTGTGCTGGGGCTGCCGTTCATCTTTGCCGTTGGCGTTGCGGCGGCGTTTATGGCGCTGATCGTGCGGGTCATCAAAAATGCGTTTGCCCAGGCCGTTAAGATGAAAGACGAACTGGACTATACCGTGTAAGGGGGCGCAGAAGATGCCAATTATCGTCAACCTGGATGTGATGATGGCAAAGCGCCACATGGGGGCGGGGGAGCTGGCTGAAACCATCGGCATTACCCCGGCCAACCTTTCCATCCTGAAAAACAACAAAGCAAAAGCGGTGCGGTTTTCCACCCTGGAAGCCCTGTGCAAAGCGCTGGACTGCCAGCCCGCTGACCTGTTGGAATACCGCCCGGACGAAAACGTAAAGAAACGACCTTGGGCAACACCGCACAATTCCCGCCTTGCGGCTTAAGCACCGCTCCGGCAGCTGCGGCACGGCATCTGCGTTGCCAAAAATGCTCGATAATGTCGGGTTGCGGTACCCGCATCGTGCTTCGGGGGCAAA
>ENA-OQAR01000336-OQAR01000336.1-human-gut-metagenome-genome-assembly--contig:-NODE-336-length-13983-cov-2.709151_pt1 | contig 13983 bp, 15 predicted proteins | sample MGYA00242738_ERZ504533 | MGnify/ENA primary metagenome ERZ504533 (study PRJEB26092, sample SAMD00036276) | human gut metagenome | host: Homo sapiens | study: EMG produced TPA metagenomics assembly of... | reverse complement strand
AGCGCGATCACGATCCACTGCCCGACACCCGGATTGAACGGTCCGAAAGTCAGCGAGACGCCCGCAGCCTCCCACGGACGCCACGAACCCAGCAATGCCAACGGAATCGCGGCAATGATGGCGATCGGCAGCAGCGGAACTTCTTTGCAAATGGAAATGATTCTACGCATGAGAATCTCCTTACGCTCGTATCGGACGCCTTGTTAACCCATCGCGCCCCGCCTGCGCGGACCATCGATACACGGCGTAAAAAGATATTTCCAGCATAACAGAGCATTGCGATTGCCGCGGTCGTTTGCGTGTGCTTCCGTTCGTCGCGCGCGTCCGCGCATACGAAAAGGGCCGTGCGATTGCTCGCACAGCCCTTGTTTTCCGCCGTTTTTCGGCTTGTTCAGCGTTTTCCGCGATTACGCGGATTGCGGTTGCGACTTCGCCGTCAGCCTATCGGGTGGCAGCCACCCGTATCGCTGTCGGCATGAACGCCGCACACCGTACGTTGCCGTACGATGCCGCGCATCCGGCTTTACCACAGACCGAACGGATCGAACAGGCCACCGCCGTCGCCGTTGTTGCCGTTACCACCATTCTGGCCGTTCTGGCTGCCGCCATTCTGGCCGTTGCCGTTATCGTCGTTGCCGTTGTTCTGCTGACGCTGTTCCTGCTTGTTGGAGGAGTTCGTCTTGGTCTCTTCCTGGTCAAGCGTCACTTCGAGATCCATGGTGTTGCCGCCGCGCACAACGGTCAGCTTCACCTTGTCTCCCATGGCGGAGGCGCGCACGTAACCGAGCAGCGAGTAGTTGTTGTTCACTGCCTTTCCGTTGAACGCCACGATGGAGTCGCCGGCCTTCACGCCGGCCTTGGACGCCGGGCCACCGTCGGTCACGGCCTGCACCTGGGCGCAGCCGCGGGTCACACCGTCCGCTTCCACCGAGGAGCTCTTGATGGTGATGCCAAGCACCACATGCTTCACGGAACCGTTGTCGATGATCTCGTTGGTCACGCGCTTGACGAGGTTCGACGGAATGGCGAAGCCGATGCCGATGGAACCTGCCGTGCCGGACGAGCTTGCGGTGGAGGCGATGGACGAGTTGATGCCGATCACCTGGCCGGCCGCATTAAAAAAGTCGGGCCGCCGGAGTTGCCCGGGTTGATGGCCGCGTCGATCTGTACGGCGTTGGTGACGATGGCGTTGTTGTCGTCATCGGTCACGGTCACCGGGCGGTTGAGCGCGGACACGATGCCGGTGGTGGCGGTGTCGTCGTAGCCGAGCGGATTGCCGATCGCCATGACGGCCTCGCCGACGGCGAGATTGTCGGAATCGGCGAATTCCGCGACTTCAGATCGCTCGGCGGATTGTCGAGCTTGATCACGGCCAAATCGGTGGTGGTGTCGGTGCCGACCACCTTCGCGGAATAGACGGCGCCGCTGGCGAGCGTCACCTGAATCTGCTGCGCGCCGGAAATCACGTGGTTATTGGTGGCGATATAGCCCTTGTCGCTGATCACCACGCCGGAGCCCTTGGCTTCGCCGTCGCTGGTCGCCACGTCGATGGCCACCACGGAATCGGACACTTCCTTGGCCACCGCGGTCCAATCGACCGCCGTACCGGACTTCGCCTTGGCGGAACCGGAACCGGACGTGTTGGACTTGACGTCGGACAGCGAGCTGGAGGTCGGCACATGCACCCAACCGTTGGTAATCGCGGTGAAGCCGACGCCGAGGCACAGTGCGCCGGACACCAGTGCGGCCACAACGGCGGTGACCACATGGCTGGTCATGCCGGACTTCTGCTTGGTGACGACCGGCGTCTGGTTCGGCTGGTTCGGGAAGCCCTGCCCCGGAGCGCCGAACGGATTGCGGTTGCCCGGTCCCGCAGGGGCATGTTCGCGCCGTACTGCGGCTGCTGCTGATTGTTCTGCTGCGCGCCGTTCTGCGCGGACGAGCCGCCAAACGGATTGCCGAACGGATTGCCATTGTTCCGCTGATTGCCGGTCGTATACGGGTTGCCGAAAGCGCCGAAGAACGGCGGACGGTTGTCCTGCGGCTGGCCCTGCTGCTGCGCGCCGTACTGCGGTTGCTGGGCGGTCTGGCCGCTGGCATCGCCAGCCGGCGGCGTCGGCACCGGACCGTACGCGCCGTATTCGGGCGCCGGACGGTACTGTTCGGTCGGCGCATCCTGCGTCGCGTTGTTGATCACCGTGCGTTCACCGGCAGCGGAAGCATAATCCGGCGTATCGTCAGCGGTATTGCCTGCCGTGCCATCCGCCGCGTCCACGGTAGGAAGGGCGGTGGTGGGCTGCTCGCCCGCGTTCGGCACTGCAATCGGTTCGGTAACGGAAGTCTGTGCTTCGTCGGCGACGTTCTCGCTCGGCGTCTGCGGCGCGGTCTGCTGCGTGCCATCCTGCGGCTGGGCGATGTTCTGATCGCTATTATCTTCAGCCATTGTTGCTCCTTATTCGTCTCGCGGCATTCAACATGGTCAGCAATCGTGCCGCTCGAACTGCTATCTAAGAGTAAAGATACCTGCTCTGGAAGTTTCCTGAATGTTTGTTGAAAGTAGCAATCGAATCGCTTGGCAGTTTGCTCCATACGATGCCACCGTCGACCGCCGATGGCGCCACCGCGGCAATCGGCGCTATCGCATACAGTTGAGAGCATGACAAGCTTGAACGAACCACAGACCGGCGCGGTGGCGCACGAGACCTCAGCGGCCAACGCGGCAGCCGGCGCAACGCACGACGCAGCAGGCAACACGACCAGCGCGGCATCGACCGAAAACCTTATTGAGCATCCCCGCGGCGCGGAACCCGGCAAGCCCGGCCGCCGCGACGCGTTCTACTTCGAGCAGAAAACCCGCCTGCCAGATGCGGCCGATGGCAAGGGCCGCGGCGCGCGCGATACGGACGCACCGGCATCATCCACACCCCCCACGGCGACATCCACACCCCGGCGTTCGTGCCGGTGGCCACGCAGGCCGCGATGAAGGCCGTGCTGCCCGAAACCATGAAGGATCTTGGCGCGCAATGCCTGCTGTCCAACGCGTTCCACCTGTATGAACGACCCGGAGAACAGGTGCTCGACGAAGCCGGCGGACTCGCCAAATTCATGAACTGGAACGGTCCGACGTTCACCGATTCCGGCGGATTCCAGGTGCTGTCACTCGGCGCGGGCTTCAAGAAGACGCTCGCCATGGACGTCACCGGCATGAATCGGACGACGTGATCGCGGAAGGCAAGGAGCGGCTCGCGTTCGTGGACGAGGACGGTGTGACGTTCAAGTCGCCGCTCAACGGCTCGCTGCACCGGTTCTCCGCCGAAATCTCCATGGGCATCCAGCACAAGATCGGCGCCGACATCATGTTCGCTTCGACGAGCTGACCACGCTGATGAACACCCGCGGCTACCAGGAACGTTCCGTGGAACGCACCTACCGCTGGGCGCAACGTTGCGTGGCCGAGCACAAGCGGCTTACCGAGGAACGTCTCGGCAAGCCGTATCAGGCGCTCTACGGCGTAGTGCAGGGCGCGAATTACGAGGATCTGCGCAGGCATGCCGCCGAACAGATCGCTTCGCTCGATTTCGACGCGTCGCATCGGCGGCGCGATCGAGAAGCGCATCATCGGCGACACCTGCGCCTGGATCTGCGACGCGATGCCGGAAAGCCGACCGCGCCACGTGCTCGGCATCGCCGCGGTGGACGACATCTTCGCCTGCGTGGAGAACGGCGGCGACACCTTCGACTGCGTGGCCCCCGCGCGTTGCGGCCGAAATGGCGCGATTTTCACGCGCGGCGGACGTTACAACATCAAGCGCGCGCAGTTCAAGCACGATTTCGGCCCACTTGAGGAGGACTGCGACTGCTACACCTGCACGCACTATTCGCGCGCATACGTGGACCACGCGCTGCGCGCCCGCGAATTCAACGGTTTCACGCTGGCGACGATCCACAACGAGCACTTCTTCGTGAAGCTGCTCGACGATATCCGAGCATCGATCGACGGCGGCTATTTCAACGAATTCCGCGACGAGACACTCGCCAAGTTCTACGAGAACGGTTCGAAGGGCTGAGCCAGAGGAGCTGGATGGAAGTCGCGGGGCTTGAGCATTTGCTACGCAAACACGGCTTTTTGAACAAAGGATGCTCCATCGTCTGGAGGTCCACAGGGCCTCCTCCCTCCTCGCGTCGCACCGCTTTGTGCATTCGCTTTGCGAATACGGCGGTGCGACACGCCGATTTGTGCCACAGATAGTAAAGGTGTAAATTAGTCGATTGTCTGCGAGCGTGGCGGAATGGTAGACGCGCTGTCTTCAGGTGGCAGTGAGTGTATGCTCGTGGGGGTTCAACTCCCCCCGCTCGCACGGGCCGAAAAGGGCTGGAATCCAACGATTCCAGCCCTTTTGCTTTATCCAAAAACGTATGAAATGTGACAAAAAAAGTACTAAACATGCGCCGAAAGCCCAGCTATCTCAGCAGAAACAGACAAACGGACATCCAAACCCAAAACCAGCACCACAAATGTCCGATTCTCCAGAAAACACAATCCGAATAACCAATTCGGCAGAATCGAACACATAGCCACCCAAAACCACACTTCACGTGACCGGTTGGAAAAACAGATACGTAACGCATTGCAGACCAATCCCATGCGTCCGATTCTGAAGAAAAACGAAATTCGCCGTACGACTTTTCCGCGCACGCAATCGCAAGCATTTCCCGGTATTTCACTGTGAGCATAATCGCGGAATGAGCAGGACACGGAAGAGTTGGGTGAAGTGAAAGGTCAAGGTCAGGAGCCCGGGAGGTTCCGGATGCGGCAACGAACCCGGTCGCCGGTCTCGCTGGATGGTGACGCCGCAGCGATAATCGCACGGCCGGCTGCCAAGCCGCATTACTCCGCGCACAGAACGCGCATTTGCTTAAGGAGTACCGATTATGGCAATGTTTCCGGCTTTGATGAATGACACGATGTTCTCCGATCTGTTCGACGATCCGTTCTTCGAGGGTTGGCGCAACATGGACCGCGCAGCCGCATGCGATCCGAACATGTCCGCAGGCATGATGAGCACCGATGTGCGTGAGACCGACAAGGGCTACATGGTCGACATCGACATGCCTGGCTTCAAGAAGGACGACATTTCGCTGGACCTGCAGAACGGCTATCTGACCGTTTCCGCGCATCGCAACAGCTCGCACGAGGACAAGGACGACAGCGGCCGCTGGCTGCGTCGCGAACGCTACGCCGGCTCTTGCTCTCGTAGCTTCTACGTTGGCGAGGACGTGAAGGATTCCGACATTCACGCCAGCTACAAGGACGGCACCCTGTGCCTGGAAATGCCGAAGCCCGAAGCGCAGCAGCAGGTTGAGACCAAGCATCAGATTGCGATTGAAGGCTGATTTCCAGCTGCCGTACGTCATATTCGCACGTCGTAAGTCACGGTAATCGCTAAGCAAAGCGAAGCCGGACGCCCGTAAGTGGGTGTCCGGCTTTTTTGTTTGTCTGCACGCCGCCGCCCGAAAAGCAACGCCCGTCACGGCACTTAACGCACCAAAAACACCATGATGAGAATCATCACGAAATCCAACCAAATCGGTCGGGTTCGAACACCGCGTCCGTCCATGCCACCGCGGAAATCGTGGCCATCACCGGTTCGCTGGTGCCGAGCATGGTGGCACGCATCGAAGACGCGCACCACGCCGGCCATGTACAGCCAGAACGCGCCGAATGTGCCGCCGATCACGGTGAACGCCATCAGCCCCACACCCAGCCAATCCAACTGCGGCGCCGTAGCCCACGGCCGCACGAACGGCAGCAGCACAAGCCCGGAAATCAGAAATGCGATGCCGTTGACGGTGAAGTTGCCCCAACGTTCGATGAGCTTGACCGGAAGAAACACCATGGCCGCCGTGGACGCCGCGTTGATAGCGCCCCAAATCAGGCCGACCAACGGCAGTTTCAGCGTGGTGAAGTCGCCGCCGGTCGCAATCAGCACGGTTCCCGCGAAGGCGAGCGCCACGCCGACGCTTCCCGTACGCCGGGCAGTCGCCGCCCGCGCAGGCATACGACCCCCCAAGACGAACAGCAGGTTCAGGCTTTGCAGCACGGTCGCGGTGCCGGAGTTGGTCCAGTTGATCGATTCGAGGTAGGCGACCTGCACCAGCAGCACGCATATGATGGCGGTGGCCAGCAGCCGCGGATATGATTTGCGATCGCGTAGCGCGCCGGTAAGCAGTTTCGGCGTCATGATGGCCGAGCAGGTGAGGAAAAGCACGCCGGCTGCCAGTTCGCGCACGCATGCGATCCACAGCGGCGAGGCGTGGTACGTGCCCATGAGGATTTTGGAGACGGTGGCGTTGACGCCCCACAGCACGCCGCCGCACAGGGTCATCGCAATGCCGATAATCAGGTCTTTCGGCGTGCGTTCGAACGTTTTTTTTCCGCCACTGCGGCTCCTTCCCCTTCACTGTTCGCTCATCGCACACCGTACACGCCGCATGTGTCTTGCAGTGGCAGCCGCTCACAGACTGTCCGCGGGCGCGCTGAGGAAGTCGAGAATCTTGTTCACATACGGTCCGACCACCGTGTTCGGCATGGAGAAGATCTCGTGCAACGACTTGCCGTACCGTATTTTTCGATTGATCCGCCGCCTTCGCGCACGCGTTCCACGAAATCGTCCTGCGGACCGTTCAGGACCCAGACGTCACGGCCCGCTTGGAACAGCAGCGTCGGAGTTTCGATCGCACCGCACATGTCCGGTTTGAGTACGGCTCGAGACAATGCCATCGCCTGATGCGCCCATTCGAAGGTGGCCGCGTTGGTCTGGCATGCCACGTCGTCGACGCGCTGCTTGTGGAACCAGCGAACGCGCGCCTCGGACGCGCCCTTATGCTCGTCGAGATCGAGTTCGGGGGAAAAATCGGTGTGACCGAATACGCGCGCTTTGCCGAATCCCAAGCCGCACAACGCGCCTGTAGCGATGCGTGCGATCCATGTCGGCATACCGACGACGGGGGCGATCATGGGTGCGGACAGCACGGCCTTGTCGAACAGGGTCGGATAGTGTTCCATCACGGCCGCGCCGATGCCGCCGCCCATCGAATGGCAGTACAGGTTCAGTGGCTCGACGCACGCGTATTCGCGGCCCACAGTGTCGGCGAAGGCTGCGAAATCGGCCACGTACCGACGCCAATCGTCGATCCACACCAGACTGGGATTGCTCACGTCGTGTGCGGAATGGCCGTGCCCGCGATGCTCGAGGATACATACGGAATAGCCGGCCAGCAGGAAATACCATGCCATCTCGCTGTATTTTCGCGCGAATTCGGTGAATCCGTGCGAAATGACGATCGCACCACGGAACACGCCCGAAGCGCCGTCCTCACGCAGCACGTCGAATTTGTGCGCGTCGTAACAGCAATAGTGCAACCGGCCGGGTTCGTCCAGTTTGGGCAGCGCGTCGCCGTTCCAGTCAACGGTGGCTGGATCCATCCATCCTTCCGTCATGCAGGCGTCCAGCGCGGGCAGCACCTTGCTTTCCATTTCGGCGTCGTAATTCGCCTCGTCGAGCAGCCTAAGAGTCATGCTTTCATCATACGAATCCCACATGAACAGCCTTCAGAGCCCCACGCTTCGGCTCCACGGATCGAACGCGCCTCCTCACTCGTGGACGCGCTCCCCCGTACAATGTCGGTATGAAAATCATGTCATTGTGTGTGGCATTCGTCATGCTCTGCACCATGCAGCCAGCCGGAACGATGACCCCTTCCAACGGGAAGGCTGCCATCTTCGCCGACGCGGCGAGAGGAACCGCATCCGCCATCATCGACTGCCCGCCGCCGCTTTACTGGCTGTGTGGAAAGTGAGCCATGCGATGAATCCCACGAAATCCGCAGCTCCCATACCAAAAATCCACCGTGTAGCGCTGGTCGACAACGATCCTCGCGCGTGGAATCGCTGAGCCTTCTCATCGAAGCGAAGGTCCCCACGGCCTACGTGGTGTGGACGGCCACTTCCGGCGACGAAGCGATCGAACGTTGCCAGAGGAACGACGACAATCTCAACCTGCTTGTATTGGACATGTCCATGGAGGGCTTGCAGGGGCCGGCCATCTGCCATCGGATCCGTCTCATGGACAGGCATCTGCCGATTCTGGGCATCACCAGCTTCTCCATCAACAGCTACCGTAGCAGGCTGATGGAAGCCGGAGCGCAGGGACTGATCGGCAAGGAGGATTCCGATCGGCTGGCGAAGGCCATCGAGCGGCTCTGTGGAGGCAACGTTATGGAGGGATTCGAACCTCCCGCCCTGGCCAACGTGCGCATCAGACGCGAGGAGGAGACCTCACCGCGGCTCACCGTGCGCGAGGAGCAAATCATCTCCCTGTGCGCCGACGGCATGCTGGACAGGGAGATCGCCGAACGACTGGACATCTCCGAAAGCACCGTGCGCAAGCATATGCAGGGCATTCTCAAGAAGCTGAACTGCAAGACGCACGCCAGGCAGTGGCATTGTGGGTGAGATCGCATGCACGCTGAACCCACAAAACCCAGACCCGTAAGCGCTCCGCTCCTGGCACAACCATATGCGTGCCGACCATCCGAAACTCTGGCATCCGATCCGCATAACCATCGTGGTCATCACCGTATGGTGGATCCTGTTCTGCCTGCTGCTCGCCCGACCGACAATCCCGCGGCGATCGTCTGGACCATCATCGAAATCGCGGTGCTGCTGCTGTCACCGTTCTTTCCGAAATCGATGTCGCTGCTGTTTCTGATCATGAGCCAGTCGGGACCTTGGCTCATACCCGGAGCCGACGTCAATTCGCTGCCGGGAATCCTCTACACGTTCGGCATGCTCGCCTACGAAACCAACAACCTTGTGGCGCTGCTGCTGCTCGCTTATTCCATAGGCGACCAGCTGTTCCGTCAACTGGTCCTCGGCACGAGCAACAGCAATCCCGTGGCCATCATCGCCATGGTCAGCCTGGTACTGATGCTCGGATGCGGTTTGCGATGGAACGCGACCATGACCGCCAGCCGCGCGGAGGCGGAGCAGGCGAAGACGCGATTACGGGAGATGGAAAGCCGCAACCACATCGCGGAAGCCATACACGACGCCGTGACGGGAGATCTGTCCGCCGCGGCTTTCGTCGCGCAACGTCGCATCGATGCATTGTCCGGCGGAGACGATGGCGATGGCAGCGCCTCGACGGATGGTGACGACGGCAAGAACGCGGACGAAAGACGCGATGAGCTCGACAAATGGACGCAGGTCAACGATTACATCCTGTCCGCCCTGACCAACGTGCATCGCGTCATCGACGAACTGGATATGGACGTCACCGTCCTTGAGGAGGATGCGGACGGCAAGGCCTTCTCCGACCTGCTCAAAGCCACGATGGCCGACGGCGACCGGCGTCTACGCGCGCTCGGCTTCGACATCACCTCGATCCTCCATGTGGCGGGCGGTGCGCCAAGCGCCTCCCCGAGCCTGGCCGGAATCGCCAATGATCTGCTTCGCGAGACCTACGCCAACATCGCGCGTCATGCCCAGTCCGGCAGCAAAGCCGACCTGTCGGTGATACTCAAGCCGAACGCCGTCGAAATCACGCAGATCAACCAGGAAAGAGCCTTCCCGACGGAGGGCATGCGTCCAGGAGGCCACGGCCTCGCGTATTTCGGCAAACAGCTCGAATCGCATGGCGGCAAACTCGAAACGACGCTTCACGACGGCGAATGGACGCTGTTCGCCTATCTGCCGATTCCGTGCCCGAAACCCTGCCACCCCTTGCCGGACACCCCGAATCGTGACCGCTCCGACGGTCGCGAGAAACGAAAGGGTACTTCAAAGGGTGCTACACAGATGTGGTACACCCTTACTTGCAGAGGTGCCCGTCACCGTCCTATCTTCCCTAATGAGAAGGGATATGCGTCTCCCTGTGACACGACGGATACTTGGCAGTCCGTCGAATCGCAGGGGGACGCGTTCTTTTTTTTCTTCGGCTTTATCGGAACGATGGTTTTACCAGGACGGTGGCTTCACCGGAACGCCGTCAGGCCAGCGCGTCGGCGAGGAAGTCGCGCTGCAGCAGCAACAGGTTGCGCGCCACCGTCTCGTCGTTGGTCATGTGCGTGATGCCGTTGAGCGGCAGGAACGTGTGCTTCCTGCCGGCCGCCATCAGCGCCTGGCTCAATCGCAGGCTATTGGCGATCGTCACATTGTCGTCGGCGAAACCGTGGATGAGCATAAGCGGGCGACTGAGTTTCGGCGCGTCCGCGACGATGCTGTTACGTTCGTACGTGGCCGGGTCGAGTCCCAGGTAGCGCTCGGTGTAATGCGTGTCGTACAGCGTCCAGTCGGTCGGCGGGGCGCCGGCGCAGGCCGCGGCGAATGCGTCGGGCGCGTCCAGCACGGCGAGCGCGGATAGGAAGCCGCCGTACGACCAGCCGATCATCGCCACCTTGTCCAGGTCGGGTTTCGGCATGGAGACACCGGTTTCGGCGGCGAGCGAGGCGATCGCGTCCGGCAGCGCATGCACGGCGTCGACTTGGTCCTCAAGCGTCACGGCTTTCATGTTTTCGTAGATCGCGCATCCCACTTCGGTCCGCGGCCGGTGGTGCCGCGACCGTCGGCGGTGACCACGATGTAGCCTTGGTCGGCCCACCACTGCGCGTCCCAGTAGAACGACTGGCTTTCCACGACCTGCTGGAAACCGGGGCCGCCGTAAGGCTTCATGAGGACCGGCAACTGGTCGGCATGCGCGTATGCGCTGTCGGCCGACGGCAGGATGACCGCCGCGTACAGGGCGCGTTCGCCGAGGCGGACGAATCGCACGTTCGGCATGAAACCGGGGGTTTCGGCGTGGTTTTCGATCGGCGAAACCACCATCGACATCATGTCGGCGGCGTCCGCAACACCGTCCGCAACGTCGCCTTCCGTCGTGCGCACGTTCATGCAATGCTGCATCTGCGACCGCGCGTCGTCCATGCCGCGCCCGGTCACCACGCAACCGTCGCCGGAACGGGACATCGTCCATTGGCCGGGCGTGCAGGTGAGCGGCTCCCAGTCGCCGTCGTAACGGATCGAGACCACGTCGAAGCTGCGGGCGTCGTGATCGTCCGCGTTGGACTGCCACAGGAACGGCAGATCGGCGGCCGGCAGCAGTTCCGGCGTGCGCTGCACCACGCACAGCACGTCGTTGTCGGTCACGTCGAGCACTTCGCGCACCTGCAGGCCCTTGGGTGTGAATGGCGTGCCGTCCACGGTCAGACGGTTCGTGTCGGCGTCCATGTCGTTCATCGCGCACACGAGACGGCCGTCAGGCGTGTATGCGGGGGTGCCGGCGATCAGGTCGAGCCAGCAGTCGTTGCTATGTTCCTCAAGCACGCGCGTGGTGCCGGGTTCTTCGCCGGGCGCGTATTCGGGGATGGCGATGGAGAAGGTCTCCACTTCGCTGCCGTCCTCGTCGGTGAAGCCGTTTTCCGGCGCGCTCATGGTCACGATAGGCTCGCCCATGTGGACGGCGAGCACCTGGTCGTGCTGCTGAAGCCGGTCCTGCACAAGTAGCAGCGGCTCGTGGCCTTCGGTCCAGCTGACGGCGGCCAGGTATTCGTACGATTCGCGGTCCCATTCCACGTTGTGTGCGATGCCGCCGTAGTAGCAGCCGTCCGTATCGTAGCCGAGTTCCAGCAGCGTCAGATGCACGTCGGCGTTGGCCGTCATCGCCTGCGGATAGCGGCGGGCCTGCGCGGGTTTCGTCGGATCGGCCGGGTCGGCGATGTACCAGGTCTGCTCGTGGGATGCGTCGAAGGTTTCGAAGAGCACATACTTGGAATCGGGCGACCACCAGAAGCCGTCGTAACGGTCCATTTCCTCACCTGCGGCGAATTCGGCGAGACCGATTTTCCATTCGCCTGCTTGCGATTCGGCCGCGTCGCTTTGCGCGTCATCTTGCGTGCCGTCCTGCGTATCGGCAACGTCGTCAGCGTCGTCTTGCGGAACGGACGCGACGATGGACACCGCATCGCCCGCGTCTTCGCCTGCGTCCGTCGTGTCCGATACGTCCGCAAGATCGACGTCCACCAAATACGTGCCGGTCGTATACATGATGTGTCGTCCGTCGGGGCTGATGCGCGGGTTCAGCACCGGCTTGAATTCCGGTTCGTCGATGGCGATGCCGCGCGCACGCCGGCCGCGATATCCGTCAGGAACAGCTGGCCGTTGATGGTGAACGCCACGCAGTTGCCGGCCGCATCGACCGAATAGCCGACGATGCCGGAACCACCTTCACGCGCACGTTCGCGGCGCGCCTTTTCCTCAGCCGGCACATCCTCGCGTCGGCGTCAGCCAGCAGCGTACGCGGATCGGCAAGCAGAATCTCGTCGGTATCGCCATCGCTGCCGATCACGCTCATCCACAGGGAGGTGACGGTGTCCTCCGGACCGTCCGAACGCAGGAACAGCGCACGCGAACCGTCGCCGATCGCGCGGGCGGAACGTGGCGCGCCGCAGGTGAATCGCAAGGTACGGGCCTTCAGCCCAGGAAACTCATCAATCGCATCATTCATACCTTCCAATCTACCGACCGTCACGCACCACTCGCCGCCAATACCCCGGACGCAATCCCCTTCACATGAAATTTTTGCAAGCAAGTAGCCTTCGAATTGGCGCTCGGCAGGCTACAGCGTAGGATAGTCAAGGACAGAAAGGGACAAGTATGAGTGTTCTCGACCGATTTGAGAAGAGCGTGGAAGGCGCCGTCAACGGGGTTTTCGCGAAGTTCGGGTCTAAAGACCTGAAGCCCGTCGACCTTTCCAGCGCTCTGGAACGCGAGATCGACAAAGAAGCCATGCCCGTCACGCGCGATCGCACCGTAGCCCCGAACGAGTACCGTTTCAAGCTCAGCACTCCGGATTTCAACAACATCGTCGAGTGGGGCGCGAAACGCTCGCCAATGAACTTGCCGACAACCTCACCCAGTATGCGAAGAGCCAGAACTACGCGTTCGTCGGCCCGGTCGTGGTGATCTTCGAAGAGGATCTTGAACTTTCCAAGGGCGATTACCGGCTTTCCAGCGAATCCGTGCAGGGCAACACCGTGCCGGTCACGACCGACGCGCAGACCGAGGATTGCCCGATGCTGGAGATCGGCGAGCACCAGTATCTGCTCACCGAGGAAAAGACCATCATCGGCCGCGGTTCCGATTGCGACATCGTCATCGACGACCCCGGCATCTCCCGTCGTCACATGGAGATCGACGTCACCGACAACGGCAACACCGTCATCGCCCGCGACCTGAACTCCACCAACGGCATGTACGTCGAAGGCCATCATGTTGAGGCGGCAACGCTGCTCGACGGCAACACGATCACCATCGGCCGAACCCGCATCCTGTACTGGGCCTCCTCGCAGGAGCAGGAGTAATCAGCCCCAACCCGGAGAGCCGCCTTTTATGCTCACTGAATTACGTTTGCGATCCTCAAGTACGGGTTTCTCGTACTGCTCTGGATCTTCGTGGCCTGTACGGTACGTTCGCTGTACAGGGATATCGAAACGCTCAGCCCGCGCAAGTCGCGGGCTCATCGTCGTAAGGAGCGTGCCGCGCGCAAGGCCGTCGAATCGCCTGCGCCCGTAGCCGCTGCAGCCCCTTCGGCAAGCGCCGCAACCAATGCCAAACCAACTCTGCTGGTCATTATCGATGGCCCCCTTGCCGGCAGTTCCGTCCCTTTGTCCGGCAACACCATCACGCTTGGCCGTTCCGCTTCGAACACCGTGGTGCTGGATGATGAATTCGTTTCCTCCCACCATGCGCGCGTCTACACCGATCCCGCCACCGGCCGTTGGGCCATCGAGGATCTGGGATCCACCAACGGCACCGTCGTCAATCATCAGCGTCTGAACGCGCCGATGATTCTTGGCGCGCGCGTGCTGTGCGCATCGGTGCGACCACCTTCGAATTGAGGTGACGTTTTTTTGCCGACTTCCACA
>ENA-OQAR01000335-OQAR01000335.1-human-gut-metagenome-genome-assembly--contig:-NODE-335-length-14033-cov-2.163814_pt1 | contig 14033 bp, 16 predicted proteins | sample MGYA00242738_ERZ504533 | MGnify/ENA primary metagenome ERZ504533 (study PRJEB26092, sample SAMD00036276) | human gut metagenome | host: Homo sapiens | study: EMG produced TPA metagenomics assembly of... | reverse complement strand
CGGATCGACGAGACGATACTTGGACGTGCCGCCTCCCACGTGGTGGCACCCAACGCCAGCAGCGTGTCCACCTTCGTCACGACGTTCCTTCATGCTTTCAAGAACCGGCTCAACCCCACCGCCAACGCCGAAACGGTGTTGCCCAGCAGCATGCCGGTCAACGGTACCACCAATTGCGGCGCATACCACGGTTGCGGACGGATGATGAGCTCGGTGACCAACGAGATCATGATGAGCATGGTCACGACCAGACTCAGGAACACCGGTCCAGCCAAGCCCTTCGGAACACCTTTCGCACGCGAAAGAGTGATCTGCACGGCCGCGATGAGCATGAACGCCACCAGCAGCAGCACCAGCCACGGATTGTTCGAACGGATGACGTACTCCATGATGAAGCCCATCGCGCACAATTGCAGCAAAGCTCGGCATGCGACCACAGCAACGTACGTCCCACACCCATACGCATGGTTTCGGAGATGCCGGCGGCAATGGCCACCATCACCAGCGCGGCGATGAGACCCCAGATGTCGATCGCATAGTAGTTGCCGTTCATGCGACGCTCCCTTCTACCGTGTTACCCGTCGAAGTACTACCCGTCGCAGTACCGTCCGCTTCGGCGTTGCCGGACTGCGTGAGCGTGCCATCGGCAAGACGCATGACACGTGTGGCACGGCCATCCGGCGGCCGGTGCCGGATACGAACGATCGCCATGCCGTCCGCCGCCGCTTTGGCGAGGATACGCGCCACTTTCTCGGCGTTGTCGTCATCCAATCCGGCGTCCACTTCGTCGGCGAGCAGCACCTTCGGACGGGTCAGCAACGTGCGCGCAAGGCTCACGCGCGCCGCCTGACCGCCGGACAAGTCGTGTGGCGGACGGTTCAGATCGATGTCGGCGCAACCCATATTGTCCAAGGTCTCACGGATTCTGCCGTCCGGCAACGCGGTCGGTGGGGGAGATCCTGCGTGGTCCCTGCTTCGTTCTCGCCGACTGGGCGTATGGCAAGCGTGAACGGCAGACGAATCGCCTGCGCCACCGTCTCGCCCAACAGCACCGGCTTCTGCGGCAAGTACGCGACCTGCGCGCGCCACTGCTGCGGGGTGAAATCGTCGGCGGAACGGCCAATCCAACCGTAAATCGCCTGACGCGCGCGGATTGAGCCGTGCGAAAGCGGTCAGCAGCGAGCTCTTGCCTGCGCCGGACGGTCCGACCAAGTCCACGATTCGCCAGGCTCGATGGCGAAGGACAATCCGGAGAATATGGTGCGGCGTTCGCCGTCGACCATAATCGAACAGCGCACGTTCGATGCTTCGAATACGTATGTCATAGCCAAAAACCATACGCCAATAGCGAAACGGTTCACGGCGGTTTCAGGGTTTTCCCTGAGTTTTGAGGCGAAATCAGCCATAAGGATGACGCGTGCCCGTTATTTTGCGTACTACAACTGTCAAGTTGAAGGAAAACCTATATGTTGGGGATGGGAAATATGCGTCAGTGGCTTATGAACATAAGCCTGGTCGGAGGCTGGTTTCCGGCGGCGGCGTTCGCCGTCGTCGCAGTGCTGTCCGTAACCCTGCTGGTTAGCGCGGTCGTTTCGAAACGGGACGGACGCATACTGGCTACCGTGCTGCCGATCGGCGTTGCGGCCGTGTCCGGAATGATCGGCTATGTGGTAGCTTGGCTGCTGTCCGACGTGTTCGTGGTGTTCGGCGTCGGATTGGGATCCCGTGTGATGGCTTGGGTGGCGGCTGGTTTCGCCATCGCTGGTTTCGCCATCGCGCATATCGTGTTGAGCAGGGGCATGATGTGCGTGGCCGCGGCCATCTTGACCGTATTCGCGATACTGGCCGCGGCGATCGGCATCGACCAATTGTACGGCGAATACGCCACCATCGGCTCGCTGTTCGGCGAGGATTCCTACAGCCAAGCCGATCTGACCGGACTGGCCAAACGCAAGGACCTCATCACCGTCGCACAGTGGCGCAAACAGGCCGCCAACGGCACAATCCGCAATATTCCGGCGAACGGAACCGTCAACAAAATCGACATTCCGGCCACGAAATCGCAGTTTGAAGCACGCAAAGCCCTCGTCTACCTGCCTCCGGCGGCATTGGCCGACTCGAAACGCAAGCCGGCCCTGCCGGTCGTCCTCATGCTGAGCGGGCAGCCGGGCAGTCCGGGACGCGTCTTCCAAGCCGGCGGCATCCAAACCATGATGGACGGATATGCGAAAACCCACGACGGACTCGCCCCAATCGTCATCGCAGCCGATCAGCTTGGCGCCGATTCGCACAACACGCTATGCGTGGATTCGAAGGTGTACGGCAATGCGCTGACCTACCTGACGCAGGACGTGGTCGACTGGGTGAAAACCAACCTGCCCGCCGCACAGGATGCCAAGGATTGGGCCATCGCCGGATTCTCGCAAGGCGCCACATGTTCGCTGCAGATCGGCGTGAACCATCCCGACCTGTTTGGCACCATGATTCCCACCGACAGCGAAATCAAACCGACCAACGGCAGCCGACAGGAAATGATCGACCGGTTCTTCGACGGCGACACCACAGCCTATGAGAACCAAGTGCCGGTCAACGCCATCCGCAACCACGCGCCCACCCATCAGATGCTCATCATAGGCGCGGGGGAGAAGGACACCACCTCAATACGCAACGTCAAAACAATCGCGCCGGTCGCGGCGAAAGCCGGCATGCGCGTCGCCGCCGTCGAATCGTCCGGCAAACGCACACGACTGCACGCCGTGCAGGACGTGCTGCGTTACGGGCTCGCCGTTATTCGGCCACGACACCGGACTGGATGGTGCGAACCCGAACCTATCCGACTATCCGAATCTCAAAACGCATCACGATATGACGATCCTGAACACAAACCCGCAAGCCTGAGAATCCCAGAAAAGGAAAGAAATGACTCAAACGCAAACCGCACTTGCTAAACCAGCCGAGGCATCACCCGCGAAACCACTGTTCGGCTTCCGCGCGCTGCTCGCCGATCTGGCCGGATGGATCAGACGACACCTGCTCACCGTCTGCCTCGTGCTGTTCGTCATCCTCATCAACGTGGGCACGCAGATCGTGTGCGCGCTCATACGTCAGCCGTTCCCGCCGAGCCTGGCCAAAGTAAGTTTCGAAGCGCTCGCACGCGGCCGCTGGTACACCGCGCCGATATCCATGCTGTACGTGCCGAATCTGGGCCGTCTGCTCATCGACGTTCCGCTCATGCTGGTTGCGTTCGGCCTGGCCGAATCGGTGATCGGCAAAATCAAAACCGCATGGGTGTCCGTCATCACCACACTGGGTGGCGTGGCCTTGGGCATGGGACTGTGCTCCCTATCCGACGGGCGCAGCCCCCAATGGCATGCGATCTCGCATGATGGCGCCATCCTTGGTCCGCTGATTCTCGTCGCCGGCACCTTATGTGCGCCAGCGCGTTCACAACCATGCTGTGGCGCCGCCGTATCCGCGTGATCGGCTATGCGGTCGTGCTCATCATGTTCCTCTACCGAGGCGAGGTGAGCGACTACTGCCTGCTTGCCACTTCGGTGATTGGCCACGTGCTCGGCTATCTGATGGCCTCCTGCACGCATGGCGACGAATACCGGCATGGCGCCATCTACGAAATGCGTCGGCTTATCGGCATCGTCGCGGGCGTGCAGGCCATCGGCTCGCTCGTCGCCGTCTCGTCACGCCAATCGTTCGGCCTGCTGTCCATGTTCGGGACTGTTGACCGGCTCCACCGCTTCGACACCGGACATGTGGGTCGACTGCCTCAGCGGCGCCTCGCATACGGACTGCTTCACGCAATACCGCATGATGCGTTTCACCATGCCCGGCAACTGGCTGGTATCCATCATGCCGACGCTGATGCTGCTGCTCATCGCCTGGGGTCTGTATCGAGGCCGTCATCTCGCAGCCGCGCTCAGCATCGTGTTCAACACATGCACCATTGCGCTATCGACGGTGTTCTATGTGGCTATTCCGCTGTCCTACGTGGACGGCTCCGACGCCGGTGCATACATGGATGCGATATCCGCATTGCAACGGCACGGCGCATTCCACGCGATGCTGGCCACGATGGCGTTGCCGCTGCTGTGCATCGTCATCATCATCCTGTTCCGCGCATGTTTCACCATTCGCACGAAAAGCGAGACCGTGCTGCGCGGTATCGCCATCACGTTCGCCGCATTCGTATTACTGGGATTGCTGTACGTCGGCTACGGCCTGTCCATGCCGTCCGGCTTCAACGAAACGCCGCTGCTGGTCGATCTGATCGCAGACTACGTGCAGCGTTTGCTGCCGATTGGCCTGCTAAGTGGCGTGGAACCGGCGTTCGTGCCGGTCGGATTGCTTTCCGAAATCGTCTACCAGTGCGTCGGACCGATGTTTTGGCTGGTCGCGCTGTGCTGCGCATGGGGTGGCCTGCGTGACCGTTCCATGATTAACGACGCGTACCGTCACCGCGTGGACGAGATCATCGGACTCGGCGGCGAATCCATGTCGTTCATGCCACTTGGAAAGGCAACGACTACTGGTTCTCCGCCACCGGCCGTTCCGCCATCGCCTACCGCGTGTCGTACGGCATCGCGTTGACCGTCACCGGACCTTTCGGCGACCCAGACGAATATGAGGACGATTTGCGTGCGTTCGCCGACTTCTGCACCCAACGTTCCCTGACACCGGTGTTCTACAGCGTGCACGCCGAACAACGTGACGCGTTGGTCTCCGCCGGTTGGAACGCGCTCGACGTCGGCACCGAAATGGTGATCGACCCGGCCGCATGGCAGACGCGCGGCAAGAAATGGCAGGACGTACGCACCGCCATCAACAAAGCCAAGCGCGACGGCATCACCGACGTGCTCGCCACATTCAAGGAATCGCCGTTCTCCGTGCAGACGCAGATCCGTGAGATCTCCACGCAATGGGCCGGCGAGAAGGCCCTGCCTGAAATGGGCTTCACCCTGGGTGGTGTGGACGAGCTGGTCGATCCACGCGTCAAACTGCTGTACGCGGTGGACACGGACGGTAAGGTGCTGGGCGTCACCAGCTGGCTGCCGACCTATGAGAACGGCAAAGTGGTCGGATGGACGCTCGACTTCATGCGTCACCGTACCGACAGCGTCAACGGCATCATGGAATTCCTCATCGCCCGCATGGCCGAACGGCTGCGCGACGAAGGCGAAGTGCGATTCATGAGCCTGTCCGCGGCGCCACTTGCCGGCATGAGCGGCGAAGGCCACGAACAGGGGGAGAGCGCCGTACTCGACCACGTGCTGGCAGATGGTGGCCGACATCATGGAACCGGCTTACGGATTCCACTCCCTGTTCCGCTTCAAACTCAAGTTCCATCCGGATGAAGCCAAAGTGTACATCTGCTATCCGATCCGGCGAAACTGCCGCAGATCTCGCTTGCCGTCGCGCAGGCCTACGTGCCGTCGCTCACCCCAGCCGAAGCCATGCGATTCGTACGCACCATCGTGCCTACGAAAACGAACTGAAACCATGCGAACCGGTTGACGGCCCGTCATCCCTGAGATGGGCCGTCGCTTTGGGTGCGCTCGGGGCTACACTGGGGGAAGGTTCATAAAAAGTACTACGTTTCTCCATGAAAGGGAACAGTATGTCAGCTGAAGCAAACGTCGGCGTCGTCGGTCTGGCTGCCATGGGCGGCAGCCTCGCACGCAATCTCGCTCACCACGGCAACAAGGTGGCAGTGTTCAACCGCTCTTACGGCCGTACCGAAAAGCTCATGAACGAGCATGGCGGCGAAGGCGAGTTCTATCCGGCGAAGACGCTTGAGGAATTCGTGGACAGCCTCGTCAAGCCGCGCACCGCCATCATCATGGTCAAGGCCGGTGAGCCGACCGACGCCATGATCAACGCGCTCGCCGACCTGATGGAGCCGGGTGACATCATCGTCGACGCCGGCAACGCCTACTTCCCGGACACCATCCGCCGCGAAAAGGAAATCAGCGCCCGCGGCCTGCACTTCGTCGGCTGCGGCGTGTCCGGTGGCGAGGAAGGCGCCCTGCTTGGTCCGTCCATGATGCCGGGTGGTTCCGAGGAATCCTGGAAGACCCTCAAGCCGATCTTCGAATCCATCGCGGCCAAGGCCGAAGGCGAACCGTGCGTCACCCACATCGGACTCAACGGTGCCGGCCACTTCGTCAAGATGGTGCACAACGGCATCGAATACTCCGACATGCAGCTCATCGCCGAAAGCTACGACCTCATGCGCCGCGGCCTGGGCATGACCCCCGGCCGAGATCGGCGACGTGTTCGAGGAGTGGAACAAGACCGAACTCGACTCCTACCTCATTGAAATCACCGCCGAAGTGCTGCACCAGGTCGACAAGAAGACCGGCAAGCCGCTCGTCGACCTCACGTCGACCACGCCGGCATGAAGGCACCGGCACCTGGACCGTGCAGACCGCACTGTCCCTCGCCGTGCGGTCACCGGCATCGCCGAAGCCGTGTTCGCCCGCGGCCTGTCCTCCGAAGCCGACCTGCGTGAGGAAGCCCAGAAGCAGGGCTTCGCCGGCCCCGACGGCAAGCTCAACCTGAACGACGACGAGAAGAAGGCCTTCATCGAAGACATCCGTCAGGCCCTCTACGCTTCCAAGATCGTCGCCTACGCACAGGGCTTCAACGAGATCACCACCGCCGCCAAGGAATACGGCTGGGACATCGACCTCGCCGCCGTGGCACGCATCTGGCGTGGCGGCTGCATCATCCGCGCGAAGTTCCTCAACCGCATTTCCGAAGCGTTCGAATCCGGCGAGGCCAACGTGTCACTGCTGTTCGCCCCGTACTTCAAGAACGCCATCGAAAACGCCGAGAAGTCCTGGCGCAACGTGGTCGCCCAGGCCGCCATCAACGGTCTGCCGACCCCGGCGTTCGCCTCGTCGCTGTCCTACTTCGACGGCTGCGTTCCAAGCGTCTGCCGGCCGCCCTCATCCAGGGCCAGCGCGACTACTTCGCGCCCACACCTACCAGCGCGTGGACCAGCCGGGCGCGTTCCACACCCTGTGGGCCGAGCGGGCCGTGAGGAAATCGAAGCCTGATTCCCCTTGAGCCTGAAGCATAAGGCATCCGAAACATAGATGAAGCCCCGCAACACGATATGTTGCGGGGCTTCATCGTTATACCGGTTATACCGTTGCTTTATCGGCGTGCAGGAACCGCATCACAGCTTGGATGCCGCTCCTTCATCGATAAGCCACAACAGCTCTTCGCCGTCGGCATAGGAGCTTGGCGCATGCGGATTGTCGCGCTGGGCGAACGCCGCCTTCACCGCGTCGGCCTTGCGCGTCTCGGACGTGAACACCCATGTGTGCTTCGAACGGGCGATCATCGGCACGGTCAACGTCACACGCAGCGGCGGCGGTTTCGGCGAATCACGCACGCCGGCCACCAGCACATGCGGATCGTCGATTTCGACTTCGCCATGGTCGGGGAACAGGGACGCGAAATGCGCGTCCGGACCCACGCCGAACATCGCGATGTCAAGCGCTGGCTCGCTGCCCAACTGCTCGACAAGCTCCCGCTGGTATTCCGCGGCAGCGGCCGCCAGCACGGCATCCGTCTGTTCTGGGGAAGCGGACGCGATCTCATCCGCGTCACGTCCGTCAGCCGGCATTTCGTGGATGTTTCCAGCCGGCATGAGGCCATCCTCGATAAGCTTGCCGAACCAAGCCTCGCGCGCCTGCTTGGCGTTGCGGTCGTCATCATCGGCCGCAACGAAACGCTCATCGCCCCACCACACGTGCACACGGCGCCAATCGACGGCATCGGCCAACGGGCTTTCACCCATCACCTTAAGCACGTAAATGCCATCGGTGCCGCCGGTCACGGCAATGTCCACACGCTGCCGGTCCGGCTCGGCCAGCAGGTCGATGATGGTCAGCAATGTGCGCGCGGCCACGGCCTGCGCCAATACTTCGGGATTCGGATACACAATGGTCTTACGTTCTGCCATATTCGCTCCTTATACGATGCCGCCCCACCGATTCACGGCAGGGCGACTGGTTGTCGTTTGACGGTTCAGCGCTTCGGATTGATCAGATCCCAGCCTGCGTCACCACTTCCGCATAGATCTCATCCGGTAGAGTCGGCCCAGCTCCTCGCTTAGGCATTCCTCCAACGTGCGCGCCGGCACGCTGATGGTCTGCGGCGACTGTCCCGGCACGTTCAGCACGGCGATGCCGTCATCCGTGGAGGGACGTTCCAGGCTCATCACGCCGTCGGAACGGCTAAGATACACGCCGGTCACCGCGGTGGCGTTCGGATCGTCCTCCACCACCACCGGCACGTTGAGCCGTAGCCTCAGCCATGCGGCCAGCAGGTCCATCGGCAGGTAATCCTTCTTGCCGGTCACACGCACGCCGCTCACCGGCAGGTGCGGCGGCTGGTCGAGCATGGAAGCCAGCATCGCACGCCAAACGGTCAGACGCGTCCATGACATGTCCACGTTCTTCGACGACCAGTTACGGCGCAGATCGTCCATCGTGCGTCGTGGATTCGACGAATGCATCGCATCCGTGATACGGCTGCGCGCCATCGAGCCCAACAAATCGGTGGACAGGTTCGCCGGCGCCTCGTTCGGCCACCAGGCCACCACCGGCGCGTCCGGCACCAGCAGTGGAATCACCAACGTATCCGCGTGATACACCAGACCGCCGAGCGGACGCAGCACGATGATCTCGCCCGCGCCGGCGTCGGAACCGAATCGCACTTCCGCGTCGAGGAACGTGTGCGGCTGACCGTCATCGGTATCGGCATCCATCTTGCGCGAATTCGGTGCGATGGCGATCACCCGGCAGGGGTGTTCGCGGCTGGCGCTGTTCGCCACTTCGAGGTCGTGCTCCAGCGACGCCTCGTTCGTGGAGATCAGCAGCGTGAGCACACGGCCCAAGGCGGCCTCGCCACGCTCTTCGTGCAGTTCGTCGATTTTCGCCGAAATCTCACGGGTTTCGGTGTTCTTCATGGTAATGATCACGGCATCCTCCAACGGTGTCCATCGCGGGCCAGCATCTCGGTGGCCTCCTGCGGTCCCCAAGTTCCGGAACGGTATGGCTGCGGCTGGCCGAGTGTGGACCAGAATTCCTCGATCGGGTCGAGGATCTGCCAGCTTAGCTCCACCTCACGTGTGGTTGGGAACAGTGGCGGATCGCCCAGCAATACGTCAAGAATCAGACGCTCGTAGGCTTCTGGAGACGATTCGGTGAATGAACGGCCATAGCCGAAATCCATGGACACGTCACGTACTTCCATCGACGTGCCGCCCGGCACTTTCGCGCCGAATCGCATGGTCACGCCCTCATCAGGCTGTACACGAATTACGATGGCGTTCTTGCCGAGTTCCTTCGTGGCGGTCGTTTCGAATGGCAGATGTGGCGCGCGTTTGAAAATCACTGCGATTTCCGTGACGCGTTTGCCAAGACGTTTGCCGGTGCGTAGGTAGAACGGCACGCCGGCCCAACGGCGTGTGTCCACGTCCAGTCGAATCGCGGCATACGTTTCGGTGGTCGACGCCGGATCGATGCCTTTCTCGTCCAGATAGCCGACCACTTCGTGCGAGCCCTGCCATCCGGCCGCGTACTGGCCTCGTGCCGTATGTGCCGCCAAATCCTTCGGCAGACGCACGGCGGACAGCACCTTCGTCTTTTCAGCCGTCAAATCGGCGGCGGAGAAGGAGACCGGTTCCTCCATGGCGGTCAATGCCATGAGCTGCAGCAGATGGTTCTGGATGATGTCGCGCGCTGCGCCGATACCGTCGTAATAGCCGGCACGACCAGCCACGCCGATGTCCTCGGCCATGGTGATCTGCACATGGTCGACGTAATTGTTGTTCCAGATCGGCTCGTACATGGCGTTCGCGAAACGCAACGCCAGCATGTTCTGCACGGTCTCCTTGCCAAGATAATGGTCGATGCGGAACACGCTCGACGGGTCGAACACTTCGGAGACCACGCGATCGAGCTCCTTGGCGCTGGCCAGGTCATGACCGAACGGCTTTTCGATGATCACACGACGCCAAGCACCCTTGTCGCTTTTCGCCAGACCACAGTCGGCCAGCTGACGGGACACCTGCGGGAACGCGCGCGGCGGCACCGACATGTAGAACGCGTGATTGCCGCGCGTGCCACGGTCGCGGTCAAGCTCGGCGACCGTGTCGGACAGACGCTCGAACGCTTTCGGATCATCGAACGTGCCCTGTACGAAACGGATACCGGCCGCAAGCTGCTTCCAAGTCGACTCCTTGAACGGCGTACGGCAATGCGCCTGCACGTTCTCCTTGACGAAGTCCTTGAAATGGTCCTCGGTCCAGTCGCGGCGTGCGAAGCCTGTCAGACCGAAGCTTGGCGGCAACAGGCCACGGTTGGCCAGATCGTAGATTGCGGGAAGCAGTTTTTTACGGGACAAATCGCCGGTCACACCGAAAATCACGATGCTGCATGGGCCTGCGATGCGGGGAAGTCTCAGATCGCGCGGGTCGCGCAGCGGATTCGTCCATGCGTCGGCCGCGTGGATGCGGTTGAAACGGTTTCACTCATGCCTTTCATACTAACGCGCGGGCTCCACTCGCCGCCAAAGGGAATTCGAAAACGTCATGGCCCTTTTTTAGAGCATCCTACAAAACGGCATGGCGGTTCCCTCGTTTGGTGCCGCCACTACAATGCCTTCGGAAGCGAACGACGAGCCGGCTGCGGCTGGCGGAGGCAAAAACGTGGTGCACAACAAGCAGGGCATAGACATGCTGCACGGGCGCATATGGACGAAAGTCCTGCGATTCGCGCTCCCCGTGGCGGCGACCGGCATTCTGGAACAACTCTTCAACGCATCCGGCATCATGATCGTCGGCAACTTCTCCCAATCCGACGGCACCGCCGCGGTCGCGGCCGTCGCTCCAACGCGCCCGTCACCGGACTCATCCTCAACCTGTTCATCGGCATCGCTCTCGGCGCGAACGTCGTCATCGCCAACGCCATCGGACGAGGCAGCCGCGAAGCGGTGCGCAACGCCGTGCACACGTCCATCGTCACCGCCCTGATCGGCGGCGTGATCGTCGCCATCATCGGAGAATTGCTCGCCGGACCGCTTCTCGGCATGCTCAACGTGACCGCCGACGTGTTCCCCCTGGCGCTCGCATACCTGCGCATCTACCTCATCGGCATGCCCGTCATCCTGCTATACAATTTCGAAACAGCCATCTTCCGCAGCATCGGCGACACCCAGGCTCCGCTCGCCGTACTCGCCATTTCCGGCGTGCTCAACGTGACCGTGGGACTGATTTTCGTCGTACTGTTCCATTGGGGTGTTTCGGGCGTCGCGACGGCCACCGTCATCGCGAACGTCGTCAGCTCCATGATTCTGCTGTATCGACTGGTTCATACTGACGCAGCCATCCATGTTGATTTGCGCGAGCTCGGCATCGACTGGTTCACCCTGCGTCAGATCCTGCGCATCGGACTGCCGCCGGCGTGCAAAGCGCGGTGTTCGCCGTGGCCAACATCATCATCCAAGCCGCCATCAACAGTCTCGGCACCGTTGTCATGGCCGCCTCCAGCGCCGCGTTCAACATCGAAATCATCGCCTACTACGTGCTCAACTCGTTCAGCCAGGCCTGCGCCACCTTCACCGGGCAAAACTATGGAGCCAAACGGATCGGACGCTGCAAGCGCGTGCTTGGCATCTGCATTCTGGAGGATTTCATCGCCACCGCGGTCACCATCGCCGTCGTGCTGTTCTTCGGCCATAGTCTGCTGGCGTTGTTCGATGCGACACCGGAGGCATTTCCGTCGGCTACACCAGACTCGTCATGGTGTTCTCCGCCTACACGTTCAGCATGCTGTACGAGGTCATGTCCGGATATCTGCGCGGCTTCGGGCATCTCACTGGTGCCGGCGCTGCTCACCGTAATCGGCGTGGTCGGCGTGCGCATCACCTGGACTCGCGTTCGTGTTCCCCGCGCATCGCACGTTCGAGGCCATCATGATCGTCTACCCGATCAGCCTCGCCGCAACCGCCGTACTCATCGGCATCGCTCTGCTCTGCTACCGTCCGTCCAAGCGATTTGCCGTTAAACCTTAAGCGTGTGCGGCTTGCCGCCGTTCATGAACGCGGCGATTCGCCGGGTCAGAGCGCGGGGAAGAACCCGTTCCGCGAGCGCGCCCGCCTTGGTGAGCGGACCATGGTAGGCGAGGGTTGAGCCGCGCATCATCCTGCGGTAGGCGTACGTGGCAAGCTGACGTGCGGTGGCCGGTTTGGTCATGGTGAAGAAGTTGCGGCCACTCATATTCGCAGCCTTCTGAAAGCCGGTCGTGGTCGGACCGGGACATACGCAGGTCACCGTCACGCCCGTGCCGCGCAATTCGTGGGCCACGGCCTCGGATAGCGAGCGCACGAATGCCTTCGACGCGAAAATACATCGCCATGTATGGGCCTGCCATCATCGAGGCGACGGACGAAAATATTCAAAATCCTGCCATGCCCGTTGGCGCGCATGTCTCGGCCATACCGATACGTCAACTCAGCGAGCGCATGCATGTTGAGCTGCATCATCTCGTTTTGCCGGTTCCAGTCGCGTCGAGAAAATCCGTCCAGTCAGCGAAGCCTGCGTTATTAACGAGATGGTCGACCGCAATACCTTGTGATGTGGTGAAATCATGGAGTTTCTTCGGTGCGTTGGCTTCGCTCAGATCTATGGCGAACGTCACCACATGCACGCCAAAAACGCTGCTCGAGCTTGGTTTTTTATCATGTCAAGCCGTTCCTGGCTGCGGGCGGTGATCACCAGGTCATGTCCGTCCGCTGCGAACAGCGCCGCCAGTTCGCGTCCGATGCCGCCGGACGCTCCCGTGATGAGTGCGTATCCCATGCCAACTCCTTCGTTTTGGTCCTATCTCGCCTATGAATGGCGGATTTGCGGGTCTGCCTGATGCTATCTCCACTATAGATGGCGGATGTTTTTCGACTTATACCCCCTGAGATAGCGTATGGGGGGTAAAAAGCGCGGCTTTTCACTTTTGCCGTCCGCCATCTATAAGCGAGATAACATGTGTCGAAAGACGAAATCCGCCATCCATAGGCGAGATAGGTGTTTTGTGGAGGGATGGAGGACAGTGGTGAAAACAAAGTCGCATTACGATTCGCCGCTTGGCGGCATCACGCTGATCACCGACGAAACGGCATTGCTCGGCCTGTGGTTCGATTGGCAGCCAGGCTATGCGGACGATGATTCCGCGGTTTTGGGTGATTCGCCGACGATTGGCGCCGCGAAACGATGGCTGGACGAATACTTTGCAGGTTGCATACCTCGGACCGAAGTGCCGTTGCGGCTGGAAGGCACGCCTTTCGCAAGGAAGCATGGGCATTGCTGCGGAAAGTGCCATACGGCGAAACGGTTTCATACGGCGGACTCGCACGTCGATTGGAGTTGAAACGTGCGGACGGGCGTAGGGTATCCGCACGCGCCATCGGGGGAGCGGTGCACCGCAATCCGATCGCGCTTATCGTGCCCTGCCATCGGGTCGTCGGCGCTGACGCAGTCTCACCGGTTATGCGGGAGGCATTGAAACCAAAATCCGTCTGCTCCAACTCGAAGGCGTGCTGAAGCAGACGGAACGGATGGATGTGGATTGCGAATCTATAGACCGGATTTGGCGATCCACCCGCTGACGGCTTCGGCGGCTTTACTTGCGTTGTTCTGTGCGTCGGTCCCCATGACCGCAAGCCCCGGCTTCACCGTCGTCTTGGTAATTGCGGTGATACGTTCCGGAGTCCGTCCAAGCCCGCTGCCGCCGTGCGTGCAGAACGGATAAATGGTTTTGCCGGACCAGTCGCGGCTTTCCAGAAAAGCGTACACGGGCATCGGCATATCGCCGCACCAAATCGGATAGCTAAGGAACACGGTATCGGACGAATCGAGCGCATCGACATCGCCGCTGAGCGTGAACGGCGGACGCGCGTTGACACGCTGCTCCTCCTGCACCATTTCTGAGGTCGCGGCGTACCGTTCCGGT
>ENA-OQAR01000334-OQAR01000334.1-human-gut-metagenome-genome-assembly--contig:-NODE-334-length-14052-cov-3.189013_pt1 | contig 14052 bp, 16 predicted proteins | sample MGYA00242738_ERZ504533 | MGnify/ENA primary metagenome ERZ504533 (study PRJEB26092, sample SAMD00036276) | human gut metagenome | host: Homo sapiens | study: EMG produced TPA metagenomics assembly of... | reverse complement strand
TCCACAATCTTAGTAGTAAGATCCTGGTTCTTGATATTAACAACCTTTGCCATACCCTTTTGAATAATTAACACGCACATGGGCTAATATTAGCTCCAATTCCTCCTGCCGTCTTATTGTCACTATTTTTTTTGAATGCGCCTGCTCCCATGCCGAACTTCATATCAACCAGTGGAATGATGGTGGCATCGTTTACCTGAATTGGTTCACCGACAACAGTTTTTGAGCTGACAAATCCTTCCAGCCCTTTTAACAGCTCATCTACTGATGAGCCAAAGTTAATTTCTTCCTTCTCCATCTTTATTTCCTCCTATTTTTAACGATGTCTTTTCAACATCTTTTTGTTTACCCCCCGCATCTGTGCAAAAGCAATTTTCTAAACGGGCACTGCCACACATTTTCCAGATCATTTTGAATCAGGAAAATATGTGGCACTGTGTGTTTTTACTCACGAACATGCGCTTACGCGCTCATTACATTATATCACTTTAAGCCTTTTCTTGCACGGTTATAATTGATCAGACAGCCTTTGAGAATGATCTCTCTCTCATCGTCCGTAAGCTCGCCAAGTGTTACCTCGAACTCTTTCAGGGTGTCTCCGTCAACGGTATAGCCTTTGATCACGTCTGCTTTTTCCTCAACTGCTTTACGGATTCCCGGGAAGAACAGGAAGTCTCCGTTCTTAAACGGAAGGTCTCCGGCAGGGATCAAAAATGGAAGCATACCCCAGTTGATCAGGTTGGAACGATATCTCTTGGTTGCATACTCATTGGCAATGTTTGCCCAGCCGCCAAGTACCTTCTGGCAGGATGCTGCCTGCTCTCTGGCAGAACCGTCGCCAGGTTTCACTGCAAAAATAGTGCTTCCTACACCAAGGTTGGTCTTGTCTACATCCGGATATGTCTTGTTGATGGTCTGGATCACCGGTTTCAGTTCCGGAACAGCTTCTGCCGGACAGTTGCCTGCCTGGATCGCCTTCTGTGCTGCCTGGATCGCCTTCGCACGGCCAACGTACTCCGGATCTTTTCTGGAGAGTGTGAACTCTGCAAGTCCGAGCGGATTGGAACGGTAAGAAGATGTCTCACCAGATGGGATCAGCTCGTCGGTTGTTGTAACCGGATCGTGGATCTCAGAAACAACTTTCAGGATCAGGTTGTCTGCAAGGGCAGCCATCTCCGGCCAGTCTTTGATGTTCGGTCCAAACTGGATCTCTACGCTCGGATCTGCAACTCCCTTGCTGTCAAATACACGGTTCTCATAAATAGATTTGTCAAAGTAATATTTATGCTCGGAATAGCTTCCGTCAAACTCCTCTGCAGATGTAAGGAATCCCTTGTTTGCTGCTGTAGCTGCAATGGAACGTGCATCCATAAGTGCAACAGAGGAAATCTGGCCGTTCTGGATCTTGGAGCCTTCACGGTTCGGGAAGTTTCTGGTTGTGTGACGGATACTGAACGCATTGTTTGCAGGTGTATCGCCGGCACCGAAGCATGGTCCGCAGAATGCGGTTTTGACAACTGCACCTGTTCCGATAAGTTCTGCAAGGACACCATTCTTAGCCAGCTCCATGTAGATCGGGGTACTTGCCGGATATACACTTAAGGTAAAGGCATCGTGGCCGATGTTTTTGCCTTTGAGGATGTCTGCTGCTGCACAGATGTTCTCGAATCCACCACCGGCACAGCCGGCGATGATTCCCTGCTCAACATAAAGCTTGCCATCAACTACCTTGTCTCTTAATGTGAACGGAACTTTTCCATCCAGGCTTACCTGTGCTCTCTTCTCCACGTCTGCGAGAATGTCGTCCAGGTTCGCTTTCAGTTCGTCGATGGTGTAGGTGTTGCTCGGGTGGAACGGCATTGCGATCATTGGTTTGATCTCACTGAGGTCGATCTCCACGCAGCCGTCATAGTATGCAACATTGCCTGGTTTCAGTTCTTTGTAATCTTCCGGTCTTCCGTGGATCGCATAGAACTCCTCGATCTTCGCGTCTGTCTGCCAGATGGAGGAAAGGCAGGTGGTCTCTGTTGTCATAACGTCGATTCCGATACGGAAATCTGCGCTTAAGTTGGCAACGCCTGGTCCTACGAACTCCATAACTTTGTTCTTCACATAACCATTGGCAAAAACTTCTCCAATGATGGCCAGTGCAACGTCCTGCGGTCCTACGCCCGGGCGTGGTGTGCCTTTCAGGTAGATAGCTACAACGCCTGGCATATTGATGTCATAAGTCTGACAGAGAAGCTGTTTAACAAGCTCCGGTCCACCCTCGCCCATAGCCATGGTTCCAAGTGCTCCGTATCTTGTATGGCTGTCGGAACCGAGGATCATCTTTCCGCCGCCTGCAAGCATTTCTCTTGCAAACTGATGGATAACTGCCTGATGAGGCGGTACGTAAACTCCGCCGTACTTCTTGGCACAGGTGAGTCCAAACATATGGTCATCTTCATTGATGGTTCCGCCTACTGCACAGAGAGAGTTGTGGCAGTTGGTCAGTACATATGGTACCGGGAATTTCTCAAGTCCTGAAGCTCTTGCAGTCTGGATAATTCCTACAAATGTGATATCATGGGAAGTCAGTTTGTCGAATTTGATCTGAAGTTTCTCCATGTTATCCGATTTATTGTGAGCCTTGAGAATAGAATATGCGATGGTATTCCTGGCAGCCTCTTCTTTCGCTACAGGCAGGTTCGCCTGGTTCTCAGGAATGATTTCCTGGCCGTTCTGAAGATAGACACCGGTATCGTAAAGTTTCATTTCGGTTCCTCCAATCTATTATAATTCTTTTTTCACAATTTCGTTTATTATAGAGGATTTTTACACATTAGTCAATAAAAGTGAAGCGGCCCGGTGCATTGTTTTATGTACAAAACAGGAATCCGCCCTGAACTTTACTTTCCCTGCAAAATCCGCTATACTGAAGGGCATGTCAGACGATCGATCCAAAAAACTTCTGCCGGCCTGGGCAGTTACGATACGGAGGTAATATTTATGTTTCGTTTATGGGGAAAAATATGGAAAGATAATCATATGCTGCAGGACACGGTAGTCTGTGATGACAGCGATGATACCAGAACACACAAGATTTTTTCACGGACTTGAGGAAATCTGCTATCAGATGGATCTGGGAAACCCGATCTGGCTGGATGCCACGGTGCGGGATTTCAAGAAACATGACAAGGCACGTTTTTATCAGGATAATTTCATTGAACATATTGAAATTTTGATTATCTGGAGATCCAGGTGATCGAGGAAGATTGAAGCAAACGCAGGAAAGCTACAAATGCTTATCCTGCGTTTGCTTTTTTCAGAAGTTTCCGATCTGGGAAGTATATTCATCAATGCGCTCCAGAAGCTCCTGATTGGAGTAATTCGTTTCCCTGCATATATAGGCGCAGAGCATTTCTGCGGCAAACATTCCTGCAACATAGGAATTATAGAATTCACTGCTGTCACCTCTGGCAGTCAGTACCACATCCGCGAACTTGGCTGCTTCGCAGGTAGGTTTGTCTGTCAGAAGGATAATGGAAGCCCCCTGCTTATGTACCATCTCCGCAGTGAGATACATCAGCCTGGAATACCGGGAATAGGTGATAAAAACCGCCGCATCGCCTTTCCCCAGGTCGCTGGCAAAGTCAAACATGTTCTGCCCGTGGCTTCCGTAATTGTATACGTGGGGAAGCGTCTGCCGCAGGATCGTATTCAGAAATTCCCCCACACAGGTAGATCCTCTTGAAGAAAAAATGTATTTCACCCCACTGTTGATGAGAATACTGCTGGCCTTACGGTACTGTTCTTCGGTATTACTGGCAATGGTGCTCTGTATATGCTGAGGGTATAGGCGCATACCGTATCCTGGACTGTTGCCTTGTGCTCTTTTTTCTTGATCGCCTCAATGCGCTCCGCGGGGATGAGAATTCCGGTGTCCACATCTCTGGACTGTTCTGCATAAGTTTCCCGCAAAAATTCTGAAAATCGGATATCCGGTAAATCCCAGCGTCTTGGTAAGCCGGATCACGGGAGGAATAACTCACAATTCAATTCTCCGGCCAGCTCTGTTGATGTCATAAAACAGCATTTCTGCAGATTCTCAAGGACGTAATCCGCAACCTCTTTTTCCTTTGGTGTCAGCTGTGCTGAAATGATCAGATTCTGTAACCGATTCTCCATGAAATATCCTCCCCGTCATAATTATCACTGGTCACAGCAGTTTGGGAACCTGCATGTTTCAGTTTTTTTTATTTTATCACAGGCTTATGTGAAAAACGCCCCAAAGATATAAATATTTTTTGTATATATTTTTATAATAAAATTATTTACTTTTTCAGATATAGCATGATATACTCACCTCATCAGATGAATAATATTATTCTTAAATCAAAGAGAAAAAAATATTTATTTTCAAAGGAGTGGTAACAATGGCAGATAAAAAGTATAATCCTTATGACAATATGCTCTCTGTCCTGAAGCAGTCTGCAGAGGCTCTTGGTCTCAGCTACGAAGATTACGCAACACTTTGCTACCCGGAACGTGAACTTAAGGTTTCTATCCCGATCCGTATGGATGACGGCTCCATTAAGGTATTCGAGGGATACCGTGTTCAGCATTCCAGCGCACGTGGACCGTGCAAGGGCGGCATCCGTTACCATCAGAATTCCGATATGGACGAAGTAAAAGCGCTTGCAGCCTGGATGTCCTTTAAATGTGCGGTTGTAAATATTCCTTACGGCGGTGCCAAGGGGGGAATCAAAGTTGATCCGTCCAAGCTTTCCAGAGCGGAGCTTATACGTCTTACCCGTCGTTATACCACACGTATCCTTCCGATCATCGGACCAGATAAGGATATTCCTGCACCGGATGTTAATACAAATGGCGAGGTTATGGCATGGATCATGGACACTTACAGCATGTTTACCGGCCATACGGTTCCAGGTGTTGTTACCGGAAAACCCATCGAGATCGGCGGCTCCGTAGGCCGTGTGGAAGCTACCGGACGTGGCGTTACCATCATCGCCTACCAGTGCATGGAAAAAAACCACATTGATCCGGCAAAAGCATCCATCGCTGTTCAGGGTATGGGAAATGTCGGCGGAACTGCCGCTGAGATCTTTTATAAGAATGGACAGAAAGTTGTTGCGGTCAGCGATTACACCGGCGGTCTTACTGTGAGGACGGACTTGATATTCCGGCGATCCGTAAATTTATTTCCGAAGGAAATACTCTCGATAAATACGAGGCAGAGGGCGTTCCCATATTACCAACGACGGCCTGATCACATGCAAATGCGACGTTCTGATCCCGGCCGCCCTTGAGAACCAGATCACAGAAGATAACGCAGGACGCATCCAGGCTAAACTTATCATCGAGGCAGCCAACGGACCGACTTCTGTTGAGGCAGATGAGATCCTGAATTCCAGAGGAATCATCGTATGCCCGGATATCCTTTCCAATGCAGGCGGTGTTGTTGTCTCCTACTTCGAGTGGGTTCAGAATATCCAGAACCTTACCTGGGATCTTGATGAAGTTAACAAGATGCTTCAGAAGATCATGCTTACCGCATTTAACGAAGTTATGCTCTCAGCCAGGAGAAGAACGTAACGCTCCGTATGGCTGCATACATGGTTGCCATCAAGAGAATCACCACTGCAGGCAAACTCCGCGGCGGCCCGATCTCCATGGGCTGATAACCAGTCCGCAGAGTCAGACAGCCAAAGAATCCTTATCTTACACAAATACACAAAAAAATCTCCGGCAGGATACCAGGAACCGTATCTGCCGGAGATTTTTTCATCATATTATATATCACACCGTAATTCCGGTATCGCCGTGTGTCATTCTCTGAACTTCCGGCGTCCACTTCTACTCCTTCATAAATTCTCTTATGATCTCCCTCATGATCTCTTCCTCCTCCGGAGAAAGCATCTTGCTGAAATGGCTTCCTGTTGCCGCAGTCTGACGGATGCTCCTTGTGATCCGATCCACGATCTCTTCCTGCAAAACGGGATCTGTCTTCTGGGGAACTGGAATTTCTTCCACCCAGGTCCGTACCTGTTCCACGTAATCTGCAAGGGAAGCCATCACAAGTTCTTCTTTGTAGGAAAAATCCAGTCCCTGTCTCAGAAGCAGCAATGTCACAGGCACAGCTGCACCAATATACAGATAAAGCATAGGCAGACCTTCCCCAGGTTCCAGCCTGCTGTTAAGGATCACAGAAAGGACCAGAAGAAACGTACATAGCAGAGACGGATACCACACAAAACGGTTCATTCTGTGCCAGAGCCTGTCTCTTGACTTCCACAGGTTCAGCCATTTTTCTTTGAGATTCTGTAATCGCTGTGTATTTCGGATCATTCTTCTGTAGGTAAGGTTTGTTGCCAGCATCCCAAGGCCACCGATACATCCCATGGATGTCATGACGTAAAGCGGAATGTTCAGCTTCATGATCATCTCCAGCATAAGCCCCTCCCTTTTCACTGCCCGCAGTACCCACACGTCATTCTGTTTTGCTTTACAACGCACCGGATACCGGTTCCGGACGCACTGCTCATTGCTTTAGGAATATTATACTTCTATATCGCCTGGCTGAAAAGAATTTTCGTTCGTCAAATGATTCGCCTGGTTTTCGGTCTTTTTACATTTCCTGCAGTGCTTTGACTACATTTTCAAATTTCATGAAATGAGAAGCTTTCACAAGGATAGTATCTCCCTGTTTCACATAGGTGTTCAGGTTCTTGAGAAGGCTTTTCAGATCGTTTTCCTGGATAACTGTCAGGTCCGGATTGGTCTCGGATGCCTTTTTCGCAATGTGTGCCGCAAGCGGTCCAACACAGATGCAGGCGTCGATCTTACAGTGACCTGCATGAACGCCAACGCCTTCATGAAGTGCAACTTCGTCGGTTCCAAGCTCGCCCATATCTCCAAGAATGGCAACTCTTCTTCCAAGTCCGTCCTGCAGAACATCCAGAGATGCCTTCATGGACATGGGGTTTGCGTTGTAGCAGTCATCTACGATCAGGAACTTGTCGGTCTCGATCATATTGAATCTTCCGCTGACCGGCTCCAGGCTTTCGATACCCTTTTTGATCTGCTCTGCATTCAGTCCGTAAAGTCTGCCGATGGCTGCTGCTGCCAGCGCATTGGAAACCATATGGCGTCCTGGCATTGGGATATCTACATGGAATTTCTGGAACTCTCCGTTCTCTGCCATTTTTCCCTTCAGACAGATGTCACAGCTCATTCCTTTCAGTCCACGGCTCTCCACATTTTCACAGGTGACAGAAGCATTTTCTCCGTTTCCAAAAAATACCGGCCGGATACCGTTGTATTCTTTTACTGTGGAAAGCTTATCGTCATCACCATTGAGTACGATATTTTTCTTCACATATTTAAAGATCTCTGTTTTTGCTTTCAGGACACCGTCTCTGTCTCCAAGATTTTCCAGATGGCAGGTTCCGATGTTTGTGATCACGCAGGTGTCCGGTTTCGCGATCTTTGCAAGGCGGGTCATCTCGCCGAAGTCACTGATTCCCATTTCCAGGACCGCAATCTCATCCTCGTCACGGAGACGGAATACAGTCAGCGGAAGTCCCAGTTCATTGTTGAAATTCCCCTGGGTTTTCAGGGTGCGGTATTTCTCTTTCAGGACAGAGGCGATCACCTCTTTTGTGCTGGTTTTTCCAACACTTCCTGTGATTCCCACAACCGGAATATCAAGCTGCTCCAGATAAAACTCCGCAATGTCCTTCACTGCCTGAAGGGAAGATTCTACCTGAATGTACGGATAGTCAGCACCTTCAAGAACCCTCTCGGATAAGGTTGCAAGTGCACCTGCTTCCATCACCTGGGGAATAAAGCGGTGGGCATCCACACGCTCTCCTACTACCGGAACAAAAAAGACCGCCTTTTTCTACTTTACGGCTGTCTGTTGTGATGGCAGTCACTTCTTCCTGAAGTTTTTCCTGCGGGCCATGGTAAGTACCATTGCAGACTTTTGTGATATTTTCCAATGTAAGATTTTTCATGAATAAAATCCTTTCTTTTGCCAGAAACTCCTCCTGTTGTATTTACAGCATTTCAGAGATCAACATGTTCTGAAACTGCTTCGGTCAACAGGAGGAGTTATGGTCAGATATTTTATTTGCTGTATTTTTTAAGAGAAATGCGGATCAGCTCTTCACAGAGATCCGGGTAATCAATTCCCAGAACTTTTGCTTCCTGCGGGATCAGGCTGGTCGGTGTCATTCCCGGAAGTGTGTTTGCTTCCAGGCAGTACATGTCGCCGTTTTCCTTCATCATGAAGTCAAAACGTGCGTAGCCTTCGATGCAGAGAGCTTTTGCACCGGCCTCCGCATAGTGCTGCATCTTCTCTGTCAGTTCCGGAGAAATCTCAGCCGGACAGGTCTCTACTGTGGAACCTGCCTGATATTTGTTCTTATAATCGTAGAAGCCCTGCTTCGGTGCGATCTCGATAATTGGATAAGCTTTGCCATCTACAACTGCAACAGAAAAACTCCCGGCCTTTGATGTATTCCTCAACAACGACTTCATCCTCATAAGAATAGGCACCGTCAATGGCATCCTCATATTCTTTCTGGTTGTTTACAATATAAACACCTACACTGGAACCACCGCAGCATGTTTTTACAACAACAGGAAATTCCATGCCAAGATCCTGGATATTTCTTGTACAGTTTTCTTTCAGCATGGAAACACCCTTGGGTGTCGGTACCTGGTCCATAAGAAAGATCTTCTTGGTGAGGCCTTTATCCATGGCAAGGGCACTGCTTAAGTATCCGGTTCCTGTGTAGCGGATTCCCAGAAGATCGAAAGTTGCCTGAACCTTTCCGTCTTCTCCGTTAGAGCCATGAAGACCCATGAATACAATGTCAGCAGCCTGACACAGTTCCAGGACATTCGGTCCGAAAAAGCTTCTTCTTGTTCGTTTGATCTCTTCGATATCATCGTCAAAGCTTCTCATATATTCCGCTGCGGAATCTACTTCATAATCTTTATCTCCGAAAGGTTCATCCCAGTCTACCGGCTCCAGGCCACAGAAAATATCTACGAGAATGGCATTGTGTCCTTTCTGACGAAGTGCCTTGCATACACCGGTTCCGGTTACGATGGAGATTTCTCTCTCTGTACTGGTTCCACCTGCCAATACAACGATATTCATACTTTCATCTCCCTTGATAATTTTATGTTTTCTTTCTTCGTATTCTTTTAATATTTCTTTTAGTCTCTTATTCATAAACTACGATCGGTACTCCTACGCTAATATTATTGTAAATGATTGCAGCCTGATCCTTCGGGGTATTTACGCACCCATGAGAACCATTGGTTATATAGATCTGTCCGCCATACTGTGAACGCCAGCTTGCATCATGGATTCCAACTCCCCCGGAAAACGGCATCCAGTATGTAACCGGCGACGCATATCCAGGTCCTTTGAGGACCGCCGGTGAACGCATGGCATCCAGCGCAAAGCATCCGGTTGGTGTGGCATGTCCCTTTCGCACACAGCCGGTAACTACCGGTGTGTCTACCAGAAGCTGTCCATCTTTATAAAATACCATTCTCTGGTTGGTCAGGTCAATTTCTACATAGGTATTTCCAATATCATTGGTATCTCTGCAAAGGCCACTGTAAGCATAAGCAGGCTGTCTTACTTCTGTAGTTCCCGCAAGGATTGCATTATAAAGCCATTCCGTCTCTGTTGTCTGGTCGATAGCCCAACCATAATCACCGCCCTGGATGGTCTTCTGACGGCCATCGTAAGTAGTAAATGTCCTGGTGCATCCAAACGTATCATATTTATAACCCAGGCTGTTTACATATGCCGCAACCTGATTTTTATCTACAGAATAATCTCCGTTTGCGTCTTTAACAAGCCAGTCCTTAATAGTATTCCGGTCAAGCTGCTCGGAACGGTCTGAAAAATCATATGTGATCACACAGCTGGTAAGCTTGTTCATCTGGTCACATTCTTTTTTCAGGGTTTTGTCGTCTTTATATACGGATGGTTTTTTATAGCAGTTGTTTTTTTCCAGGCTGACTGTTACATCTCCGGCAGAAACTGCTTTTCGAATCACTTTCTGCACTTTCTTGGTGTCCAGTGTGGTTCCTTCTTTTTCCGGCTGGATCTCATAAGACTCGCCAGTGTCTTTAATGCATGCATCTACAGGTTTCTCCATCTTGTCTTTCTGCATACATTTCAGTTTTTTTACGGTTTCTGTCAGCTTGTTCTGATCTTCATAAGTGGTATCTGTTGCCAGTGTATATTTTTTCTTCTGATTAAATGCAAGGAACCATTTATAACGGTCCTGCTTTTTGATCAGTTTCCTGGCTCCGCCATCCGGTTTGTAGACCAAACCTGCTTCTTTTGCGGTAATGCTCTCTTTTCCGTTGTTTCTTGTTTCCACAGTAAGGACATATGCCTGCACTTCTTTTGCAAGAAGTTTCTCAGTTTCGTCTGCAGTTTTATAGGAGCAGTTAAAACCGTTTACCTGTGATCCCGGTAAGAAATGATCTGTAAAATAATGCACACCGTATCCATAAGCTGCTGCTGTAAAGATCAGCAGGATTATGATCAGTGCAATGATCACCTTTTTGCCGGTTTTCATTTTTTCTTTTTCCTCACCCATGATCTCTCTCCGATAGTTATGACTGCCCGGTATTACGTACGCTGAAATACCGGGCAGTCTGATGTGATCGATTTATTTCTCCAGAAGTTTTTCCACACTTACAAGCTTCACACAGAGAACAAATACCTCTGCTGCCTTGCCAAGTTCCTCAACGCTTGGATAGCTTGGTGCAATACGGATGTTGCTGTCTTTCGGATCCTTTCCATATGGATAGGTTGCTCCGGCGCCAGTCATGACAACACCTGCTTCTTTTGCTTTGGCAACAATGGCTTTCGCACAGCCTTCCATTGCATCAAAGGAAATGAAATATCCACCGTGAGGTTTCGTCCACTCACCGATTCCAAGTCCGTTAAGTTCTTTATCCAGTGTTGCAAGAACAAGCTCGAATTTCGGACGGAGAATATCTGCGTGTTTTCTCATATGCTCATGCAGTCCGTTGATATCTTTGAAGAAGCGAACGTGACGGAGCTGGTTCAGCTTGTCGTGTCCGATAGTCTGTACAGTCATATATTTGCGGAAGTCATCCAGGTTCGCTTTGGATGCAGCAACTGCTGCGATACCGGAACCAGGGAAGCTTACCTTGGAGGTAGAAGTAAATTTATAAACAATATCCGGATTGCCTGCTTTCGCACACTCATCAAGGATCTCAAGAAGGAAATCCTGATTGTCATCATAGAGATGATGAATGCTGTAAGCGTTATCCCAGTAAATACGGAAGTCCGGTGCTGCTGGTTTCAGATGTGCAAAACGCTTAACTGTTTCCTCTGAATAGGTATAACCCTGTGGATTGGAGTATTTCGGAACACACCAGATACCTTTTACTGCCGGATCTTCATTGACGTATTTCTCAACCATATCCATATCCGGGCCTTCCGGAGTCATCGGAATGTTGATCATCTCAATACCGAAGAATTCTGTAATACGGAAATGACGGTCATATCCAGGTACAGGACAGAGGAATTTCACTTTATCAAGTTTACACCACGGTGTATTTCCCATAACTCCGTGAGAATAGGAACGTGCAATGGTATCGAACATTACGTTCAGGCTGGAGTTACCATAAATGATGATGTTCTCAGGCTCTACCTCAGACATCTCGCCGAGAAGTCTCTTGCTTCCGGGATTCGTCGATGACACCATAGTTACGGCAGTCCACACCGGTCTCACATTTCAGATCTGCATCGCCCGCAAGTACTTCCATCATTTTCATGGAAAGATCAAGCTGATCCGGTGCCGGTTTACCACGGGACATATCCAGTGCCAGACCTTCGGCTTTGATCTCGGCGAACTCACGGTCGAGTTCTTTCTTTAAATCGAGTAGCTCTTCCCTGCTCATCTCACAATATTTTTTCATAAGTTTGCTTCTCCTCTTTTTGTGCACAGTTTCATATCTGCGGTTGCTGTGTTTCTTCTGTTAAAGACTTCTGTCTGTCAGGAATTCTCTGCAAAATCTCTTCCGCAAAAAACAGCCACAGTTTCACGGAAGCGGGAAGCCTCTGCCCCGGCAGAAAATCTCTGCGTACATTTTAGTATGTAAAAGCGCTGTTGTCAAATCTTTCGTGGAAAATTCTGCACTTCTCTTGCACAGCATCCATTTTTTTTCCTCTATACTGGAAAAAACATTATTATGGTGTTTTATGGATTCATGTCCCGATCAGCCGGATCTGGTACAGTAATCTCCGGAAATGCTATATAAAAATGCTATATATATCTTATAAATTTACTATTATGAAAGAGGTATTGATCATCATGTGGATTGCAGATGGATGGAAAGAATATGAAGTTATTGATACATCAAAAGGAGAAAAGCTGGAGCGCTGGGGGGATTATCTTCTGGTTCGTCCGGACCCGCAGGTAATCTGGGATACTCCCCGCAAAAACCGTGGCTGGAAGCATATGAACGGACATTATCACAGAAGCAGCCGTGGCGGCGGTGAGTGGGAGTTCTTTGATCTGCCTCATCAGTGGGAGCTTCATTACAAGGACCTTACTTTTAATCTGAAGCCTTTCAGCTTCAAACATACGGGACTTTTCCGGAGCAGGCAGTGAACTGGGACTGGTTTGGTGAAAAGATCCGTAATGCCGGCCGGCCGATCAAGGTCCTGAATCTTTTTGCCTACACAGGTGGTGCCACTTTGGCTGCCGCAGCTGCCGGTGCTTCTGTTACTCATGTGGATGCATCCAAGGGTATGGTCACCTGGGCAAAAGAGAATGCAGCTGCTTCCGGTCTTTCCGGCGCGCCGATCCGCTGGCTGGTGGATGACTGCATTAAATTTGTCCAGAGAGAGCAGCGGAGAGGAAACCGGTACGACGGTATTATCATGGATCCTCCATCCTATGGAAGAGGTCCCGGCGGCGAGGTGTGGAAGCTGGAGGAGCAGCTGTTTTCTTTGGTGGAATTGTGCCGGAGCATACTGTCTCCCGACGCTAAGTTTTTCCTGTTGAACAGCTATACCACGGGCCTGTCGCCCTCGGTGATGGAATATCTTCTGGGGGTGCTTTTGCAGAAGCCCATGGGCGGCAGAGTGGCCTCGGATGAAATCGGTTTACCGGTGACCAGCACCGGCCAGGTGCTTCCTTGCGGCTCCACAGCTATTTGGACAGGGAAAGACGTAGAGTAATGAAACATTGATAGACAGTATCGCCTTAAAATTGGCGCTTCATAGATAGGATTTGGAGATATGAGCTTTATTCATGTTGAAAATGTAACCTTCCGATATGGAACCGACGATCCCTTGAGCTTGAAGGAAGCCTTGTCTGGGGTAAGCCTTGCCGTGGAAAAGGGAGAATTTGTGGCTTTATTAGGCCACAATGGATGTGGAAAGTCTACATTGGCAAAGCACTTTAACGCTATGCTTCTGCCAACCAGCGGCAAGGTTTTTGTGGATGGGATGGATACCGCAGAGGAAGCTTTAAAATATGAGATCCGGCGGCGGGTGGGGTTAGTCCTGCAAAATCCGGACAATCAGCTGGTGGCGTCCATTGTAGAGGAGGACGTACTTCGGCCCGGAAAATCTGGGTGTGCCTCCCAAAGAGATACGCCAAAGGGTCGACGATGCCTTAAAGGCGGTGGAAATGTATGATTACCGGCTGGCCGCCCCTTATAAGCTTTCCGGAGGGCAAAAGCAGCGGGTCGCTATCGCTGGTATCATTGCCATGCAGCCTGAGTGTATTGTACTGGACGAGCCTACCGCAATGCTGGACCCAAGAGGCCGGACCGAGGTGCTGGATACGATCCATAAGCTGAACCGGGAACTGGGGATCACCATTGTTCTGATTACCCACTACATGGATGAGGCGGTAACCGCAGACCGTGTGGTTGTCATGGACAGCGGCAGGATTCTTACGGAAGGAACGCCGAAAGAAGTATTTTCCAACGTAGAGCTTTTAAAGCAGCATCATTTGGATG
>ENA-OQAR01000333-OQAR01000333.1-human-gut-metagenome-genome-assembly--contig:-NODE-333-length-14053-cov-2.740198_pt1 | contig 14053 bp, 22 predicted proteins | sample MGYA00242738_ERZ504533 | MGnify/ENA primary metagenome ERZ504533 (study PRJEB26092, sample SAMD00036276) | human gut metagenome | host: Homo sapiens | study: EMG produced TPA metagenomics assembly of... | reverse complement strand
CACAAACTGGTCCTGCTGCTGCGAAAAGCTGTACATGCCGCCATACTGCTCCACAATGGCGCAGATGCTGCGCACGCCAAGGCCGTGGCCGGGCTGGCTGGTGGTGGGGATGCCCTCGGCACAGAACTGCACCGGGGAAGCTGCAGGAGTTTGCGATCTGTAAAAACAGTCTGCCGTCCTTTTGGTAGGCGGTAGTCTCCACAACAGCGGGCTTTCCAGCCTCGCGCTGGCGCTGCCCGGCGTGCAGGGCATTTTCCAGCGCGTGGAAAGCAGCACACACAGGTCGCTGTCCGGCAAAGGCAGCACCAGAGGGATGGCGGCATGCACCCGGAAGTCGATGCCGCTGTTCTGCGCGCGGGTTGCAAAGGCCGAGAGAATGAGGTTTGCGGCCTCATTTTCACAGTAGACGTTCACCTTGCTGGCTTCGATCTCTGTGCACACGCTGTGGATGTATTCCTGCGCGGCTTCGGCACGGCCATTTTCGATGCAGGCGGAAATGTACTGTAAATGATGGCGCAGGTCGTGGCGGTAGGTGCTGGCCTTGCGCTGGCTTTCCCGCAGGCATCGATCTCGCGCACAGCCTGCGCTACCTGCAGGTTCAGGCTGTTCTGGGTCTGCTCCAGCTGGCTGCGCAGCTTCTGCTCCTGTGTGGTCTGCAGCACAAAGACCAGATAGGCCAGACTACACACAAAGGGCATGAACTCCACTGCAGCCTGATTGCCGCTGGAGAGCAGATCGGTATAAATGCGGGTAAAGTAGTCAAAGACATAGCTCAGCAGCGGGATCACGCCGAACTGCAGCTGCAGCTTGAGCGAAGAGTGCGACAGCGCGCGCACCGAAGGCGCGATTCAGTGCACCAGTGCCAGCAGCAGCGGCAGGGTGACGACCAGCTCAGTGGCATCCTGCAGTGCGGCCCAGCACTTCACAGTAGAGCAGCTGGTCCAGATCGATGCGGGAGATGCCGGTCTTGCAGCGCAGGATCAGGCTGCGCTGGTCGGCGCGGCGGCACTCGGCGATCACCGAATCCGTCAGACGGAAAAAGCTGTCCTCCCAGATGGGCTTGAGCTGGTAGAAATAGGCACCCACCACATAGGATTCCACTGCAAACTCGGCGGAAGAAGTGAGAAAGATGATCTTGACGACGTTATCGTACTGCCGGATCTCCTTGGCGGCGGTAATGCCGTTTTCGGCCGGCATGATGACATCCAGAAACAGGATATCGTACCGGGTGCCCTTTTCGATCTCGGCCAGCAGATCCAGCGGGCTGTGAAAGGCTGTGCACTGGATCTGGACACAGCGCTGGGCGCGATATTTTTCCAGCAGGGCAGAGAGCTGGTCCAGAACTGTTTGGTCATCGTCGCAGAAGGCGATCTGGATCATAACGGGTTTAACACATCCTTTGTTCGCGTCAGCCAGAAATTACAGCTGGGCCTTGCCCATGCAGTAGGTCTGCAGCACATCGTAGTTGTCGTCCAGCACCACAAGGTCGGCATCCTTGCCGATCTGGATGGAACCCTTGCGGTCATCCAGATGCAGGCAGCGTGCCGGGTTGATGGTGCAGGCGTTCAGTGCATAGTTGAAGGGCACCATGGCCTCCTCCACCAGAATGCGCAGGCCCTTGTTGATGTTCAAAGTGGAACCGGCCAGCGTGCCGTTGTCCAGATGGGCGCTGCCGTCCGGGTAGATGGTGATATGGTTGCCGCCAAAGATGTACTCGCTGCCAATGGGGGTGCCCTTGGCCATCAGTGCATCCGAGATCATGATGGCGTAATCCGGGCCTTTGCTCATGAAGTAGTTGTTCAGGGCAGCAGGGGTGGAGTGGCAGCCGTCGCAGATGATCTCGCCGTACATGGTGCGGATGCGGTAGGCTGCGCCCACCAGACCGTTGGCGCGGTGGGCGAAGGGGGACATGCCGTTGTACACATGGGTCATGGAGCGGGCACCGTTGGCATAGGCCATCACGGCCTGCTCATAGGTGGCGGCACTATGGCCGATGCTGACCACCACGCCGTGCTCGGTCAGGTAATGGGTCAGTGCAAACCCTTCGTCGTGTTCCGGTGCAAGGGTCACATAGCGGATGTGGCCGCGTGCTGCCTGCTGGTAGTGCTTGAACTGCTCCACGCTGGGCTTTGCGATGTACTCCGGAGGCTGTGCGCCCTTGTACTTCATATCGAGGTAGGGGCCTTCAAAGTGGATGCCAAGGATCTCGGCACCTTCGTAGCTGCCCTCCATCACGTCGGCCACATTGGCCACGGCGTTGGTCAGCACCTCCACGCTCTGGGTGACGGTAGTGGCCAGAAAGCTGGTCACACCCTCAGAGACGATATGCTTTGCCCAGTAGCGCAGGCCCTCCGGCTTTGCGTCGTTGGTGTCGAACTCGTAGGCACCATGGCAGTGGATATCCATAAAACCGGGCACGATGCGCTTGGAGCCATAGTCCACATCGGCCTGCTTTTCACCATAGGGGAAGATGCCGGTGATTTTGCCCTGCTCCAGCTCGACTGCGGCAGAAATGAACTGGTCGGCGATCCATACTTTTTTGCTCTGGATGATCATATAATCAGCCCTCCGATATCATCATAAAACCTGCATATGCTGTGCACGACAGCACAACCATTCTACAGAAAAGTATAGCATTTTCTGGCGGGAATAACCAGCCTTCGCGCGCCTTTTCAAAAAAAATTAAGCTGGAAAATGAAAAAACGATCGCAGCTTGCACAAAGAAACAGCGTAAAATCAGAAACCCGGAGCCTTTTTGAGCCGTTTTGGCCGAAAATAGGTTCCGGGTTTTGTGCATGATCTTTTCAGAGAGCTGTTTTGCAACAGCCCCTTAATATGAAGTAAGCCCCAGGCTTACATCCAAAGCCTGATCCACACGTTTCTGATCTTCCGGCGTGATCTGCCCGGCCCGCTCCCGCAGGCGGTGCTTATCCAGCGTGCGGATCTGCTCCAGCAGCACCACGCTGTCCTTGGCAAGGCCGGTATCCGCTGCCCGGATATTGATGTGGGTGGGCAGGCGGGCTTGTCCAGCCGGGATGTAATGGCCGCAGCGATCACGGTAGGGCTGTGCCGGTTGCCGATCTCGTTCTGCACGATCAGTACCGGGCGCACGCCGCCCTGCTCCGACCCCACCACCGGCGAAAGATCTGCGTAAAAAACTTCTCCTCTGTGTACCTCCATGGAATCTCCCTCCCTGCATTTGGAGGATGCGCCCCGCTTATGTGATGCGTCCGGCGCATCTTCGTCTGATTTCAGTATGAGCCGGCTGCGCGCCGGTTATGCAGCGCAGGGGATATTCCATTGTATGCACAAAGGCTTACAGAGTTTCCAGTGTGCAGAAGGCCAGTGCCATGCCGCCCTCGTGGCTCAGAGAGAGCCGGGCGGCAAGGCCATGGGCCTGCATCCATTCCGCCGTCTGGCCGGAAAAATGATAGGCGGGTGCACCGCTTTCCAGCCGGACAGCCTCGATCTCACACAGGGAGAACGCTCCCGCAGGCCGGTGCCTGCCGCCTTTAAAAAGGCTTCCTTGGCGGCAAAGTTGGCTGCGGCGCTGGCAAGCCGGTGGGCGGCGCTGCGCCCGGCGGGCAGCGGTTCGTCAAGGCTCAGCGCAGCGCGTTCGGCCTCGCCGTACACCCGGCGGATAAAGGCTGCAGCGTGTGCGCCGGTAAGGCTTTTTTCCAGATGCGCGATCTCGCACAGGTCGCAGCCGATGCCATACAGCATAAAGGCCCTCCTTCTGCCGCATTTGCGGCGGTGCAGGCCGTCAGCCTGCAAAATCAGGACCGGAAATTTATGCAAACTGTGCAAATCCGGTCTGTTTAGCTTGAAGTTTCCTCGCAATTCGTGTACAATGAATGTAGTTCTTCCTAAGGGGGTGTATTCCGTGAGTGGCGAGACCGCTATTTTTTTCGATCCACGACAAAAAAGGACTATGAGATCCATGAGATCGTACAGCAGGTGTACGATGCTTTAAAGGAAAAAGGCTATAATCCGGTCAATCAGCTGGTGGGCTATATCCTGTCCGAAGACCCCACCTACATCACGACCTATAAAAAATGCCCGTTCCATGATCCGCAAGGTGGATCGTGACGATCTGCTGCAGGCCATGCTGCGCAGTTATCTGAACGTCTGATATCGCTTGTCTGCTCATGCCCCCGCCGTCGCTATGATGGCGGGGGCTTTTTTTTCATAATAGAATGCAGATGCCGTTTACCGTTACAGCCCCTCCGGTGAAAACGCAATTCAGAAAAATCCGCAGATCTTTCTGAATTGCAACTATATAAAATAAAATTTTCGCTGAAGATGGCCAGAGCGAAACGGAGGCCATTCCAACCGTTACGGTCGGAACGGCAGCGTAAAGATCTGGTTTACGACGACCTCATATTCCCACGGTTCCCGCACCTTGCGCAGCTGCTTTTCCAGCTTTTCGGCCCCCTCAAACTTGTGAATGAGGTAGAACCAGTGCCCCTTCATGCGGCTCACCGCGCACCCGGCGCTGCCGAACAGTTCGGAGTATCCGTGGTAGAGGTCGTCAAGGTATCCGCGCAGCTCTTCCCGTGCGGCCGGTGCGCCGCCGCGTGCTTCACGGAAGAGCGCCGGATCCGCAATGATGCCGCGCCCCACCATGATGCCGGACAGCTGCGGATACTGCGCTTCCAACGTGTGCAGGTCCGCAGCGGTGGTCACATCGCCGTTGTAGCACACGGCATCCGGCACCCGGGCAGGGCGGCAGCAAAAGCGGCACGGTCGGCCTGCCCGCGGTAGAGCTGGCGCATCACACGCGGTGGATGGTCAGCTCACAGATGGGATACCGGTTATAGATGTCCAGAATGGCAGCAAATTCTTCCGGCTTTTCCACGCCCAGCCGGGTCTTGACCGAGATAGGCCCTTCCGCATTGGCAAATACGGCGGCAAGAAAAGCGTCCAGCTTGACGGGGTCGCGCAGCATCCCGGAACCCTTGCCTTTGGCGGTGACGGTGCCGGAAGGACAGCCGAGGTTCAGGTTCACCTCGGTGTAGCCAAGGCCGCGCAGCTCGCCGATCATCCATGCGGCAAGTTCGCCGTCCTTTGCCAGCAGCTGCGGGATCACCGGTGCGCCGGGGTTTGCCGCAGGGGCAAGCTCGGCCATCTTCTTTTTAATGAGCACCCGGTTCTCCGGCGGGGAGATGAAAGGGGCATAGTAGCGGTCGGCATTGCCAGCAGGGCCGAACCATTTCTGGTGTGCCTGCCGCCACACCCGGTCGGTCAGGCCCTCCATGGGGGCAGCATAGTAATTCATGGGCAAATCTCCAAAGTGTTTGATAGGGATATTGTAACAAAAAACTCCCGCCCTGTGAAGTCACAGAACGGGAGAAGCGAGCTTTTTGAAAGATCAGTCTGCAAACAGCGGGGTGGACAGATAGCGGTCGCCGGTATCGGGCAGCAGGACCACGATGTTCTTACCGGCATTCTCCGGGCGCTTTGCCAGCTGCAGGGCAGCATAAACAGCAGCACCGGAGGAGATACCCACCAGCACGCCTTCCTTGTGGCCGATCAGACGGCCGGTGGCAAAGGCATCGTCGTTCTCCACGGCGATGATTTCGTCATACACCTTGGTGTCCAGTCGTCCGGCACAAAGCCCGCGCCGATGCCTGAATCTTGTGTGCGCCTGCGGTGCCCTTGCTCAGCACAGGAGAGGAAGCAGGCTCTACAGCCACCACCTTGACGTTCGGGTTCTTGCTCTTCAGGTACTGGCCCACGCCGGTCACGGTGCCGCCGGTGCCCACGCCTGCCACAAAGATATCCACCTTGCCATCAGTATCCTCCCAGATCTCGGGGCCGGTGGTCTCGATGTGGGCCTGAGGGTTGGCCGGGTTCACGAACTGGCCGGGGGATGAAGGAATTCGGGATCTCCTTTGCCAGCTCGTCGGCCTTGGCAATGGCACCCTTCATGCCCTTGGCACCCTCGCTCAGCACCAGCTCTGCACCGTAAGCCTTCATCAGCTGGCGGCGCTCCACGCTCATGGTCTCGGGCATCACGATGATGATGCGGTAGCCCTTGGCGGCTGCCACAGCGGCCAGACCGATGCCAGTATTGCCAGAGGTAGGCTCAATGATCACGAACCTTCCTTCAGCAGGCCCTTTTCCTCGGCATCATCGATCATCTTTTTTGGCGATGCGATCCTTGACAGAACGGCCGGATTGAAGTATTCCAGCTTGGCAATGATGTGGGCGGCAGCTCCTGCTCCTTTTCAATGTGGGTCAGCTCCAGCAACGGAGTATGACCGATCAGCTGATCTGCGGCAGTATAAATCTTGCTCATTGTAGTTTCCTCCCTGATACAGTTATGGGCACATGTGCCCTGCTGGACGACCTGGTTCCAAAACCTTTATACCAACATTGTTTGTGGGTTTGATGGTATTATAGACCGTTCTGTGCGGTTGTCAATGGATTTTTTTGAAAAAAGTGGGATTGAAATATTATTTACCCTGTTGTATAATAGGTTAAAAACTCAATCTATAACCAACAAAGGAAGTACACTATTATGATCGTGTCCACCAAAGGGCGCTATGCACTGCGCGTGATGATCGACCTTTCCGAGCATCAGTCTGAAAAATATGTCCCTCTCAAGGAGATCGCTGCCCGGCAGGAGATCTCGGAAAATATCTGGAAAACATCCTTAAGGTGCTGGTGCAGAACGGCTTTCTGGAGGGCTTGCGCGGCAAGGGCGGCGGCTACCGGCTCACCCGCAGCCCGGATCAGTACACCGTGGGCGAGATCCTGATGCTGACCGAGGGCAGCCTTGCGCCGGTGAGCTGCCTGACCCCCAATGCGACCCCCTGCTCCCGCATGGCAAAACTGCCGCACCTACGAGATGTGGAAGGGGCTGGACGATCTGATCTCCAACTACTTCGGCAATATCACGCTGGCCGATCTCGCCCGGCCTGATCAGGCCGGAAATGATTATGTGATCTGATATGACAATAATCGAGTGGACTATAATTGCCATGATTTCATTGATTGCTCTATGCATCCTCGGTGCCTTTGTGGCTGCTATCCTTGCAGCTGTTTGGGGAGAAGACAAGGGACACGCAGGCGAAATGCAAATTTACAATGTACTGGAACAACTTGAAGGGCAAAAAGCAATTATATCCAACTGTTATCTGCCGCTAAAAAGATAGCGGAACCACAGAAGTTGATTTAATCTTAATTCATGAATCGGGTATCTATGTGATTGAATCAAAAAACTATAGCGGCTGGATTTTTGGCAGTGAGAATCATAAGTATTGGACGCAAAGTTTGCCAAACCATAGCGGACAAGCCGAAAAGTATCAGTTTTATAACCCGCTTGGCAAACGAAACGCACGTACGATGCTTGAAAAGCTTATTGCAGAACAATGAAGTTCCATACTATTCTTATGTGGTCTTCGGCAACAACTGTGAGATAAAGAACTTACATTTAGTGAGCAACCGGCATCGCGTAACTTATTATAGATACCTTTTAGGGGAATTATCTGAGAACGCAAGAAGCGTTGGCAGGTGTTTGACTGACGAACAGATAAATGCTTTTTATGCACTACTTCTTAAGTTTACAGACGCATCAGTTGAACAGAAAGCAAGACATATAGAAGAGGTTCGAGCAAAACACTACCCCATTATCCAACCAGATGGAACATGGACATGTCCGCAATGCGGAGGACGGTTGGTTCCTCGGGTGGCCAGACGGGGCTCTGGAGCCGGAAAAACATTTTGGGGCTGTTCGAACTATCCAAAGTGCCATTTCATCTATAATGAATAGTCTTTTGACGCACCGGAAAACCGGTGCGCCTTTTTTTTGCACAGTTCTCGGCGAAATGTGCAATTTTTTCTTATCCAGAATCACGGTTGATGGATTGGGGCTCCTGCGGTATACTTTACCCTTGATGTGTCCATTTACGCTTTTGATCGAGGAAAGGGGAACTTTACTACGAAATATATTTTTCAGTTCGCGCGCATTCTTGCGTTTTTGTTTTTTGGGCGAGATCCTTCATGTAGTGCTGCCGCTGCCGGTCCCGGCCAGCGTCTACGGTCTGGTGCTGCTGCTGGCAGCGCTGAACTTCAAGCTGGTAAAGCTGGACGATGTGAAAGAGGTTGGAACCTATCTCACAGGCATCTTCCCGCTGTTGTTCGTGCCCGCTGCCGCCGGTGTGATGGAACTGTGGGCAGAGATGGGCGAGATGCTGTTGCCCATCCTCGTTGCTATTATCCCGGTCACTGTGCTGGTGATGGTGAGTGCAGGCAAGACCACGCAGGCCCTGACCGGCCGCAAGAAAAAGGAGGCTGACAATGACGCAGCTGCTGAATGATTTTTTGTCCGGCTCCGCAGCATGGGGCGTTCTGCTTACGCTGGCCGCGTTTGCACTGGGCACCCTTATCAATAAGGTGACAGGCAAGCCATTTTTAACCCGCTGCTGCTGGGCAGCATCTTTGTGATCATCTTTCTGTCGGTGTGCGGCATCCCGTATGCAGACTACAAGGCCAGCGCGGCACCGGTGAACTATCTGCTGCTGCCCGCCACCGTGGCACTGGCCATTCCGCTGTATGAAAAGATCGACCTGCTGAAAGAGAACGCCGCCGCCATCATTGCGGGTATCTCGGTGGGCACGCTGGTGAGCCTTGGCAGCGCACTGGCGCTTGCACTGGCGCTGGACCTGACCCGTGAGCAGTATGCCACCCTGCTGCCCAAATCCGTGACCACCGCCATCAGCATGGATGTGGCCGCTGAGCTGGGCGGCATTGCTGCCCTGACCGGTGCGATCGTCATTGTTACCGGCATCGTGGGAGCGCTGCTGGCTGAGACGGTGTGCAAGATGTTCCACATCACCGACCCCATCGCCAAGGGCGTGGGCATCGGAACTTCGGCCCATGCCGTGGGCACCAGCAAAGCCCTGCAGATGGGCGAGGTGGAAGGTGCCATGAGCGGCCTTTCCATTGCGGTGGCCGGTGTGCTGACCGCAGTGCTCTGCCCGGTGTTTGTGAACCTGATCCGGTAAAGGATTTAAAATAGCCGCTCTGGCTTTTTTCAGTAGAATTTATTTATTGATCCGGGAACCTCAGTTTACAACAAAAATGAGATAGGCAACCCCTTTCGGGGGAGTCTATCTCATTTTTTGTTGTAGGCGTGTTTTTATACGCCGCTGTGTTCCCGTTCATCCTTCAGGATGGCCGTCACGCTCTGCATGGTGCTTACTGCACGATGCAGTTCTTCGTCGCCAAGCTCTGCACGCAGGCGGGCGTAACAGCGCTGCATGACGCGCGCTCCTCCGCCATCAGCTCCACAGCCTTGCTGGAAAGCTCCACATAGGTGCGGCCCGCTTCACGGTCGGTCTTCCATGCCACAAAGCCATTGTCCTGCAGCTTTTCAACGGCCTTGGAAAGCTCTGTCACCTTCAGGCCCATAACGGCAGCAAGGTCAGCCAGATAAACCTTACTGTCCGGGTGCTGTTCGGCCTGCATCTTGATGTAATATAAGATCAGGTAATCCGCCCGCTGGATGGTGCTGAACACCTTGTCGATATCAAAATTGTGCAGGAAGAACCATTCTTCCGGGTGATGTTTCAGTTCCACGCTCATCATGTATCCTCCCTGTTATTCCCGCTCATTGCGGCGGATATATTCGTGGGTGCCGCCAAGGCTCTTGTAGGCCGGGCGGATGATCTTGTTTGCGCTGAGCAGCTCTTCAATGCGGTGGGCGCTCCAGCCCATCACGCGGGCCACGGCGAACAGCGGCGTGTACAGCTCCATGGGGATGCCCAGCATATCGTACACAAAGCCGCTGTAGAAGTCCACATTGGGGCTGACACCCTTAAAAATTTTGCGCTCCTCCGCGATCAGCTGCGGGGCCATGTGCTCGATCTTGTTGTAAAGGGCAAGGTCCTTGTCGCGGCCTTTCTCGTGGGCCAGCTGTTCCACATAGCCCTTGAATACCACCTCACGGGGGTCACTGAGGGAGTACACCGCGTGGCCCATGCCGTAGATCAGGCCTTTGCGGTCAAATGCTTCGCCGTGCAGCAGTTTTTTCAGGTAGGCTTCCAGCTCTTCATCGTCCTCGGTGTCGTGCAGGTTTTCGCGGATGTTCTGCATCATCTGCATCACCATCAGGTTGGCACCGCCATGGCGCGGGCCTTGAGGGAGCACAGGGCAGCCGCCATGGCCGAGTAGGTATCGGTGCCAGACGAAGTGACCACGCGGGTGGTAAAGGTGGAGTTGTTGCCGCCGCCGTGCTCGGCGTGCAGCAGCAATGCCACATCCAGAACGCGGGCTTCCAGCTCGGTGTACTTCATATCCGGGCGCAGCATCCGCAAAAAGTTCTCTGCGGTGGAAAGCTCCGGGTCCGGCCGGTGGATGTACATGCTGCCGTCTTTTTCGTAGTGGTTATAGGCATGGTAGCTGTACACGGCCAGCATGGGGAAGATGCCGGCCAGCTGGATGCTCTGGCGCAGCACATTGGAAATTTCCAGATCACCGGCCTTGGGGTCGTAGGATGCCAGTGTGAGCACGCTGCGGGCCATGGAGTTCATGATATCGTGGCTGGGGCTTCATGATCACATCACGGGTAAAGTTGGTGGGCATGGTGCGGCACTCGCCCAGCACGCGGCAGAACTCTTCCAGCTTTTCCTGCGTGGGCAGCTCACCAAACAGTAGCAGATAGCCCGCTTCCTCAAAGGCAAAGCGGCTGCCGGACGACCCGCGGATCAGGTCTTTCACGTCGTAGCCGCGGTAGAGCAGCTGACCGTCGGCAGGCTTTTTTCACTCCGTCCACATACTGGAAGGCGCGGATATCGGAGATATTGGTCAGGCCCGCCAGCACGCCCTTGCCGTTTTCGTCGCGCAGGCCCGCTTTAACGCCAAACTCCTTGTACAGGTCCTTGCTGATGCGGTCGTGTTCGGCGCACAGCGGCTGCTGCTGGTCGAAGTATCCCATTACGTTCTGCAGATGATCCATTGGTAGTTGCTCCTTTCCCATTGCCGTCAGCTTGCGCTCACTTGGCAGGCCATCAGGAAGTTTTCTCTGCGAACAGCCCGGAACTTCGGTCCCGCCCTACTGCCTGTGGCAGCAGGGTACCACCCCCAGGACATTCGCTGGAGAAACTTCCTGCCGTCCTGCCCGAAAAAACCGTATTGATTCGGGACGGCATTCACTTACATTCAGAATACTCTTTAAGATTACAAAAAGGATATTTCGGTGTCAAGGTACTGTTTGTAAATAAAAAAAGAACAAAATCGGAAAGCTGCCGGGTGCGCATTTGCCCTTTAGCGCAGGGGCAGTTTTTGAGACGGTAACGCACAAATAAGGCATCTTCCAGCCGAATCTCAGGGGACTGGCAACAAATAAAGCCACGACGAAACCGCATTTGTAAACGGTTCATCGTGGTTTTTTGTCATATCGGAGTGGCGAGACTCGAACTCGCGGCCTCCTGCTCCCAAAGCAGGCGCGCTACCAACTGCGCAACACCCCGGCATCCGGCGGCACTGCTGCACCGCCGGAATATAGTATATCGTTTTTGGAGCGGTTCGTCAATAGCGGCGTGGCCCTGCCGTGCTTTAATTAAAGGAGCGGAAGCCCTTGCCGATGATCTCGCTGGAATTGACGATGGTGATAAAGCTCCGGGGGTCGTTCTCCCGCAGGAAGTTGCGCAGCTGCAGGGCCTGACGGCGGGTCAGCACCGTCACCAGCACGCTCAGCTCGTGGTGGGTGTAAGCGCCGTAAGCCTTTTCCACGGTAGCGGAACGGTTCATTTCCTTGATGATGAAGTCCAGAATGGGCTGCGGGTTGGACGTCACGATGGTGCACACCTTGCGCAGGCGGATGTTCTCGATGGCACCGTCCACCACAAAGCTCTTGCCGATCAGGCCAAGGATGCAGTAAAGGCCGGTGCCCATGCCGAACCGCCATGCCGCCGCCAGCACGATGAGGATATCGCTGACCATCAAGCTTTGCCGATCTCCATAGAGGTATATTTTGCCAGAATCAGGGCCACAATATCCGTACCGCCGGTGGATGCACCGATGTCGAACACGATCGCCGCACCCAGAGCCGGCAGGAACACGGCGAACACCAGATCCAGCATGGCATCACCGCTCATGGAAACGTTGACGGGATAGAGCCACTCGCACACCGACACAAAAAAGGACAGCGCAAAGGAAGAATAGATCGTCCAGCCCATGGTCTTGATGCCCAGAAAGACAAAGCCCAGCACCACCAGAATCAGGTTGATGATCCACATAAAGCCGCCCACGTTGATCTTAGGGAACAGGTCTGCCAGCAGAATGGACAGGCCCGAGGTGCCGCCAAATGCAAAATGATTGGGATTTTTAAAGTAAACGATGCCGACCGCCGTCAGGATCAGGCCGAGATTCAGCTCACCGAAGAAATTTAAATTCTTCAGCATATTTTTCCTGCTGAACGCTTCTTTTAAACTGTTCATGGGGTTCCTCCTATTTTAAACACGGCAAAATGCGCTGTATGCCATGCAAAAATATACTCTCCTTGCACGGCGGTGTCAAGGGATAGGGAAAAAGTTGTGGAAAACAACATGAATTGGGGATTTTTCGGATGGGAGAACTCCTTCAGTCAAAGCCTGACGGCTTTGCCAGCTCCCTCGGGGAGGGAAGCCTTTGGCAAAGAGGAAAAGCTTTACCGTACTGCCAAGGGCCCCATCTCTGAGGGGGCTGTCACCGAAGGTGACTGGAGGAGTTAAGCTCCCCCTCTCGGGGGAGCTGGCGAGCGTATGCGAGACTGAGAGGGTTTTCTCTTGAAGAAATCGGCAGAATAGTGTATTATATAGTATTATGGAATATATAGGCACTTTGTGCCTTTGACAGGGGGAAAACACATGGCAGATAAAAAACTTTCTGACCGACATCATCGACGCTGATCTGGCCGAGGGCAAGATCAGCGAGATCCATACCCGCTTCCCGCCCGAGCCCAACGGCTACCTGCACATCGGCAGTGCCAAGGCCATCTACATCAACTGGTCCATTGCAAACCAGTACGGCGGTAAGTTCAACCTGCGTCTGGACGACACCAACCCTGCCCGCGAGGGTGAGGAGTACGTGAACAGCATCATCGAGGATCTGCACTGGCTGGGTGCCGACCCCAACGGCGGCATCTTCTACGGCAGCGACTACTTTGATAAATGCTACGAGTATGCCGAAAAGCTCATCATGGAGGGCAAGGCCTACGTGGACGACCTGACCCGCGACGAAATGCGCGAGTACCGCGGTGCCGATGCCGGCAAGCCTTCCCGTCCCTCTCCGTGGCGCGACCGCACCCCGGAAGAGAATCTGGATCTGTTCCGCCGGATGCGTGCCGGTGAGTTCCAGGAGGGCGAAAAGACCCTGCGTGCCAAGATCGATCTGGCCAGCCCCAACATGAACATGCGTGACCCGGCTATCTACCGCATCAAGTACGCCGAGCATCACCGTCAGGGCAGCAAGTGGTGCATCTACCCGATGTACGACTTCGCACACCCCATTCAGGATGCCATTGAGGGCATCACCCACAGCATGTGCAGTCTGGAGTTCGAGAACCACCGTCCGCTGTACAACTGGGTCATCGAGAACATCTTCGGCACTGCCTTCCCCAAGCAGCGTGAGTTTGCACGCCTGAACATGACCAACACCGTCATGAGCAAGCGCTACCTGCGTGAGCTGGTGGAAATGGGCATTGTGGACGGCTGGGACGACCCCCGTATGCCCACCCTGTGCGGCCTGCGCCGCCGCGGCTACACCCCCACCTCCATCTTCACCTTCGTGCGGGAGGCCGGCATTTCTAAATCCGACAACCTGATCGACATGCGCCAGCTGGAAGCCTGCATCCGCAGCGAGCTGGACCTGACCGCTCAGCGCCGCATTGCAGTGCTGGACCCCGTAAAGCTGATCGTAGACAACTACCCGGAGGACAAGACCGAGTACTTTGATGTAGCCAACAACCCCAACCGCGAAGCCAACGATACCACCACCCGCAAGGTGGCCTTTACCAAAGAGCTGTGGATCGAGAATGAGGACTTTGCCGAGTGCCGCCTCCCAAGTT
>ENA-OQAR01000332-OQAR01000332.1-human-gut-metagenome-genome-assembly--contig:-NODE-332-length-14054-cov-4.628132_pt1 | contig 14054 bp, 19 predicted proteins | sample MGYA00242738_ERZ504533 | MGnify/ENA primary metagenome ERZ504533 (study PRJEB26092, sample SAMD00036276) | human gut metagenome | host: Homo sapiens | study: EMG produced TPA metagenomics assembly of... | reverse complement strand
ACCGTTACTGCCCTGCTGCCCTTGGGGGGCGCGGGCTGCGGGGCGCGCGGGGTGCGCGCTCCGGTGCGGGCTGGGTCTGCTTGATGGACAGTGCAATCTTGCCATCCGGCGCGATGGAGATGACCTTAACCTTAACGGTCTGGCCAGCTTCCAGCACGGTAGCAAGGTCCTGCACAAACTCATAGCTTACCTCAGAAATGTGAACAAGGCCGGTTTTGCTTTCCGGCAGGGCAACGAAGGCGCCAAACGGCTTAATGCCGGTAACTTTGCCTTCCAAGATGTCTCCAACCTGTAATGCCAAAACTATAATACCCCTTTGCTGCCCGGCAAAACTGCCGGGTATCGTTATTGATGGAACCTTTGCTTTCAGATTCCGCTTGTATGCCTTGCAGGCAAGGCCTGCACTGTTAAAGGCTGGTTGAGTCCGCAAAAACAGAAGCCAGCCTTTTGCATCTTCCATTGTACCTGGCATGGTAATCCGGCGTAATGCTGTTACTTGCCGCTCAGATCCACCCAAATGCGCTCATTGGGCTTGGCATAGCCATCGGCGCGGGCGCTGCGTTCAATAATCGCGTCTTTGCCATCGGCCAATGCGCGTCCCAGCTCTTCGTTTTGGGCCTGCTGGGCGCTGAGCTGTTCGCGCACCGCGGCGAGTTCCTGCTGTTTGGAGCCGATGGTGATCTGGCACTGGATCAAAGTAAAAAACAAAGAACAAAACAGTGCCGCCACAGCCAAGGGAAGCAAACGCCGCGCAATGCTTTTGTGTTGGTTCATGCGGCAGCGCCTCCTTCCGGGCAGGTATCAAAATGCCGTTGTGTGCAAACCATTGTACCGCCTGCCCGCACAAGAAGGTCTTATGCAGGCATACTTAAATACAGTTTAATTATATAATATTGTGTGCTTGTTTTGCAACACATTTTTTCGGCTTTTTTCCGCTTTTCTTGCATGAATCTTGTGCGTTGTGCCGCCGGGCGTGCGAATCTTTCTGATCCGGGCCAGCAGCCACTGTTTGAACGGGTGTACCGCATAGTCCGCCACAAAGCGCAGCGGCCAGACCAGAACAAACACCGTGCCGCGCAGCGCCCTGTGCACCGCGTGGGAAACGCACCACCGCCAGCACAGTGCCCCCAGCCCCATGGCGGCGGCCATATACCAGCGCGCCGCCCCGGTAGCCGAAGCCCCCGCCGCGAAGCCGCAGCAGACAAAGGCTGCGGCAGCAAAGGCCAGCACATCCCACACAAAGCAGCGCACCGGGCCGCTGCCAAAGGCAAGGGTCGCCCCATCCCGTACAGCGCCAAGCAGCAGGCCCGCCCCAAGACAAAGCAGCACATCGCCCAGCACTGCCCACAACGGCGGCGATGGCACCATCAACGCAGCAGGCGGGCCAGCAGCCCACCGCTCTGTTTTTTGCTCTGCTGGTTCTCGGTATACTGCAAATATTCGATCTGGCCGGAGATATGCACTTCCCCCGTGCGAACCGAAAGCTCGCTGACCTGCATTCCTTGCCCACCGATGGTCAGATCCCCCAGCGGAGTTTGCAGCGTTGCGCCCAGTTCATCACAGCTCACAATACGGGTCACACCGGTCACCGTCAACCGGGCGCGGTTTCCAGCGTCAGGGCATGGGCGCGCGGCGGAGCAGGCAGGTCGGATTGCTGGGGGGCATGTTCCCCAATCGGGTGCGGGCTGGTCAGTTCTGGCATGGCGGTTTCCTCCGGCAGCAGTTGTTGCTTACCCTATACCATATGCCGCACACCGCGCGGTTAGAACTCCCCCGCCCTGGTTTTTCTCAGCCTTCCAGGATCTCAAACAGCTCGCGGGCAACATCCTTGCCCTTGGGTTCATCAATAGAAAGCACCCGCACCTTGACGGGGCGGTTGCCGAAGGTAATCTCGATCACATCGCCGATCTTTACGGCATAGCTTGCCTTGGCGGGTTTGCCGTTCACGATCACGCGGCCCGCATCGGCCACATCATTGGCAAGGTGCGGCGCTTGATCAGGCGGCTGACTTTCAGGTATTTATCCAGTCTCATGGTTCATCCTCATCTCTATGGCAGCGGTACTCCAGCCACCAGGCGGGAATCATGCGGCGCTGCCTATATCATAAAAGCCCGCCGCGTTTTGGGGTGCGGCGGGCTTTTTTCATTCAGAGCGTATCTGACACCTGAACAGATTACTGCACAGCGTCCTTCAGTGCCTTGCCAGCCTTGAATGCGGGCAGCTTGGAAGCAGCAATGGTCATGGGCTCTTTGGTCTGCGGGTTGCGGCCCTGGCGTTCCGGGCGCTCGCGGACTTCAAAGGTGCCAAAGCCAACCAGTGAAACTTTGCCGCCGTTCTTCAGCTCTTCGGTGATAGCAGCCAGTGCTGCGTTGACAGCCTTTTCGGCGTCTTTCTTGCTCATGCCAGCTTCAGCGGCAACGGATGCGATCAGTTCAACTTTGGTCATTTGTTATATACCTCCAAATTAAATAAATTGCGTTTTTTACCTTTTTCAGGCTACCGGCCCGGCTGCTGTGCAAAATGCCTCGTTGGCTTTTTGCAGCGCCTGTTCGGGGTCTACCCCTGCCTGCCGGGCCAGATTGGCGGCGGCAAACAACAGTTCGCCCACAGCCTGTTCTGCCTGCGCGCTGGCGGGCTGCGCCGTTTGCAGGTTCTCCGCCGCGTCTGCCAAGGCTGCAGCATCGGCCCCCTGCAGGCTGCGCCATGGCGTGCGGCGCGCTTTTGCAGCTTGGCCGCGCGCATCAGCGCGGGCATGGCACGGGGCACACTTTCCAGGTCATCGGCCAGGGTGCGGCGGCCCTTTTCTTTATTTTTGAGCGCATCCCAGTCCGTTATACCTTCGTAACCTGGTTGGGTGCCAAAAATATTTGGGTGCCGCTCAATCAGCTTTTGGCATACGCCATCGCAGACCTGTTCCCAGGTAAAGCGGCCGGTTTCCTGTTCCATGCAGGTATGGAAAGCAACCTGCATCAGCACATCGCCCAGCTCTTCACACATCAGCACCGGGTCATCCAGGTCCAATGCGTCCACAGCCTCATACGCTTCTTCCAGGAAGTTCATCCGAATCGATGTATGGGTCTGAACTTTATCCCACGGACAGCCGTTGACCGGATCCCGCAAAAGGGTGATAATGCGGACAAGATCATCTGCCGTGTACGGGCGGTTGTGCGGATATTCCATGCATGCTGCAATGCTGCCTGCCCAGGATGTACCAGGGTCCGCCTGAAAAAACAACAGGCAACATCATACCTCTCATTCTACCGTTTTGTCAAGGAAACAATATAAGTTGCTGTTTGACAGCCGCGTTACCTGTTTACAGCTGTGCGCCGCAATGGTTGCAGAACAGTGCGTCTGCATCCACATCTGCATGGCAGACGGGGCACTCTTTGGTCTCACCGCGCGGGCGGTCAGCCGCATCGGCCAGAGCCTGCTCCTCCTCGGGGGTCAGGCCGGCGGGGTCATCGTGGTAGGTGGTGGGATCGTTGGGGTCCTCAGCCTCCTGCTCAGCCTCGGCAGCTTCAGCGGCAGCGGCCTCATCGGGGGTCATGCGGGCCTTGATTTCCTCAATCGCCTTTTCGATTTCGGCAATGTTCTCGATATATTTATCCACCAGGGGCTGGTTTTCCTCGTCTGCCTTATGCAGGCTGTAAACCAGTGCGCCCAGCTGGCGCTGTGCCTTGGCCAGGCGGTTCTGCTGGGATGCCAGATCCAGCTGGTTCTTGCCCTTATCTGCAATATCCATGGCTGCCTTGTAAGCGGTATCCACAAACTGCATGCTCTGTTCTTTGATCTTATTGATATCCAGTTCAAACATAATGTAACACCTCGTTATCATCTGGCCCCGGCAGGCACTGCGCCACAGCTGCGCAGCCCGGCGGGTGGAATGAAAAGCCGTAAAAATTTATTATTTTCGATTTCACGGCTTTTCCCTGTAAGGCTTATTATACCGTATCATTGCCTGGTTTTCAATCTTGTGGCGCAAAGAATTATGTCCAAATCGTAAACATTTGGACGTAACAGGAAGTTTTATTGGTTTTCGGCTCCAATGAACTCCCGCAGCATGCTTTTTCTGCGGGATCAGCGCGGCATTAATGGGCACAAAAATGCGCAAACCGGCTGCGCAAATCCGCCATGCGGCCCGCATTGGCGCTGGCCGTCAGCTGGTCAATATAATATTCCCAAATCCCCACCTCGCAGCTGAACGAAGTATCCAGCACAAGGTTCGCCCGATTCTTGAACGTCTTGATATACTGGTCCTCTGCCTTACAGACATGGGGCCACAGGCCGATGGTAAAATCGGCATCATGCCCGCGGAACCGCCAGTCCCGCGTAATGCGGCGGGCAAGGCGAACATCGCGGGTGGCGATCAGCCGCGCACCGTCCGGTCCGGCATATTCTTCCCGCAGGCTGGCGTAAATATTCAGCACAGCATCCTGCGGCAAAGTCTCGGTCAGGATGGGGTTAAAGGCGTGCAGTCCCTCCACAACCACCACACCGTCGGTGCAGTCGATGTGCTGGGTCTGCGGGGCGGGCAGCTGGGTCATAAAGTCAAAGATCGGCGCATCGCACACGCCGGTCTGGGCCAGCTGCTGCAGGCAGTGCTGCACCAGCGGGATATCCAGCGCTTCCACGCATTCGTAATCATCCCGGCCATCCGGCTGTTTGGGGTAGCGGCCCTCGCCCACAAAAAAGTCGTCCAGGCTCAATACCCGGCTGCGCACGCCTTTGCTGCGCATGGCGGCGGCCAACTTGTTGCGCTGGTGGTTTTGCCCGCAGCGGAAGGCCCCGTCAGCATGACAATACGGCGGCCGGATGCCAGAACATAGGCCGCGGCGGCATCAATGCGGCTCTGGTACTGCTGTTCGCTCAGCTGCACCAAATCAGCCGGGTTGTGCGCGGCAAGGTTGAGCAGCTCACACCCCACCATGCGCTTGGGGCGCGCGGATTCACCACAGTTGGGATATTGGTCATAGAACTGTTTCACTCCTTCCTTGCGTGCAAGGATCGTGTCAAAACGGTCGATATATTCTGTCGGGTACTTATAATTAAAGATACGCTCGATCTTGCCGTGACGTGCACCGGGGGCCACCAGCTTTGTAGAACCGCCCGCACCGGCAGAAAGAATGGTGTGGACTTCCTCCATGATATAGATATTATACAGGCACTCGTACCCCGGCTTGCACCAGCCCACGTTTTCCAGGTTTTGCAGGGTGCCTTTTTTGGCGGTACAGGTAGTAGGGGCGGTAACCGGCTTTTTCCAGCAGCTCGCAGCTTTCCACCATAGCGGCCACATCGGCATAATCCGCAGCGCGGTGCTCCACCACCAGGTTGGACGCCCGTTTCAGCGTGAGGGTATGCACGGTGATATTTTCCGGGTCCAAGTCAATGGCCGTCTGCAGGCTATGGCGGAAGCCTTCCACCGTATCTCCCGGCAGACCCGCGATCAAGTCCATGTTGATGTTATCATGCCCCACGCGGCGGGCGGTTCGGTAACAATCCAGGATATCCTGCGCCGTGTGGCGGCGGCCAATGTTGCGCAGCACTTCATCCGAGAATGTCTGCGGGTTGATGGAAATGCGGGTTGCGCCGTATTCTTTGATGATACGCAGTTTTTCTTCGTCGGTACAGTCAGGGCGGCCCGCTTCCACGGTAAACTCTTCCAGGGCGGGCAGGTCAAACTGCTCGGCCATGGTGCCCATCAGCTGGCGCAGCTGCTGCGCGTTGACGCTGGTGGGGGTGCCGCCGCCGATATACAGCGTTTTGATGCTGAGGTGTGCGGCGTCCGCAGCGGCGCGGGTAGCGGCAAGCTCCTTGCACAGGCAGTCCACGTAGGGGGCCACCAGCGCACGGCTGGATTTATCCCCCACCGTGCGGGAAACAAAGCTGCAATAGCTGCAGCGGGACGGGCAGAACGGAATGCCCGCGTACACACTGCAATCCATCGGCTGGGCGCGCTCCAGCACCGGGCGCTGCAGGTCCGCAATACTTTTGGCCATGGCAAAACGGCGCGGCGTGCAGTCAAAATGCTGCAAAAAGCGCTGTTCGATTTCTTCTTCGGTTTTGCCCTCGGCGCGCAGGTCATGGATGATGCGCACCGGGCGCACGCCGGTCATCATGCCCCAGGGCGGGCGGATACCGGTAACGCCGCACAGCATGTTGTACAGCATGCGGCACAGAGCATACTCCTGCGTGCGGGCATCCCCCTGGGGCGGGCGCTGCTGCACCCAGGTGGTTGTGCCGTTCTGCCGCACCAGAACCAGCAGCAGATACCTGTGAGCCACAGCCAGCACAAGGTCTGCGGTATCGTCCGGCAGGGTCTGGCTCAGCTCCGCCGCCGGGTAAAAGATGCGTGCGGTATGCTCGGCCTCATACCCAGCTGCCGCACCGCGCAATACAATTTGCATAAGAACCCCCGAATTGGAGGGAGGAGTTAGCGCGGAGCCGAGCCTGTTGTAATCCCGCTTATGCCAATACTGCCAAAACAGTACCCGGCGCATTGCAGGTATACCGCAAACTTTTAGGCCGCCGTTGAACTCCTAACTCCTCCCTCCTAACTCCTACCTATCTTAAAATACTTCCCCCATCAGATATGGGTTGGACCGGCGTTCCTGGCCAAGGGTGGTAAAGCTTTCATGGCCGGGGTAGACGGTGGTTTCATCCGGCAGGGGCAGGTCCGCCACCAGAGCAAGGCTACGTTGCATCTCCGCCGGGCTGCCGCCGGGCAGGTCCACGCGGCCGCAGCTGCCCGCAAACATGGTATCGCCGCTGAACAGCCGGTCGCCGCAGGCGATGACCACGCCGCCGGGGGTGTGGCCCGGTGTGTGCCAGATGCGGAACGTCAGCTCATCCACCTGATACTCACTGTTGCCCGCAGGCCACGGGGCATCGATCAGATCCGGAGTCAGCGGGTACATCTGGTCGCCTTTGGCATCGGCCAGGTCCATATGCACCTTGGCGCCGGTGGCTTTTTTCAGAGCCGCCACACTGCCCACATGGTCATAATGGCCGTGGGTGAGGAAAATGTCCGTCAAGGTTGCGTTATTCTCTTTCAGCTGAGCCAGATAGGTTTCGGCCTCGGCAGCGGGGTCCACCACAACGGCATGCCCGGCGGCGGTGATCAGCAAAAAGGTATTAGTATACAGCGGCCAAACGCCATGGATATGGATCAATTTCATGGTTGTGCTCCTTTACTTCCACTCATCGGTATCAATGATGATGGTCACCGGACCATCGTTGACAAGGCTGACCTGCATATCGGCCCCAAACTCGCCATGCTGAACGTCTTTCAGTCCCTGGGCGTTCATCAGCTCCTGCAAAAAGGCATCATAAGCGCTTTTGGCGGTCTCCCCTTTTGCGGCATGGATAAAGCTGGGCCGTTTGCCGCGGGAGGTATCGCCATACAGGGTAAAGTTGCTGACGACAAGAACCGAATAGCCAAGTTCCACCGCGCTGCGGTTCAACTTGCCCTCATCATCGGCAAAAATGCGCAGCCCGGCGCATTTGGCTGCCAGCTTGGGGATAATGGCGGGGTCGTCCCCATCCTTTACCCCAAGCAAGATCATCAGCCCGGCCCAATGGTGCGGGGATCGCCGCCGTTGACCACAACGGACGCCGAGGAAACACGCTGAAGCACAGCACGCATAACACAGTTCTCCTTATTCAGTCAGTATGGCACACCCGGTTAAACCGCAGGCACCATAAAATAGCAGGAATCCGCTACAAAGAAATTCAGCGAATCATCGCCCGCAAACACCGCCTGCCAGTTTTCCCATGTTGCGCCGTCGGTTGTCACATACACGGCGGTGGGGTCATACTGCCCGGCAGCAAGCCGGGCAGCGGTATCGGCGCGGCTGGCTTCCGCTGCTGGGTGGCTGCCGGACACAGCAATATCCAGATTGGTTGCCAGCCCCTGCTTGCCCGCCAGAATGGCCAGCAGGCGCAGGCGGTCCTCCCGCACTTCCCCGGCGGCAAGCAGCTGGGTGTGGCCAGCGCCAAGGCTGGCGGTCTGGTCGTTGTTTACCACTGTGGCGTTGATGGGGTCGGCAAACTTCTGCCGCTTTTGCTGGGCGGCGGCGCTCAAATCAAACGCCTGAACGCCGACAAACAGCGCCAGCACCAGCACCGCATACCGGCCGGGCAGGCGGTCCCGCAGGTATACACGGCATACACCACCATGCAGGCCGCTACCAGATAGAACATCCGCCCGCTGGAGCGGAAGATGCCGCACAGCTCCAACAGCTTTGCAGGCAGCGGCAGCTCAATGCCGGTGTTGCCCCAGTAAATTTTGTTGCTGACGGCAAACAGCGTTAAAAACACGCAGGCCGCAAACACCGGCCCGTTGCGGTGCCACCAGGTTTTGGTGTTCTGGGGGCAGCGCACCGCCCGGCGCAGGCTGAACAGCAGCGCCGCCGTGATCAGCGCCAGCACACCAAGCCCCAGGTAATTGAAGCCATCATACTGGCCGGGCTGCTGCGGCATTACCTGGTACAGCCGGGACCAAGTGTAGCCCCCGCGGGAGGTTGGGTTGATGAGTGCATTCAGGTTCATGGAATAATCGCCATAGCCGGAGCGAGATGCCCCGGTGCCGGAGCCGATGGCCCCGCACAAAACGCCGCCCACCACAGCCGCTGCCAAACTTGCCGCAAACTGCAGCGCCGCGCGGCCCCAGGCTTTTTTCTGGCGGCCCAGTTCCACGGCAGCCAGCAGGGCGCACATCATGACCAGCGGCAGAAAGTACGGGTGGATGCCCACCGCCAAAAAGGCCAGCACCGGCATGGCCCAGGGGAATTTGGCCGTGCCGCTGTGCAGGTTTTGACGGTATTCCAGAAAGGCATACAGCGCCAGCAAAAACAGCCACTGGCTGGCCAGCGCGGTATGGCGGAACGCGCGCTCCCACAAGGTAGGCAGCATAACAAACAGCAGACCGCCCAGTGTGGAAAACACCAGCGCTCCCGCGCCAGTTTTTGCCTGCCCGCGGGCGCACAGAAGCGCACCGGCTGCCCCCTGCATGGCAAAGCAGAACAGCGTGTACCACCCAAACCACTGGAAGGTGGAGGGCAGCACCCCGCGCAGCGCCTTGAAGAAGATGCTGACCCAGGGGATGCTGTCGGTAAACGAAATGACGGTGCCATCCGGGGCGGCAATGGTATCCGCCAGGCCCAGCGGGAACGCCCAATGAGAGTTGCGGAACAACACCCAGCCCGCATAATGCTGCTGAATGTCCCACTCATCATAGCCGTTCAAGATCCAGGCATCATAGGTTGGGTGCAGGGTGGATGTGCCATACAGCAGGAAAAATACCACCATGCCCGTCGCCGCGCCCAAAAGCGCCGCCAGCCACCGTCGTTTTGTGTTTTGATTCATGTGTTTTATGGGTTGTGCAGTAATAGGTCAATTTTGATTTAACCCCAGGCAGCGGGCGCGCAATACGCGTTCCCACGGGGTTTCTGCACACTTTCTATTTTATTTCTTATTTTTTATGTCTGATATATCAGAGTTTTTTCGGTTCCTTTTTTTTGCAAAAAAGGATCAAAAAGTCCCCCCGTATAAAAGTTTTAGTTGCGGATAACTGTCAGAACGTCTTTGACTTTTTTCAGGCGTGCCACAACATTGTTCAGGTGCACGGTGTTCATAATGCCCACCGTCAGGGACATGCGTGCGCGGCCCTGGTCCGCCGCGCGGGCGGAAAGTGAATAGATCGGCACACGCATATCGCCCAGCGCCAGCGCAACGTCCGAAAGCAGGTTGGCGCGGTCCATGCAGTCCAGCTCCAGCGTTGCCTTGTAGTCCTCTTTGGCATCATCCGCCCAATAGGCTTTCACCCAGCGGGCGGCATTTTCCGGGTCCTTCATACTCTGCTGCACATTGGCGCAGTCCCGCTTGTGGATGGACACGCCAAACCCACGGGTGACAAAACCGATGATGTCATCCCCCGGCAGCGGCGAACAACACTTGGCAAACTTGATGGGGCAGTTGTCAATGCCTTCCACCACAACGCCGTCCGAAGAATGAACACGCTTGATATCCACCGTGGGCAGCGGCTTGGGTTCCGTTGCTTTCAGGCGGGTGTACTCTTCCTTCAGCTTGGGCAGGATGCGCGCCAGCTGCAAACCGCCATAGCCGATGGCCGCATACATTTCATCCACCGAGTTACAGTGGTTGCGCGCGCCAGGTTGGACATGAACTCGTCATACTGCTCCGGCGGGATCACCATCAGGTTGCGGCGCAGCTCTTTTTCAAAGGCATCCTTGCCCTCGGCAATGTTTTCGTCCCGGCGCTCTTTCTTGAACCAGTTGCGGATCTTGTTCTTTGCTTCGCTGGTTTTTACAATGTTCAGCCAGTCGCGGGAGGGGCCACGGTTTTCCGGGCCGGTGATGATTTCAATGATTTCGCCGGTAACGACCTGATGGTCAATGGGCACAATGCGGTTGTTTACCTTGGCGCCGATCATCCGGTTTCCCACAGCGGAATGGATGGCGTAAGCAAAGTCGATGACGGTTGCGCCGGCCGGCAGGTTGATCACATCGCCGCGTGGGGTAAAGGCAAACACTTCTTCCGGCAGCAGGTCAGACTTGATATCGCTGAGCAGGTCGGTGGCATCAATGCTGGAACGCTGGCTTTCCAACAGCTGGCGCACCCAAGCCAGGCGTTCGTCCAGCCTATCACTGCTGGCGGCGGTAATGCCGGCCTTATACTTCCAGTGGGCAGCAATGCCGTATTCCGCGTTGCGGTCCATCTCGCGGGTACGGATCTGCACCTCAAAGGGGATGGCTTCGCGGCCAATCACGGTGGTGTGCAGGCTCTGGTAGCCGTTGGGTTTGGGGGTGGAGATATAATCCTTGAAGCGGTTGGGCAGCGGGTGGTACATATCATGGATCAGGCCCAGCGCGGTATAACATTCCGCCACCGTATCAATAATGATGCGGACAGCATAAATATCATAAATCTCCTCAAAGTCCTTGTTCTGCATATACATCTTGCGGTAAATGCCGTAGATGCTCTTGACACGGTGGCGGATGGTTGCTCCGTGGATGCCGTTCTGTTCCAGGTGTTCCTGGATGGTGGCGCAGATATCGTTGAGGAATTCATCCCCATGCTTGTTCAGCAGGGAGCGGATCATGTTATAGCCCACAGGATCCAGGTATTGCAGGCTGCGGTCCTCCAGCTCCTCCTTGATGTTGGAAATGCCAAGGCGGTGGGCAATGGGGGCATAAACCTCCATGGTTTCCAGGGCTTTATCGCGGCGTTTCTGCTCCGGCCAGGCATCGCCGGTACGCATATTGTGCAGGCGGTCACACAGCTTTATGATCATCACGCGGACATCCTGGCTCATGGCAAGCAGCATTTTGCGCAGGTTTTCCGCTTTGCGGTCCTCGACATTCGAGAACTTGATCTGGGTCAGCTTGGTAACACCATCCACCAGCAGGGCAACCTCGCTGCCAAACTTCTGGCGGATCTCGTCAATGGTCACGGGGGTATCCTCGGCCACATCGTGCATCAGGGCTGCGGCAACGCTTTCGCTATCCATGCCAAGTTCCACCAGCAGCTGTGCCACGCTGATTGGGTGGCAGATATACGGTTCGCCGCTGCGGCGGAACTGGGTGGCATGCGCCGCGCTGGCCAGCTGATAAGCACGGTCAATCATGTCAAAATCATAGGCACGGCCGCTGGCGATCAGATCATGGCGCAGTGCTTCATAAGTAGTGGGCATGGGCACCGGCTGCTTTTGCGCCTGGGCTGCCTGTTCTGCAGCATTGTTTTTGACTTCTTCTGGCATTCTATCATCCCCATTTCAAGTATCGCACAATCATAAAAAAGTCCCGTTTCTGCGGCAGTTCCCTCCTGCCGCGGGGGTATTTTTCATTTTGCCTTATCCTTCCCCTTCCGCCAGTCTGCGCAGGACCGGCGCGGAGGAGAGGTCTTTTTTGCCGGTCACTTCCACCGGCTGGTAGCGGCTGCCGCGGCGCTCGATCAAGCCAAGCTGTTCCAGCGCCGTCAGGCTGGCCAGGGTCTTGCCGGTGTTTTCCGGCCTTGCGGTTGCAAACAGCGGCTGCAGATCATCCGCAAACACATTGCCGGTGCGCACCATGCGATACACGGCAGCGGTATCGGCACGGGTGGGCAGGCAGGCCAACCGCTCGTCATCTGGCAGGGCCGTTCCGCTCAGGAAAGCATCAAACCGTGCGGCCTGCTCCGCCGGGGCATTGCCCAAACCGGCCGGGCGCATGGCGCAGCAATGGCAGGACACCATCGGCCCGCCGCGCCCCTGGAAGATGCTGACTTCCACCGCGGCATCCACAGCTGTACCCATGCGGTAGGGCAGGTCGTCCGGGGCGGTGCCGAACAGTGAGACAAAGCAGGCCGCCCCGCCCTGGCGCAGGCGAATGCGGCAATGCCGCCCCTCATTGCCCAGGGCCAGATGCCATCCACCGCGGCGTTTTGCAGCAGGAACACCGGAACCGGGTTGCCGCTGCCAAAGGGAGCCAGGCGGCTGAGTTCCTGTACGGTAGGCACCGTCAATTCCGCAATATCGGCCACGGCATCCAACTTGAGCGGCAGCGGCTTGGGCACCGGGTATTCTTTAGCGGCCCAATCGTTGATGGCTTTGCGGAACGCGCCGATCTTTTCTTCTTCAATGGTCAGGCCCGCCGCAGCGGAATGCCCGCCAAAGCGCAGCAGCAGCGGTGCGCAAGCGCACAAAGCGGCGTGCAGGTTAAAGCTGGTGGGGGCGCGCCCACTGCCGCGGCCCTCGCCGTTTTCAGTCGAAATAACAATGGAGGGGCGGCCGTATTTTTCCATCAGGCGGGTTGCCACAATGCCGATTACACCGGGGTGCCAGCCTTCGCCTGATACCACGATTACACGGTCCAGAACACGGGCAGGGTCTGCGCTCAGTTTTTCCAGTGCAGCGGCAGCGATCTGCTGTTCCGCCTGCTGACGGCTGGTGTTGATCTCCGAAAGGCGCGCCGCAATGCCTGCGGCCTGCTCCTCGTTTTCACACAGCAGCAGCTTCAGGGCAACAGCGGCGGTATCCATGCGGCCCGCGGCGTTCAGGCGGGGTGCCAGCCCATAGCTGACGGTTTCCGCCGTGACAGGGCGGCCTGCATAGCCTGCGTTTTCCAACAGGGCCTGCAAACCGGGGCGCAGGGTATCCTGCAAGGTGGCAAGGCCCTCTTTTACAATGGTGCGGTTCTCCCCCACCAGCGGCATTACGTCCGCAATGGTGCCAAGGGCGGCAAGTTCGCCAAAGGGTTCCAGCAGTTCAGCGGGGTCCTCACAGCCTTCCAGCGCAGCGCACAGCTTGAACGCCACACCGGCACCGCACAGATCCTTGAAGGGGCTTGTGTCGTCCTCCCGCTTGGGGTCCACAACGGCAACGGCTTTGGGCAGCTGCTGGGCGGGCAGGTGGTGGTCGGTAATCACCAGCTCAATGCCCAACTCTGCGGCCAGGTCAGCTTCCTCAATGGCGGAAATGCCGTTATCCACTGTCACAATCAGCTTATAGCCTTTATCTGCCAGCTTTTGCAGGGTTTCACGGTTCAGGCCGTAGCCGCCGCCCTCGCGGGTGGGCAGTTTGCAGCGCACCTGCGCGCCAAGGTTGGTCAGGCATTCATACAGAATGGCCGTAGCGGAAACGCCGTCCACATCATAATCGCCAAAGATCACAATGGTTTCACCGTTTTCAATCGCCTGCTGGATGCGGGCAACGGCTTTGTCCATATCTTTCAGCAGGAACGGGTCGCTCAGCGGCGGTTCCTCTTCCAGCAATGCGGCGGCAGCCTGCGGCTGGGCAATACCGCGGCAGGCCAGCACCCTGGCCAGCAGCGGGCCATAACCGGCGGCCAGGAGCGCACTTTCCCCTGCGGTATCGGCGTTTTTCAGCTGCCAGGCACGATAGTTCATAATTGTCTTGCTCCTGTTCCTTTATGGCAACACCGCACAATTCCCGCCTTGCGGCTTAAGCACCGCTCCGGCAGCTGCGGCACGGCATCTGCGTTGCCAAAATGCTCGATAATGTCGGGTTGCGGTACCCGCATCGTGCTTCGGGGGCAAAA
>ENA-OQAR01000331-OQAR01000331.1-human-gut-metagenome-genome-assembly--contig:-NODE-331-length-14059-cov-3.058355_pt1 | contig 14059 bp, 21 predicted proteins | sample MGYA00242738_ERZ504533 | MGnify/ENA primary metagenome ERZ504533 (study PRJEB26092, sample SAMD00036276) | human gut metagenome | host: Homo sapiens | study: EMG produced TPA metagenomics assembly of... | reverse complement strand
CTCCAGCATATCCAGTGCCGCCACATCTTCTTCCAATGCATATTCGTAAGCCAGACGTACACCAAGAAGATCGGTGCAGGCCAGGTTCAGTTTCAGTTTTTTTACCGATATATTCTGCCGCTGTTTCTTCATCATGTACAATCCCCCTGCTGGATATACGTTTCCAGCCCCTGCGAATGGGGAATAACCTCCTATGGGAAAAAAGAGCGTCGTTTACCTGCAGCAGAAAAAAAAAACGGCGGATTTTCTTTTTTATTTTATCACAAGATGCAGGTTCTTTTTCGAGATATTTTTTTTGCTTACATCTGTTCGTAAAATTTTGTCACCTTTTTGTATTCTGCAGGCAAAGTGATCTGCTCTACCACAACATCTCCATCTTCTGCATTGTGGTAACGGTAAATGTAAACGCCCTCCTGGATCTCATCTCCTTCGATCAGAGAAACTGCCAGATATCCCTGTCCTTCAAATTCAAAGGTATCCATGATCGCAAAATCCCGTTCTGTTCCGTCAGATACCGGGATGCTGATTACTTCATATTCTTCCATAGTATGTTTTCCTTTCATTCATAAGCAGTCTTATTCTTATTTTCGCTGTTTTTTTATTGTAGCAAAGAGTGTTAATTATATCAATCCTATTTAAGTAAGTCGTTACTGTTCACTCCGTTCACAGTAACAGTAAGGCCCTGCGGGTTACAAAAAGAAAGACTGCACCTCCAATGAGCACAGCCTTTCCGGTTTGGTATATTTTATTCAGTTCTGCTTACAATTGCTTATGCCATGATCGGTTTTAATGCTTCTGCAAGCTTCTCTTTCTCAGCTTCTGCCTCTTCCAGGTTCTTGCCGAGAGTTGTGTAATAAATCTTGATCTTTGGTTCTGTTCCGGATGGGCGGACAACTACTGTCTCGCCGTTATCCAGCTTGTAGATCAGTACGTTTGCTGCAGGAAGTCCTGTTTCTTCCGGTTTCTGGTAATCTGTTACTTTTACGATGGCATGACCTGCGATCTCTGTGAGAGGTTTGTCACGAAGTCCCTGCATCAGAGCTGACATCTTATCCATTCCGCTTAATCCCGGGAATTCAAAGCTGTCTACTTTGTTCAGGTAACGTCCGTACTGTGCATAGATCTCTTCCATTCTCTGTTTCAGGGAACTTCCGATGCTTCTGTAATATGCAGCCATTTCACAGATCAGCATAGATCCGATAACAGCATCCTTGTCACGTACATATGGTCCTGCAAGGTATCCGTAGCTCTCTTCAAATCCGAAGATAAATCTGTCTACTTCATCTGCTGCTTCAAGCTGTGCGATCTGATCGCCGATCCACTTGAATCCTGTAAGTACGCTTCTGAGTTCTACTCCATAGTGCTCTGCCACTGCATCTGCAAGTGGTGTGGAAACAATGGATTTCACTGCTACCGGGTTCTTTGGCATTGTGCCTTTTTCAATGCGGCCTGCACAGATATAGTCAAGAAGGAGTACACCTACCTCATTACCTGTTACCAGCTCATAGGAACCATCCGGGCATTTCATTGCGATACCAACACGGTCTGCATCCGGGTCAGTTGCAAGCATTAAGTCTGCACCTGTTTCTTTTGCAAGGTTTAATCCAAGCTCCAGAGCTGCAAAGATTTCCGGGTTCGGATAGCTGCAGGTTGTGAAGTATCCGTTCGGATATTCCTGTTCCGGAACGATTGTGATATCTGTGATTCCGATATCTTTTAATACCTGAGTTACAGGTACAAGTCCTGATCCGTTTAACGGGCTGTAAACCAGTTTCAGTCCTGCTGTCTTGCAGAGACCCGGACGAACCTGACGGGATTCGATAGCTTCATAGAGAGCCTGCTTGCAGTCATCCCCTACAAAACGGATCTTTCCCTGTTCTACACCTTCTGCGAAGGACATATATTTCGCACCTGTAAGTACGTCTGTTTCTGGATCTCTTCATATACAATGGCAGCTGCATCGTCTTGTCATCTGGCATCCGTCAGGACCGTATGCTTTGTATCCGTTGTACTTTAGCCGGTTGTGGGATGCTGTTACCATAATACCTGCATTGCTTCATAGTAACGTGTTGCAAAGGAAAGTGCAGGTACAGGCATCAGTGCGTCATAAATTCTGACATTGATATCATTTGCCGCCAGTACGCCTGCTGCTGTTTTTGCAAATACATCACTCTTAAGACGGCTGTCATAGCTGATGGCTACTGTCTGATTACCGCCCTGTGTTTTTACCCAGTTCGCAAGTCCCTGTGTTGCCTGGCGAACTACATAAATATTCATACGGTTGGTTCCGGCTCCGAGAACTCCGCGAAGTCCGGCTGTTCCGAATTTCAGCGCTACTGCGAAACGATCTTTAATCTCTTCATCGTTTCCTTCGATTTTGGATAACTCCGGATTAAGATCCGCATCCTGCAGATCTGCTGCCAACCAGCGTTTGTATTCTTCCTGATACATTTTGACCACTCCTGCCTTGTTTTTATAGTTTTTTTGTATATATTAGCTGAATATAACTATATAATACCATAACTCAGACAAATCAGCAACAAGACAGCGGGATTTCCGTTAAATTTTAAAAATTACTTCTTTTCTGTTTGTCCGCTCTCTGCAGGCGTTTCCTATATTGGTCAGGCAGAGCACTGTGGTGATCAGGAAAAGTCCCGGGATCAGAATGATCCACCAGGAACCTGTCATTAATGCCTTATCTGACAGAGACAGCATACTTCCCCATGTGATAACCTCTATCGGAAGTCCAATACCCATAAAACTCAAAGTCGCCTCAGAGATCATTGCAGTTCTTACGTTCATGACTACCATAAACATAATGGATGAGAAAAAGTTCGGCACCAGATGCTTCCACAAAATACGGAAAAATCCTGCTCCCATACATCTTGCTGCGATGATATACTCACTGTTTCGTATCTGTCTTACCTCTGTACGTACCACTTTCGCAATACTGGTCCAGCTGGTCACACCGATTACAAAGGACAGACTCAGGATATTGGCATTTCCCATAATAGCCTGCAGCAAAATGATCAGAAGCAGAGTTGGTATACTTAAAAATATCTCTGTAAATCTCATGATCAGTTCATCCAGCCACCCAGGTGCCACACCACTGAAGGCGCCGACTACCACTGCAAATAAAAAGTAGAAATAACAGTGGCTAATCCACCAATCAGGATCGAGATCCTTCCTCCATACCAGATCATGGAAAAAAACATCACGTCCCATAGTATCTGTTCCAAAAAGGAACTCCCTGTCAGGAGCTTTATTATAGTTTAACAGATCCATATAAGCAGGATCCTTTGTCATGATCAGTTCCGCACACAGGCAGCCCAGTACGATAAGAATCAGGATTGCTGCTGAAACAACGGGTTTTCCCTGATACCACTTTTTCTTTGATTTGGGAATTACGGTTTCTGTCTTTCTGTTTCCTGCCAGTTCAAATAAATGATTGGTCATCCTTCTACTACCTCCGATTTCTCGGTTATTACTTCATCCTTCATACGGGGATCTATCTGTTCATTAATAGTCTGACTGACGATATTACAGAAAATAACCAGGATTCCTGACATCATACAAAGCAGCATCAGCAGATTGTAATCATGATATCTGGCACTCTCATAGGACAGAGCTCCGATTCCGGGATAAGAGAATACACTTTCTACCACATAGGTTCCTCCAAGTACATGGGGGACTGCAATGGCCATAATACTCAGATAAGCAGGCATTACATTTCGGACACAATGTCTGAACATAAGCTTTTTTCTTATCCAGACCTTTTGCCTTTGCCAAAAGTACATAATCTGCGCGAACCTCTTCAAGGATCTTATTTCGGATCATGTAAGCATAATACCATAAATGCTCCATGACCACGATGGTCAGAGGCATAATCAGATGCAGCACTCTGTCACCGATATCTCCTGCATTTCCTGTACTGTAAGCTCCACTGCTTGGCAGGATCTTAAGATTTACGGAAAAAACAAGGATCAGGACCAGAGCCATCCAGAACTCAGGAATACAGCTGGATATGGTTCCCAGCTTACACAGGAGCCGGTCTGCCAGCCGGTTTTCGTACCAGGCACACAGGATTCCCAGAAGCAAGGCTCCGGCAAACATAATGATAAATCCGATTCCTCCAAGTACAAGTGTATTGCCAATACGGCCGCCGATCACTTCTACCACATCCTGTTTATATTTAAATGAAATTCCAAATTCTCCATGAAAGGCATTTTTTTACCCACTTTTACATACTGCACAGAAATTGGTTCGTTCAATCCCAGTTTCTCCATAGCCCATTCACGTTCTTCTGGACTCATCTTCTCTGTACGGTCGCCATAGTAAGAAATCAGAGGATCTCCAGGCGCCAGACGTGCTACATAAAATACAGCTACAGACAGTATAAATACTGAGATCAGAAATATCAGGCATTTTTTACCATAGTAGACTAACTTTTTTTGTCTCATTATATACTGCCCCCCCTTTCCTTCAGCCGGAAGCATTGCAAAAATGTCCGGGTGACACTTCTGTCCACACGCTGTTTTCCATTCCTTCGCCATCATAGTACTGCAGAACTCTTTTTCTCTCCCTAATCGGGTCAGGAACAGGAATTGCAGACAGCAATGTTTTTGTATAAGGATGCACCGGATTGGAATACAATTCTTCTGATGGCGCCAGTTCTACCAGTTTTTCCATGATACATAACTCCCACACGGTCACAGAGATACTCAACCATAGCCAGGTCATGAGCTATAAACAGAAATGTAAATCCATGCTCCTCCTGCAGATGACGGAACAGATTGACGATCTGGGCCTGTATGGACACATCCAGAGAAGCTATAGGTTCATCAGCCACCAGAAATTCCGGTTCCATACACAGAGATCTGGCTATGGCCACTCGCTGCCTCTGTCCCCCTGATAATTCAGATGGATAACGATCCAGGAAACTGTTCTCAAGTCCTACATATTCCATCTGAAAAGCAGCTTCCTTCACAAAGCTTCCTCTCGGAGGTGTGATATGCTGGATTCTCATTGGTTCCGTAATAATATCTGACACCTTCATTTTCTGGTTCAGACTGGATGCGGAATCCTGAAATATCATCTGGCGGCGGGTCTGCAGCATTTTTTTATGCTTTTTGAATTCCTTTTTGTCGCAGATATTTACATCTTTATACCAGATTTCTCCCTGAGCCGGCTGATATATATTCATCAGACATCTGGCAACTGTGGACTTTCCTGAACCGGATTCCCCTACCAGACCAAAGATCTCACCTTTATGGATCTGAAATGAGACATCATCTACAGCCTTTACCTTGATCTTTTTTTGTCAGATGAAACTGCTGAGTCAGATGCCTGACATCCAATAAAACTTCTTTACTCATGCGCTGTTCCTCCCACAGGTGATTTGATCTGCGGTGCTCTTGGATCCAACAGCCAGGTTGCCGCATAATGAGTATCTGTTATCTTAAACATAGGCGGCATTTCTTCATAATCAATATTCAGGGCATATTCATTTCGACATGCAAAAGCATCACCTTTCGGCGGATCTATCAAAGTAGGAGGCATGCCGGGGATGGTGTACAGGCTTTCTTTTCCATTTGCAAATGCAGGCAGTGATCTCATCAGTCCCCATGTGTATGGATGTCTGGGATCATAATACACTTCCTCTGCTGTACCGATCTCTACGATCTTGCCTGCATACATGACTGCCACTCTGTCTGCCACACGTGCAACCACTCCCAGATCATGGGATACCAGTATGGTAGCTGTTCCAAGCTTTATCTGTATTTCCCGCAGAAGATCCAGAATCTGTGCCTGTATGGTCACATCCAGTGCAGTAGTAGGTTCATCTGCAAATAAAATATCCGGATCTGCAGCCAGAGCAATGGCCATAACACATCTCTGACGCATTCCTCCGGAGAACTGCCACGGATACTGATGATATCGTTCCTTTGGATGGGAGATACCTACCAGTTCCATAAGTTCCAGAACCTTCTTATTTACCTGTTCTTTCGTGTAGTTCTTATTGTGGATCACCACTGCTTCCCCAATCTGTTTTCCAATTTTAATAGTTGGATTCAGGGATGTCATAGGATCCTGAAAGATCATAGAAAAAACTCTTCCACGCAGTTTCTGCATCTCCTTTTCCCTGTAACAGGTGATATCCTGTCCGTTCACACAGATGCTGCCCTCTTTAATCTTTGCACTTGGAGGCAAAAGCTTCATGATACTTTTGCAAAGCACACTCTTCCCGCATCCGGATTCTCCAACTATAGCCAGCACCTCTCCCTTTTTTTAATGAAAAAAGACACATCTCTTACTGCCTGGACTTCTCCGGCAGGACCGTCAATGCTGACTGAAAGATTTTTAACCTCTAATAAATGTCCCATTTTTAATCCTTTTTCCGCTCGTGTAAAAAGGGGGCACCTTTAGTGCCCCCGTCACAACCTTTATCTTTTTTATTCAATAGTCCAGTCTGCTACATTCCAGAAGATTCCAACTCCATGATGTCCCATAATTGTATCAGAATCAATTCCTTTAATATTGCTGTCAGCAACATAGTTGGCATCAATATAGCAGATCATTGCATAAGCCGGATCCTCTGCCAGAGCTTTCTGGAAATTAGCATAGGCTTCTGCACGAACTTCCGAATCAGCTGACTGTCTTGCTTCTGTCAGATACTTGTCAACGTCTGCATTAGAATAGCCGGAGTAGTTTGCTCCCTTATCTGTTCCGAATACTTTGTATGTATGGTCGTCAGCGTCAAATGGGCTTCCCCATCCGATCAGGAATGCCATCTGTCCTGCCCAGTCTGTCTGTGCAGGGATCTCTACTGATACATCCATACCGATCTCTTTCAGTTCCTGTGCTGCGATCTGAGCCATATCAATACGTACCTGATCTCCTGCACTTACGCTGATTACAAATCCCACTTTTTCGCCGTCACGATAATAGAATCCGTCATCACCCATCTCGCATCCTGCAGCTTCCAGAATTTCTTTTGCTTTTTCAGGATTGTAATCATAATGCTCTACATCTTCATAATTGTAAATATTTCTCTGAAGAGGTCCATAAGCCGGCATTCCCTGTCCAAGGATAACTGCGTCGATGATCGCCTGACGGTCAAGCCCATAGCATACTGCCGGGATCAGATCACGATTTTTCTGCCAGTATTCATTTCCAAAGTTGAACATGATTCCACGATAGTCAGAAGTCTTCATATCATAGCATGTATATGCCTCATCATCAGCAAAAGCAGCTGCATCCTTTGGTGTTAATAATGCCAGATCAAGTTCTCCGGATTTTAAACTGAAGTGCTTTCGCATTGTCATCCGGTACGATCTTGAATACAATTTTATCGATGGAAGGCTCACCCTTGAAATAATCTTCATTCTTAACCAGTGTGATCGCCTGTCCCTCATCCCAGGATTCAATCTTGTATGGACCTGTTCCTACCGGATTACGGAAGAAATCAGAGGTCTGCATATCTTCTCCCTCAAGCAGATGCTTAGGAAGAACTGCCATTGTCATATAGTCAAGGAATGCAACGTTTTTGTCCTCAAGTTTGAACGCAACCGTATGATCATCAATCACATTGATTTCCTCTACGTCCTCGTAGTTGGGTGCATTCTCAGAACCGTTTTCCGGATCCATGATCGCTTCGATAGTAAACTTAACATCCTCTGCTGTCACAGGTTCGCCATCCTGCCATTTCGCATCTTCTGCCATATGGAATGTATAAGTATTGGTTTCATCATCAAAATCCCAGCTCTCTGCCAGTCCCGGAACTACCTGATTATCTCCGTCATGTGCAGTTAAACCGTTGAAGATCAGAATATTGATCTCTCCATGTTCATCAATAGCAGGATTGATCCTGGTATAATCTCCGCTTCCGTATACCAGTGTTGTTTCTTCCTCTGCCAGTACAGGCACTGTTGTTCCGGCACTGACCAGTGATACAGTCAGAAGCACTCCGGCCATTGTCAATAAACCCTTTTTCATTTCATGTTCCCTCGCTTTTTCTTTATTGGTAACTGGCTTTTATGATATCAGACAATTCTGACATCAGTAAGCCCTGCGGGGGGATATTGACATATTCCTTTTTGTGCCTTATATATGCCATATATGGCATACCTGCAGCAGTATCATTACTCTCCATCGCAGTGCGATCCTTGCGTTCTCCGTCATCCAGCATGAACTTCAGAAGCTTCTTGAAAATCGGCTCGATTTTTACGTTGGAAAAATCAACTTTCTCAGTCCAATGTTGTAAAGCTCTGCACCCTCTTGATAGCGTACAAATTTCTTTGCTATTTTCTTTGTTTTCTCTACATCTTTACGTGCATATCCCATACACAGTACCTCCCTTTTTGCATGAAAAAGCAGCTAACCTATTTTTCATAGACTAACTGCTCGTGTTTTTGTTCCATATTCTGTTTTAATTTACTGAAACGTCTTCTGTTTGACTTAACTGTTTATGAACATCACGTCCACCATACATAATTCGCACTACATATACTATTTCAGTTTCATCATCTGTTTTGTAAAATACCAGATAATTATCCACCGGAAAGAATCGAAGTCCTCTGCTGTGCCACGTTCTTCCTCATAGAACCGATTTCTGTTCGGCATAGTATCCAGCTTCCGAATTGCCGTCATAATCCGCTCTGTCTGTCCTGCAGCATTCTCTGGAGCTAACAGTTCCTCTGAAATATATCTGAAAATATTTCGCAGATCTTTCTTTGCTCCTGCTGTATACATCACTTTATATTTCATATACCAATTCCTGTTTCATTTCTGCTTCAACTTCATCTGCTGAATACACTCTGCCAGCCTTAATATCTTCCATGCCTTTTTCTATTTCTGCATTGAACTGTTCCTTTGTCAGAGAACTATATGCCACAGGCTCCTCATAAGCTGGAAGTTTCATCTCAAAAGGAATTCCTCTCTGGAGTACAATCTGTCTCAGAAACATTCCTACTGCATTGGACATTGGAATTCCAAGTCTATCAAGCACCTGCTCTGCCTGTTCTTTCACTTCAGGTTCGACACGTGCAAATACATTTGCTGTTCTTGCCATAGATATCGCCTCCTCTTTTTTCTTCATTATATCTTGTTTGATTGCAAATTGCAAGCGATTCGCAATCTATTTTCGCAATTTCATACACCGGCAGACGGCAGGTGGCAGATAAGGTATCTATAAAAATCTGTATTTGCTTCAATGACTCTGCCACCTGTCATTCTTTTAATCGAATACTGTTTTCCTGTTTTTCATTTACTCGATACTCCAACTCATTCTTCATCCGGCTTCTTACATCACGCATGGTTCTTCCAGAAATTCCTTGTTCCTTTGCTTTTTCATCTAATTCCCTAATGGAAATTTCTTTTTTATCAGCAAGAAGTTCCTTGATTAACTTTGTCCCTCTCTCCAACTTTGTTTCTGTTGCTTTTCCTTCTTTTCCATCTAACAATTCATCTGCGGAAATCTCATAGGCTCCCACCCATCGGAAACCTTCTTCGTCTCCCAGTTTAAACGCCATCGTTTCCCCTGGTGGTGCAAGAGAACTTTTTTCATGAATCAATACCCTTGTGGTTGGATCTTTTCTTACTTTCCCGATGAAAATCAAGCTTCGTACTGCTGCCATAATATCAATAGAACCAAGTCCTCGATACGTGCTCTGCGTCCCGGAAGATTTATTCAGATGTCCGATCAACACAATGGCACATCCGGTCTTCTCTGCAATCATTCCCAGTTTTCGGAACACCGGACGCACTTCATTTGCACGGTTCATATCCACATCTGCTCCAATAAAGGCCTGTACCTGATCAATGATTACAAGCCTCACATGATTCTGCCTGACTGCCTTTTCAATTCGATCATCGGATAAAGTCAACGCTTCTTCCGAACCATCAATCACCATAACCTTGCTTAGATTTGCACCTGCTTCCACCAATCTTGGCTTAATGGTATCGCCCATGCCATCCTCCGCAGTCTGATAGATTACATTAAATGGTTCGATATCTTCCATGTTCGGAAATAATTTTCTATTGGTACAGGCTGCCGTCAGCATCATGGCAAAATAAGTTTTTCCTTCTCCCGGATTTCCCTGAACGATTGTCAGTTTTCCAAATGGAATATAAGGAAACCACAGCCATTCCACACTGGTCTGTTCAATGTCTTCATAACACAACATCGGCACCAGTTCTTCTGTTTCTGGTACTTTGATTGTAATTGTTTCTGCAATTGCTTTCTTTCTGTCAGCGTTTTTATCACAGAGAATTTCGTTCCAGTCTTTTCTTGATGGTTTCAAGCGAATTACACTGTATCCTTCTGAAATTTCTCCTGCCAGTTTCTCACAAGCCTCATTCCCTGCCTGGTCATTATCCAGGCACAGGAAAACAGAAGTAATCTGAGGGCGTTCAGAAAGAAAAGTCATCAGTGCCACACTGGAGATTCCACCTAGACTCAGGTAACTACGCTTCTTCCAGTCTTTTGGAAATAACTGGATAAATGAAAGCAGATCAATGGCTGCTTCAAATACAAACAACTGATTATCCGTTCCTCTGTAACTGAATCCATAAGATTTATCAGAACCTGCTACATCTCCACGATATGTTATTTCACCACTTCCCCGGCAGTGTGCATATCTTGGAATACCATCTGCATCTCTGCCGACAAATATAACATTATGATGCTTCTTTTCTTCGTAAATATCACCTCTGTTAATCCACTCTTCCACCAGTTTTTTCTCAATCTCTCTTTTTTTCTGTCAGATACTTTATGATTATTTCATTATCTTCATTTTTTCTCCGGTAATCGGAAGTCTTGGGACGGGGCGGGGCAGAACTTCTGCCTGCCTTCGCCTTCTTCCCCAATCAGAATTTTCACTGCTTCCGGGAATGTTGCATAATAAAATTCCATCACAAAGTCTACCGGATAACCGCCCTTACTCTGACTATGCCGATACCATCGTTTCCGGATATCGTTACACTGTCATGCTTTTTCCAACGATATTCTCTGCCACTTTTCACCAACTGTTCCCCCTTGTGCGTTCAGAAAAAGACACAAGGTCGGTCTGGTTTGCTCTAGCAATCTGCTCTTCTGTATACTGCATTTTCATCATCCTTTCCTGTCTGTCCTGCTGACAGACTTCTATAAACTCATATCATAGTTCCGTTTTTTCCTCACTGTCTGTTGCTTTGCATCACGTTCTTCACACTCTTTCTTCTTTTCAGCCAGTTGTTTCAGAAGAGAAGTTTTCTTTTCCGGCTTCGGCTCCGTCTGGTTCACTGAATGTTGCTCTGCTTTACTGTTTCTTCGAAAATATCTTCTGTCTGGGCTGCGTGAAATGCCGGGAACTTCACCTGCTTCTCCCTTTTTTCTTCTGAACGCCCGGAGGTATCTGTTTCTGCCATTTCCCGGTCACATCTGGCAATGTCTGCACAACTCTGTACCTTTTTTACAAATGCAAGTTCGTCCTGATAAGGCTGATTATCTGCTTTCAGCTCTTCGATCACAGACCGGAGTTCTTCTTTCTCGCGTTTCCATCTGCTGTTGGCACCTTTCCATTTTTATCCAAGTGCTGCTTCAGTTCCCGTTCACATTTGCGATAATAATTGATTTCTTTCTTATGCTGCTGATAGTATTTCTCTCGTTTTTTCGGAAAAAAGAAATGGTTGTACTCGTCTATCAATGGCTGGTTTGCCTTTATTACTTCTGCCATCTTTTGCAGATTTTCCAATTTCTTTAACTGCTCTCGCTTTTCGGAAATTTCTTTTTTGCAGACTGATACAACACCATTCAGTTCATCAAGCCTTTCCTGCAGATCCTCCATTGTCTCTATCTTATGAGTCTGGAGGTAATTGATGGATTTTGCAAACTCCTGTAAGTTGGAGAGATTCTTCCCTCTCCGTTTCATCTCCGCATAGAAATTTGGAAGCGGTGGTCTGCCCTGCACTTTCTTATCATAATAATCTTGCAAGCTTTCCAGAAGTGTCGGATTCTGCCTGCGATCCAGTTCGGCTTTCATTTCCTCATACGCTGTCTTCATCCACTGAATGGATTCTTTCAGAGAAATATACATCTGGTTGAACTGCCGGATAGCTCGGTTCAGTTCCCCAATCACTGTTTTAATTCCCTTTTTCTCCATTGCTCGCACTTCATACCCTTCATGGATCGTCGGAATCAGATCAATTCCCTGCTCTTTGTAAGAGCGGTGATCATTCTTGCTGCCATATGACATTCCCGGAATTTTTCGTTCACTTTCTCTGTCCACGCTCTTCTCCATTCCTTTAAAAAGTTCCGGATCATTCCATCCAGTAGTGGAAACAGCATTGAACACATCGTTTCCTTTGGCATCTTTTATCCGGTTTCCGTCTTCATCCAGAACATATTCCCGTTTCTGCTTGTTGCCCCAGCTTCCTTCTTCTGTAAAAGGACGGATTGGAGCAAGTACATGAAAATGTGGATTGTCTAGTTCATCTTCGTTCTTTGATTTTCCCTCATGAACTGCCAGATCTACAATCATGCCACGAGCTACGAACTGCTCCCAGCAAAACTCTCTCGCCAATTCTATATTTTCATCCAATGTCAGTTCATTTTGTAAAGCAATATCAAAAGAATAAGCTAACTGTGCCCGTTTACTTTTCTCTATCTGCTCTACCTCATTCCAAAGTGTTTCCCGGTCAGACAAACGTTCCGGCACATATTCCGGTGTCAGGATTCTGTGAAAACCACTCCCGACTTTTTTGTATAATCATGCGTCTGTCCATAGTAATCGTTATAAAGCTTTTGCCCCGAAATATAAGCTGCGGAATTAACCACTGTCTGACCTTTTCCTCTGAAAACTTGCTTTACTGAAAAATGATACAGTGCCATTAGCCGTCATCTCCTCTTTCTGCTTTTTCAACTGCTTCTGCAATTTGCTGTTGTTCTTTGTGTAAGGCTGCTATGTGAACCTGTCGCACAATACTTTTGTTGTAACTACTGTTCTGTAACTGCTCCATAACGTCCTGAACTTTCTCCTGTTCCAGATCTCTTGATAATGGAAATGCTTTTTCAAACTCTGCCCCTTTAACAATCAATCTGTGGGAACGTTCCTTCCGTTCCACCAACTTCTTTCTCTGCTCCAGAATATTTTTATTTGTGGATCGCATATTCCAGTTCCTTTTTACTTTTTTCCATGTTGGCTTTCAGTTCTTCCAGTGACATAGATTCATATTTGGGATTTTTTGCTCTGCTCAATTTTTTCAACCTCCTACTTTTCTGTAAATAAAAAAGAACCGGTACAATTACTGGCACCGATTCTTGATGTAAAACTGAGATATATTTCTAAACCAACGAAATGTTTATCTCATTTTTTAATATTAAATTTTGAAACACTATAAGTTTGTATTTTTCTAAGAAAATAAATATTGTATCTTAAGCCCCCACTTTATTTTTTACATCATTACACCACTTTGACAAATTGGATTGCACATTAGAACATCCATCCAAATGTGCTAACACGTGTTTCTCATTCAAGAGATAAATAAAACAGAGTATTTCTTTTGCTGTCCTTTTCTTTTCCGAATCAGATATTACTGTAAAAAAATTCATATCTGACATTGATCTGGTTTGATCAAGTCTATGGCTTCCATTATTCAATATCAATCTATACATTAAATTTTTCAAAGTAACTTTGATATTCTTTTTCTGGTAGTATTGCTAATATACTTCGATCTGTAGAAACCTCCTCAATACCTTTTTTGTATTGAAATGTAGAAAATGCTTCCAATACTTGTCTCATAATATTGCCTATTACCAATTCATATTCATCAGCATCCCCCAAAGCAAATCTATACACAATTTTCATTAATTCTGTATATTCTTGACGCCCATTATGCGGAAATGGAATTAGTATTTTATTTTTCAATTCATATCGTTTATAAACAGGCTTATCTCCACCGTATTTCACTTTACTTGCTTCAATCAACTCTCCAAACATTTTTTCAGAATCATAATATGTAAGCAAGTCATGTGTCATAATAAATTGATTTTGTATATTCATTTCCAAGCAAAAAATTTTCC
>ENA-OQAR01000330-OQAR01000330.1-human-gut-metagenome-genome-assembly--contig:-NODE-330-length-14073-cov-2.584325_pt1 | contig 14073 bp, 20 predicted proteins | sample MGYA00242738_ERZ504533 | MGnify/ENA primary metagenome ERZ504533 (study PRJEB26092, sample SAMD00036276) | human gut metagenome | host: Homo sapiens | study: EMG produced TPA metagenomics assembly of... | reverse complement strand
TGGAAACTGGCGGGACGTTCATGAAGAATCCTCCCTGAAGAGTTTTTTCTTATTGTAACACAACCCGCATACTTTTGTGCTATAATATTTTTAATTCTTTGAAAAATTTTGTCAGGAGCCTGCGCACTGCTGCAGGCGGGAGGAACACAATGAAGCTCAAATTTACACGCAAGACCTGGTATTTTTTCCTGCTGGCGGCAGCGGCAATGTCCATGCTGGGCGGCTTTGCCGTGCTGGGCGGCATGGATTTTTCGGGGCTGGAACTGATCGTGTTCTGCATCACCGGCATTGCAGTGCTGTTTTTGGCCGCACAGAAGGGTGCTCCCGCCAAGGATAAGCGCAGCTACACGCTGGTGTTCGTGCTGCTGATGCTCAGCAAGCTGGCTGCAGGCGGCTGGGCGGGCGACCTGTGCTCGGCACTGGTGTGGCCGGGCCTGCTTGCCATCGAGTACGGCCACGGCAGGCCCGTTCAGCGCCCGCTGCAGCTGGTGTGCATCTCGGAAGCGCTGCGCCTTTTGTTCTGGCTGCTGACGAAGTATGCGGGCATGAGCGCCCTTGCCTTCTGGACGAACATCATGTTCGTGCTGCTGGCCTGCGCCCGGGGCTGGGCAGCGCTTGTGCTGTATAAGACCCAGGAGGAGACCCTGTGACCCAGCGGCGCAAGTCCAAAAAAACGGAAGCGGAACCGCGCCGTGTGAACCGGCGCACCTTTCTGGCGGGGGCCGGTGCTGCTGCCTGTGTGGGTGCGGGGCTGTGGCTGCGCAGAAAAAAAAAGTTTTCCAAACAGGACAAAACGAAAGCAGAAAAACAGCCTGTTGAGAACCCTGCCCTGCCTGCAGGCGAGTGGCGGGCCGTATGGGTGAGCTATCTGGAATGGGCAGCAATGGATTTTTCCTCGGCGGATAGCTTCCGCGCCGGGTGCGTGCAAATGCTGGAAAACTGCGCGGGCCTTGGGCTGAACACGGTGCTTGCGCAGGTGCGGCCTTCGGGGATGCACTTTACAAAAGCCAGCTGTTCCCGTGGAGCCACCTGTGCACCGGCGTGCAGGGGCAGGACCCCGGTTTTGACCCGCTGGACATCCTTTTGCAGGAGGCCCACGGGCGCGGCCTTTCGGTGGAAGCGTGGCTGAATCCCTACCGGCTGCGGTCCTCTGCAGCCATGCCGCCGAATCTGGCAGAGAACAACCTTGCCAACACCCACCCGGAATGGGTGTGTGCAGTGGGCGACGGGCTGTATCTGAACCCGGCCGAGCCTGCAGCGGCGGACTATGTGGTGCAGGGCGTGGCCGAGCTTTTGCAGAACTACGCGGTGGACGGCATCCACTTTGACGATTATTTTTACCCTACGACCGAAGAAAGCATCGATGCGGCGCAGTTTGCGGCCAGCGGTGCGGCAGACCTTGCAGCATGGCGGCGGCAGAACGTGACCGCTCTGGTCAAGAAGGTGCACGACACGGTGAAGACTGCAGACCCGACGCTGCGCTTTGGCATCAGTCCGCAGGGGAATCCCGACAACGACCTCAACAGCCAGTACAGCGATGTAACGGCGTGGCTGGCTGCGGGCGGGGAAGAACAGGCGGTGGATTATCTCTGCCCGCAGATCTACTGGGGCTATGGCTACACGTTGCAGAGCGGCAGCACCCGCTTTGCCTTTGAGAACATCGTGCCCGCGTGGCTGGCGTACCCGCGCGCAGAGGGCGTGGCGCTCTATTTTGGCTTGGGCGCGTACCGCGTGGGCACCGGTGACGGCGGCGCGAACCCGGACAGCGTAAGCGGCTGGAGCACCGGCGATGTGCTGGCCCGGCAGGTGCAGGACCTGCGCAGCCAGAACGCGGGCGGCTGGGCGCTGTACCGGTACGGCAGTCTGTTTGGTGCAGGCGCACCGGAGCAGGCCGCTGCCGAGTGTGCTGCCCTGCAGGCGGTCACTGGCAAAGAAACGTAAAATCGGGCGGCAAACCGCACAAAAAGAAAAGCCCCGGCGGGGCTTTTCTTGCAGTACGGCACAGGACAAAATGTCTTGTACAGCGCCGGAAAATGCGGTATACTATATCTGTATCTGCTCTGTACAAGAACAGGGCGGAGGGATGAAAAACAAAGAGAAGCGCATTGCTTCGTGAGGAAACGTATGAAGATGAAAAAAAGGATCGTTGTGCTGCTGATGGCGCTGGTGCTTGCAGTGGGCCTGATCGGCTGCAAGGACACCCTGAAGAGCATCGTGCACAAGGCATCGGGCACTTCAGACGAAGTGCAGGAAGAGGACACTACCCGCTGGGCCGACCAGACCAGTGATCCGCTGATCATTCAGGGCATTGCAGACTCCTCGGCCAAGTTTGCCACGGCCACGGCGGATGGCTGCCTGTATGCAGTGTTCAACGGCATCTGGAGCCGCCAGACCAGCTACTTTACCGTGCCCTCCGGCACGCTGAGCATTATGGGCTGCGGCACGGCTGAGGGCACCCAGCGGTTCAAGGTGGCCGTGTGGAAAAGGTGGACGGCGGCGCAGAGTATGTGACCGACAGCACCTATTATATCCATACCGACGGCACCGACTACCGCTGCACCATCTCCGGGCTGGACCCGGCGGCGCAGTACCGTGTGACCATCTCCTATGACTCCAGCAAGTACTACCTGTACGGCCTGCTGAAGGTGGAGGGAATTGGCTGATGAGCACACAAACCAAGAACTCTCTGCTTTTGCTGCTGTGCTCCCTTATTTGGGGCACAGCCTTTGTGGCCCAGAGCGCCGGTTCCGGCATGGGAGCCTACAGGCTTTCTGGCCGGGCGCAGCTGGCTGGCTGTACTGGTGCTGATCCCCACGGTGATGGTGTTTGATGCCATCCGCCGCAAAAGCGGCACCGATGCAAAGCCCAAAACTGCTGCCGAGAAGAAAAAGCTGCTGGCGGCAGGCTTTGTGTGCGGCACCCTTCTGTTTGCTGCTTCCGCTGCACAGCAGATCGGCATTACCATCAATCCGTCCACGGCAAAGGCTGGCTTCCTGACCGCCATGTACGTGGTGCTGGTGCCGGTGTTCGGCCTGTTTCTGGGCCGGAAGGGCAGTGCGCAGCTGTGGGTGAGCATGGTGGTAGCCGTGCTGGGCCTGTACCTGCTGTGCATGAAAAACGGCTTTGGCAGCATCGAGTCCAGCGACTGGCTCCTGCTGAGCTGCGCAGTGCTGTTCAGCTTCCAGATCATTGCGGTGGACCACTTTTCCCCGCAGGTGGACGGCGTGCGGCTGAGCCTTGCCGAGTTTCTGGTGGTGTCGGTGGAAAGCACCGTTGCGGCTCTGCTGTTCGAGACACCTTCCGCAGCGCAGTTCGCGGAGAATGCGCTGCCGATCCTCTACTGCGGCATCATGTCCAGCGGCGTGGCCTACACCCTGCAAATTCTGGGCCAGCGGGACCTGAACCCCGCCATTGCCAGCCTGATCATGTGTCTGGAAAGCGTGTTCAGTGCGCTGGGCGGCTGGATGCTGCTGCACCAGAACCTTTCTGCCCGGGAAGTCTTTGGCTGCGTGCTGATCTTTGCTGCCGTGGTGCTGGCCCAGCTGCCGCTGGAAATGCTGCACCGGGCAAAAAAGACTACCTGACCTCATGGCGGGCAGAAAGCAGGAGACACAGCTGCGCACGGCAGGCGGCATCCAATACGAGCTGACCCGCAAACGGGTCAAGAACCTGAACATCCGTGTGCGGGAGGATGGCACCGTGGCGGTGAGCATCCCCCTGCGGACGAGCGCAGAAGCGGCAGACCGTTTTGTGGCCGCACGCGCCGACTGGGTGCAGCAGGCCCGGGAACGTGCCATGCGGCGCGCAGCGCAGGAAGCGCGGCCTCTGCCGGATAAGGAAACAGCGCTGGCCTATTTTACGGCCATGAGCGATAAGGTCTACCCGGCCTTTGCCGGAGTGCTGGGCGGGCACAAGCCCGTCATCAAGGTGCGCAGCATGACCAGCCGGTGGGGCGTGTGCTTTATGGCAAAACGGCAGATCACCTTTGCTTTGCAGCTGTATCATATGCCCCCGGCGGCGCAGATCTATGTGGTAGTGCATGAGTACTGCCACTTTTTGCAGCCCAACCACAGCCCGGCCTTCTGGGCCGAGGTGGCAAAGCTGCTGCCGGACTGGAAAGCCCGGCGGGCGCTTTTAAAGTGACTAAATAGTGGGAAAGCGGATGCGGGCGGTCACAGACCGGCCCGCATCCGAATTGTAAAACAGGAGGGAAGTTCCCTTGGAAAACGAAAAAAAGTCCGGCGATAAATATTCAAAGCTTGCCGGCAACACATTGATCTTTGCAATTTCCAGCTTTTCGTCAAAGCTGCTCACCCTGATCGTCCAGCCGTTCCTTACCTATGCAATGGCGGAGATCTCCGATCTGGGCCTTTCCAAGATCCTGAGCCAGTACGCGAACCTGCTCATCCCGTTCGTGTCCATGGGCATGTCCAACGCCATCATCCGCTTTGGTCTGGACAAGGGCAACAGCGAAAAACAGGTGTTCACCAACGGCCTGCTGACCATTCTGGGCGGCTTTGGCATTCTGGTGCTGTGCTGGCCCATTGCGCAGTTCCTGCCCGATATGGCACAGTACGGCCTGCTCATTTACATCTATGTGCTCATGAGCTGCCTGCGCACCTGTGCACCCAGTTCGTGCGCAGCCGCCAGTGGAACAAGCTGGTGGCCGTGGACGGCGTGCTGTGCACCGTGGCCACCATGGCTTTCTACGTGCTGTATCTGGTGGGCTTCAAGTGGGGTGCCAACGGCTACCTGCTGGCCATCATCAGCGGCGACCTTTCCAGTGTGCTGTTCCTGATGTTCACCGGCAAGCTGTGGAACTATGTGGAGCTGAAGGGCATCAACAAGGATCTGTGGAAGCAGATGCTGCGCTTCTCGCTGCCCATGATCCCGGCACAGATCAGCTTCTGGATCATCAACGCATCCGATCTGTTCTTTGTGCGTGAGATGTGTAACGGTCTGGACGGCCGCGACGGCAATGCATGGAGCGGCCTGCTTTCCACCGGCTATTTCCTGCCCACCATCCTTACTACGCTGGGCTTGATCTTCTACGATGCATGGCAGCTTTCCGCTGTGACCGAGGAAGAGGGCCGCGCAAAGTTCTTTACCAAAATTTTCCGCACCTATTCCAGTGTGCTGTTCTGCTGCGCAGCCGGTATCATCTGGCTGTGCGCCCCGGTGATGCACGTGATGAAGTCCAACTACTACTACGCATGGCACTTTTGTGCCCTTCCTTGTGCTGGCTTCCACCTGCAGCTGCTTCAACCAGTTCATGAACAGCGTGTATGTGGTGAATAAAAAAGTCCGCCCGCAGCATGATCACCATGATGGCGGGTGCTGTGAGCAACTGCATCATGAACTACTTCTTCATCAAGTGGTGGGGGCCTGTGGGCGCTACCTATGCGTCCTTCCTTGGCCTTGCGCTGGTGTTCACCCTGCGTGCCATCGATGCCCACCGCATGATCGGGATGCAGGTACATCCGGGCCGCGTGCTGGTGAACGCCGCCGCGCTGGTGATCGAAGCCTTTGTGCTGCTGGCCGAAACGCCGCTCTACGGCCTGTGGACCGGCATCATCACGGCGCTGATCATCCTGTACAACTTTGCCGGTGTGTGGGCCATGGCCCGTGTCCTGCTGCCCAAGCTTCTGGGCCGCCGCGGCAAGGCGCTGGTAAATGTGATCGACGGCTGGATCGCACCCAAGAAAGCATAACAGCATAACTGAAAATAAACGCAGAAAGTCCCCGGAACGCTGGTTCCGGGGACTTTTTCAGCAATCGGGAAAACTTTCAGTGCCGGGCATTTTTTGCCGGTCAGGCTGGCAAAAGCGCCGCCAGCCATTAGGGCAAAAGTACCGCCATTCCTCAGAATGACGGTAAAACGGATGCGGCAGATCAGGCCAGGTGCTTTTCCAGCCAGCTGCCGATATCTTCAAACACTTCCTGATGGTTCGTTTCCACCAGCAGTTCATGCCGGGCACCGGGGTACAGCTTGCACTCAATGTTCTGCACACCGGCATCTTTCAGGCTCTGGATGGCGCGCTGCACGCCCTTGCCCTGTTCGCCCACCGGGTCGGCATCGCCAGCCAAGAACAGCAGCGGCAGGCCTTTGGGCATCTTTGCAAGGAACGCCGGGTCGTGCAGGCGCAGGATGCCGCTGAACATGCTGTAGTAGGCGTTCAGCGTAAAGGTAAAGGTGCAGCGTTCGTCGGCCAGATATTTGTCCACCTCGGCCTGATCGCGGTTGAGCCAGTCGTGGGTGGTGCGGCCCTCCAGCCCTTTGTTGTAGCCCATAAAGGACATGTTGGCCACGAACTTGCTGCGGTACTGCCAGCCATGAAAGACCGCCAGCACCCGGCAGAGGGTTTTGGCAAACTGCACCAGTGCCTTGGGCTGGAAGCCGGTGCCCATGATGATGGCTCCGTCCAGCTCATGGCCGTATTCGCACAAATACTGCCGGGCATAGAACGAACCCATGCTGTGCCCCAGCAGAAAATAAGGCACGCCCGGGTACAGCTCTTTGGTGCGCACGGTCATGGCGTGCAGGTCGGCCAGAACGGCGCGGTTGCCGTCCGGCTCGGCAAAGTAGCCGTAGTCCGCTTTGGTGCGGATGGAGCCGCCGTGGCCCAAATGGTCGTGGCCGGTAACAAGAATGCCCCGCCCGGCCAGATATTCCGCCAGCGGCTTGTAGCGGTCAATAAATTCCACCATGCCGTGGGACAACTGCAGAACCGCCTTTACTTCACCCTCCGGCACACAGCGGAAGGCATGCAAAGTCCGCCCCGGCACAGTGGACGGGACGGTGAAATCGATCATCTGGCTCATAGCAGAGCCTCCTTTTTGTGTGTTTTACAGTGCACCGATCTTGCGGCGGCAGGCCGGGCAGATGCAGTAGCCCGCAAACTGCACCGAAGACTCGTCCACCTCGCCGCAGAAATCGCAGCTGCCGGCGGGCCGATGCTTTTTGAGCACGATGGAGTCGCCATCCACAAAGATCTCCAGTTTGGTGTCAGTGTCCAGATGCATACTGGTGCGCAGCTCCTTGGGCAGAACGATGCGGCCCAGCGCGTCGATGCCGCGGACGATGCCGGTACTTTTCATAGTATACCATTCTCCTTTATCCTTTTCCTGTGATAGCCAGTCTGTGACACAATAGGAAAATTGTTCCAGTGGCGCTATGCTCAGTATACAAAAAATAACAGGGTTCGTCAATGATTGCGTGACATTTCGACAAAAAACAACCTTTTATGCAACTTCTTCCGGCTTGTTCTCCACACGGGCGCTGGTGCGTCCCTCGGGACGGATCTCTCCAGCGGCAGTCAGTGCGATCTTGGTCAGCGTGGGGCCTGCCAGCTCATACACCAGCACCGAGAACAGCACCACGCTGCGCACCATGTGGCCGTCCGAGAGCTGGGCGGCTGTGGCAGCCATGCCCAGTGCCACACCGGCCTGCGGCAGCAGGGTGATGCCGAGGTACTTCTGGATATCATCACTGCAGCGGGCCGCGCGATCAGCGAAAGGGAAGAACGAAAGGGAGAACGCAGCGCAGCCAGAAAAAACGCATATACGTCCAATATACTATCCGCCCAGACAAAAGCAACCGGAATATGGAGCCCCGGCAAAGAGCTCCGGTCGGGCAAATAAAAGAAACTCCTTCCGTCATCGCTGCCGCGATCGTCCCACCCATTCCCCTTTCTGGCACTTTCGTGCCACCTCCCCCGGCGGGGAGTCTTTCTCACGGAGGGAGGCTCTGGCGAGAAGGAGAGGTGTTCCATTCTGCCAAAGGCTCCCTCTTTGAGGGAGCTGGCACGGCGTAAGACATGACGGAAGGAGTAAATTTCAAACAATCAGTTGAACTTGAAGACCTTGCGCAGCTGGCGGTACACGCCCAGAGTGAGCTTGTCGCCGCCGGGGAACTTCAGGTCGGTCAGACCGCCCAGATTGTAGCGCACGGCACGGTAAACACCGGTGCTTACGTGGCCCTTGAGGTACTGCCACAGCCCGGTGCGCTTGGCCTTTGCCTCGTCGCTGCCGTCCAGCAGCAGGAAGATGTCGCTTACGGCCATCATCACGGACAGATAGTGCACCATGTAAGCGTGCAGACGTTTCTGATCCTTCAGCTCATCCAGATTCTGACAGTCGATCATGTGCCGGGTGACCCGCAGCTGCTGATCCACCCGCTTGACCATGATGCTCTCGTTCACGCTCTGGTCGGCACGGCCAATGAAGTAGCGGTACAGATCCAGATCCATGTAGTACATGCTCTTGACATAGGGCAGGGGCTGGTAGACAAAAAATGTTGTCCACATAGAAGGTGTGCTTGGGCAGCACCATGCCGCACTTGCGCAGCACCTCGGTGCGGTACATCACCGAGTGCATCAGGATGTTCTGATCCGGGCGGAAGTGGCCCACATGGGTCCAGTTGAACAGGCGGTTCTGGGGGAACACGTTGGTGTAGCGCACGGTCAGGGTGGTGCTGTCCTCCACATGCTCGTACACATAGTTGCAGATCATCATGTCCGGCGCGGTGCCGCGGGCCACCAGAGTGGTCAGGCGGGCCAGAACCTTTTTCAGGGCGTCGGTGTCCAGCCAGTCGTCGCTGTCCACTACCTTATAGTACAGGCCTGTGGCGTTGCGGATGCCCTGATTCACACCCTCGCCGTGGCCGCCATTTTCCTGATGGATGGTCTTGACGATGGTGGGATATTTGGCGGCGTACTCGTCGCAGATGGCGGGGGTATCGTCCTTCACGGAACCGTCGTCCACAAGGATGATCTCGGCCTGCTCTCCGGCAGAAAGCAGGGTCTCGATGCAATGGCGCATATATGCCGCCGAGTTGTAGCACGGAACGGCAAAGGTGATGAGTTTCTGCTGCATAAGATGATTGCTCCTTTTTCTATCAACAGTCGGCGCACAAAAAACGCCGGACATGGAGTTATGTGCTCCTATTATATCATTTTCGCGCCTGAAAAGCTATCATTTGCAAAAAATTACCTTTGACATTTCGTGCTTTTTGCCGAAAAAACGGCTCTGCACCTGCGCAAAAGCCCGGCTTTTGTGGTATACTGATATGGTTTTGAAGACATTGCGCAGAAAAAAACCTATTCTATGATACGGAGGGACCCATGGAAAACCCGCACTCGATCTTAAAAAAGGTATTCGGCTACGACAGTTTCCGCCCGGGGCAGGAGGACATCGTCCGGCGGCTGCTTGCCGGGCAGGATGTACTGGCGGTGATGCCCACCGGTGCGGGTAAATCCATCTGCTATCAGGTGCCGGCGCTGCTTTTGCCGGGCATCACCATCGTGGTGTCGCCGCTGGTCAGCCTGATGAAGGATCAGGTGGGGGCACTGGTACAGGCGGGCGTGGCGGCGGCGTTTCTGAACAACAGCCTGAACGATAACCAGAAGGCCCTGATGCTGCGCCGCGCTCGGGAGGGCTGGTACAAGATCATCTATGTGGCACCGGAGCGGCTGGAAATGCCGGGCTTCCAGCGGTTTGCACAGGAGCGGGAGATCAGCATGGTGACGGTGGACGAGGCCCACTGCATCAGCCAGTGGGGACAGGACTTCCGACCCAGCTACCTGCGCATCAAAGCCTTTGTGGACAGCCTGCCCAGCCGTCCGGTGGTGGGCGCATTCACGGCCACGGCCACCGCCCATGTGCGGGACGACATCCGGGAACAGCTGGCCTTGCAGAAGCCCTACGAGGTGACCACCAGCTTTGACCGGCCCAACCTCTATTTCGAGACCCGGCGCGCCCTGCCCAGCCAGAAGCCGAAGGAGCTGCTGGATCTTGTGCTGAAAGAGGGTGACACGCGGGCATCGTCTACTGCAGCACCACAAAGCAGGTGGATGAGACTGCCCGCCTGCTGCAGAGCCGCGGTATCCGGGCTGCGGCCTACCATGCCAAGCTGGACGCGGATACCCGGCGGAAGAATCAGGACGATTTCCTCTATGACCGGGTGCAGATCATGGTGGCGACCAACGCCTTCGGCATGGGCATCGACAAGCCCAACGTGCGGTTCGTGATCCACTACAATATGCCCAAGGATCTGGAAAGTTATTATCAGGAAGCAGGCCGTGCAGGCCGCGATGGACAGCCCGCCCGGTGCACGCTGCTCTATTCCGGCACCGATGTGCGCACCATCCGGTTCTTTATTGAAAAGGAGATGGAGGCAGACAACGGCCTGCCCGCCGATGTGAAAGCCGAAGCTGCCCGCAAGGCCGAGGAGCGGCTCAAGTACATGACATTTTATTCCACCACGCAGGACTGTCTGCGGGGATTTCTGCTGCATTACTTCGGCGAAGCTGCACCAAAGAAATGCGGCAACTGCTCCTGCTGTCTGGCCGCAGAGCAGGAAGCGCAGCTGCAGGTGGAGTATTCCCGGCGGCGCGCGGCGGATAATGCCCGCCGCCTGACCGAGAAGCCGCGCCGCACAAAGGCGGTGGCAGGCGAGCTGAGCGAGTTTGACGAAAAGCTGCTGAATGCCCTCTATGCTCAGCGCAAGCGGCTGGCCGGAAAGCAGAATATCCCGGCCTTTATGGTGTTCAGCGATGCCACCCTGCGGGAAATGGTGGAGAAGAAGCCGCTGAGCACCGATGAACTGCTGAATATCAGCGGTGTGGGCGAGAAGAAAGCCGCCCGCTACGGCAATGCCTTCCTGCGCATCATCGAGGATGCCGTGGGCAGCAGAGAGTAAAACAAAAAAGAAAGCGTCCAGTTTTCCACACGTTCCGTTCAGGAAGTGGAAAACCGGACGCTCTTTTCTGTTATGTTTATTTTTCCATGGTATGGGTGGCGAATACCTTTTCGTCCTCCCACCACACGGGCTGACCGGCGGCAAGGGTCTTTTTCACATCCAGAAGACGCTGGTTGCTGCTGCCGCGGAACCGCAGGGAGATATCGTGCTTTGCCTGCACGAACTCGCCGTCCACCAGCACATCCAGCAGGCTCAGCAGCTCGTCGGTGGCTTCACACCGGGCAAGACTTGGCTCTTTGCCGGTCAGTTGCTCCCAGGTGTAGCCGGAATAGCACCACACCGTTTTGTTGGGGTACAAGGCCTTGAAGTTGCGCACGAAGGGCAGCAGTTCCCGCTGATTTTCCGGCTCCATGGGTTCGCCGCCCAGCAGCGATAGGCCCGCGATATAGTCCGGCTGGCAGGATGCAAACACCTCGTTGCGGGTGGGTTTGTCGAAGGGCTGGCCATAGTCAAAGTCCCACGCCACGGCGTTGAAGCACCCCGGGCAGTGGTGGCGGCAGCCGGACACGAACACGCTGGTGCGCACCCCCCGGGCCGTTTGGCAATGTCATAGTATTTTGATGGTTGCGTAGTTCATAATATGATTCCTGTACTTTACAAAAAAAAATGAAGCCTGCCGCTGCGGCCCTTCCGGTGAAAATACGTTTGAGCGGCCCGCAGGCCGCTCCAAACGTGAAATAGAAAAAAATTTTTCCGCTGTTATGCCCAGAACGGAGTGGAGGGCATTTGAATCGTAATTATAGATGCAGCACGCGGTCCTTGATCTCCTGCGTGCGGCCCTGATTCCAGAACTGGGTGCCGATATAGCACAGGTGCGGCGGGCAACGTTCAGCTTGTTCTGGTCGCGGTTGCCGCACTTGGGGCACTCCCACACCAGCTTGCCGTCGTCCTCCACGATCTTGATCTCGCCGTCATAGCCGCACACCTGACAGTAATCCGACTTGGTGTTCAGCTCCGCATACATGATGTTGTCATAGATGAACTGCAGCACACTTATGACGGCTTCCAGATTGTCCTGCATGTTGGGCACTTCCACATAGCTGATGGCACCGCCCGGGGACAGCGCTGGAAGTCGGATTCAAACTTCAGCTTGGTGAAAGCATCAATCTGCTCCGACACATGCACATGGTAGCTGTTGGTGATATAGTTCTTGTCGGTAATACCGGGCACGATGCCAAACCGCTTCTGCAGGCACTTGGCGAACTTGTAGGTGGTGGATTCCAGCGGGGTGCCGTAGAGGGAGTAGTCGATGTTCTCGGCCTTTTTCCAGGCGTTGCACTTGTCGTTCATGTGCTGCATCACGCTCAGAGCAAAGGGCTTTGCACCGGCATCGGTGTGGCTCTTGCCGGTCATATACTTCACGCACTCATACAGACCGGCATAGCCCAGACTGATGGTGGAGTAGCCGCCGAACAGCAGCTTGTCGATCTTTTCCCCCTTTTTCAGGCGAGCCAGTGCACCATACTGCCACAGAATGGGAGCGGCATCGCTGGGAGTGCCCAGCAGCCGCTTGTGCCGTGCCTGCAGTGCGCGGTGGCACAGGGCCAGACGCTCGTCGAAGATCTTCCAGAACTTCTCAAAGTTGCCCTTGGAGGAGAGTGCCACATCCACCAGATTGATGGTGACAACGCCTGATTGAACCGGCCGTAGTACTTGGGCTTGCCGGTCTCGGGGTCCACATAGGGGGTCAGGAAGCTGCGGCAGCCCATGCAGGTGTAGCAGTGGCCTTCGCCGTTTTTGTCCACCTTGAGCTCCAGCATCTTCTTCTCGGAGATATAGTCGGGCACCATGCGCTTTGCAGTGCACTTTGCGGCCAGCTCGGTCAGATAATAGTAGGGAGTGCCGGGGCGGATGTTGTCCTCTTCCAGCACATAGATCAGCTTGGGGAAGGCGGGGGTGATCCACACACCGGCCTCGTTCTTCACGCCCTGATAGCGCTGGCGGATAGTCTCCTCAATGATGATGGCAAGGTCTGCCTTCTCCTGCGGATTGCGCGCCTCACCCAGATACATGAACACGGTGATAAAGGGGGCCTGACCATTGGTGGTCATCAGCGTGACCACCTGATACTGGATGGTCTGCACACCGCGGTTGATCTCGCTGCGCAGGCGGCGCTCCACGATCTCCTTCTTGCGCTCGGCAGAAACGTCCAGACCGGCCATTTCCACTTCTACCTCAGCGGCGATCTTTTTGCGGGAGACATCCACAAAGGGGGCGAGGTGGGTCAGGCTGATGCTCTGGCCGCCGTACTGGTTGGATGCCACCTGTGCAATGATCTGGGTGGCGATGTTGCAGGCGGTGGAGAAGCTGTGAGGCTTTTCAATATAGGTGCCGGAAATGACAGTGCCGTTCTGAAGCATGTCCTCCAGATTCACCAGATCGCAGTTGTGCATGTGCTGGGCAAAGTAGTCGGAATCGTGGAAGTGGATCAGGCCCTCCTGATGGGCCTTGACGATCTCCGGATCCAGCAGCAGACGGGCGGTCAGATCTTTGGAGATCTCACCGGCCATATAGTCGCGCTGTACGCTGTTCACGGTGGGGTTCTTGTTGGCGTTCTCCTGCTTGACCTCTTCGTTCTGGCACTCGATCAGGCTCAGGATGCGCTCATCGGTGGTGTTGGTCTGGCGCTTCAGGCTCTGCACATAGCGGTAGGTGATGTAGTGCCGGGCACATCATGTGCCTTGATGTCCATGAGCTGGTTCTCCACCATATCCTGCACTTCTTCCACGCTGACGGCGCGGTTCAGCGCCTGACACTGGTCGGTAACAGCAGCGGCGATCTGGGTGATCTGGTCCTTTGTCAGACGGCTCTGGCCGCTCACAGAATCGCTGGCCTTAGTAACAGCGGTGATGATCTTGGTGATATCAAAGGGGACCTCTGCACCGTTGCGTTTGATGATCTTCATCGGCTCTCCTCCTTAACAAATAAAGCACAGTGTGAACGGGTACCTCTTACAATAAGAGATACCCCGTTTTTGCGCACACGATATCCAACAAACTGAATGTAGCTCTATTCTATCACTATCTAGTGGCAAGTCAAGGAAAATACCACTACATTTTTGCGTTTTTGGAGTTTTAGCCAAAAATTCATGGATAATTTTTCAGGATAAAAATCTGAGCCAAGACCTCTTGACAACGCACACCTGTTTCCGAGGTGTAATATCGCAAAATATTATACGGCGAAAGCTTTATAATACATTATATAAGCAAAGAGAAAGGGCATTCGTGCCAAGCTGCACCCAAAGCAACTGCGGCGTAGTTTTTCCTGCGGCCTGCTGCTGTTTTGGGGTGCACGCAAAAAGAATGAAAAATCTG
>ENA-OQAR01000329-OQAR01000329.1-human-gut-metagenome-genome-assembly--contig:-NODE-329-length-14079-cov-1.694882_pt1 | contig 14079 bp, 20 predicted proteins | sample MGYA00242738_ERZ504533 | MGnify/ENA primary metagenome ERZ504533 (study PRJEB26092, sample SAMD00036276) | human gut metagenome | host: Homo sapiens | study: EMG produced TPA metagenomics assembly of... | reverse complement strand
TTCACACTGCTATTTGCAACAGTGTGTACATACGCTCAGGAAATCACCCCTTCGGATACTCCGAATGAGACTCAAAAGCCATGCTGAAACGTGGATACGGAATGTTTATACATTTTGGAGTGAACACGTTTTCGGGAGACGAATGGTCGGACGGCACTGTCCCCGTCAGCACCTACAACCCGACCCGGTTGGACTGCGACCAATGGGTACGGGTGGCCAGAGATGCCGGTTTCCGCTATGTTCTGCTCATCACCAAGCATCACGACGGGTTCTGCCTGTGGGACAGCAAATATACCGACTACGATGTGGCTTCCTCACCCGTCAAGACGGATGTGGTGGGTGAAGTATCCAAAGCCTGCAAAAAATACGGTCTGCAATTTGCCATCTATTATTCATTGTGGGACCGCCACGAACCCTTATACAAAGGGAAAGATTTTGGCAAATACATTGACTATATGCAGAATCAACTGACCGAACTGCTGACCCATTACGGACCGGTGCAGGAAATATGGTTCGACGGAGGATGGGACAAGAAACCGGAAGAGTGGCAATTGCCCCGCATTTACTCACATATCAAGAAATTGCAACCCACATGTGCCGTAGGAGTCAATCACACCATTGTCCTGAAAGAAGGAGAACGCAAATTCGCACTCCCCGACTCCATGATTGTGGACAATAAATACACGTTCCAATACTTTCCAAGCGATTTCCGTTTATGGGACCCTAAAATTGCCCACAAAGCCGATAAAAAGCAATATTTGCATCAAGGCAAATCTTATTATCTGCCTTTTGAACATACCCTTTGCCTGAGCAAAGCATGGAACTGGTTCCAAAAGTCATCCATTATGCCTGTCCGCGATTTGGATGAACTGGAAGAACTGTTTTATTGGTGTACCGACAATGACAATACACTGGTGGTAAACATTCCGCCCGACCAAACCGGACGCATACGCGAACATGAAGCCAACACCATTATCGGACTAAACAAACGGTTAGGTATTAAAAAAGGGAAGCCTTTGCCGCGCAACGGAAAGTTCATTTCACTGAACAGCAACGTAACTGCCTCTTCCACCTATGGCAATGACGAGGATAAATATGGTGCACAGTTTGCCACAGACGGAGGTATGCAAACCCGATGGGCAGCCGCTGACACGGTAGCGACATTGAGCCTGACGCTGGACGAAAAAGAGCCTTTCAATAAAATCAGCATCTTTGAATATTGCGACGTCAAAAACGGAGCGGACGGTTTCTCCAACTACAGAACGAACCGCATCAAGGACTATCAGATAGAAATATGGAAAGACGGGGAGTGGGAAACTATTTACCGTTCGGATGTCCCCATGGGCGACTGTAAGGTCATTCATTTCCCTTACAGTTACCGCACTTCACAAATACGCCTGAACATATTGAAAGCATCTGCACCGCCATCCATTTACGAATCAATGTCATTTATAAATGATGAAGAAAATCCGGTAAATGTACGTTGCCGAATACACAATATCATAAAGAAGAAGCACTATTAAAACAGTAGTTCTTCCGTGTCTTTCCCTTAAATTACAGATATATTTTTCTACCTTTGCCACCGCAAAGTCAAAATATGTCCGAACGTAAGATCATACATATCGATATGGATCCTTTTATGCTTCCGTCGAACAGAGAGACAATCCGGAACTACGGGGGGAAGCCGTTGGCTGTGGGCCATGCGGAAGAACGGGGGCGTAGTGGCTGCCGCCAGTTACGAGGCACGCCGCTATGGAGTACGTTCGGCCATGTCGTCCCAAAAGGCAAAAAGGCTGTGTCCGCAATTGATATTCGTGCACGGCAGAATGGATGTATATAAAGAAGTATCGCGTCGGATACACGAAATCTTCCACACCTATACCGATATCATCGAGCCTCTTTCGCTGGATGAAGCTTTTCTGGATGTGACGGAAAACAAGACCGACATCCCTTTGGCGGTCGACATTGCCAAAGAAATAAAGAAGCAAATACACGAAGAATTGGGACTGATAGCTTCGGCAGGTGTGTCATACAATAAATTCCTGGCTAAAGTGGCTTCCGACTATCGCAAGCCCGACGGACTGTGCACCATCCACCCCGACCAGGCTTTGGAATTCATCTCCCGGCTGCCCATCGAATCTTTTTGGGGAGTAGGGCCTGTCACCGCCCGAAGGATGCATTCCATCGGCATACATAGCGGCAGGGAATTACAGACCTGTACCCTTGAAATGCTGACACGCCAATTCGGTAAAGCCGGACAACTTTATTACGACTTTGCCCGGGGAATAGACCTGCGCCCCGTAGAAGCTGTACGCATCCGAAAATCCGTGGGGTGTGAACATACATTGGAAAAAGATATTTCCATCCCTTCGTCTGCCATCATTGAACTTTACCATGTGACCACCGAACTGGTGGAACGTCTCAAGCGCAACGACTTTGCCGGCAATACACTGACGCTGAAAAATCAAATTCCACGACTTCAGCCAAATCACGCGCAGCATCACCCGACCGCATGAACTGCATACCCTCGACAAGATACTGCCGCTCGCCAAACAACTGTTGAAAGAAGTAGACTATTCCAATCATCCCATCCGCCTCATCGGTCTGTCCGTATCCCAACCCGAAGGAAGAGAGAGGAAGGGACGGTAAGAAAGGAAGATGGGAGCAACTCTCCTTTGAATTTAGTGACTGGGAGTAAACAAATCGTTCTCCGCCATTGTTAAATTCATAATCAGTAGGTATTGATTATGAAAATAATGGCAAGTAACTTTGCCGATATCAGCCATACGATTTTAAGGTAACAAGAAAGGAGAACCGAATATGAAAAGAATAGTATTACTCCGGCACGGAGAAAGTACATGGAATAAAGAAAACCGATTCACCGGCTGGACGGATGTGGACTTGACGGAGAAAGGAATAGCCGATGCCCACAAAGCCGGCGAACTGATGAAGGAAGAGGGATTCCACTTTGACAAGGCGTATACGTCTTTCCTGAAAAGGGCTGTCAAGACACTCAACTGTGTGCTCGACAAAATGGACTTGGATTGGATTCCCATAGAAAAAAGCTGGCGCCTGAACGAAAAGCATTATGGCTCGCTGCAGGGTTTGAATAAGAGTGAGACAGCTTCTAAATACGGAGAAGAACAAGTCCTGATATGGCGCCGCAGTTTTGATGTGGCACCGCATGCATTGGAAGAAAGCGATTCGCGCAATCCTATCCGCGAGCCCCGCTACAAGAAGGTTCCCGACTGCGACTTGCCCCGCACCGAGTCTTTGAAAGATACCATCGAACGCATTCTGCCTTATTGGAAGTGTATTATCTTCCCCACTCTGACAACGGAAGACGAACTGTTGGTAGTGGCTCACGGCAACAGCCTGAGAGGTATCATTAAATATCTAAAAAACATTCCCGATGAAGAGATTGTACACCTCAACCTCCCGACTGCCGTTCCTTATGTCTTTGAATTTGATGATAAATTGAATCTGAAGAATGACTATTTTCTGGGAGATCCGGAAAAGATAAAGAAGCTAATGGAAGCAGTGGCCAATCAGGGAAAAAAGAAATAACCAAACTTTAACAACAATTACTTTATGAATAAAATAATAGATTTACTTGGCAACCGGGCCGAATATTACCTGGGCCATACTTGTAAAACAATAGATAAGTCACTCATCCATGTGCCTTCGGCCGATACCATCGACAAGGTGTGGATTAATTCGGACAGAAATATCCGCACGCTGAACAGCCTGCAAACTTTATTGGGACACGGACGACTGGCCAACACCGGATATGTTTCCATCCTCCCTGTAGACCAGGGTATCGAACATTCTGCCGGAGCTTCATTCGCTCCGAATCCTCTTTATTTCGATCCTGAGAATATCGTCAAACTGGCCATTGAAGGCGGATGCAACGGAGTTGCCTCCACTTTCGGAGTTTTGGGCGCGGTAGCTCGCAAATACGCCCATAAAATTCCGTTTATCGTCAAACTGAACCACAATGAACTGCTGACCTATCCCACGTCCTACGACCAAGTGATGTTCGGTACGGTCAAGGAAGCATGGAATATGGGAGCGGTAGCTGTAGGCGCCACTATTTATTTCGGATCTGAACAAAGCCGCCGCCAGTTGGTCGAAATAGCCGAAGCATTCGAATATGCACACGAACTGGGTATGGCCACCATTTTATGGTGTTATCTCCGCAATAATGACTTTAAGAAAGACGGTGTGGACTATCATGCGGCAGCCGACCTCACAGGACAGGCCAACCACTTGGGAGTCACCATCAAAGCGGACATTGTCAAGCAGAAACTTCCGGTCAACAATGGCGGATTCACAGCTATCAAGTTCGGCAAAACCAGCGATAAAGTTTATACAGAACTGACTTCCGAACATCCCATCGACCTCTGCCGTTATCAGGTAGCCAACGGATATATGGGACGTGTAGGGCTGATTAACTCCGGTGGAGAATCACATGGAAGTTCCGACCTGAAAGATGCGGTCATCACGGCCATTGTGAACAAACGCGCCGGAGGCATGGGACTTATCAGCGGTCGCAAAGCGTTCCAGAAACCAATGAATGAAGGAGTAGAACTGCTTCACACCATTCAGGATGTTTACCTGGATACCGGCATTACTATAGCTTAACTTTACTATAAATTTATCAGCATGGGAGCTTTGTGAAAAGCATTATACTGACGGGCGGAATCTTTCCGCCCGATTTTCTTGCTCCGTCCCGCTCCGGTTCCCCTTCTCCTTAAAAGAACATTCTTTTTATCCTCCAACGTATCAAGTATTAAGATAATATTCCTAACTTTGCACTCCGATACACATTATTATATATAAGGTATGATGCAAATAAAAGTAACGGCACCCGCTAAGATACATACAACTATCCAATTACCCTCTTCCAAGAGTATCAGTAACCGTGCACTTATCATCAATGCATTAGGCAACGGAACACACCATCCCGAAAACTTATCGGACTGCGATGATACCCAGGTAATGATACGCGCTTTGAACGATGACAAAGAAACCATCGACATTATGGCTGCCGGAACAGCCATGCGCTTTCTCACTGCCTATTTATCGGTGACACCCGGCACACGAATCATCACCGGAACGGAGCGTATGCAGCAACGTCCGATACAAGTGCTGGTCAACGCTTTACGCGAATTGGGTGCAGATATAGAATATGTAGCCAATGACGGCTTCCCCCCATTACGCATCACAGGGCGGGAATTAAGAAAAGACACTATCAGTCTGCCCGGCAACGTAAGCTCCCAATATATTTCCGCTTTATTAATGATAGCCCCCGTTTTGACAAACGGACTGACCATCCGGTTGACAGGCGATATCATCTCACGCCCCTACATCAACCTGACTTTGCAACTGATTGAACGATTTCGGTGTCCGTGCGGAATGGACAGACGACCACCGGCTCAAGGTAGAGCCGCAAGCCTACCATTCCACTCCTTTCTATGTGGAAAGTGACTGGAGTGCCGCATCTTACTGGTATCAGATAGTAGCCTTGTCGAAAGAAGCGGAAGTCACGCTGCCCGGACTTTTCAAGGACAGCTATCAGGGTGACAGCCAAGTAGCCGGAATATTCCGCTCACTAGGAGTAGAAACCATATACAAAGACAAAACCGTCATTTTGAAAAAGAATGGCAAGAGTGTGGAAAGGCTGGATTACGACTTTATCAACCAACCCGACCTGGCACAAACATTTTGTTGTGACTTGTGCGTTACTAAATATCCCTTTCCGCTTCTCCGGCCTGCAAAGTTTGAAAATCAAAGAAACAGACCGCATGGCTGCACTGATAACGGAAATGAGGAAACTGGGGTATATACTCCATGAAACTGACGGCTCTGTTCTCTCATGGGAAGGAGAAAGATGCACGACCGAAGAACATCCTGCCATCGACACGTATGAAGACCATCGCATGGCAATGGCATTTGCCCCTACCTGTCTGGCATTACCCGAAATATTAATAAACAATCCTCAAGTAGTCTCCAAATCCTATCCCCGCTATTGGGAAGATTTGAGACAAGCAGGTTTCATAATAAAGGAGGTATAAAAACATGTGGATACTCATTATCGGATTAATCGTCCTGACCGCCATTGCCATGGCAGTAGGCTATGCACGAAACAAAAAAGATTCAAAAAGAAGATAGAAAGCGGTGAACTGCAGGCTGCGCCCGAAATAGTGGAAGCGGATGCCGAATGTTGCGGACAACATGAAATATGCGAAAAAGAAAGTCTGCTGGCCGCCGTAAGCAAAAAGGTAGAATATTATGACGACGAGGAATTAGACCGCTTCCGCGGACATTCTTCCGACGGATACAGTGAAGAAGAAATTGAAGAGTTTCGCGAGGTGATGTATACCTGCAAGGAAGACGAAGTGGCGGGATGGAGCCGCAGTTTACAGCTTCGGGGTATCGAATTGCCGGACGAATTGAAAGACGAACTGTTCCTGATAGTAGGAGAACGGAGATTCAAATAATCCCCTTCCCCTCGGAATCGCCCCGACAGAAAAAGTTAATAAACAAACCCAAATGGATATATTAGAACTTTTACATTATACTTTCTTCCGGCATGCCCTGTTGGGAAGTTTGTTTGCCAGCATCGCCTGCGGCATCATAGGTACCTACATTGTGACACGCCGTCTGGTGTTCATCAGCGGCGGCATCACTCATGCCTCCTTCGGCGGTATCGGGCTGGGGCTGTATGCCGGTATCTCCCCTCTTCTGTCGGCTGCCGTATTTTCCGTTTTGTCTGCTTTCGGAGTAGAGTGGCTGAGCAAGCGAAAAGATATGCGCGAAGATTCCGCCATTGCCGTCTTCTGGACATTCGGCATGGCAGTAGGTATCATTTTCAGTTTCCTTGCACCGGGTTTCACCCCCGACCTTTCGGCTTTTCTTTTTGGTAATATCCTTACCATCACGCCGACAGATATCTGGATGCTGGCTACCCTTTCGGTCTTATTGATACTATTTTTCACCCTCTTCTTAAATCCTATTATCTATATAGCATTCGACCGCGAGTTTGCCCGTTCGCAACGCATTCCCGTCGCCATCTTTGAGTATCTGCTGATGATGTTCATCGCACTTACCATCGTCTCCTGTCTGCGCATGGTGGGCATTGTCCTTGCCATCTCACTGCTGACGTTGCCACAGATGACCGCCAACCTGTTCACTCACAGTTTCAAGCGCATCATTTGGCTTTCCATCGCTATCGGATACATCGGCTGCCTGGGAGGACTGGTCATTTCTTATAAACTACAAGTTCCTTCAGGAGCCGCCATCATATTTTTCTCTATTCTGGTGTATGCACTTTGCAAAGTGGGGAAAAGCATTTATCTTTGCAGACATACCCGATAAATAATAAAGAAGTTAAAACAAACAATCATATGGAAATCAAAATCAATTCTTTAGACTCTATCCACGAAGCTGCCCGACAGTTTATCGCAGCCATGGGAGACAACACCGTTTTCGCTTTCTATGGAAAGATGGGGGCCGGTAAAACGACGTTCATCAAAGCTGTATGTGAAGAACTGGGAGTAACCGATGTCATCAACTCGCCTACATTTGCCATCGTCAACGAATATCGTTCGGAAGAGGCAGGCGAACTGATTTACCATTTTGACTTTTACCGTATCAAGAAACTGGAAGAAGTATATGATATGGGGTATGAAGATTATTTTTACAGCGGTGCGCTTTGCTTTATCGAATGGCCGGAGTTGATAGAAGACGTTTTGCCGGGCGATGCCGTGAAAGTTTATATCGATGAGCTGGAAGACGGAAGCCGCAAAATCCATTTTGAAACAGCAGAATAAAAAGGTTCCTTCGGGAAGCAGATAAAGCTAAAGATAATTATCATCTCGTCGGGGGGGTATGTCAAACGTGGACAATGCTGTCATTTAGTCCGTAGGGGCGAGGTTCGCTCGCCCGAAAACAGTTTGCTTTGTGTCTTCGGGCAGGCAAACCCTGCCCCTACAGCAGGCGATGGGATAGACCGGTTTAGTTTTGACACACTCCCATGACAGAGTTCATAATAAGGAACCATGTGTTCCTTACTTACAATGACACTATACAAAATGGGAATGCATTATATTATACAAGGAATATTCGTATTGGTAGGTTTACTTGCCATCCTAGCTTCCTTACTCAACTGGGAATGGTTTTTCACCGCACATAATACACAATTTATTGTCCACAACGTAGGCCGCCAACGTGCACGCTTATTTTACGCTTTATTAGGACTGATGATGATAGCCACCGGCGTTTACTTCTTCCTCAATGTACAAGGTATCGTATGATAAAGTTAAAGAAATACCTGAACCGCCCTACCTATGCAGTAGATAGACCATGGACACTTGCATTACTGAATGCCACCACCATAGGATTGATTCTTGCTATTTTCGAACCTTTTCATTATAGATTAAACAGTATCATTCAATTTGGAGTATTATGTGTTTTTATCGGGCTTACATTCATTGCTTCCGTTCTAGGATTCGTTGTAGCCCCTAAACTGTTCAAGCGTTTTTATGATCCTGAACAATGGACTATAAAGAAAAACATCATACACTGCTTCTCCTTCTTATTGTTCATGGGAGTCTGCACCTTTATCTACGACCATTATTTTCTCATTAAAGCCATTTTTGGGATGATTTGGGGACACCCGAATTCTACAAGATACTTTGCATTGATATGCTTGCGGCATTCACTATCGGTGCAATTCCACTTATTTTTGGTCTTTTCATTGTAGAAAACAATGCCTTGAAACGTAACTTGTTGGAAGCACAAAAGCTGAACAAAAGCGCTTTCCGAACGACATAAAAGACGAAAAAAGGAAGCAATGAAATGATTACTCTTTCAGGAGAGACAAAAGACTCCGTCACCCTGTTGCCCCAAAATATTTTCTATATGGAAGCATCTGGGAATTATGTCGATATTTATTATAAAGAAGAAGGGAAAGAGAAACACAAAACTTCTACGATCCACCATTAAACAGATGGAAGAAACAATGCAGCCTTTCGAATACTTCGTCCGTTGCCACCGAGCCTACATTGTCAATATTAATCATATCATACATATCAGTGGGAATGCGCAAGGTTATCGTTTAAACCTAACCGAAAACAACCGAAGAGATTCCTGTATCCCGTACTTACCTGAAGAATCTGAAAAAGCTGAAAGATATTATAAACTAGCAGTAAAGACCTTGTTCTTTTATCCCAAAAACATGGGATAGAACACATCAATAAGTGTTTTATCACTAAACATTGATGTATATCCCTCTTATTTGCCCTATTTCTTGTCCACTCTTACTTTTGCTGGAAATAAACCACGAAAAATTATCAGCAAAATGAAAAAGAATGTAATTAAAAGGAACAAGTATTTGTGTACTATTATTCTTGGTAACAGCAACCAATCTCATGGCTCAGCATATCTGTGGCACAGTAACAGATATGCAAAAATCAACCGATAGGATTCGCCAATATCGTTTTTATTATCAGCCCGCGATTCTTCATTCATTCAAGGAAGTATCAGCCAAGAAGACGGCAGTTTCGAAATAATTGCCCCATCTCCGAACACATATATAATAAAGGTATCTTCCATAGGATATCAAACCACATATCAAAAAGACCCAAAACAGCAAAAAAGAACACATAGTTTTGTCCAATGACACGTTTATATTAGAAGGAGTGGTCATTACCGCCAACGTCCCGACTATCAAATAAAAGACGGCAACCTTGTTACCCGCATTGAAAATAGCCTTTTTAAGTAAATCGGGAACAGGGAATGATGTACTGAAACACATTCCGGGCATACAAGAAAAAGAAGGAAAATTCACAGTATTTGGTAAGGGCACACCAATTATCTACATCAATGGCAGAGAAATACGTGACCTTTCCGAACTTGACCGGTTAAGTTCAACAGAAATTCGACAAGTGGAAGTCGTCACGAATCCGGGAGCAAGATATAAAGCAGATGCAAAAGCAGTAATCCGTATTAAAACAGTAAGACAAAGCGGTGACGGAATAGGAATTGACATCCGTTCCACTTGGGGACAGTCTGAAAACAGCAGACTGAATGAGCAGTTAAACCTGAACTACCGACATAACAGCCTTGATATTTTTGGAACTTTCCAATATATACACAATGAATATTTACTCACCCGCCGCGTCACCCAAGATATTTTTGTCGATACCTTATGGCAGAACAAAAAATATCATGAAAGAAGCTTCCCTATACAACAATTATAAAGGAGAGTTAGGAATGAATTACCAAATCAATAACAATCAATCTGTAGGTATCCGTTATTCACTGTCTGCTTCCCCTAAAGATAAAGTGTGGTATAAAGCAGAAAGTGAGATTCTTGCCAATGGAGATTATTATGACCACTTATTGAGTAGTAGCAACAGTGTAACAGTAAAAAAAGCCGTCACAACAAATAAATGCATATTATTCAGCTACCTTCGGCCAACTGACTATTGACTTCAATGCCGATGCACTATGGAGTAAAGTAAGAACCACAAACGAAATAGAGGAAACCAGTCACAAACAGGCAAGCCGCATGATACAATCAACAAATAAAGTAGACAACAAACTTTATGCAGGAAAATTGCTTTTCAGCTATCCTATAGCTGAAGGTACATTCTCATTTGGTTCCGAATATACCCATACCCACCGTTATGACCTATTTGCCAACCCACAGGAAATACTTCCTACTACTGATAACCATATTAAAGAAACTCATACCGGATTTCTTTGTGGAATACAACCGTTTCATAAAAAATCGCATACCTGAATATTGGATTACGTTATGAACATATATCTTCGGAGCACTCCTATAGCAACTTCTTCCCTAATATCTCGTTAGCTACACAAATAGGCAAAATTTCAAACCCAACTAAGCTATACTACTAAAATCAAACGCCCTTTCTACAACCAACTATCCAGTAATATGAGATATATGAACCGATTTACCTATATGAGTGGTAACCCAGATTTAAAACCTGAAACAATCCATGACCTCACCTTATCCGGCAGCTACAAATGGCTACAAGTTTATGATAAGCTACCAACGCGAGAAAGATGCAATTCTCTATATTACAGAACAATACGAAAAGAATCCCGCTATTACCACCGTTACCCACCGTAACTTCAACCGTATAGATAATTTCTCTGCATTCCTGACTGCTTCCCCTGCAGTCGGCAGCTGGCACCCCCAACTCACAGTAGGTGTACAAAAACAATGGGCAAAAATAGAGCATAACGGAGAAACACTTCAAATGGATACCCCCTTATTCTTCTGTACACTCAACAACGGCATCCAACTGCCATATCATTGGACTCTAAGTACAGACATAAAACTTCCAAAGTAAAGGGGATTATCAGAATATCTATATGTATCAAAAATGTATTCATGATGAACGCCACACTCACCAAATCGTTTCTCAACGAGCACTTATCCATTCATTTACAAGGTATAGACCTGACTCATGGCCGCAAGGACGGTAACCGAATTTATAATAAACACATGAATATGGATGTAGCCAACGTTTCTGACAGTCGTGAACTTCGTTTCACTATCCGTTACAAATTCAATACGGCAAAGAGCAAATACAAAGGGAAAGGAGCTGCAGCAGAAGAAATAAAACGATTATAATATACAGAATGGAGGTGTGTCAAAATTCCCTTTTTATCGAAATCACCCTCGCTACAACTACCTGTGGCGAGGGTGATTTTTAGTTTATGAGCGTTTCGACACGCCCTCTTCTTGCTGTATATTATTCCAAATCCTCCACCGGTAACTCCGTTTCTTTTCTATAGCCCGATGAGGTAAATATAGCAATCAATTCGCCTTTCTCATTCGTTATCTTCACTTCTACAAAAGGAATGCGATGGTGATTAAACACCTCAGCAGCATCTGCATACACATATCCTGATTTCGCAGGACGCAAGAAAGTAATATTAGCTGTCACAGACAGTGTAAGCCGGCGATGACTATTTGCCACGGCAGCAAATGCCAGATCAGCCAGTGTAAACAAGGCTCCTCCCTGGCACACCCCTCCACCGTTGAGATGTCGTTCCGTAACCAACATACGTGCACGCGCATACCCCGGTTTTATTTCCAGCAGCTCCACGCCGGTGCATGAAGCGAACCGGTCTGTCCTCAGAAATTCTTTTAATGTCTGCATATTAACGAATCGTTACCATAGTCGCTCCAAAGCCATATTCGCGGAAAGAAGCATCCTGACTCTGATAATTCTTATACTTATATTTTAATTCTTGCAAGATGCTTTGCGCAAAACGCCATCGCCCTTGCCATGAATGAAAACAATCTTCTGTCCTTTCTTGCTCTTGTATTCCTCCAGAGTCTTACGGAACACATCAAGCTGATAGTTCAGAATTTCACCATTACTCATGCCGCAGTAGAATCGAGCAACTCATGGGCGTGAAGGTCTATCTCTACGATATCGCTCTGCGGAACTTTCGCCTCAGGCTTACGTGCCGGAATAACATCAACAGCTTTCTTTGCCAAAAGCGCATCTTTAATATCGTCCGCGTTTAAAAAAGTCTGTCGGGCAGGCATATCATCTTTCACAATATCATAAATTAATGATGGTTCTTCAAAGAATATGCTTTCGCGGAACGTATGGAGTTTATAAAACTTAACCGTATCTATACGAAGCTCCACCGATACGGCAGGCTTTATCATAAAGCTCTTATTATCTTTAAAAGCAAGCACTTGCACGCCACATGCTCCAGTTCATTTAAAATGCTCTTGTCAAACTCTTCGATATAGAATTTAGTATTCGGCTGCACAGTTCCCCAACTCCGCACACGCCAATTATGACCTTCGGCACAAAGATAAGCAAATGAAGCGTATAGTTACTGTCATTGATAATATAAGCATCAAAACCGGTGCTCGAAATTGCTTTGATATCTTGTGGAACAAAGGCCAACATTACATTAAGCACATCTCCTCCTTTACGCTCGGCAGCACGATAAAGTGATGGGACGTTCGTCTTCCTCTTCTTCCATTGACTTTTTCACGGTCTGCACAGCCCCTTTGGATTTTGGCTGCATCAGGCACATCCTTCTGCGCAACAGGTTTGCGCTTTATATTATAATCATCAGCATCTATTACTACACATTCTCTAACAGGCATCGGAATATCAAACCCATCGGCATCTTCCACCAATGCAATGTCTTTTCCCTGAAATCCTGTTACAATACCGCCTCCCACTTCACTGAGAAAACGAACTTTATCTCCTATTTTCATATTGTTTGCTTTTTAGTTTGCACAAATATCGGTACTTTTGCGCAAACTACAAAAGGTTTATTCTAATATACTGTAGACAGCTTTAAATTAACATGATCCGCACTTATCTTCTCTTTTTACCCTCCCCCATTACATGACAACCTTATGAAAAACATTACGGAATACAGCACAATCAATGGTTATCTACCGCATCCATAGAAAGCTTCCTGACAGTTACTTCCCGAACCGCATCCCAATATTTACAATCCAATTCAAAAAAAGATAGATGTGTAAGGCAATGTCAAAGCTGTTTTAATGACAACCACCTGATAGAGCTTGCTGACACTATCCAACTTTGAAATCAGTTCTTCGTGAGGAAGAAAAAGTCACTTTCTCACTCCCATCCAATACTTTACTTAACGAATTTCTGTATGCCGTCACACCGGGACACAGTTCTTCTGTCAAGGCCAACTGCTCACGATCCTGATATATATGCGCAAAGACATGCTCCGACCGACGAATCCGGTCCATGACAAAAGCGGCAACATTCCCAAAAGTTTCAGGAGCATATAAAGTGATGATACCCGGATCAGCCTGCAAGGGATATGCCATATCTGTAACAACAATCCAATTACGATGCCCCAACAAAGGCATTTTTTTCTTGCAAGCTTTCCTTCCAATCAGCCACCGACGTTTCCGGATGCAGGACATTGCCAGCCCTGTTCATGACAGGCCGGCAATATAAGACTGATACAACCAATAAAAAATACCAATAAACGCATTAATTACCATTTATAGTTTCGGACTCT
>ENA-OQAR01000328-OQAR01000328.1-human-gut-metagenome-genome-assembly--contig:-NODE-328-length-14107-cov-10.769027_pt1 | contig 14107 bp, 18 predicted proteins | sample MGYA00242738_ERZ504533 | MGnify/ENA primary metagenome ERZ504533 (study PRJEB26092, sample SAMD00036276) | human gut metagenome | host: Homo sapiens | study: EMG produced TPA metagenomics assembly of... | reverse complement strand
CCAAGCAAAATCGAATCAACCCCGAATTTACGGAACATGGCGACAAATTTGCGCAGGTCTTTCCGCAAAAGTTCATCCGCATCCCGTTTTGTCATGGTTCGTGCCGAATACTTCTCGTTTGGCAAAAGTTTGTGACCCCAACCGACGTATGGGTAGTGTTTTTCTGAGTGCCAGCCTTCAAAGTAGCGGCAGCATAAAAAAGCACGTTCCATAAGCGGCAGTCGGTAGATTGCCGCCTGCCCGTCCGTTCCCTCTTGGCGGCTGATCTGCGCGGACACAGAACAGACCGTCAGAAGTGAACAGAGCATTGTCATGAATACACGCATCATTTCAACAAGGGGCTGAAGTTGCCGATGGGAACGATGGTAAGATCGTCGTCCTTTACATTCCTGTTGTTGAAGTCAAATTCCAGTTCGTAGGAGTTGCTAAAGTTATCCTCCACCACCACGATGAAATTATGCGCCTCATCACCCGCCGCCGTGTAGTACAGGCGGAATTTTTCGTTCTCCAGCAGGTAGCGGTCGTTAGGCAGGAAGGTGATGCCGTTATCCATTTTGAGCGAGCCTTCCCCCTCGAACTGGAAATAGCGGATGGTATAGAGCGTACCCGAAAAGTCGCCCTCCTTTTTCAGTTCACAGCGGATTTCCACTGTCTGCCCCTTTACTACCTTGTTCGGCACGGGCATGACCTCCACCGTGAAGGGATAGGACTGCTGGATGTCCATGTCATCGTCACATGACACGAGGGTGAATGACATGGCGGCTATCAGGCATAACGCCACTGCCTTGAATATTGATGTTCTCTTGTTTCTGTTGTTCAGTATGTTCATTGTTCTTCGATTTTTAGATGGTTGTTTTTCTGTTTTTTCGTTGTCAGTTGCAGGTACTCGTTCAAGTCCTTGCAACCGTCATAGAGGGAGGAACGGTCGGTGACACGTTCCCCGTATCGCATGGTAAGTGCGGCAAGCGTCCGCCGTCCGGCTTCGTCACGGTCGAGGAAGCAGCCGATGCGCCCGTATCCGTCCAGCAATCCCGCCGCCTTCTCCACGTTGGCGACTGAGTTCAGCACAAGACAGTCAGCGTTACCGGTTACACCAAGCGTCACGGCAGAGAGAAAGTCCATGAAGCCCTCGAACACGAGGCACTCGTCAGCCGGGATGTCATTCGCCTTTACCAGTGATACAGACTTCGGAGGTATGCAACCCTTGAAATATCGGCTTCTGACTTCATAGCCACCTGCCATGTTCGGAAAGCCAACGGCAAAATACCGTTTCCCACGCACACCGTAGTTCAAGCGGCAGCAGTGACGGGATGCGATGGCGTAAGGGATGCCCCGTTCCTCTAAATACTCCGTCAGCAGTGAGCGGAGCAGCGGAGCGACCTCCACATCCTCAAAAACGGATTCGGTCGGCTTCGAGAGATAGACGGGCTTTTCCCATCCGGCAACCGTCATATTGGCGGCTTCCGCTATGAACTTCGCTTGCTTCATGAAGTCATCGCTTTGCAGAAACTCCCCGGCAAGCGTGAAGATGTCGCCGCCCTTGCCCAAACCGAAGTCGTACCAGAGCTGTTTCGCCACGTTCACACGGAAAGAGGATGTGCGCTCGCCCCTGTACGGGGCAAGATACCACAGCTCGTTACCGCTCCTTCTGACAGGCTCATGCCCCAGCCGTGCGAGAAAATCCGCAAGCGGCATCCTTCTGACAGCATCTATTTCCGTCCTTTCCATGCCCGTGTCAGTTGATGATGAACTTGATACCGACCCCGAACTGCGTGTGGAACTTCCGTGTGTCGCCACCCCAAAGGCAACGCTCCCGCAGGTTGGCAAGCAGGGCGATACGGTCTGCCACGTAACACTCCACATCGAGCGTCAGCGCACCGCCGTAGATGAAGGCGTCCCGGTCGTGCAGCGTGGAGCCGTCATGCAGCACCTTCTTCCCCCAATTTACCGCCTCATATCCGGCGAGAGCCGAAGCCCCGGCATAGACGAAAACAATCTTTCGGGCGTCCGACAGTATCTTGAAGTAATAGCCGCCCTCCGCCGTGAACTGCGCCACGGGTATCTTGGTGTCCTTGTAGGGATTGTTCTTCAACAGGTATTCGCCACCGAACACCCACTTGTTCCCCTTCTTCGTGTAGGTGGAGAGAGCCGCCCCGAAGCTGTACCCGCCGTCCTTGCCGCCGAGATTGAAGCCGTCCGCCATGTCCGCCCTCACCTCGATGCCCTGCATCTTCGGCAGACACCGCTGGGCGTGCGCCTGCCCTGTAAAAAGGGCAAGCGACGCGATGATTATTGCGATGTACTTTCTCATGGTCAGCGTACTTGAAGTTCGTTGATGGTACCCGCGCGTACCAAATCCTCGTTCTCAATCACGAAGGCTGGTGACGGCCGCCGTTCTTCTCGTTCAATTCCACCACGAGGCACTTGTCATCGGGATGGTGAACTTCGCCATCGTGAAGACCGTGCGCTCGCTCTTTTTGCCCGGCACGAGGGTGGCGTAGTTCTGCGCGCGGAGCGGCAGAATAATCTGCTCCTGCACGGCAGTACGCTTCGCAACCTTCTTGTCCACGATTTTCCAAGTGATGTAGTCCACATCGAAAGGCACGTTGCTCTGGTTCTTTATCTCCGTGTGGAAATAAAGCAAGCCGTTGTGCGTGTAGATGCCTTTCAACAGGTATTGGATGCCGAAACGCTTGCAGCCGATATGCTTCACCTCGCGCTTGTTCTGTTTGTGGATGGACTTCATGATAAGGCGCACCAGCATCGGGCTTTCGCTGCCCAGCTCTTTCAGATAGATTTCCTGCGCGTTGTTCGGGCGGTTCACCGTGCTGCCGTCATGGATGAAGTCGCACATCTCCACGTTGAGCAACAGCGGTTCGGCGGCGTACTTCACGTTGAAGGTGTAGAAACTGCCGTCCTCCGTGATGACGGACATATTCGTTTCGTTGGGAAAATTCCTTACGGTAGCCTTCACACGGATGATGTTCTCCGCTCCGTCGGCTTTCCCGGCAATCAGGTCGGGCGAGCCTAAATCGACATAGCGCACCTCCGCCGGAAAAATGACGTGGACGGTCTTGTCGTAGGTCACTTCCAGACCGTGCGGCGGTATCATGCGGTCGAAGGTCAGCTTGCGTGACAGCCCGTGATATAGGTCGCCGTCCGCCTCCTTCTGCGGATAGACTCCTTCGTCAAGGTCGGTTGTTCACTTCCGTTGGTCGTTTCAACGGTTACATTCTCCTGCGCGTTGGCAGTTATGATGCCCATAGCGAGGGCAAACATGATGATTACTTTTCTCATTACTTTTGGATTTTAGTGGTAATTTTTATTGTTTTCAATATTTTTCTTGGTAAAGCATGACCCTGTACCCGCTTTCAGATGCACCTTGACGGTTCGCATCTTTTTGGCGATGTACTGGCTCGTGCCTTGTATCAGCCCCTTGCCCAAGTCGGAGGCGAGCTGCGCCCCGGCATTGGTGGAGATGTTGATGCTGCTTCCCAGCGAGCCGCCCATGTTGGCGGCGACCTCCCGGACGGCGTTCATCTCCATCGAGTTCGGGATGAAGATGCCGGGCTGTCCGTCCGTGTCATAGACCGCAAGCTCCACGGGGATAATCGTGCCGTCGTATTCCAGCGAGGTAATCTCGATGTCGAGCCGCTCACCCTGTATCTTGCCCGTGCCGACCACCACCGCACCCCGGGGTATTGTCCTGCCTGCCACCGCCATAGGCTCCAGCAGGCGCAGCCTTACCGTCTGCCCGTCCGTCACGCTCTGCGCCCCATGCACGCACGCCGGTATGGTGTTCCTGTCCAATACCTCCGCCGTGCCGACAGCCGTGTTGAAACCCCGGTTGCGTTCCTGCGATAAGGCGGCGACAAACTCCGCGTTACTCATAGGCTGTGAGAGTGAAGAAACTACTTGATGCTCCACCTGTCTGATAGGCATTGCCTTGTTCTTCTTCCCTTTCTGCACGGTAGTTGGCTCTGCCCTCTGTTCCGCCGATGGCTGTCCTCCGTTCTGACCGCCCATGTACTTTGCCGCCAGCTCGTAGGACTTCTCCATAAGAGCCACCTGCTCGTCCATAGAGGAAGCCTTGCCCCTCTCGCTTTCCAGTTCCGACTCCAGCGATGCGATGCGCTCCAACAATTCGTCCATCTCCGCATTGTCGTTTTTCGGCTGGTCGTAGAAGTTTCCGAGCGTGGCGTTCAGGTCACGGTAGGCGGCTGCGGAGGACTGGATGGTCTGCGGCGTGGCTGGCTTTGCCCTTTCTTCCTTGCCGCCCGGATTGGCGAGGTCGAAGTCCACTCCGTTCTCCGTTCCCGCTATCTCGCGGTCGAACATGTCGCCCAGCTGCCCGATGGCACGGTTGCGGCTCTCCTGACGCTCTTCCATCTCCCCATGCTCGTAGGCTTTCAGCTTGTCGCCGATAATCTGCCGGTTCGCCTTGTCAGCGTCGGGCATCTCGGTGTTGTATCCGTCCGTTCCCGGCGGTTGCTCCTTGCCGGAGGACGGGGCGAATATCAGCCACATCGCCCCGATGAACACCAACACCATAGCGGGCAGCACGATCATCTTCTGCCGTTTCAGCCGTTGCGCCTCTGTCAGCGGTTCGCGCTCCTTTTTCGGTTTCCCCGTTTCGGGAGCAGCTTTGTTCTCTTTCGTCGGTTCATTCTTTGTCTGTTCCATATAAATAAGGTGTTAAGTGATTGCCTGTTTCCGCCGGGGTCGGCAGTTCCACCCGTCCGGCGTGTCCCGTTTCCATATGTGAGCCGTCGTTCCTGCCGATGTCATAGACGGCTCTGCCGAAGGTGTAAAGGGCAAGCACCGCGAAGGCGGCGAACATCCCCAGCACGATGCGGCGGCGTGTTTCCGGCGGCAAGCCGTCCAGATACCCTTTGAGACTTGCCGCCAAGCGTTTCCGTTTGTCGTGGAGTTTCCAATACATGCCCCACATTGATTTTCTGATACTTTTCATGTCCTGTTACCGTTTGATAGTCTGTAAATCCTTGTTCTCAATGATGGTGAAACCCTCGATGGTAAAACCGTTCGGGTTGTCATCCGACCGCGATGCGTTCAGCAGGCGGCAGGTGGTCACGAGGCTGCGCTCGGTGACGTTGCTCTGCCGGATGATTTTCTGTGTGGCGTAGGTCACGGCACGGTAGGGATAGGCGTTGAAGTCGCACACCACGCTGTCCACCTTCAGCACTTGGTTGATGTTCCCGGCGATGATGCGGTTGTAGTACCCCTTCTCCGCGAAGTCCGAATAATAGTGGTACACGCTCTTGTCCGCCAGCAGCAAGGCACGTTTCACGTTGTGTTCAATCGCGCTTTTTTCAGGTGATAGCGTGAAGAACATCTCGTGGAAACGGCGCACATGTTCCCGTGCCTCCGCCGGGCGGTTCTGCGACAAATCCTGAGACAAGGCGAGCATCAGGCTCTTGCCGTTGTCCAGCACATAGATTTTCTCCCGTTGCTTCTCTGCGAAACGGTAGGAGTTCCACACGCTCCACACCGTCACCACGGCGCACAGCGAGAGGAAGACGATACCGAACAGGCGTATCTGCCTGAACGACGATTCGATGTTTCTAAGTGATTTGAATTCCATTTATATTTTCCAATTTATGATTGCACATTGATTATTTCAGCAATTTGCCGACACGTCCGACTGCGTTTCCTGCGGCTGCACCCGCCACGCTGCCCGCCATGCTTCCGGCTCGTCCCGCCATCTGGTTCACGTTGCGACCGTAACCGCCCATGCCTCCGGCTTGGATAATCCAGCCCGCAACGGTGGGAATGGTAAAGTAGCCGATGATGCCGATGCAGAGGAATACGATATACACCCCGTCGCTCGAATCCAGCGAGAAGTTCGGGTCTGCCTGCATCCGCTCGATGTCGTTTTGCAGCATCAGAACCTGTATCTTCGCCAGTATGGTGCTGAACATGTCCGATACCGGTAGCCACAGATAGACCTGTATATAGCGGCATATCCACTGCGTGAGCGTGTTTTGGAAACCGTCCCATACCGACAGGGCGAAGGCTATCGGACCGAGAATCGCCAGCACCACGAGAAAGAAGGTGCGGACGGTGTCTATCACGAGGGCGGCGGCTTGGAACAGCAGTTCGAGTATCTCGCGGAAGAAGTCGCGGATGCTCTTCTTCATGTTGTACATTCCCCGGTCGATATACATTCCCGCCATCGTCACCATGTCGGAGGGCGACCAGCCGAGTTCCTCCAGTTGCTTGTCAAATTCCTCGTTGGACACGAGGTAGGCGGTTTCGGGGTTGCGTACCATCGCCTCGTATTCCAGTTTGTCCTTCTGCTCCCGGTATCGGTTCATGTCCAGCGTTTCCGCCTCCAGCATCTTTGCCGTGCCCTGTACGACGGGTGAGAGGATGCTGTTTATCGTGCCCAGCACCACAGTCGGGAAGAACATGATGCACAGACCGATGGCAAAAGGACGGAGCATCGGGAATACGTCTATCGGTTCAGCTCTCGCCAGCGACTGCCATACCCGGTAGGCGACGTAGAACAGCGCACCCAGCCCGGCGATGCCTTTCGCCACACCAGCCATGTCCCCACACAGCGGCATCATCTGCTCATAAAGTGAACGTAAAATCTGATGAAGGTTGTCGAACTTCATAGGCTACCAGTATCTTTCGTTCATGTTCCCGTACAGCCCCATGATGCGGTCGAGGTCGTTCTTCTTTTTCGCACGCAGGTAACTCACGGAGATGTTCTTGTTCGTGTAGTAGCTCACGAGGTTGCGGTAACGCTTCATCTTCGAGTGGCAGCGTTCCACCACGTCCATGCGCTCCTTGTCGGTCATGGAGAGCGTGGTGATGTTCACCACGTTCCTGAGTTCCGTCAACACTTCGTTGCTTTCCTCCAGCAGTTTCGTGTAGCCGAAAGCGATTGCGGAAAGCTCTTCGGGTCTGAAATTCCCGTCACGGAGCATCCGTTGGAAACTGTTCACATAGATGTCTGTGATGTCGCCCACCATCAGGATGGTCTGCTGCACCTTGCGGGCGTCCTTGACCAGATTGTTCACCGATTTGAGGGCATCGTAATACTTCTTGCCCTGCTGATAGATTTTCACCGTCTCCTGAAAGTTGCTCACCATGTTCGTGGCGGTCTTGGAGGTATGGATGATGTTTTTGGAGGCATTGATGATGCCCTGCGCTAGATTGCCCGGATCGCTTACGACCCACTGTGCGCTTGCCCTGCCCGCGAAAAGCAGGCACAGGCAGATAATCATTGTTATTCTTGTTCTCATGTTACTTTGGATTTTAGTGGTTGTTATTCTTCGGTCGGATGTCCCGGCTGCGGCTTCACCCGCACATAGTCCCCGTTTGGCGAGAAAGTCAGCACATCCGTGGCCTCGTTGTAGGACACGTCGATGCGGAAGCCGGTGTTCATGAACAGGTTGCCGTTCTCCTCCTGCAAGAGATAGGTTTCCGGCTTGAGCTTGCGGCGCAGACCGCTACGACGGAACACCGTCACTTTGTAGCTTCGCCCTCCTTGTAGATAAGCACGTCAGGTTTTCCCTCCACGCTCTCCCAGTTCCCGCACAGCATGTCGCGGCGGTTGTCGGCCACGTCGCAGGATTGCAGCATCATGACCGCCAATCCGATAAGGCACTTGCTGACTTGCAGCATTTTCACTTTTGGTAAATTCATACGCGTTTTTCTTTTTTGGTTGATACATTCTGTTTTTTAGTTATTCCTTGTTTCTCCGCCTTTCGGCAAGCTGCCGGATGGCGGCTTCGATGTCGTCGCCCAGCTTCTCCGCCAGACGGTAAACCTCCACTTTTTCCGTTTCCTCGGTGGTGTACGCCAGATACTCTTCCGCGCTGACCTCCGTGGCATAGACCGCCGACTGCGTGCCGCCCAAGCCTATCCACACCTCCTTGTAGAGCCGTGAAGGGTTGTTCGCCATGTTGATGGAGAGTATCTGCGACTTCTCCTTTTCCGTCAGTCCGAGCAACGCCTGTATCTGGTCGAACTTGTTCATATATTTCCTTTGGTCAAGCAGGATTTTACAATCCGAGTTGTTGATAATGCTCTCTTTGACCACCGGAGAACTGATAATGTCGTCCACCTCCTGCGTCACCACGATTGCCTCGCCGTAATATTTTCTGACCGTCTTATACATATAGCGCAGATATTCAGCCATGTTCGCCGATGAGAGGGCCTTCCAAGCCTCTTCCACGATAAGCTGTTTCCGCACGCCTTTCAGCCGCCGCATCTTGTTGATGAAGGCTTCCATGATGATGATGGTCACGACGGGGAACAGTTCGCGGTTTTCTTTAATCGAATCTATCTCGAAGACGATGAACCGCTTGCCGAGCAGGTCGATGTTCTCCGTGGAGTTGAGCAGGAAATCGTAACGCCCGCCCCGGTAATACTGCCGCATGGTGGTGAGCATGTTGTCGATGTTGAAGTCGGACTTCTCCACCTTGATGTCACGCTGTGCCAGTTCCTTGCGGTAGTCGTCACGCATATACTCGTAGAAGGTGTTGAACGACGGCACGATGCTACGGTCGGATTGGATGCGCTCAATATAGGCACTCACGGCACTGCCCAGCTCGCCGCTCTCCGTCTTTGTCACCTTGTCGTCCTCCGACTTCCAGAGCGTCAGCAACAGGGTCTTGATGCTGTCCTTCTTCTCCACGTCGAAGATGTAATCGTCGGTGTAGAACGGGTTGAAGCTGATGGGCTTATCTTCCGTGTAGGTGAAATACACACCGTCCGCTCCGCCTGTCTTGCGTCGGATCATGCCGCACAAGCCCTGATAGGAGTTTCCCGTGTCCACCAATACCACATGTGCGCCTTGCTCATAATATTGGCGCAGAGGTGGTTCATGAAGAAAGACTTGCCGCTGCCCGAAGGACCCAGCACGAACTTGTTGCGGTTGGTCGTGATACCTCGCTTCATGGGCAGGTCGGAGATGTCAAGGTGCAGCGGTTTTCCCGTGAGCCTGTCCACCATCTTGATGCCGAAGGGCGAGAGCGAGCTGCGGTAGTTGGTTTCCTCTGTGAACAGGCACACCGCCTGTTCGATGAAGGTGTGGAAACTCTCTTCCGCCGGGAAGTCCGCCGCATTGCCGGGTATCGCCGCCCAGTAGAGTGTCGGGCAGTCGATGGTGTTGTGGCGCGGCACGCATTCCATGCTTGCCAACTGGCTGCCCACGTCGTTCTTGATATGCTTCAGTTCCTCCGCATCGTCGCTCCACGCCATGACGTTGAAGTGTGCCCGTACCGAGGTCAGTCCGTAGGAATGGGCTTCGTTCAGGTATTGGTCTATCCACTCGCGGTTGATGCTGTTGCTCCTTGAATAGCGAGATAGCGACTGCATGTTACGGGCGGACTTCTCGAACTTCTGCAAGGTTTCCTCACTGTTGTCTATCAGCACATACTGGTTGTAGATATGGTTGCAGGAGAGCAGAAGCCCCACCGGGGAGGCGAATGACAGTCGGCAGTCACTCCGGTCGGTGGAGAGCTTCTCGTAACGGGTGTCGGTAGCCACCTTGCCCGGCAGGTCTTCCGCGTCGGAGAGGGTGTGCAGACACAGGCGGTTGTCGCCGATGCGCATCTCCCTTGCCGAAAGCTCGATGTCCTGCAAGGTGGTGTCACCTTCCGGCATGAGCGAGAAGTAGCGTTCAATAAGTCCCGTCTTTCCCTCAGTACCCACAATCTCATCGGTGGAGAGGCGGCGCAGCCTGACAAGCCCGCTGTCGTTCATGATGCGCTCGAACTGTTCGCAGGCTTCCAAGAACTTGGTCGTGGTTTCCCTGTCCAGCTCCTTCGGGATGATATGTCCCCGGCACAGCGTGCTGAAATTGCTCTGCATCCGGTTACGCTCCTTTGTTGTCTTGGTCAGGTAGAGGTAGCAGGTGTGTTTCAGGTACGGACGCTCGTTGAAGTGACGCTCGAAAGAGCGGCTTAAAAAGCTCATGTCGTCCTTCTGAAGCTCCGGTTTGTAGCGTTCCTTGATGAACCAGTCCTGTTTGTGGACGACGGAGTAGTCCGGCAGCACCTTGATAGCCTTGCACCAGCAACTGTGTATCGCCTCGTACTCCGCACCCGTCACGGTGTAAAGTTCCGGTAGTTCCACCTCGAAAGCCACCGTGATGTCGGCGTCCTTTGAGATGATGCAGCCATGCTCCACCGCTAAAAGTGGGAACCTGTTTTCCAGTGTTGTCATTTTCGATGTATTCCTCATTGTCTTTCTTCCTTTCGTTGTCGTTTGAACAGACGGGTTATCCGCCGCCGGTTGATAAGGTATCGGGGATGGCTCCGTGCCGCTCCTAATTTCATCAGCCCGTGTTCACCGTACCGGGCGTTCAGCGCGAAGGTCTGCCATACAAGGAGGGAGGACGATGCCGCGCCGAAGCCGATACATATCCACTGGTCGATACCGACCATGTAGAGGATGACGAACAGGACGAAGAGAGCCAGCAGACCTCCGCAGAAGATGAAGAGGTACTGTGCCTTCAAGCCCTTGAACTCTACCGGACGGCCGATACCCTTGTTGATTGGGTATTCAGCCATACATTATTTATTAAAGGAAGAATGAGCGCAGGATGGTGGCGGCAACAATCAGGAAGATGCACGCGCCGAACCACGAGGCGGCTGTCTTGCTGGTGTCGGGGTCGCCCGATGAAAACTTGCCGTACACTTTTACGCCCCCGATAAGCCCGACGACTGCACCGATGGCGTATATCAGTTTAGTTCCGGGGTCGAAATAAGAACTCACCATAGAGGTGGCTTCGTTGATGCCCGCGATGCCGTTTCCCTGCGCGAAAGCGGAGGCGGTTGCGGCGATGACAAGTGCCGCGGAGAGGATTGCTTTTCTGTTTTTCAAGATGTTCTTGTTCATAAACTGTTCTTGTTTTTTGCCGTCAAAAGGGTGGATGGTCCTTTGTCGGGCGGTTGATACTTTGTTTCTTTACTTTGGTTTTAGTGGATGCCCGTTTGTTTCCACGGACGTGGGCGTGTCCGTTGCGGATGGGGATGCGCCTTGCGTTTCCTCGCCGCGTGGGTTGATGTCATTCTTTCATGTTCATTTCTTTTATTGTTGTCATACATAGTTGCGAATGTCGAACTCCTCGATGTTGTCCGGCACGACGAACTCCTTTTCAGATTTCTTCAGCCGAATCTCGATAAGCCCCTTGATGCGGATGCTATCTCCGAAGAGCCTTCCATCATTTTCTCGTACAACTCCGTGCCCTCCATGTCGGTGAACACCTTAGCCGCCTTTTCACGTTCCGCCTGTGTCGCGTCCGGGTTTTTGGCGGTCTTGCAGGCGTCGTCAATCTCGTCAAAGCTGCTGCCCGAAGCCCGTGGCGTGTCCGAGGCGTCCTCTTCCGGTTCGTCGTCCCCGTATCCCAGTTCCTCCGGCGGTATGCTCGTGAAGGTCTCATCGAGTTTTTCCTCCGGGACTTGTGCCGGGCGGGATGCGTTTCCCGTTTTTCCGTCGTCAAAAGTAGCCTCTTCCTCCGACAGCTCAATGCCTTTTTCAATAGTGGCGGCTTCTTGCGTCGGTATGGCAGCGGTTGTCCGGGTGGATGCCATCCTGAAACGGCTCTTGCCGATGATGTCCGCCTTTTCCGCAGGGACTTCCTCGTGTGCCGCTATGCGTTTAGCCTCATTCCCGTCCAGTGACCGCCATAATCCGACAATGCCCTTGAAGAAGCGGACAATCCGCGTGTCCATGATGCGCTCGTAAAGGAGCAGGAACAGGAACCAGAGGTTGCAGCCGACCGATACCGCCAGCAGAATGTCTGTCATGCTGATTGTGTAATTCATATCCTTCCGTTTTTGGTTAGAATACTGAATTGTAATTTCGGGCATAAAGGCTCTTTATCGCATCTTCGCACTGGTTGAAGTGGTGCGTCAGCACATGGTCGATGTAAGCGGACAGCGTAAGCCGGTCATGCCCGATTACACGGGTGATACGCATGATACGCTCGTGGTACTCCGGGCGCACATACGCCATCTTCCCCTCACGTGCCTTTACTTCCGGGTCGCGGATGAACAGGCGTTCATAGTCCTTCTCACTGCATTTGCCGCTTACCGGGACAGGCGACAGTATTTCCACACTCGCCTGCACTTGGGTAAACATACCTCCGCAGTCTTGCTGTGGTCTTTTTTCATTCGGTGTCATTTCTTTTTCCATTTTCAAATCAGATCTTCACGTTGTTTCTTGTACAGTTCGTTGATTCTCTCCTTGTGCTGTTCCAGATGCTGGCGCAGCACGGTATCCACATATCCGCCTACTGAGATTTCCCCTCCGGCGATGTCGTTCACGATTCTGAGGATCTTGCCGTGGACGTCACGGCTGATATAGACACATTGGCGGGTCTTATCTCGTTGCGGCGCAGGAATAGCTCGTTGTAGTCCTCGTCCTGCCTTTTCCGGCGTCCACTTTCCCTCTGCGCTTTTTCCCGTGTTACGGGTTGCACAGGAGATGGTTCCGGTGCGGCGGTGTCCTCTTCGGTCGGTGCAGCTGCGGGTACTTCCTGTGCGGGGCGCAGTGTCCCGTCCTGTGTGCGCCGCCCGATGGAGGCTAACAGCAGTTCCTCGTCGATGCCTTCCGTGTTCACTTTCCTGCTGCCCATGCTCACTGCGGTCTGATGATGTCGCTTATCTCTTCGGAAAACTCCCGGATGCCACTCCCTTTCAGCAGTGCCGTGTCCATCGGGAAGATGGTGGAGCGGAAAACGCTCTTGCGCTCTTCCGAAAGGTCACGGCGGAACTTCTTGCTGTCGGGCAAGCGGGTGGAAAGTACCGGAAAGCCCATTTCGGCTATCACTTCCTCGTAGATGCCGTACAAGTCGTTCCTCTCCCTGCCGTCCACCATCGTCCAGAACAGATGCAGCCCCTTTGTTTTCGCCTGTCCGGTAGTCATCAGCCTGTCGCGGAACATCGTGACGAATTTCAGGGTACTCTCCACGACAAAGCGGTCGGCACTCAGCGGAGTGAAAATGTAGTCCATCTGCGAGAGCGTCTTTATCACGCCGTTGCTTCGGAGTGTGCCGGGCATGTCGAAGAACACCACGTCGGGTTTCACGTCCTCAGTGGCAATCATCCTCTCGGCATCGTCGAGGGCGTTCACCGCATTGCTTTTGACGATGGTGTAGGCGTCTTTTTTGATCCGGCGGAAATGGTCGCAAGCGAGAGCCTTGAAGTAGGTGCTGCTGTCGATAAGCCCCATTCGTGTTCGCGCAGCCCGTGGATGCTGTGCTGCGGGTCGTCGCAGTCCACGACGGCGACATTGTAGCCTTTCACGTTGTGCAGGTAGCTGGCGGCAAGTGCCGTGACAGTGGATTTGCCGATGCCACCTTTCTGTGTTGCGAATGCAACGAAGATTTCCTTACTCATAGTTCCATTTATTTTAATTGTTGATGATTTGTTTTTCTGTTTCCATACGGATTTGGCTGTCGCACCATCGCTTCCGTGACTACACACGCAGGCGGGTCGTCGCGTATCCGGTTCTGTGGTGAAGCGGTGCGTCGGACAAATGGTGATTGACGACATTGCGTCATGAAGTCATTGAATCCATACGTCACCGAATTGTCGGAGAACCGGGTTTCCGACGGTTCGGGTATCCGTTTCGGCAAGTATCCGAAGAAGCGGATTTCCGGGTATTTGAATGTTCCGTTTATCATATCTTCAAATCGTTCGTTTCTTGAATCATGCTGCAAATAAACAAGTATATTTTGGAACCTGTATCACTTCTCCGGCAAGTGGCGGCACGTTGCGCCGGTTGGCAGTCATTGACCGGGTCAAGCATCTGTCCGATACCGCTTTAAGGGCGTAACTTTGCACCCGGACAGCAGGGTTCGCCGATGCGCGCGGCCCGGAGTCCTGAAAGGTATTTTCCCAATCCGTCCCCTGACGGATTTTTATGTTCACCTGAACATAGCAAGATGTCTTTTCAGCCGCTCAAAATATTTTGAGCAGCCACGAAAAGCACTTGCCCTTGCAGGGGGCGGGCTTTCCCTCCGAAGTCGGGAAGCCTTTCAGAACTGCGGTGCTGTAATCCGAAGCGGCGGCTTATGCCGTCAATCCGCTAAATCCAAAGTAATATGAAAGAGAAAAGGAAAAGC
>ENA-OQAR01000327-OQAR01000327.1-human-gut-metagenome-genome-assembly--contig:-NODE-327-length-14131-cov-2.905099_pt1 | contig 14131 bp, 16 predicted proteins | sample MGYA00242738_ERZ504533 | MGnify/ENA primary metagenome ERZ504533 (study PRJEB26092, sample SAMD00036276) | human gut metagenome | host: Homo sapiens | study: EMG produced TPA metagenomics assembly of... | reverse complement strand
GTTTCTATCCGTAAATCCGGTTCCAAAGGTTTTGACAGCGAAATCTTCAGCTTGCAAGAGTGTAAAGATTAAATAAAAATCGGATAGTGCTGTATAATGCGAACTTTTTGTAACTGGGTTCCGGCATTATTAGTCAAGCGGATATTTTGCAACTCTCGCAGGGGACTTCTTTAATTCGGTTAAACATTAAAATTATCAGAGAAGGAGATTATGAAAATGAATGAAATTAGTAATATTTCTTCTGAAAAGAAGAAACTATCTGTTACAGTGAAAAATATAATACGAACACTGACATTTTGTTGCGTAATATTATTTTTTTGTCCGATGTTTATGGTTTCCTGTTCAGATTCAGACTGGGGTGTAGATACAGATCTGATAAAGGTATCAGCAGTAACAGCAATAAAAGGTATCTCAAGTTATGGTGAGACACTTGTATCTCCACAGCCTGTTATTGCATTATGTCTGTTGCTGCCTGTAGCTGTATTAGTGTTTCTTTTTATAAAGAAGTTTACAGATAAACAGACGTCAGCAGCTGTTTGTGGAATGACAGTGCTGGATCTTATTATATGGATCATTTTCAGAACATCTGCAAAGAAGTTTGCGGAGGATGCTCAGTGTCAGTTTAAAACAACAGATGGTATGTCATCAATATAATAGCATTGCTTTTGATTCTTATATTTACAGTGTTAATACTGATAAATCGTTTACAGATGCAGACAGATTTAATGGATTGTTTTTCAAAAAAGGATATACATAATGCTATGGGGCAAATGTCAGATACAGTAGGGCATTTTTCCAATACAATGTCACAAATGGCGGGAAACGTAGCAGGTAATATTCGAAAAAGAACAATGAAAGAGGATATAATAGGTTATTGTGCAAAGTGCGGAAAACCGATTACATATGGACATAAATTCTGCATTTCATGCGGAACGCCTGTTCCGGAAAGTATGATTGCGGAAGCGGAAGCAGCGAGAAAAGCGGCAGAAGAAGCAAGAAGAGCAGAAGAAGCAAAGCGCGAGGCGGAAGCAGCAAGAAAAAGCAGAAGAAGCAAAGCGCAAAGAGGAAGCAAGAAGGGAAGAAGCGAAAACGTATAGCGGAAGAACAGAGAAAAATCCGCGGAATCGGTAGCAAAAAACAGAAAGAAAATTGCAGAAAAAGCAGACGAAAAATGCAGGAAAAAAACAGATGATACACCAGAATCTGCAGAACAGTACATGGAAACAGAGGATAAGGTTGTAAAAATGCCCTCAGTGTGGTGCAGAAAATAGAAAGCAAAATTGCGAAAATTCTGTAAAATTTTTTGCGGGGTTTCAAAACAGTGGTAATTTTCGGGTAAGGGCAGAAAATTATCATAGTGTGCGAAGAAAAAATAGAATACAGATGAATGATAGCCCTGTGTATATGTTCAAAACATATCCAGGGCTATTGTGGATTTTTCAACCGAATCAAGTAAGTCCCCTGCCTCTATTGCGGAAAGCAATAAGCTGTGAGTGGGGACTTGATCGTGAATATTCGCCTGATTTTTAAGGCGTTAAAGTTACTGATTTTCCATAAAAAATATAAAACCGGCAGTAACTCTGAATCGTCTATAAAGTAGAAAGGGGAGAAAAAGATATGACAGAACATGACATTGGAAAAATGATTACCTGTACGATTGACAGTATGCCGGTTCCCTGGGAAAAACTGTGGACTGTGTTTCGAAAAATCCTTCAGTTGACACAGCGGGAAAATGAGAATAACATCATACAAAAAGAAGAAAATAGTGAAGTGGAAACAACGGGGGAAGAAGAATGAGATGCAGTAAATGTGGAAGTGAAATACCAGATCATGCAAATTTTTGCAGGAACTGTGGAAGTCCTACCAGAAACAATATGACATGGCTGGTTCAGCGGGCGAGGGCAAATGATCAGCAAGCGCTTGCGGAAATATATGAGATCAGCAGTCCGGCAGTGTATAAAGCCATAAGAGTACTTATTAAAGATGAAGATACGGTTTATGATATTTTGCAGGATACCTATGTAAAAGCATTCACCAGACTTGATCAGCTGCAGGATGCAGAGAAACTGATCCCGTGGCTGAAAATGATCGCGAATAACCGTGCCAAAGACTGGCTGAAAAAATCAAAACCCGTATTTTTTACAGATATTTCCGGTACAGAAGAAGAGGACAATGTGTCTTTCGAGGAATCAATAGAAGATGTCCGTTCTGATATGAATCCGGAAATGTCTATGGATGAAAAAGAAGTTCGTCGTCTGGTAATGGAAATCCTGGATCAGCTTCCGGAAGATCAGCGAATCGTGATCGGTATGTTTTACTATGAAGAGATGCCGGTAAAGGATATTGCGGCGGCACTGGAAGTCAGTGAAAATACGGTTAAAAGCAGATTGTCTTATGGTCGTAAAAAATAAAAGAACAGGTCCTGGATCTGGAAAAGCATGGAACCAAACTTTACAATGTCGCGCCGTTTGTATTCTTCCTGTATCTGCTTCGCAGAGTGGATTCTGTGTCCGCAGAGCCGCTTGATCCAGATGCGTTGCAGGGAATCCTGAATTCCTGTTCTGGAGGAATATCCGGGAAACAACTTACATGGGGAAAACCCGATTCAGACAGTAATTTACATAATGGCCAAAATGTTCAGGGAGGAACCGGTGCAGAAGGCAGTGCGGGTAACTCCTGGAATCGCACAGATGCATACGGAGATAATGGAAACAGCTGGAGTGATACAGGTATTTCAGAAAACAGAAGGAATCCGCAGAGCAGTACAGATGGATATGGAGATAACAGAAATAACTGGGGTAATACAGGTGCATCAGGAAATGAGAGAAAAAGATGGAATGGAGCCAACACAGCCGGCAATGACAGAAAAGCAGCCGGGGCTGCTGCAAAGGCTGGGACTGCTAAAACTGCAGGTGGTGCGGCAGCCAAATTTGCAGGAATTAAAATTGCGGCACTGATTCTGGCAGGATCTCTGGGTGCCGGAGGTATTACATATGGTATTGTGAGAAATGCGGATACCTTGCCGTTTGTCCATGGGCAGAAAGTTAAAGATACCTCTGATTCTGCAAAAGGAAAAACGTCTTCCGGTTCAGAGAAGAAATCGGGTACAAAAACGACAACAGGAACTGAAAAACGACTGACACAAAGAACTCAGCAGATTCAAATACTGCATCCAACGCAGATAAAACTTCAAATACAAAGAAGTCTGCGGATTCAAACGGAACACAGCAGAATGCCCAGAATCCACAGACAGAATCCGCAGTCACACCAGAACCAACGGCCATACCGGAACCAACGGCCACACCAGTGCCGGCAGAAAATCCAAGTAATTATCAGGATATGCCGGAATATGCCAAATATGCATCTTTTATCCAGAATCTCTGTGCAAATACAGCTGGAACTACAGAGATAGCATTGTACGATATTGATGGGGATGAATCCGGGAACTGATATTTTCTCATGGAACCTGTGAGGCAGACTGGATCAATGATGTTTACACTTTGGAAAATGATACAAATGTAATTTCTATTGGAAGTATCGGAAGCCATGTAGGACTTTATACGGCACCGGACGGAAATGGAATTTATTCTCAGTTTGGACATATGGGATACGAGAAAATAGATCGTTTTACCAAAAACGGAAATGCACTTAATGAGGAAAACATTGCGACCACAGATGTTGGCTCAGGAGAATACACAACCTTTGACAGAGAAATCAAATTAATTCCTGTTTCGGAACTTGGTGGTGGTCAGCAGGATCAGAATGGAGATTCGCAGGAAGTGGAAGGATTGGATTTGATTGCGGGAACGTGGTATACCTGGGGAGGAGATCCTTATCATTTTAAAGCGGTGATTTCAGGAAATACAATAAAAAAATATGGTCCTGGTGCAACAGAGCCGTCTTTGGAAGAAACGATCAGTGAAGTGATAAAAACCGATTACGGCTACTATTATTTGGTGCACTATGGATTTGGTGATGCGGGATATCGATATGAAGTAAATGATCCGGAAAATTTGTTATCAGTCGGTGCTGATCCATATAGTACAGAGGGATTTAGTGGTACTGATAGTTTTTGCAGAAATAAAGATTTTAACTGAAATAAGTAAGCCTTGCGAGGGTGCAAAAAGCAATAGGCAGCAGTTTAAAAAGCACATACAGGGGATTCGCTCCCCTGATATGTGTCTTTTTTCAAAAAAAATTTCTTTTTTCTTAAAACCTGTACATCATGGTGATCGTCTATAAAGTGAAGGAGGTAAAAAGGTAAAATCCAGGAAGATACTTAAAAACGATGAGAGAAAAAGGAGCATTTTTATGAATAAGAAATGGAAAAGAACAACAGTACTTGGCGGGTTAGCAGTGATTGTGATGGTCATTTTGAGGAGAAGAAAAAAACAATTGAAATTGAGCGAAAACAATATTAAAATTGTACGTGAAAAGAAGAAAAAACGACAATAAAACAGAAAAATGAGGCATATTCGACAATATAAACGACATAATTGTAGAAACCCCAATTATGAAAAAAGTAAATTCGTAAGATATTTATAATATCATATAAGACTTGCTTCATTTAACCAAATCAAGTAAGTCCCCTGCGGGGTTGTGAGAAGCAACAAGCAGAGGCTGGGACTTGTTAAACAGAATTTTTCATATAAAAATGAACGGAAGAACAACGGGAGGAGAAATATGAGGTGCGTGAAATGTGGACAGGAACTTCCTGATGATGCAAATTTTTGCAGAAGATGTGGAAGTCCTACCATAAGAAATATGTCTTACCTGGTTCAGAAAGCGAGGGAAAATGACCAGGAAGCACTTGCAGAAATATATAAGATCAGCAGCCCGGCAGTTATAAAACGATATGGGTTTTGATAAAAGATGAAGATACGGTTTATGATATCCTGCAGGATACATATGTGAAGGCATTTACCAGGCTGGATCAGCTTCAGAATCCGGATAAACTGATCCCCTGGCTGAAAATGATCGCCAACAATCTTGCAAAAGACTGGCTGAAGAAATCAAAACCGGTATTTTTTACAGATATATACGGCGGAGAAGAGCTGGAAGATATCCCTTTTGAGGAGTCCATAGAGGATGTCAGGTCAGAGCTGAATCCTGAGATGGCTATGGACCAGCAGGAAGCAAAGCGTCTTGTAATGGAGATTCTGGACCATCTGCCAGAAGATCAGCGAGTGGTTATCGGTATGTTTTATTACGAGGAGATGTCCGTGAAAGATATCGCGCAAACTCTCGGAGTCAGTGAAAATACCGTAAAAAGCCGACTGTCATATGGGCGCAGAAAAATAAAAGAGCAGGTTCTGGATCTGGAGAAACGTGGAACGAAACTTTACAGTGTTGCACCGTTTGTATTCTTCCTGTATCTGCTTGGAAAAGCCGACAAAGTATCTGCAGAACCAATGGTGCAGAAAGCTCTGCCGGATGTTATGCAATCCTATTTCAGGGAGATATCCGGACATACTGCATCTCAGGCAGGGGCTGCTGGAAGCAGTTGGGGAAATAATAGCAGAAATCCAAATAACAGGTTATCAGGAGGTGCTGAAAGTTCAGGACAGACCGGACGTAGTTCAACAGGTCCAACGGGATATGATGGATCAACAGGGAGACCACCGGGGATAGGAAGTCCTGGTCCGGGTGCTGCAGGGTCAAATACAAACGGATGGGCATCCAATGCGGCACATACAGCGGCCTCGACATCGTCAAAGGCAACAGGGACCATAGCAGGAACTGCTGCGAAACATGCAGGGGTGAAAATTGCGGCAGTGATCCTGGCTGGTTCTCTGGGGGCAGGCGGTATCACCTATGGAGTTGTAAGAAATATAGATAAACTGCCATTTGTTCATCAACAGGAAGAGGAAACGCAGGAAAAAGAAACAGCAGAGACTCAGAAAGAAAAAACGACGGAAGCTGAAGAAACTCCAAAAGTAACCCAGGCAGTACCCAGGACAGTGAAAGCCACCGGTAAGAAGGAAGAGAAGTCCTCTGAAAAAAAGGCGAAAAAGCTTTCAGAGGAAGAACTCTACCGGACATTTTATGACGGATATGTGAAGGAAGAAAACCTTCAGGTGCTCCAAGATGGTTATGTAGCGGATTATGATTTCAATACAGGTTATGCAAATGATCTGCTGTTAAGCGCTACGATGGAAGACTTTGGAGGAGGTGGAAATAAAGAACTGCTTCTGATCCGGACCAGGGCGAAGGAAAAAGATGAGAACAGCAGTAATTATACAGATGTAGAACGACCGTTATATATGGAACTTTATGGGATTGATGATCAAAAAGTAACCTTGAGGAAGGAACTGGAGATCCCGGATACAGATCTGAATACATATGGAGACAGTATTGAAGAGAAGCTTGAACTGCGAAAAAAAGAAGGTTCTTATTATCTATACAGATCTGGACGATGGTCACCGAGTCATGGGGCAAGTGATTATCTGGACACTTTTATAAAAATGTCAGAAACCGACATGGTACAGGAGTGTAACCTCAGATGGTGTTTTGGAGCTACTTATGGAACATGCCAGATCAATGGACGGGATTTTTATACCGGTAATAAAGATTCGGATATGCAGCAGATTGAGAATCAGCTTGAAGTTTACGGGATGAATGGCGGTCAGGAATTAACAGGCCCATATTTGCTGGATTTTAACAGAGGGGCAGATTTGGATGCACAGACATACAGCCAGCGAGACAATGTAATATTACAGAACTGTTTCGCCGCACAGCCTGCAGTCGTCTCACCGACATTTACCCCGATGCCAACCATTGAGATACCGCAGGAGGAAACTGGGGTTACGGAATATTATTTTACAGTATTACATCCAAAATACAGTGAGGGAAGCACTTTGCCATGGACAACACAGGTGGATTATAATGCGGATGATGACACACTTACTTTTTACGCAACATTTAGGAAGTCGGATAAAAGCTCATTTGTATACGATGAAGCAATAGAGGTGTCGTATGGTCAGAGAACGTTCCAGCTGACTCCGGATACAAAAATATTTATATAATGAAACAGATGAACAGGTTGCCAGACCAAAAGAAGATGCTGTGAATACCTGTGTAAGAGTAAATGGTTTGCAATTGTTAATAAAAGTCGTCGATGGAAACGTAGAATCCATGACATTTTCTTCATAAAAAACAAAAAAATTTTTTTCATCCCCCTAAAACCTTCCCCTTCCCTGAATCGTCTAATAATCAGAAAGGGGGGAAAACAGGCGGGGAATTGCAGCATACAGGGAAAGCTGCCAGAAGAGGATATGATAAAAAAAATCATATACATTAAAAAAGAGAAAAGGAGAGAGAAACTATGGTATGTAAACATTGTGGAACTCAGAATCCGGACAGTTCTACATTCTGCCAGGGATGTGGAGCGAAACTTGGAGGCTCCGGTACAGCCGGAAGCAATGGCGCCGGAGGAAATAATTCTTATGGCGGAAACACCGCAGGCTTTAATGGAAGCACGGAGGTATGCAGGAAATAACGGAGGATTCCAGGGAGGCAATTACAATCAGAACAGTAATTTCAACAGATCACAGTTACCGAACACCGCTTCTATCCCGGAAGAATATCAGCCAATTTCCATGTGGGGATATTTTTGGATATGAACTTCTGTTTTCTATCCCGCTGGTAGGATTTATCCTTCTTCTGGTATTTTCGTTTGGTGGAACAAAAAATAAGAACCTGAAGAATTTTTGCCCGTTCTTATTTTCTGCTTTTACGATTGTGATCATTTGTTCTTTTCCATTATTTTTCCTGGGAAGTACGATAGGCACTGCATTGAGTTATATGTAATTAATATGAAATAATATAAAATCTGGTGTAATGTCGGTGGTTAACTGGAGGTGGGCGAATTCTCCTGCCTGCAAACCCCCGGCATATGTCAGATATAATTTCCGTAGACAGAATAAAGGACACATACATATGAACGTGAATTAAAAGATTTTGTCCTGAGAAAACAGGATGAACATACAAAAAACCTGGCATTATTTAAAAACATTTTGAAAGAATACGGTATTTTGGAAAAAAACGTATTCATCATAGGTGGCATAGACGATCCGGATGACAGTGACTTAAGCGGACCAATTGAAAAGGTCATACATGTGGTTATCCTGCTGGCCTGTCTGTTACTGATCGGTGGAAAGTATTGGATCATAAAGGCACTTATCGTATATGCATTGATTCATTATATTCTGCAGAAACTGGGAAAATATTTCATTGATACTTATAAAGAAAAGCTGGATGAAATAGCAAAAGAATGTCAGGAAAGACTGAACAGTTTCTGCCAGGAACAATATCAGAAATATGAAATTGTATGGGGCAATGAATATGGTGAAATTTTATTTGATGGTCTGATGATAAAAAACGGATGTTTTGAAGCAGACCTGGGAGTGGAATGTGGCCCAATTGATATTTATTGCTTAAGTGATACAGTTGCCGGTGAGCGATATAAAGCAGAAAAAGCACAGAAATATCCAAATGGAAATAATGTGTACATTGATATGAAAAAGAATATTGCATCAACAGAGTTTAATAAAAAAAATGGGTGTTCTTACATTACCGGAAAAAAGAACATGAATGCATGAAATTTTTTATCGACATCCTGTCAGCTTGCTATCGTGCAGGCAGCAGGAAATAATATAGTGAGAGAAATCCATATCTGGCAGGGAAAACTTCATATAACGATGATGCAGGCTTTTGGGCGTGCGGATGCAAATATTGCAGTATATGCAGAAAATGCGATCGTAAATGCATTTGGAGCAGTTGAGTATTCCTGCAGCCAGATACAGCATCAGGAAGAACTGGTACGCTCCTGTTATCAAAGCTTAACTGAATAAACTGCGGAGCAGTTATTTGGCCATGCAGTGAATGCATATGATTTTATCTGCCTGATACAGGAAGTAAATACATGAATACAAAGCGGAATAAGAATAATATCTGCTTTATAAATAAAAGAAAAGGGAGGATCTATGATGTATTTTTTAATTATTGTCGCTGCGATCGCAGTATACGTTATCATGACAAGAAACAAATTTAATGAGCTTCAGCAGATGATCAAAAACGGAGTATCTGATATTGGAGTACAGAGTGAAGCATTGGACAGAACTCTGGATAAACTGATCGATATTGCCAGAAACGGTTATCAGAAAGAAATCGAAGGTATTGCACAGCTGACAGCAAAAGACAAACTTGACAGACTGTTATTCCTCGGACAGAAATATCCGGATCTGAAAAGTATTGGAGAATATTCCGCGATTGCCAGAAAGTCGGAAATGCTGGATAAGAACCTCACCGCAGCCCGTCAGCTGGTAAACGGAAATATCCGTGAATATAATACAGCGATCAATAACTTCCCTGGAACCATCGTTGCATCTATGTTTGGTTTCAAAGAAGAAGCGTTCATTGATGCGGAAAATTACGAAAAGAATAAATCACTTGAAAGAAGAAACCTGGATCTTACAAAATAATTTTGAACGAATCAATCAGTCAGACAGCGAATATGGATGTGTTTATATGTCTGACTGGCACAGGAGAGAAATATGAATTGCAAAAAAGTGTGGTGCAGAAAAATGTTGATGGCGCAAAAAATTTTGCTGCAAATGTGGAAGTCCGTTAGACACCCCTGAAAAGAACACAAAGATAAAATTTTTCAGATATAAATGTAGAAAAAATATTATCCAATGATAAGATACCGAAACAGGTAAAGGACATTATAAATAAAATCATGCAGCTTCCCAGAAAGGTTCTGATTGGAGCAGTAGCAGGAATTGTTGTTCTGATCGTACTGATCGGAGCTGTTCGCAGTCACGGCAGGACAATAGAATCTGAATAAATATCTGACCATTAATACCAGCGGTTATAATGGATATGGATCAGTCACGGCAGAGGTTGACTGGGATTCTTTTGAGGAAAAGTATGACTCTAAAATTTCATACAAAAAGAAAAACCTCCTGAATAAGCTGGAAAGGTTCTTATGGGATGACCGTTCTCCAATGAATTTTCTGGAAGGAAACGTAAGTGTAAGTATCGAGAATGATGGAACTTATTTTTCCAACGGAGATAAGGTGGCATATACATGGAATGTCAGTGATGATCTTCAGGGAGCTCTGAATTATAAGCTCAAATATAAAGATGGTACCATAAAGGTTTCCGGACTTGAAGATGCGAAAAAAGTTGATGTTTTTGACGATGTATCTGTGGATTTTGAAGGACAGGAACCGGAAGGCACGGCTACCATGACTTATCAGGGAAATGAACTGGATGATTCTTATTTTCAGTATGAGCCTTCAGAGGGCCTCAGTAATGGAGATAAAGTTACCGTAACACTGAGCGAGGAAGGAGTTGCAAGCCTGACCCGGGATTATGGTGAAGTGCCGGAAGAGACAGAGAAAGAATATACAGTTTCCGGTCTTGTATGTCCACTTAAGAGCCTGAATCAGATTGACGATGATTCCATGAAAACTTTAAAGAAGCAGGCAGAAGATGTTTACGCTTCTTATATGGGACAAAACTGGGATGAGACATCTACTCTGGAATCTCTTACATATCTTGGAGATTATCTGCTGACAGACAAAAATGACAGTGATGGAAATATCTTGTATCTGGTATATAAGGCAGAGATAAGAAGCCAGTATCTGACGAAGAAGATGGTGATACAGATACTACTGATGATATTTTACTGGTACATCAGCTACAGCAATGTGATGCTAAGTGACGAGGGCTTACAGCTGGATCTTTGTGGATTACAGAACGCCAGGCGAAAACTACGGAAAGTAGAAGGCAAGGGATATAACTGGAGTTATTATGGATATGATTCTCTGGATTCTCTCTATAAAGATGTAGTCACATCAAATATGGATGTATATAATCATGAAGATAACGTAGAAGACAAATAACAGACAAAAATCAGGGGATTGCTTAAATGCAATCCCCTGAAATCGTATATATTGAAAATTATTTCGCTTCTGTCTCAGCGCCTTCAGCATCCTCGTCTTCTTCAGGAGCAGCTTCGTATTCACCGATGTGAACAACAACCGCATCCTCAGGTGTGATGAAATGAACCTGTTTGCCTTCCGGAATCGGGAGATCTTTTACATGGATGTCACGGACATCAGCAGGATAGCCATTGAAGTCGATGACGATGGTATCCAGCAGGTTGGCTGGATCTGCTTTATAGTGGATTTCCTCCATCTCCTGTTCAACAATACCCTGAACCAGTTCTGTATGCTCCAGTTTGACAGCTACGGTTGTGGATACTTTTTCACCGGCAACCAGTGCCTGGAAGTCCAGAGCCATCAGCTGTTTCTCAATTGGATTATAATCGATATTCTTTACCAGGGCATCTACTTTTTCGCCTTCGATGTCCAGATAAATCTGAGTTCCTTCTTTATTTGCTTTAATGAATTTCGCAGCCTCGGCAGCGTCAAACTGAAGTGCTACCGGCTCTTTCATTTCTTTTCCACTAAGAATTCCTGTGACGTAACCCTCACGTCTTAATTTTTTAGCCTTTACATTTGGGTTTCTCTTCTCTGCTTTCAATGTGATCATGTCAAATTCCTCCTCCTGATGCATGGATTCCGGTAATGTTGCTGTTCGCGCTGTTCGCAGTAACACGAATTCTGCATTTCTTTTTTTGACTGTGATTATTATAGCACTTCTCGACCGAAGTTGGCTAACAAAAAAGTTAGAAAAATTTAAGAGAAATATTTTTGTATTGTTTGACTTATACACGAAACTTCAATAGTAAAATTAGACAAAAACATAGATGAGATTTGAGATTTTACAGAAAAAATTAAAACAACATGAAAAATTGCACAAATCAAGTGGCGATGAAAGCCCCAAAATTGCCATTTATTTTGTATAGAAATGAGTGATGAATACAAAATCTGATTTATTTTCTGACCCAGGAATGGAAAAATGAGGCGAGAGTCCATGTTTCGGACATGCTTGGCGAGAATTGTTCGAATTAATGCAATAAACCAGTACAGATCAGGAACAGGATTCTGAAGAATATGGTCGAAATTTTACCCAGGAGAAAGAATTTAACGGAATTGCATATAATTTCCGAAATAATTTAACACACAATTCACAAACCCTTAGCGCAACTACGATATCTGAATATCCGGAAAACTTCTATACTAAGAACCATGCGAGCGAGGAGAGAAGAGAAAGGAGATAAGTGATGTCAGAAATTGCACTTAGAAATGTATGTAAGCAATTTGATTCGGAACATTACGGTGTAAAGGATTTTAATCTTGATATACATGACAAGGAATTTGTGATCTTCGTAGGTCCGTCCGGATGCGGAAAATCCACAACTTTGCGGATTATTGCAGGCCTGGAGGAAATCACAGACGGTGAACTGTGGATTGACGGAGAACTTTCCAATTATCTGGAACCAAAGGAAAGAGGAATGTCCATGGTGTTCCAGAACTATGCCTTATATCCAAACATGACTGTTTATGGAAATATGGCATACGCCCTGAAGATCCGCAAAATGCCAAAAGATGAGATCGATAAAAAAGTCCACGAGGTGGCAAAGATCCTGGAGATCGAGCAGCTTCTTGACCGGAAACCGGCAGCTCTTTCCGGTGGTCAGAAACAGAGAGTTGCCATCGGAAGTGCCATTATCCGGAAGCCGAAAGCTTTCCTGATGGATGAGCCTCTTTCCAACCTGGATGCGAAACTCCGTGCACAGATGCGTGTGGAGCTTGTGAAATTACATAAACAGCTGGATACCACTATTATTTACGTAACACACGACCAGACAGAGGCCATGACTCTTGGGACTAAGATCGTGGTCATGAAAGACGGCCTGATCCAGCAGGTGGGTGCACCACAGAGTATTTATGACAATCCGGTAAATCTTTTTGTAGCAGGCTTCCTTGGTTCCCCATCCATGAACTTTTTCCAGTGTACCGTAAAAGCAGAAGAAAACAACCGCACAGCCCTTCTTCTGGATGACGCAAAACTAGTGAAAAAAGTTTATCTGGATGGCACCAGAGGAAAACAGATCGCAGACAGATATAACGGCAGACACGTGATCCTGGGAATCCGTCCGGAAGATATCTACGAACTTGAAGAGGCGAAAAAACTCGGAATTGAAAATGACAGCGTAGATGTGGACGAACCTGTAGTAAACCGGGAAATGCTTGGAGCGGAAGTGATCCTCTATTTTGATGAGCAGGGCAAAACCCTGGCAGTCCGCCTGAATCCGGAGAACCAGACCAAGGTCGGCGAAAAAGTTTCCTTATATTTTGACATGGATAAAGCCCATGTGTTTGATCCGGAAACCGAAGAGAATCTTTTTTACAGGGAGGAAAAATAATCATGGGAAACAACAGCAAAAGTAAGCTCACACCGTACTTATACCTGGTACCCTGTATGCTGATCTTCGGAATTTTCCTGTTTTATCCGTTTGTAAAAACAATCTATTTAAGTCTTTACAAAACAAACAAAATGGGACAGGCAAAACTGTACGTTGGCCTGGACAACTATAAGGAACTGCTTCAGTCCGCATCCTTTATCAACAGTCTGAAAGTGACACTGATCTTTGTTCTGATCGTGGTGATCGGCGGCATGCTTCTTGGGCTGATCGCTGCAGTACTCTGTAACAAAGCATTTCCGGGAATCCGGGTGTTCAGTACTTCCTATGCGCTTCCAATGGCCATTGCATCCAGCTCTGCGGCAATGATCTTCCAGATCATGCTTCATCCGGCAGTTGGTATTGTAAACAAGCTTCTGGGACTTGATATCAACTGGCTGAACGATCCGAAGACCGCACTGATCTGTGTGGCAATTCTTACAGCCTGGCTGAACAGCGGAATCAATTTCCTGTATTTTTCCGCAGGTCTTGGAAACATTGACGAGACCATTTATGAGAGAGCTTCTGTAGATGGAGCCAGCAGTGTGCAGCAGTTTTTTCAGCCTGACACTTCCAGGCTTTCTCCGATCATGTTTTATTACACTGGTAGTAAATATTATTCAGGCCTTCCAGTCTTTTGGACAGATCAAGATCCTCACAGAAGGACGGACCTAATGAATCCACCAATGTTATTGTCTATTCCATTTACAGGGACGCATTTTTCAACTACCGGTTCGGAAGTGACGGCGAGCC
>ENA-OQAR01000326-OQAR01000326.1-human-gut-metagenome-genome-assembly--contig:-NODE-326-length-14144-cov-2.133695_pt1 | contig 14144 bp, 22 predicted proteins | sample MGYA00242738_ERZ504533 | MGnify/ENA primary metagenome ERZ504533 (study PRJEB26092, sample SAMD00036276) | human gut metagenome | host: Homo sapiens | study: EMG produced TPA metagenomics assembly of... | reverse complement strand
ACAAGACAGTTCAGAATGACAAAATGATAGCTTTCACAAGGTGAATTATTTGTCACATTTCCCTTCTGCATTGCTCTGCCGTGCGGAATATAGTGGCTACTTTTTTCATCCGTAACCTCGGCATCCATATTGATGCAACATATACCTGTCAAGTTTGGATTACCCGATTGGGTTACTCGCTCTTTGATCATCCGGGCCAGTTCATCCTTACTATATCCGTTTAGTTCTACCGGATTCAACCGGATATTCAAGAAGGTATCGGGTAAGTATTCACGGAGTGTTTTCACATCTCCTCCCCCAACCTACATCAAGAAAATCAAGATGTGGAATTTCTGCAAAAATTCGCTGCATGCCTGTGTGGGTCTTTTCCGCAATAATGAATTCCATAAGGACGGTACTTTTTGCTCCATTCCATATCAATGGGTAAAAGGAAACTACGATAATCATCTTCGGAAATCATGGTATGCGAGCATTCCGAATGAATATATACCGGTTTCTCCAATAAGCGGGCTACACGGTTTACCGATATGGAAGTGGTCTTGGTTTCGCTATAAATATAAGAGAAAAAACGTCTACCACACGAGCAATCGAGTAAAAAATAGGCATGTGTCTTTTCCGGCTCCAATATCATATCCATCAGAATATTCTCTCCTTCAAATCAATTGCCAGATTGAGCACGCCACCCCAATTGATATCCCCACAGACGTATCCATAGCGAGCTTTCAACTCTTCAATTTAGTTTTTGCAGCTTTTTTGAAAGCCGGGCTTTGAAACGGTTTTTTCCTCATCCAACTCAAAATCCTTCCAAGTGCGGGCAAATTACTTGAGGAGCGGCATTGGGAATATAGTCAATAGAGCATCCCAACATTTCCGAAAGTAAATATCCGGCAGCCAAATGTACAGCACCTATCTGGGGGAGATCCTTATCATAATCTTTGCCTAACCCGAACTCACCGAAACGTTCGTGCAGTTCCATTTCCATGCGTCTTTCATCTTCCACCCTGCGGATGGGGTCATAGAAAAAGCTTTCATCGAAAACAATCCCTGCATGTTTGTTCCACCACGAGGGATGAAACACAATATCTACAGGAAGTTTATAAGAACATAAATCATTCATGGCGTTAAAATCATTTATATCCTATGACGGACGAATCAGCTTTTAGTACTGCATAAAATGTCCTCTTCTATCTCTTTCAGTTCTGCCAACTCTTTGTTCACCCGTGTCAGCTCTTTAATTCTGTCAGATACATAATGGAAGAGGAAATAGTCAGTCAGAATAGCCATCAGCATCAAGATAGATATGGTCAATACCATCCACCATTGATGGTAATTATAAAAAAATACACCGAGGAATATGGTAACAATTGGGTATCCTGTAATATCAGCCCCAATAGAAATAACTTTTTTGTATTGGAGTACATTCTTTATTTGTTCTTCCAGATTTCTTTCTTTATTTTTTCCAATAATTCCGATAAAGTTTAGAGCCAAACATAAAGCAAAGATTCCAAAGGTTAGTCGGCAGGAAGGGGGAGAAAAGTTTACACCTTTGTGCTATAAAAAACCCTCTGTATTTAAAGTAGGTATTACAGGTCTGTTCTTTCAAATGCAATGATTTGTAATTTTCTTGATGTAGCAGGCAGGATTACTTTTTTGCGGACGTAAAGCATTTGTCGAAAAAAGTCTTTTTTTATTTTTCCCGTAAAAAACTACTGTCGAGTCCTTTCCATGTCTTGGGAAATATCTTTTTAGTGAGTTCCACCTCTTCTTCAAGAATCGCAATATTATCAGTCATCAATGCCATGTTCAGTGCGCGGTTGATGCGGGAACCGGCATACCTGAGGCTGTCTGTAGCATATTCTTTTATGAGGATGGCATAGGCGGAATCGGCAGACCGATAATTTTTTTGGGCGGTAAGGCTGTCTCCGAAATAATCTTCAAACATCGCTTTCATTGACCATAAGTCGGCATTGAGGGTGGATTGTTTTTCAGCTTGCCGGAGTACAGACAGAATCTCATGGTACTTTTTGCAGGCTGATAAATAACTGATTCTTCCCACATATACTTTTATATTGGTAGGGTCAATGGCTAATGCGCTGTCAAGTTTGGCCCATATTTCCTTGTCGTTTATAGATATATGTTCACTGTCATTAAAGAAGAAAGTGCTGTCTAAAGGAGGCAACCATAGGTTCCTCGCTTCTGCTACCAGACGGTTGGCTTCTTGGGTGTGGAAGTTTTCTTCGGTAGTTACGGGGTTGGAATGGTGTTTGCATGAAACAGTAAGGGTCAATAATAAGCCAAGTAAAATAGTGGTTTTCATCAGTCTGTGTATTATGGTATTAGTTTGTTGCCAACACAAAAATAGGATAAAAAAAATGATATTCTTTTCTTTTGCATCAAAATATATTTCCTTTGATGTTTGGTTATAAACCGTTCTGTCTGTCCGCAGAATACAATGAAACCGTTGTTCTCCGCAGATACCCAATCTTTTTATCAGGGTATCTCCCTGTATATCGCGTATCCTTTTGTTTTATTCATTTAGTTTTTTAAGAAAGGGTCGACTACCTGATTATTTTTCTCCTTAATCCATCTTTTCCTTTATATTAAGCCTTTTTCCCCTAAAGATTAAGTATCTTTGTCCAGATGTGTTCTATCTCCATAGGTTGCGGAGTTGACTCCATAACCTTTGGAGTTAACTCCATAGCCTTTGGAGTCAAGTCCAAAGCTTATGGAGATAGAATACAAAAGGAAGAGAACCCTTAACCATAGAGCAGAAAGGGCTTGCGGATACAGATCAAATCTTTTAATGATGGATATAAAATATGATTTCAAGGCCAACCCTTTCAAGGAAAAGGACGGCAAGCCGGTGCTTTATCCGGCGGTAGTGGTGAAGGAAACGATTACTACCGATCACATAGTGAAGGAGTTGTCCAAGCATAGCGCATATTCGGCGGGCTGTGTGGTGGGAGTGCTACAGGAGGTGGCCGATAGATATGGTTGTATCCCATTTGCGGCAAGGAAAAAATGTGCGGCTGGACGGCCTGGGTACGTTTTCTCTTGCCTTGTCCTCGCGTGAGGTGACAGACCGGAAGGAGATACGTGCGGCATCCGTGAGGATAAAGAAGGTGAACTTCCGTCCGGTGCCGGAACTGGTGAAGCGGGTGCGGCAGGAAACAGACATCCTCCGTGCCGAGTTCGGCTTCCTGCCCACGGTGAAGAAGCGTAGCAGGAGGAGCGTTGGACGTTGCTGGAGGCTTATCTGAAAGAACACGGTTCCATTACACGTCTGGCTTATTCGGAATGGCTGAGAGTGGCGCGTACCACGGCTGCTTACGAACTGAAGGCTTGGTATGAGGAGAAGAGATTGGACAAAGAAGGAAAGCATTCTCATGCGGTGTATGTGCTGCGCAAGCAGGAAGGTATAGCCGAAGTATAGCCCCTTTTTTATCCGTTTGGGAATAAAAATAGAGGGAAAGTGGTGGTGGCAGCACTTTTTTACCCATAAAAAATGTGCTGCCACCACCCGTTGAAACACCTTGTTCATGGTGGTTCCAGTAGAGTGGGTGGTAGCAGTGGCAGCACATTTATAAAACTCCGGAGAAGGAGGGATTGCTTGTATTTGTACTCAATCTGAACTCGGAACAAGAGACTTACAGCTTGTCATGCAAGACCCCCGCCGCTTTCAGATAGGCCACGTAGTTCAGATAAAGTTGGAAACGGGCGTCAACTTTCGTTTCGTAAGCCTGTTGCCATAACGCTTGGGCTTCCAAATGGTCGGAGAGTGTTTCCAGACCTACTTCGTACTGGCTTTTGCTGACACGCCTGTTCTCTTCCGCCTGTTGCAGGGAACGGTCGGCAAGTTCGCTTTCCAGCTTTGCTTCGTCCAGATTGTTGGCGGCTTGGGTCAGTTCCAGTAACATTTGCTCGTTCAGGTTTTGCTGTTGAAGGCGAGTCTGTTCCAGTTTGGCTTTGGCTGCACGTACTTTGTTGCTGCGTTCTCCGAAATGGAACAAGGGGATGCTTACATTCAGCAGGACAGAGAAACTGGCATCGTCCAGGAAATTCTTGTTGTTCAGTTCCAAACCATGCACATAGTCATATGAGCCTTTGATCCCTACTTTGGGAAGCAGCTCACTGCGGTTCAGTTTCACCTGCTGGCGGCTATCGCCACTTGTTTGTCCAGTATTCCGTATTCCGGACGGCGGGTGATATCCAGTACCTGTACTTCCAGGTCTTTCTCTATCTCCGGGAAATCTCCGGAAACATGAATTTGTGTGGTCAGTGGTTTCCCTATCAGGTGGCAGAGGTTCATGGTAGCCAGGCGGAGAGCATTCTCGGCTTTTCGGATACCTAGCTCGCTTTCATTCAGCTTTACTTGTACTTTCAATACATCATTCTGAGGTTTAAGTCCATGTTTGTAAGCACTCTCTACGTTATTTTTTAATTCCGTCAATACAGCATGGTATGCATCGGCTACTGTTTTCATCTCCTTTGCTTTTACTACCAGAGCGTATGCCTGATCTGTTTTCTGAATGACTTCTGTTGCGGTCAGATTTTCATTCATTTGTGCCATTTCTTTGCCCAGCAAGGACATTTTGTAGGCGGCACGGATTTTACCGCCCATGTAGAGGGGCTGTTCCATTTGCACACCGCCCATATAGACCCATCCTATTTTATAGTCCAGGTTAATGCCGGGGAAGTAGGCAAAGCCTGCGGGTTGTCCCGGATTGAACTGTCCTGTTCCATCGGGCAGAAAGACGGGCAGGTTGCCTCCGGCTATGCCGTAACTACCGTCGGCATTACTGTAAAGTCCTGTTCCGCTGACGGTGAAGTTGGGGAAGAAGTTCCCTTTGTAACTCTTGGCAGTATAACGGGCACTTTCCGTCTGTTTCACGGAAGCCGCCATTTCCTTGTTGTATTTTAATGCCATTTCGCGGCACTCTTTCAGACTCAGTGTTTCCTGTGCCATGCGGGGGTGGCAAGATGCCACAGCAGACAGCAGAGGGGGAGTATCATTGTCTTTTTCATTTATTCTCGGTTTTGTATGTCAGTGAAATGAATCAATTGTTTTTTATCTTGAAGAACAAGGCATATAATATAGGGATAAAGAGCAGCGTGATCAGTGTGCTGCACAGCAATCCACCCATGATAGCTGCCGCCAAGGAACCGAACATGGCATCGGACAGCAAGGGAATCATACCCAGAATCGTTGTCAGCGAGGCCATCATGACCGGGCGGAGACGGCTTTGGGAACTGTCTATCAGTGCGGTGATCGGTTCTACTCCTTCATTGATCTGAAGGGTGATTTCATCCATCAGCACAATACCGTTTTTAATCAGCATGCCGATCAATCCCAATGTGCCTACAATAGCCACGAAATTGAAGACTTTTCCTGTGAGCAGCATGACCACTACCACCCCTACAAATATCATCGGAATACAGCAGAAGATGATGATGGGTTTGCGATAATCTTTGAACAGCATGATGAGGATGGCAATCATCAGAATGATGGCTAACGGGAAATTTTGGAACAGGTACTTCATGGACTGGTCGCTGGCTATCTTTTCTCCTTGCCATACCAGTGAATAACCTCGGGTAATGGTATGTTTTCTATCTGTTCCGCGATGGCAAGACGTGCTTTTTCCGTTTCAATGCCGGGTGCGGGCGAACATTGTGCCCGCTGGCTTCTCTGCCCGTTGTAACGGGGAACTACCGGATCTTCCCACCGGATATCAATCTCTTTGCTGATTTGTTTCAGCGGTGTGCTTCCCATGATGCTTTCCACCAAATCTTCTTTCGAAAGTGTGCCGGCTTTCAGCTTCACCATGGTTTCCTCGTTCAACAGTCCGTTCAAGGAAGGCAGAGACGAGAAGACTTGTGCGTTGCCCAGGTCCTCTATCGGTTCTCCTTTCTCGTCGAGGCATTTCAGGTAGATGTTGTTTTTTGTGGATACCTTCGTAGAAAGAGCCGATAGGAATGCCTCCGGTGGCTGTGAGCAGGGAAAGGCTGACATCATTACGGCTCAGGCCGAGGGCACGGGCGGACGGCTGGTCGTATTCGATGGTCAGTACGGGTACTTGAGGTTCCCAGTCGGTGGTGATGAGGCAGACTTCCGGAGTCCTTTCCATGATGGCGCGGGCGCTGTCGGCCAGTTGGTGCAGGATGGCAGGATCGGGACCCAGAAATTGCGCCTCTATGGGATATTTCTTGAACATCAGATTATATCTTTTCAATTTGATGTATGCGTCCGGATAGGCTTGGGAGAGGTAAGCTTGGATTTCGTCTATATGTTCTACCAAGGTTTCCGGTGAGGTGAAGTCGATAATCAGTCGCCGTACGAAAGTGAGGGGTTGGCAATGCTCCGTACCAGATTATAGCGTCCGGGCGTACCGCCTATGGAGGTGGTGACGTGGGTTATTTCCTCCCGTCCTTTCAGATAGGTTTCTATTTCTTCCAAATCTCGAACCACACGTGTATAGTTATTCCCTTCCGGAAGTTTGTATTCCATATAAAGCTGGTCGTAAACCATGTCGGGGAAAAAGCCCTGACGCATATATTGGTAGCCGAAAACGGAAAGCAGCAACAGACCGGTCATGGCAAATACAAAACTCCACCGGTGGGCCAGACCGAACCGCAGTGCCGAACGGAGGGTGGCATAGATTTTTACCCTTTTGTATACTCGCTTTTCCGGTACTGTCAGTATCTATGGCAGGATGCAGCCGGCGGTCGGCCATCAGTGGTACATGGATCAGTGCCAATATCCAGCTCAGTAACAGGGAAACGGCAAGTACGATGAAAAGGTCGCGCGTGTAGACGCCTGCGGTGTCGGGGGACATGTAGATGGGTAGAAAAGCGATAATGGCTATCAGTGTCGCGCCCAGAAGAGGCATGGCTGTCTGTCTTCCGATGGCGGTCATGGCTTCCATCCGGTTTTTGCCGGCCTTCAAGTCTACCAGTATGCCGTCTATGATGACGATGGCGTTGTCTACCAACATGCCCATTGCCAGTACAAAAGCAGCCAATGATACGCGCTGCATGGTTCCGCCTGCCGAATAAAGGAACAGAAAAGAACCGAATACGGTGATGACCAGGCTGATACCTATGATAAGGCCGCTCTTGAACCCCATTGCTATCATCAGTATCAGTACTACGATGATGACGGATTCTATCAGGTTGATGACAAAGGTTCCCAAAGAGCTGCCTACCCGTTCGGCTGATAGAAGATTTTGTGGCATTCCACTCCTGCGGGCAGACGTTCGGCTTTGAGTTCTTCCAACTTGCTTTCTACGGCATGGCCTACTTTTATAATGTCCGAACCACTGGAGGCAGCGATGAGTATACCGAGAGCGCGTTCATGGTCATAGAACATTTCATTGCGTGTGGGGTCCTCGTAGGCTTTCTCTATACGGGCGATGTCACTCAGGCGAAGCTGGTCGTCATCGTGTCCTTGAATCAGCATTTTTCCGATATCTTCTACGGTTTTGAATTTGTCGTTTACTGTGACGCGGATACGGTTTTCACCATTTTCATAATATCCTGTATAGGTGGTTTTGTTCTGGCCGTTCAAGGTTGCCAGTACTTCTGCAGGTTTAACACCGAGGTTTGCCATACGGTCTTGCAACAGGGAGATATTGATGCATTCGGAACGTTTGCCGTAGAGTTCCACACGGTCTACCCCTTCCAGTTCGTTCACTTCCCGTTTTACCAGTTCGGCATAGTCGGACAGTTCACGGTCGGACAGTCCGTCACCTGTCAGGGCATAGAACATGCCATATACATTTCCGAAGTCATCTTTGACTATCGGGGTGGTGGCTCCTTCGGGCAACAGGGCGCGGGCGTCGCTTACTTTGCGGCGCAGCATGTCCCAGCATTGTTCCACGTCATCGTCCGGCACGGTGCTCAGCAGTTCTATCTGTATCAGGGACAGGTCGTTGTATGAATAACTTTCTATATTGTCAATGTTGCCCATGGTGCGGATGTTCTTTTCAAGCACATCCGTTACTTCCAGTTCTACCTGGTGCGCGGAAGCACCCGGATAGGTGGTGACCACCATGGCAAGCTTCACTTTTTATTTCGGGGTCTTCCAATTTGCTCATCTGATAGCAGGAGTAGGCTCCGCCGAGTAGCAGAACCGCTATCAGGAAATAAATCAGATTCCTGTTCCGGAATGCCCATTTACTGATGTCCATTATAATAATCCTCCTATATTTGTGTTAGTGACCGGTGACAAAGGTTTTACAATTTCTCCATCCTCAATGTGGTGTACGCCCGAGGATACAATCTGCTCTCCCGGTTGCAGTTGTCTGGAAGTGATGAGACTGTGTCCGTTGTTCAACAAACGCAGTATGGATACTTCCTGTCTGTGTACGGTATTGCTGGATGGATGAAAGACGAACACATACGCTTTGCCTTCTTTTTGCAGGATGGCGCCGGTAGGGACAGAAAGAGTATTCTCCTGCTCTGTACGGCAAAGGATGGTTACCATGGTGTTCATGCCGGGAGAAGGGATAGCCCGTGTGCCGGGTACTACTTGCAGGCGCATGGTGTATAGTTGGTTTGCGTTGGCTTTCGGGGTGACACTGATTAGTTTCAGCGGGTAGGTTTCGCCCGGATAGATATCAAATGTGCAGTGATAATTGTCGAACTGCTCCCGGCGGATATATTCGGCCGCAGGCAGATTTATTTCCACTTCGGGGGTTCCGCCGCTGATCATGGCAATGACGGGCATTCCGGCTCCGATGGTTTCGTGAGCTTCGAACAGGCGTTTCTGGACATACCCGTTGAAAGGAGCATAGAGCTGGGTGTAAGCCAACTGATCTTTATGGTGTTTGTACTTGGCGGTGATTTGCTTGAGCCCGTATACGGCTTTGTCATTGGCGTTGGGGGTGGTTCCGTTGTCTTTGTAAAGAGCCATGACCCTTTCTGCTTCCGCTTTTATTTGCTGGTATTCTGCTTCAGTAGCATCCAGTTGTACTTGATAGTCGGTGGGGTCCAGTTCGGCCAGTAATTGTCCTTCTTGTACACGGGCGCCGTCTTTGACATGTATTTTGCTGATGGTTCCGCTTACCCGGAAGGCAAGGCTGATATCTTGTGCGGCTTTTACCTTTCCCGGAAATTGCAGGAACGTTTGTTTGTCGGCAGAAACAACTGTGTCTATTTTTACTGTCTGATGACCTTTGGCTTCCCGGGCACGTTGTGCGCAGGAACTTAGTAAGATCAAGGAAATACCTGTTAGAATAAGATAAATTCGTTTCATACTACTATGATTTTCGTGCAATTAGTTTTCTGGTGCAAAGTTATCTCGAAGCAAGAGGATAGAAAAGGTTGATATGAATGATAAATTGTCCGATTTGTATATTTTCTTGTGGATATATAGCTTAAAAGTTTGCGATTTGTATTTATTTTGCAGTGAATTAATAAAAGACATAGATTGATGTTCAGACGACAAATGCCTTTTCAGTTTACATTGCTTTCAAGCAGTGATCCGCATACTTTTAAAGACGGACAGATTATTTCGACATTTAATAAATGTGGCCTTTTCTTTTGCCGGAAAGGAAATGTGGAGGTTTCACTGGAAGATAAGCATTTTCAGATAAATCCCGGTGATGTGTATATTTACATGGCTTCTACCTTGGTGCATCTGCTTCATAAGAGTGAGGATGCGGAAGGGGTTATGTTGAAGTGGATTTAGATTATATCATTCCTATCGTCAATAGGGTGATCAATGTGGAAAACCAGCTTTTTATGCGGAAGCATCCTTGTATATCACTTTCGGATAAGCAACGTGCTCATTTGGAGTATCTGTTGGATAATTTGCGGGAGAGGATAGAGGCGGAGGATGTGCAAGAGGTGAATTTGCAGCAACAACGCCTGACTTTGGAACTGATCAAGTCAATGGGGCAGACTTTTTGCTATGAGATATTGAATATGTATTTTGCCAACCAACCCATGCAGCCTTTGCCGCAGAACAAGAAGGATGTGATTTTTCAGAATTTCATGCTGGCTCTTTTCCGTTTGTATAGAAAGGAGCGTGATGTTGCTTATTATGCGAGGATGCAGCATATTACTCCACGTTATTTTTCCACCATCATTAAAGAGAAGTCGGGAAATAGTGCTTTGCAATGGATTGTGCAAATGGTGATTACCGAGGCAAAACAGTTGCTTGAAGGATCGGATCTGAGTATCAAGGAGATTGCAGACCAATTGAATTTCCCTACGCAGTCTTTCTTTGGAAAGTATTTTAAGCAATATGTGGGGATTTCACCTAAAGAATATAGAAAAGGCAGGTTGAGGATTAAGGATGGAATTTGATTTCTGAAAATGCAATCTATTTTATTTTAATATACCTTTGTGTACAAATCATAAACGTTTTATTTATGACCCGAAAGAACGAAACAAGAGCGATTCATGTCTTATATTACAGAACGCAAACTCATGAGAGCCGGATGGCGGTGGCTGATTTTTTGCGGAAATATGCTGACCGGTATCATAACTCTGATTTTATTTCTTCTGATCCGGTACAGTTCCCGCATCGCTATCATTTCAAAGCGGATATTGAAATCAGTGCTTTTCTGACTGCTTTTCTTAGTTTCGGAGCCCGCCCTCAAATACTGAAGGCGGCAGAACGGCTGGATTCCATAATGGACCGGCAGCCTTTGCAGTATGTGTTGTCCGGGAACTGGAAAACTGATTTCTGTGGTGAGGAGTCGTTCTATCGGACGGTTTCAAAAAATAGAATGGCACAATTGTTTCATTGGCTGTATACTATATATGATAGGTATGAGAGTATGGAGGATGCTCTTCTTTGCGAAACGGATGGAACTCCGATGCAACGTCTTTGTCGTTTGTTTGGAGTGTCGGATAAGGCGCCGCAAAAGAAATTGAATATGTTTCTGCGCTGGATGATCCGTCGCGATTCGGAAGTGGATTTTGGAATCTGGAGGAATTTCTCTCCATGTGAGTTGATTATCCCTTTGGATACACATGTCAGTGAGATGGCTTTCAGATTGGGGCTGACCCGAAGTAAATCTTATACGCTGAATAACGCAAGAACTATTACTGCGGCTTTGGCTGAGGTTTTTCCCGAAGATCCTTGTCTGGGGGATTTTGCTTTGTTTGGCTATGGGATTAATGAATTATGAGATGTAGTTTGGGGTGTGTTGTTCGAAGCAGGTAGCTGTGGTGAGGATGACTATGGGATATCATTTGCAATAAATGGAAATCTAAAAATAATCCCCGAGGGATATCACATCCGTCGGGGATTTTCGGTTTTTTGGTTAAAGGTTAGTATAAAATTAGGTTAGGTTGTTTCTTAAATTATAGGGGTACGTATTCCACGAAGGCCTCCATTGCTTCATAACATGCCAAACCAAGTTGGTCATACAAAGCAGCGGTACCCCGGTTGCGGTCTTCACTTCTTTGCCAGAACAGACGTTCGTCGTTGCCCAGGAACGGTGCGCTTTCCATCTGAGACTGATGCTTTAAGATGGAGTTACGTTTAGCACGCAATTCTTCCGGACTGAACGGTACGGCCATTTCAATGTTTTCAATTTCCCATTCCGCCCATGCGCCACGATACATCCAGATGCGACAGTCTTTCAACCATTCGGCACCGGCTTCTTTCTCGATGTCAATAGCGGCAAGCACTGCGTCTGTGCAGACACGATGGGTTCCGTGCGGGTCGGCCAAGTCACCGGCTACATAAATCTGATGGGGCTTTACTTCACGTAATAACTCAAACAATTTCTACATCGGCTTCACTTGATGGGATTCTTTCAATCTTGCCGGTTTCATAGAAAGGCAGATCGAGGAATGAACACGGTTCAGTGGAATTTGATTGTAAGTGCTTGCGGTACGGGCTTCTCCACGGCGAATCAATCCTTTGATGGTCAGAATATCACGGCTGTCCATATTCGCCTTCTTTCTTAGCGGCAAGGAATTTCTTGATTTCAGTCATATTTGTTTTTGATGGTTTCGTTGGAGTTTTCATCAAAAAGCTGGTTGAAACCGTTGATGAAGTGCATGAAACGTACTACTTCTTCATCGCCTACGGCAATGTTTCCGGAAGTTTCGTATGCTACGTGTACCTCATGACCTTGCTGAACCAGACGGCGTAAAGTTCCACCCATTGAGATTACATCGTCATCCGGATGCGGAGAGAAAGCAACCACACGTTTTGGAAATGGTTTCGCACGTTCGGGGCGATAGGTGTCGTCTGCATTCGGCTTGCCGCCGGGCCATCCGGTGATGGTGTGCTGCAGATCATTGAATATTTTGATATTTACGTTGTAAGCAGAACCGTAAAAGTGCCAACAGTTCGCTCAATCCGTTTTCATTATAATCTTTATTGGTGAGCTTCAGAATCGGCTTTTTTAACACGCATACATAACCATACGATGGCACTGCGGATTAGTTTGTCGTTCCATTCACAGTTGGTAACCAGCCACGGACGTTGGATACGGGTAAGGTGAGAAGCTGCAGCCAGATCTATGCAAACATTTGCATTGTTGTGCATTTGGAGATAAGAAGCGGGTAAGGTGTCACTTACTTTGTCTTCCACCGCTTTCTTGATGATATCGGCTTTGTCATCTCCCCATGCCAGCAAATAGATTTTCCGGGCAGCCATAATAGTTGCCACTCCCATGGTGATGGAGCAGGGAGGAAGATTGTCTACTCCTAAGTTGTGTGCAGCTTCAGCACGCGAGGTTGAGTCAATCAAAATCAGTCGGGTAGGAGAGCTCAAGCTTGATCCCGGTTCGTTCATGGCAATATTGCCTTCACGACCAATGCCCATTAATACGATGTCTATACCGCCAAAAGTCTGGATACGTTGTTCGTACAGGCGACAGTATTCGATGACAGCTCCTGCGGAATCGTTCCGTCGATGGTGAATACATTTTGTTTATCGATGTCGATTTGGCTTAGGAATAAGTCGTTCAGCTGTGAGAAACTGCTTCCAGCCCCTTCGGAAGCCAAAGGGTAATATTCATATAAATTGAAAATTACTACGTTACGGAAACTTAGTCCTTCATCTTTATGTTTACGGACCAGTTCGGCATAAAGCGGCCGTAATGAAGCACCGGTTCCAGCCCCAATCACGCAGAACTTTCCTTCGCGCTGACGTTCCTGAATTTTTGCCGTAATTTCGTTGGCAATGTGCTGCACGCTTCCTCCATCGTTTCATAGATGTCGGTAGGCACTTTTTCGCAGCGGGTTAAGACAGAACGTTCCACCGCATTTTCGGGTTTATAATATTTCGGAGATACTCTGTTCAGAGAAATCTGCGAACTTAGGTTTGTTCTCATAAATTACAAATTAGCTTTTTTCGATGTCTTTGAAATATTTGTAAGTACCGACTTTCAGTTCGTCTGTAGCGGCTTCGTCACAAACAATGATGCCATGCTGGTGCATTTGTAATGCGCTGATAGTCCACATTTGTGTAATACCACCTTCAACGGCATGTTGCAAAGCACGTGCTTTGTTGTGCCCGTTGCAGATAATCAGAACTTCTTTGGCTGAAAGGACAGTCCCTACACCTACTGTTAACGCAGTTTTAGGTACTTTGTTCACGTCATTGTTCAAAGAAAACGTGAGTTTGCAATGATTGTGTCTGTAGTCAGTGTTTTGATACGTGTGCGTGAAGACAAAGATGAGCCCGGCTCGTTGAATGCGATATGTCCGTCGGGACCGATACCTCCCATAAACAGGTCGATGCCTCCGATTTCGGCTATTTGCTTTTCGTAGTTGGCGCATTCTGCTTCCAGGTCTTCGGCATTTCCGTTTAGTATATGTACATTTTCTTTCTTTATATCAATGTGGTTAAAAAAGTTTTTCCACATAAATGTATGGTAGCTTTCAGGATGATCTTCAGGTAAGCCTACATATTCGTCCATATTGAAAGTAACGACATTCTGGAAAGATACTTTTCCCTGCTTGTTCAGTTCTATCAGTGCCTTGTACATGCCCAGCGGTGAAGATCCTGTAGGACAACCTAAAACAAAAGGTTTTTCAGGAGTCGGATTTGCCGCATTGATTTTACTAGCTACATAGTTTGCCGCCCATTGTGACAGCGCTTGGTAATCAGATTCAATAATTACTCTCATGGTTCTTCTTTTTTAAGTTTAAGTGTTAAGTTAACTATACGGTTA
>ENA-OQAR01000325-OQAR01000325.1-human-gut-metagenome-genome-assembly--contig:-NODE-325-length-14172-cov-2.216518_pt1 | contig 14172 bp, 20 predicted proteins | sample MGYA00242738_ERZ504533 | MGnify/ENA primary metagenome ERZ504533 (study PRJEB26092, sample SAMD00036276) | human gut metagenome | host: Homo sapiens | study: EMG produced TPA metagenomics assembly of... | reverse complement strand
TGTTCGCCAAGCCCGTGCGCTTCCCCGACGCCCGATGACCAACCGGTATGCCGTACTGATCTCCGCGCGCAACGAAGAACGTGATCGGCAACCTTATTGGGTCGATTCGCGATCAGACCTACCCGTCCGACCTCATCGACATCTGGCTGGTGGCCGACAACTGCACCGACAACACCGCGACGTGGTGCGGTCTTTGGGCTGCCATGTGGTGGAACGCCACAATCTTGAACTGGTTGGCAAGGGATATGCGCTGACGTATCTGTTGGGGCATATGCTCGACATCGGTGTGGCCGATGATTATGAGGCCTACTTCGTGTTCGATGCCGATAACAAGCTGGACAAGCATTACTTCGAGGAAATGAACAAGGCGTTCTGCTCCGGATTCAAGATTCTGACCAGCTACCGTAATTCGGTGAATCTGGCGGATAACTGGGTGTCTTCTGGTTCTGCGCTGTGGTTCATCCGTGAATCGCGATTCCTGTCTAACTCGCGTATGATTCTCGGTTCCTCTTGCCATGTGGGCGGTACGGGATTCATGTTCTCCCGCGAGGTGATGAAGCGGAACAAGGGATGGAAGTTCCACCTGCTCACTGAAGATCTTGAATTCACTATGGATTCGATTCTGCATGGCGACCGCATCGGCTATTGCGGTACTGCGATCCTCTACGACGAGCAGCCGGTTACCTTCTCGCAAAGTTGGCGTCAGCGTTTGCGTTGGAGCAAGGGATTCCTGCAGGTATTCCGTTATTATGGCTCGGCATTGCTGAAACGCGCGGTTCGCGAACGTGATTTCTCCTGCATCGACTTCACCTTGATGCTGTGTCCGTTTACCGTGTTGGGCGTGATTCGCGCGGTGATGGGCTTGCTGTTCGCCGCGTGTGGCTTCGTGAGTTGGTCGAGCCAGCTGCAATCGCTGGCCGGTTGGTCCAGCGGCATCATCACATCGGTGTTGGGTCTGATGGCATTGGCTGCATTGACCATCATTGTCGAGCACGACCAGATCGGTGCCACGAACAAGGAGCTGCTCGCCTATGTGCTCAGCTTCCCGATTTACATGCTCAGCTACGTGCCGATTTCCTTCCAGGCCATCTTCGCCAAAGCCCAGTGGAAGCCCATCGCACATAAGGGCTGACCGAGTCCGCTAGTCCGGAGCTGCTCAGCGGGGCAATCCAACAGCAACCCGGGGGTGCTGCGCTGAGGGTTGACTGGTGGGCTAGAGTAGATGCATGAGCTTAGACAATACTCAAAGGAATGTCGGATTTCAGCCGCCGATGATGCCAGCCGCCGCTCCCGCGTCTTCGCAGTCGCAACAGCCACAGCCGCAAGCATGGCCGCCGAACCCGAATACGGCGGTGTCCATTCGCGGCCTGTTCAAGCACTTCGACCGGAAGATCGCCGTCAACGGGCTCGCGCTTGACATTCCAATCGGCTCGTTCTACGGACTGGTGGGCCCTAACGGCGCCGGCAAAACCACCACGCTCAATATGGTGACCGGTCTATTGGTGCCGGACGCCGGCACCGCCATGATTCTGGGCCATGACGTGTGGAGCGACGTGAACACGGCCAAGCGCATGATCGGCGTCATGCCCCAGCCCGACCAGATCTTCGACCGACTGACCGGTTTGCAATTGCTCGTCTACTCCGGCATGCTGCGCGGCATGAGCCGCGAGGAGACCACGCGTCGCGCCCAGGACCTGCTCAATGCTTTCGACTTGGCCGGGGCCGCCAACACGATGGTCACCGATTACTCGGCCGGCATGACCAAGAAGATCTGCCTGGCCTCCGCGATGATTCACAGCCCGCGCATTCTGGTCTTGGATGAGCCGTTTGAATCCGTGGACCCGGTGTCCAGCGCCAACCTCAAAGACATTCTCATCGAATACGCGAAGACTGGCGGCACGGTGATCATCTCCTCACACGTGATGGCATTGGTCGAAAAGATGTGTACGCATGTGGCCGTAATCAACGACGGTCTGGTATGCGCGGCCGGCACGGTGGACGAGGTCGCTGCTGGCGAAGAACTCGAAGACCGCTTCCTGCAACTAGTCGGTGGCCGCCACGAAGCCGCCCATCTCGCGTGGCTCGATGGCGGGCAGGCCCAAGCCCAAGCACCAACTTCGGCCCAGACGATTCAGCCGATTCTGCCTACGCCCGCCACACCCACCGATGAGGCCCGCCAATGATCAAGACCGCCATCACCCTGGTCCGCCTGCGCTGGACGCTCACGCTCGCCACCCTGCGAAAATCGGCGTGGCAGACCGTCGCCTATGTCTTTTCCGCTGTACTCGCGGCCGGCACCATCATCGCACCGGCGTGCTCGCATGGTTCATCGGCATACTGCCGCCCTTCACCGTGAACGCGGATGGCTTTCCGCTGAACATCCTTGGTCCCGGAGGCATCGTCAACATAGTCGTCGTGCTGGTCGGCGCGACCATGACCATCTTCATCGGCTTCATCCAGCTCATGATGCTTGGCGAAGGCTCCACCATGAACCCACGCAAATTCGCGATCTACGGCATCGCCGACCGCAACCTGCAATTCGGCTTGCTGCTTTCCGGCCTGTCCGGCATCCCCTCCCTTACTGGCGTGGCCTCACTGATGCTCTGGACACTGGCCTATCGGCATATGGGACCAGCCGTAATCATCAGTTCCCTCCTCGCCGCAGTGCTGGCCGTCATCACCATGATGAGCATCTCCAAACTGGTCATCGCCCTATCCACCACGCTGGTGACCAGCAAACGCGGCAAAGGCGCGTTCTACATCTTCATCGTGCTGACTTTCGTCATCATCTGCCAGTTGCCGAACATTCTGGTCAACTCCGGCATAGCCTTCAGCCTCAACACCGAGACCTGGGGCGCGCGACCGCCATCGCCGCATGGACGCCGTTCGGTGCGGCCTTCCAACTGCCGTTCGACGCGCTTACCGGAGCTTGGGCGGTGCTGATCGCCCGCATCGCCATCCTTGCCGTCACATGGATCGTCTGCTTCGCCGTATGCACTTGGTGTCTGAGGCATGAACGGCTCACCATCGGCGCAAACAGTCCGTCCGAGACCGCCAAAGGCATCGGCGCATTCGCATGGATGCCCGATTCGGCATCCGGCGCGGTGTCCGCACGCCTGATCACCTATCTCAAACGAGACCCCCGCCAAGCCATGACCTTCGCCATGCCGGTCCTGTTCCTGATCATCTTCGCCTTCCAGGCGCACGGCATCAGCGCGGTCGTCTGGCAGTCGCTGATCTGGTGTGGCTGGTTCATGTCAGTGGTGGAAAGCAACGGGCTCGCATATGACGGCCGCGGCTTCACCATGGAAGTCATCGCCGGCGTGCGTGGCCGGACCGACAGAATCGGCCGCGTGCGCGTCTACGTCGGCATCATGGTCGTCTACATGGTGCTGCTCTATCTCGCCGGCATCGTGCTGGTCGGCGCACTGACCGGCCGCTGGGCGCAGCCCGATGACCTCGTCACCGGCCTGATCTTCCTCGCCGTGGGCATGGGCGTCGCCTTGAGCGGCCTGGGCGTGGCCGAAGTCACGTCCTGTGTGCTGATGTACCCGGTCGCCTCAATGGACAAGCCGTTCTCCGCGCCTCAAGGCCGCGCCATGGCCCAAGGCTTCTTCCCGTTCGTCTACGTGCTTGGCAGCCTGCTGCTGATGCTGCCACCGGCATCGTGGCGCTGGTCATGCTGCTGACGGGAGCCGAAGGCGGCATATGGCTGGCGATTATTCCGGTCGCACTGGCCAACGGCATCGGCATCCTGGCACTCGGGACATGGCTGGGCGGTAAGCTGATGGATGCGCGAATGCTTTCGATTGTGGCAGCACTCGACTCGTTCGCCTCATTGCAGAAATGATCGCCTTGGCATAAGGAGCACGATGGTATCTACAGCGGTATCACGCCGTCAGCGGCGTGAAGCGCAACGGCGGACCCAACGATCGCATCGCCGAACACTGACCGTCATCATTTCCGCACTGACCACCATCGCCCTGTTCGCGGGGTACTGCGCCGCCGACATCACCGACGTGGCCCCCGGATTATTGACGTTGAAGCCCGTCGCCGCACCTGTTTTGCCGATCCAGCCACCGCCAAATCAGGCGGCACCGTCGCCGGCACCTTGAACGCGAACAAGGCCATTGATTCCACGGCCGCTTCTGCGCTGGTCAACGAATTGCTGTCCGCGCAAGGCGTGGGAAACGATACGTCGGTGATCATTGAAGACGCCCAAGGCACCGTCGCTGCCGAACATGAGTCGAACACTCCACGCGAGCCTGCATCCACACTGAAAAACGCTGACCGCGCTCGCCGCCTCATCCACCCTGAATATGGCATCCACCTTGGATACCCCAAGTGTTCCTCACCCAATCCGATGACGGCACCAATACGTTGACCCTCAAAGGCAATGGCGACATGCTGCTGTCTGCAGGCGATTCTGACGCCAACCATACCAACGGACGTGCCGGTCTGAACACCTTGGCCAAGGCCACCGTGGCCGCGCTCGCCCAGCGAGGCATCACTTCCGTCAATCTCGAGTACGACGACACCCTATTCGGCGACTCACGCATTCCGGCAGGTCTGTCGGAAGGCGGCGCAGTCTTAAGCGACTACACCGTCTACTTCACGCCGGTCTCATCAATGGCGATTGATGGAGGCCGCCAATACACCACCGATACGCCTGCGCCGGCCGACCCCGATGATTCGGCCGGGATACCCCGGAACTGTCCCAGCACGCCGCCAGCGACGTGGCCACGAAAATTCGCCGAACTGCTCCAATCGAACGGCGTGGCCGCTACCGGAGACGTGACGGCAAACACCGCTCCATCCGGTGAAACGCCTTTGGCTTCGGTGAGTTCGGCAACACTGTCCGAAATCATGGCATACACGTTGCGGCATTCGGACAATACGCTGGCCGAGGAGTTCGGCAGACTCACCGCCTTGGCGAAATCAGCGACAAACAGTCCTGAAGGCGGCACGGAAGCGGTCAAATCCACTCTGAACGATCTCGGTCTCGAAACATCCGGTCTGACCATGGCCGATTGCTCCGGCCTGTCTCCCGGCTCCCGGCTCACCGTACGCACGCTGGCGGCCGTCCAACAACGTAATCTGACCACCGAGAGCGGTGCTGCTGGTGCGGAAGGTCTATCCATCGCGGGATTGGTGGGCACGGCGCAGGATCGGTATACGGATGATGCCGTGGCTGGTCTGCTGCGCGTCAAACCGGCAGCTCGGCACGGTTACGTCGATGGCCGGCAATGTGTCCCGCACCATGGGGGAGCGTTGTCGTTTGCGTGGTGGTCAACAATCCTGAGGATTATGCCGCCGCGCGTAGCGCCATCGACTCGTTTATCACCAAGCTCGCGGGGCTGTAAAAGACCCATCAAGTGCCATCAAAGGCTACAAAGGCCGTAAACGTCCATAAACGCACGAGTACACATAACCAGAAAAAAGGGTGGTGAGTACATGGCATATTCCGCACGATTGCGCAAGGCCGTAGCGCGGTCTGCGCAACGCTGAGCGCTGTGGAACTATGCGATGTGCAGGCTCCCGAATTCGCGCAGCATGGGGACCATGCCGTTGCCGCCGATGCGCCGCTCGTGCTCGTGGCCTGTTCAGGCGGGCGCGATTCGATGGCACTGGCCGCGGTGAGCCATATCGTATGCACGTCCATGGGCGTGCGTTGCGGTGCCGTGATTGTGGATCACGGCTTGCAGGCAGGCTCCGAACAGGTCGCCAGCGAGGCCGCGGATCGTTGCCGCGCGTTGGGACTGGGCCCGGTCATCGTGCGCAACGCAACCGTACAGCGCGCGGCGAGGGCCTCGAAGCGGCCGCACGACAGGCCCGGTATGACGAGCTGTGCGCCGCGGCGCACGAATCGGGTGCCATTGCCGTGCTGTTGGCCCACACTATGGACGATCAGGCGGAAACCGTATTGATCGGACTGCTGCGCAGCCGTGGCGTGGATGCGTTGGCCGGCATGCCGCAGGTCTTCACACGCAGTGGCGTGACTTTTGCGCGGCCGCTGCTTACCCTTACTCGAGCCGAAACCACCGGCATTTGTGAAGACTTAGGTGTGGAATATTGGGATGACCCCACCAATGGCGATGCGGTAGACGGCGATTGCCGAACGACTATCCGTTGCGCTCGCGGGTGCGTCACGACCTGCTGCCGGCCATCGAACGATTCGCTGGATTCAATGTCACCCGCCATTTCGCCGAAAGCGCACGGTTGGCCAGAATGGATAAGGAGTATCTGGATCAGCGATCCGACGAGGTGATGGGGGAGGCGGTTGCGGCAGTTGATTGGCCGGCATCGTCGGTAGCGGTATCGACCGATGCGCCACGAGCTGTGTGGCAGGCGATACCAACGATTCGAGCCATGGCATCGGCCTGATGATCAGCGTCAAACGTATTGCACGTGAGCCAGAGGCGATTCGGTTGCGGGTCATCGCTCACGCGCTGAGCCAAGCCGGTGTGAACGCCAGTGCTGCCCAGATTGCCGCCATCGACCGGCTGGTCGTCGATTGGCATGGGCAAGGCGGCGTCTCACTTCCCAGAGGTTATTCAGCCAATCGCAAGAAACACGTCATTCGCGTGTGCCAAGATGGAGCGCATGCGAATCGCTGACGTGAGGAAGATATTGACCACGAGCTGGTCAGCAAAGAACAGATCGATGCCAAGATCCACGAGATGGCCGCTCTCGCGAGCGAGGATTACCACGATAAGAATCCGCTGCTCGTTGCGGTGCTGAAAGGGGCCGTGAATACGCTGGTCGCATTCACCCAGGCCATGAGCATTCCTGTACAGATCGACTTCATGAGCCTGTCGAGCTATGGCTCGGGCACAGTGTCGAGCGGTGAGGTCACAGTCAGGCAGGATTTGTCCGCCGATGTTCGCGGACGGCACATCTTGATTGTGGAGGATATTGTTGATTCAGGACGCACGCTCGCGTGGCTGGTCGCAGAACTGAACGTCGTGGTGCCGCTTCCGTGGAAGTCTTCGCTTTGCTGAGCAAGCCTTCCCGCCGAGAGGTGGACGTTGATGTGAAGTACGCCGGCTATGAGATTCCGGACGAGTTCGTCGTCGGCTTCGGCCTCGACTTTGACGAACGCTACCGCAACCTCGATTCGATCGCGGTCCTCAAGCCGTCCGTCTACCAAGGAGTGCAAGCATGAGCTTCCCGCAAGGCCGGGTAACGGCAATAACCCGAACCCGAACAACAACCGTAACAACGGCAACCCGTTCACCAACCCGTTCAACCGTGGCGATAACGGGAACAATGGCAAAGGCAACAAAGAGAACCGCCCGATATGGCAGTCCCCCTGGCTGTGGGGTGCCGTGCTCGTGGTCATGGTTGTGCTGATGTTCCAGATGTTCGCCGGCGGTGGCACCAAAACCATCGATACTAAAGATGGTTTCGCGCTGATCAATCAGGGCAAGGCCACAACACGCCGAGATCACCGGACAACAAGCAGGTCGTCCGCCTTGAGCTGAAGAATGACTACACCAAGAAGAACGCCGACACCGGCAAGGTGACCAACTACGGCAAGAACGTGCAGTTCTACTACACCTTCGCCCAGGGCGCACAGGTGGCCAAGGCCGTGGAGAACGGCGATCTCGAAAAGGGCTGGACCTCGAATATCGAGCAGACCAGTGTGATGAGCTACCTCATCACCTCGATTCTGCGTTCGTCATCATCCTTGCCTTGTTCTGGTGGCTGATGAGCCGCATGGGCGGTGCCGGCGGCATGCTCGGCATGGGCGGCAAGAAGAACAGCGGCAAGCTGCTCGAGGGCCAGACCCCCACCACCAAGTTCGCCGATGTGGCCGGTGAAGACGAGGCCGTGGCCGAAGTCGAGGAGATCAAGGACTTCCTCAAGGATCCGTCCAAGTACAAGGCGCTGGGTGCGCGCATCCCGCGCGGTGTGCTGCTGTACGGCCCTCCCGGCACCGGTAAGACGTTGCTGGCCCGAGCCATCGCAGGCGAGCCGGCGTGCCGTTCTACTCGATGGCCGGCTCCGACTTCGTCGAAATGTTCGTGGGTCTCGGTGCCTCCCGTGTGCGCGACCTGTTCGATGAGGCCAAGAAGAACGCTCCGGCCATCATCTTCATCGATGAGATCGATGCCGTCGGTCGTAAGCGTGGCGGTTCCGGTATGAGCGGCGGCCACGACGAACGTGAGCAGACGCTGAACCAGCTGCTCGTTGAGATGGACGGCTTCAATAACGACACCAATCTGATCATCATCGCCGCGACCAACCGCCCCGACGTGCTTGATCCGGCACTGCTTCGCCCGGGCCGTTTCGACCGTCAGGTAGCCGTCGAAGCGCCTGATTTGGAAGGCCGCGAGGCTATTTTGAAGGTGCATGCCAAGGGCAAGCCGTTCGTGCCTGATGTCGATCTGCGTATGATCGCCGTGCGTACGCCGGGCTTTACCGGCGCTGATCTGGCCAATGTGTTGAACGAAGCCGCATTGTTGTGCGCCCGCGCCGGTGCGCAGCTGATCGACAACCGCGCCATCGACGAGGCCATCGACCGCGTGCAGGCGGGCCCGAAGCGCCGTTCCAAGGGCATGGCGCTCGACGAACTGCGCAACACCGCATACCACGAGGGTGGTCACGCGCTGGTGGCGGCTGCCATGAACGATACCGATCCGGTCACCAAGGTCACCATTCTGCCGCGTGGCCGCGCACTTGGCTACACCGCGGTGATGCCGACTGAAGATCGCTATTCCATGTCTCGCAACCAGCTGCTCGACCAGATGGCGTACGCCATGGGTGGTCGCACCGCGGAGGAAGTCGTGTTCCACGATCCGACCACCGGCGCTTCCAACGACATCGAAAAGGCGACGAACATCGCACGTCAGATGGTGCTCGACTACGGCTTCTCCGACAAGCTGGGTGCCATCAAGTGGTCCGATGACGAACAGAGCGACCTTGGATCGCTGAACCACAAGTATTCCGCACGCACCGCCGAAATCATCGACGAGGAAGTGCTCAAACTGGTGGAAACCGCGCATACCGAAGCGTGGAACGTCATCAACGAGAATCGTGAGATTCTTGACGAGCTCGTACGTCAGCTGCTCGTCAAGGAAACACTCAACGAAAAGGAACTTGCGGAAATCTTCGCTAATGTCAAGAAGGCGCCGAAGCGTGAAGTGTGGCTGAGCGACAGCAAGCGCCCGGATTCCGACATTCCGCCGGTTCCGATTCCCGAATCCCTGAAGAAAAGCGCAGGATTGACCAACTGATGAGCGATACCGAAGCATTCGATACCCTCTTCGACGACAAGGCCCGTGCCGCCCATGCGGCCGGGCCTGTCGACTATGACGAGGAAGGCGTGCGCCAAGCAGTACGCCTGTTTCTGAAATCCATTGGCGAAGACCCGGACCGTGAAGGCCTGCTCGACACCCCCGACCGTATTGGGCGTGCCTGCAAGGAGCTGTTCGCAGGCCTTGGACACGGCCCCGAGGAAGTGCTCAAAACCAAGTTCAAAGTCGATACCGACGAAATGGTGCTGGTACGCGATATTGAACTCTTCTCGGTATGCGAACACCACCTGCTGCCGTTCCATGGCGTGGCCCACGTCGGCTATATTCCGTCGAACGGCCAAGTGGCGGGCTTAAGCAAGCTTGCACGACTGGTGGAACTGTATGCCCGACGTCCGCAAGTGCAGGAGCGCCTCACCCAACAGGTGGCCGACGCGTTGATGGAAGGTATCGAAGCACGTGGCGTGATCGTAGTCACCGAATGCGATCACATGTGCATGGCCATGCGTGGCGTAAAGAAGGCGCAATCGCGTACGGTCACATCGGCGGTGCGCGGCTGCATGCGAGACGCGACGACGCGAGCCGAAGCCATGAGCCTGATCCTGTCGCAGCATGCGTGATCGGCGCGACTGCAGCAAGTCGAATCGTAAATACCAATAACCGGATATAGGAGGGGGAAACCGGATGACCATTGATATGAAAGCGATTCACGATAGCGACCGTACGCTGGTGATGGGCGTGCTCAACATTACGGAGGATTCGTTCTCCGATGGAGGGTTATGGCTCGATCCTGCGAATGCGAAAGCGCACGGCGAAGCGATGATGAAAGATGGGGCTGACATCATCGATATCGGCGCCGAATCCACTCGCCCCGGAGCCAAACGTGTCAGTGAGGAAGACGAGCAAAACCGCGTGCTAGGTGCTGTGGATGCGCTGATTCCGGAAGGCGCGGTGCTGTCCATCGACACTACGCGCGCATCGGTGGCTCGCATGGCGTTGGAGCACGGCGCGCAGATCATCAACGACGTGTCCGGCGGTCAGCTGGACCGCGAAGTGCCCCATGCGGTGGCCGAACATACGGAAAGCCTCTACATTGTGCAACATTGGCGCGGTTGGCTTGCCGGCTCTGCAGGCGACGTGCCTGACGCTAATACGTCCGTGTACGCCAATGGCGTGGTGAACGACGTGTATGACGAACTCATGAAGCAGGTCGACGGCGTGCTTCAGGCAGGCGTCTCGCCGTCACAGATCATCATCGATCCAGGACTTGGATTCTCCAAACCGAGCATCGAACATAACTTCCCGCTGATGGTGGCATTGGAGCGGTTCAACGCCACCGGGTATCCGGTGCTGATCGGAGCCTCGCGCAAACGATTCGTCGGCGCGGCGCTTGCCGATGCCGGTATCGACGAGCCAAGCATGGGCAGCAAAGACAATGCGACCGCCGCCATCAGCGCCCTGTGCGCCGAACATGGCGTGTGGGCCGTGCGCGTGCATGACGTGGCAAAAAGCCGCGATGCGGTGGCCATCGGCAATGCGTGGCGTGCTTTCGCCAACGCCTGATACGCGGTGCTCGCATACGTCGTGCGTTCCTGACAGCGTAGGAGCGGCAACGCATTTCCACCATTAAACCTTGAGATATGCAAAGAAAGGCTGGCATGGATAAGATTCGATTGACTGGCGTTCGCGCGGTCGGCAAACACGGTGTGCTTGATTTCGAACATGAGCGTGCGCAGACGTTCGTCGTCGACGCCACGCTGTTTCTGGATCTTGCGCCAGCGGGCATTCCGACGATCTGCGGGACACCGTCGATTACGGTGCCATCGCCAAAGGAATAGTCGCCATTATCGAGGCGATCATGTCGATCTCATCGAAAAAACTGGCCGATCGCATTGCCAGCATGATTCTTGAATATCCTGCCGTGGCGCGAACGCAAGTGACCGTGCATAAGCCGAGTGCGCCAATCGTCGTACCATTCGACGATGTGAGCGTAACCGTGGAACGTTCTCGTGAAACAACTTCGGCTGCATCGCAAGTGCATCATGCCATCATTGCCATGGGTGGCAATCAGGGCGATGTAGTGGCCACCTTGCGTGACGCGGTGCGTTCGATCGACGGACTGGCGTCCACTCAGGTTACGGGCATTTCGCCGCTGTACCGTACCGATGCGTGGGGCATGCCCGATGGTACCCCCGACTTTTACAATGCGGTTGTTTCCGTGACCACCAAGCTATCGGCAATGGAGCTGTTGCGAGGATTGCAGCGCATCGAAGCCGAACATGGTCGAGTGCGTACCGACCATTGGACTTCGCGCACACTTGATCTGGACATCATCGATTTTGACGGTCAGAGCAGCGACGATCCGGACCTGACGCTGCCTCACCCCCGTGCATGGCAGCGGGCGTCGTGCTGGGGCCGTGGCTGGCACTCGAACCCGATGCCGAACTGCCGGGCGAACATGCCGGTTCCGTGGCTCAACTCCTCCATGAATCGATCGATCGCGACCATATCGACGAAATCGCAGATGATTGGATGGTGGAAAGCCCGACCGGCTACGGTACCGACGACCTTGCCTGCGATGCCAATAATGCGGGCGATGCGGATGATATGGGCGAAGCGTATGATGCGATCGATTCCAGCGATTTGCCGGAAGGAACCGCCGCAGCCAAAGTGGCCGCACTCGCTTCTGCACAGCTAGAACCCGCATCGAAACGTGCGGTGATCTCACTGGACAGCCCAGCAACCGATGCCGAACAGCAGTTCCGCATGGCCATCGTCACATTGGACGGCATTCCCGGCAACCAAGTCGAGGGCATCTCACCCCTCTACCATGTGAGCCAACTCGACGGACTCCCCGACAAAATGGCCGCGGTAATCCAGATTTCCACGCGCATGGGCGCCCATGATCTGATCGAAGCATTAAGCAATGTGGAAGCTTCCGTCGGCGAAGACTTCGATCTCGACCTGATCGACATGGAAGGCGTGACATGCGATGAACCTGACTGCAAGGTGCCGTGGCCCACCGCACGCAACCATGCCGCAGTGCTTGCGCATGGCTCGACATGGATCCCGATGCGCGACTGGGCAAGGATCCGGTATCATTCCTGCTGGCCATGGCCCCCGATACCGCGCAAGTGGGACTGCTGACCGACAATTGGATCATCGGAGGTACGCTATGAAAGCGCGCAGAACCCCTTGGTGGTGCTATGTTCTCGCTGCCGCATTAGGATTGCTGGCCGGTATGGGATTGGCGAAATATGGCGAGATTTCAGGTTTGCCATTGGTCGGCGCTCCATGGATCGTGCCCGTGGTGTTGGCGATTCTGGGATTCGTCGTGCTGTATATGGCATTGCAGATCCACAAATACACCACCACGGATCCCGAAAAACGCGCGCAGCTGAAACCTTTGGACCCGCAGAAGGCGTTCGCCACACTGGTGTCATGCAAAGCGTTGGGCGTGGCAGGAGCGGCGTTGGCCGGCTGGTATGGTGGACAGCTCATCATGAGCCTGCCGCATGGTGAGGCGACGTTCTACAGTCAGGCCATCCTCGAATGCGCGATCGCGGCAATCGTATGCATCGCTGACATGATCATCGGCATTGTGGGGGAGTGGTTGTGTCAAATCCCACCAATCGACGGTCCGGAAAGCCCGAAAATGAAAACGGCCACGCAACGAAACCGTTACGCGGCCGCGGCAACCAAATCGGCAACCCAAACGAAAGCCTGATTGTCCTTACTTCTTCAAATCCTCCTCAGGAACACGGATCATCGCCTCCTGAGTCATGCAGGCAACAAGCTCGCCATCCTGCGTGTATACCTTCGCCTGCCCCAAGCCACGGCCGTGAGCCGCGGTAGGCGTATCCTGCACATACAAATGCCACTGATTGATGTCGATATCGCGATACCACCACATCGAATGATCGATCGAAGCGAACGAAATGCCAGGCGTGGCAATACTTAACCCGGCACGACGCAACACCGGCTCCAGCATCACCTGATCGCAACCCATAGCCAACATCGCACGATGCATGACCTGCGGAACGTCAACCGTGCCGTCGGCCTTCATCCACACCATCTGCTTGCCGGAATCGTTACTGGCGCTCTTCTTATCGGCACCCAGCATGATCGTGCGCGTCACATGACGAATGTCGAACGGCGACTTTTCCGCATAGTATTTGGCATACGAAGACTTTTCGGCAAACGGCTCCATCAGCTGCTTCGCACTGGTCAACGTTTCCGGCTCCGGCACGCCTTCCGGCATGGGATCGGCGAACTCAATGCCATCCTGACCCTGCTCCTGGAAGCTGGCGATGGCCGTCAGAATCGAACCCTGAGCTGCGTGACATTCACGCGACGAGCGGAAAACGAGCGGCCATCACGCAGATTCTCCACATCAAACAGCAAATCCTGACGAATATCGCCGGCGGAAATGAAATAGCATGAATCGAATTCGGCAGACGAGATGGCGGAACCGTTTTGGATGCGGCCATCATGGCCTGCGCGATCACCTGACCGCCGTACACGCGGCCAGTGGGGAAATACAGGCTTTCGCCATTCACATATGTGTGGCTGCGGTACGTGGAAGGCGTGCCCAGCTGAAGCACCTTCGCCAACCGTTGTAACGGAGTTATTGCTGTCTGCGCTGTCTGTGTCATAACGGGCCTCGATTCTTTGAGTCGCATACGATAAACGCTTCGTTCTGGAAACGAGTCTACGCAAGGGCGGTAAATTTCGCCGGATTGTTTTGTAACGAATGCGTGAGAAGCGTGAACGGCAGGTAATCGTCAAACGATTCACATACGGCAAAGCGCCGCACTTCGTAACGAAGCACGGCGCTTGCTGAAATTTGCGGAGTAACGTTCGCAATTATGGTCTTGCTTCGCAAGGCTCATTGTTGCCTTCGTTCGCTGTCGCT
>ENA-OQAR01000324-OQAR01000324.1-human-gut-metagenome-genome-assembly--contig:-NODE-324-length-14177-cov-2.007402_pt1 | contig 14177 bp, 22 predicted proteins | sample MGYA00242738_ERZ504533 | MGnify/ENA primary metagenome ERZ504533 (study PRJEB26092, sample SAMD00036276) | human gut metagenome | host: Homo sapiens | study: EMG produced TPA metagenomics assembly of... | reverse complement strand
GAAGAGGTTGAACCGGGATGCCTGTGAGATTTTGAAAGAGTTTGAGGTTCATGCCTGTACGGATGTGACGGGGTTTGGTCTTGGAGGCATGCCACGGAGATGGCTGTGGCCAGTGAGCGGACGATCGTGATTGATACGGAGAAGTTGCCGGTGCTTCCGGATGTGGAGAAGTTTGCTTCTATGGGCCTGATCCCGGGTGGGGCTTACCGGAATCGGGAGTTTGCTGAAAAACTGGTGTGAAAAGCCAGGCGGTGCTCTGGAGGGAGGATGTGGTGTTTGATCCGCAGACTTCCGGGGGACTGTTGGCGGCGGTGCCGGAGAGAGAGGCAGAGGAGATTATGAAAAGAATGGGTGAGGCTGGATTGGAGGCTGGAATGATCGGTGAGGTTGTGGATAGACGGGAGTGGACGTTGGAGATTTGGTAGGAAGCCGGACGCCAGAGGGAGCTGACATTTCCAGTTGGTAGGAAAAAACATAAATACGTGGCAGGGGACGGAAGCAGACGGTGTCCTGTCCTGGAATTGTGAAAGTGTGGCTGTGTCGGCACAGCTTTTCAGCATAAATGCCGAAGAATTTAGGAGCTAGCTCGGCATAGCGTTCCACTCTGAATTCTGTAGCATACAGACAAAAGTCAGCAACTATACACTTACCGCATTGAAATGCGCTCCGCGCAGCCATCCGCCCACATGGCAATGTAAAAAAAAATCAAAACTTTACAAGTTTGCGTACCTGTGCTAAAATATCAGATGCGCAGCCAGGCCAGGTGATCGCGGCTGGACAGACGAAAGGGTTCAGACGAGGAAAGTCCGGGCTTCACAGGGCAGGATGCCGGATAACGTCCGGTGGAGGTGACTCCCAGACCAGTGCAACAGAAATAAACCGCCTCCTTTGCGGGGTAAGGGTGGAAAGGCAGTGTAAGAGACTACCGCCGCTGTGGTAACAGAGCGGGCACATGTAAACTCCATTCGAAGCAAGACCGAGAAGAAAGCCATACGGCGGCCCGTCGTGCTTTCAGGTAGGTCGCTGGAGCCTTCTGGCAACGGAAGGCCTAGATAGATGATCACTCAACGACATAACCCGGCTTATCGGTCTGACTGTGTATAATAAATAAGCATATAATAAAAGCAACTGTATTTTGCGGCCAGTTTATAGACCCGCGAAATAGCAGTTGCTTTTTTGGTAAAGAACGTCAGAAACTTTATACTTTCATAGTTTGTTTTTTTCAGTTTCAGAATCACATCCAAAGGCAAACCTGTAGTTTCAGCAATAGAAGCATCACTGAGTTTCCCTATCAGATTTCTGGCAATCTCAAGCTGCTTTTTCTGGGAACCATTATTGAAACCGTCATTAAAACCATCATTAAACAGCATCTGACCCAAACGTGTCATACGAATTCCCTCCTTAACATGTTCAAAATCATCATTTTCAAGAAACTTATCTGCCATGGTATAGATCATTGCCTCGATTTTCTGAAGATCTTCCGATGAAATATCTTTTGTATTTTCAGTCAGAGAAAATGCCTGAAGAAATCGTTCTTTTTGGGAAAGCTGCCCGTCCATCAGAGGAATCAGAGTCAGTGGAACGAGATCAGCTTTTGTAAGAATGTCTCCAGAAGAAGCTTTCTCTTTCAGCGTTTTGATCAGGTCATCTGCACTGTGATCCTTCATTATGATCGGAATAACATGATAAGTGTTTATTCCTTCGGTAAATGAAGTGACCGGATTTTGTATATTTCCCGAATAAAGAACGTATGTGGTGACAGCTTCATAGGAACGAAAAACGTTTTCAAACTGGGAATTCCCTCATTCTTGCTCTGGAACTCAAAAATGCTTCCATGTACCATCTTCCATAATAAGATTGATATCTTCATAGAATTTCTTAAGATTGAGGACAATGGACTCTGTAGGAGCAGAAGATATAACCTTCCCATCAATACCAAGATAAGGAAGCAACTCCTTAGCAAAGAACTGAGCGGCAGTTTTTTAAAACCGCATCCTCATGCTGAACTACAGTTGCAGAACCGATTTTATCATTTGTAATCATTTCTTTCTGTGCCATAAAAAATCCTTTCTGCAAAAAGACACAAGAAAAGAAAATTGTCTGATTACAATATAAACAGAAAAAATAAAAACATCCGTATATAATAGCCAAAAAACAGCGCCCGGTCCCCGGTTCGATATTCAGCCTTTGCAGAAGCCGTAGTATTCCTAGGCTCCGAAACAGCCGAATATCGAACCGGGGACCGACGCGTCCGTTCGTTAATATAGTTACTATTTATTATTTATTCCGTTTACCGCTATACTTCTCTTCGCAATACTTACACCGGTAAACTTCCTTTTCCTCATCAGCAAGAACAAAAATCTGATCCAGTCCCTGCTCGATGGAAGTGATGCAACGAGGATTCTTGCATTTGATCACATTCACAACCTGTTTCGGAAGCTTCAGCTCTTTCTTGGCAACGATCTTCTCGTCTTTGATAATATTTACCGTAATATTATGATCGATAAAACCAAGGATATCCAGATCCAGATCTTCGATCGGGCATTCAACCTTGATGATATCTTTTTTGCCCATTTTCTGGCTGCGGGCATTCTTGATAATGGCAACGGTACAGTCCAGTTTATCCAGTTTCAGGTCATGATAAATTGTCATAGCCTTGCCGGCTTTGATATGATCCAGAACATAACCTTCACGAAGAGCACCTACGTTTAACATGGCAGTTCCACCTCCAGTAAAGTAAGAATCAGGGCCATACGTACATAAACACCGTACTGGACCTGTTTGAAATAAGCGGCACGCGGATCAGAATCCACTTCAACAGAGATCTCATTGACACGCGGAAGCGGATGAAGAATATACATATCCTTCGGCGCAAGCTCCAGTTTCTGTTTGTCCAGAACATAGAAATCTTTCATGCGGACATAATCCTCTTCATTGAAGAAACGCTCCTTCTGAACACGGGTCATGTACAGGATATCAAGACTCGGAAGAGCATCCTCCAGACGTTCCTCTTCAACAAATTCCACATTGTTACGTTTCAGAACATCCTCACGGATATAACTTGGAATACGAAGTTCCTCCGGAGAAATCAGGACAAATTTTACGTTTTCATAACGGACCAGAGCCTCGATCAGAGAATGGACAGTACGTCCGAATTTCAGATCGCCGCAGAGACCGATCGTGATATTGTCAAGTCTGCCTTTCAGGGAACGGATAGTTAAAAGATCAGTTAATGTCTGAGTAGGATGCTGGTGGCCGCCGTCGCCGGCATTGATCACCGGGATATTGGATGCCATAGAAGCTACAAGCGGAGCACCTTCTTTCGGGTGACGCATAGCACAGATATCTGCATAGCAGGAAACAACGCGAATAGTACTCGGCAACACTCTCGCCTTGGAAGCGGAGCATGGAATCAGTCGGAAGAAAACCAAGAGCCTTTCCTCCAAGATTCATCATGGCTGCCTCGAAACTTAAACGTGTACGTGTACTTGGTTCGTAAAACAGTGTCGCAAGCCTTTTGTCATCACAGGTATGCGCGTACTTTTTGGGATTTTCCCGATGTCATCGGCGAGATTCAGAAGCTTCTCGAGCTCTTCAACCGAGAAATCCAACGGACTCATTAAAATGTCTCATGTTGTACCTCCAATTATTTACTGGAAATCAGATTCCTTCCAATTATCATATAATATAACTGTGAGATTTTTCAAGAGACTTTCCGAGGATTTTTGTCGAAAGAAGCCACTCAAAAAAAGAGACCGGTGAGAAACCATAAAGGGTGCATAGTCCAGCCGGATCACCCCTTTATACTGGAGCGGAACGTGAGAATAGTCCCAGGGACAGATATGAAGCTTCTGAAAAAAAGATCCGATTAAAAAATTCCACGAAAAAAAATCCCGCAGCTGTAAAAATCCCCCGTACCATAACCGGAAACCTTTAAGTTACAGTAAGCCGGCCGGATCAGGGCTGCAAGACCGTAAACCGGGAACATCAGAAGAGAGGTTTTGCCCATCATGGTAAAGTTTCCGGTGAAAAGAGAATGAAGACCGGTCCAGAAAATTTCCAGACACCAGCCTGTAAAACCACAAAGAAAAAAAATCCTTCTTTTGCATCTTAAAGCTCCTTCTCATCAGCAAAAAAAACTTCTCTTTTCGAAAGCAGAAAATGGGAAGTTTTAACTTTATATATATTTAACGTGGAAAAGCATCTTTAATAGTCTCCCCTGCCTTGAAAAAAAATATACACGTGGGTTATAATGAACGAAAATTTATTTATAATTTTTCAACACATGCGGAAGGAGAAAAACAGACGATGAATTATGAAGAAAGTCGTGCCTACATCAGAACCGCAGAACTGAAAAAAGGGATCGTTCTGGGACTGGAAAATATGAGGGAGCTGATGAGGCGGCTTGGAAATCCCCAGGATGAACTGAAGTACGTTCACGTAGCGGGAACCAACGGAAAAGGGTCTGTGATCGCATATCTGTATTCCGCTTTATCAGGTGCAGGCTATCGTGTGGGAAGATATATTTCCCCGGCTGTCTATTCCTACAGAGAGAGGATGGAAGTAAACGGAGAGCCTGTCAGCAGAGAGAAATTTGCAGCATATGTGACAAGGATCGCGGAAGTGATCGATGAGATCGTAAAAGAAGGCAAACCGCATCCGTCAGTATTTGAAATTGAAACAGCAGCCATTTCTTTATTTTCAGGATGAGAAATGCGATCTTGTATTAATGGAAGTTGGTATGGGCGGCGATCTGGATGCCACCAATATTATCCTACACAGTTCTTTTCCATTCTGGTATCTATCAGTATGGATCATACGGCATTTCTTGGAAATACCCTGGGCGAGATAGCAGAAAAAAAGGCCGGCATCATTAAACCGGACAGCCATATGGTGACGGTAAAACAGCAGCCGGAAGCAGAAACGGTCATACGAAGAGTATGCGAAGAACAGAATGTACCATACGAAGTAGCAGACCGGGACTGTGCAAAAGTACTGGAAGCATCCATAACCGGCCAGACGTTTCTTTATAAAGATGAGAAGTACACGATATCCCTGGCAGGAGCCTACCAGAAAGAAAATGCGGTGGCAGCGCTTCGGGCACTGGAGATCCTGAATGAGCAGGGATACCCAACCACACTGGAGCAGAGACAGGATGGGCTGAAACGTACCACCTGGCCGGGAAGATTCGCACTTCTTGGAACAGAGCCGGATTTTGTGGTTGACGGAGCTCATAACCCGGCTGCGGCAGACATGCTGGCTGCATCCATTGAGCGGTATTTTAAGGGAAAAAGGATCATCTACATCATGGGAATGTTCCGCGACAAAGATTACCGCAAAGTCATCCAGAAAACAGAAAATATGCAGATACCATCCTCACCATTGCGGCACCGGATAATCCCAGAGCACTGACTCCCCAGGAGCTGGCAGATGCAGTGCGGGAATTCCATTCCGATGTAAGGGCTTTTGATAATATCGAATCTGCAGTGGCAGAAGCCTATCATCTGGCAGGAAAAGAGGATGTGATCATTGCTTTTGGTTCCCTGGCATTCCTTGGGGATCTTACAGAAATTATCAGGAAACATAACGGAGGAAATTAATGACTGATTTGGAAAGATACAGAGACGAGATCGATGAGATTGACAGCGAGATCGTACGTCTCTTTGAAAAACGAATGAAGGTGAGTGAGGAAGTCGCTAAATATAAAATAAAAACAGGCAAACAGGTACTGGATCCGGCACGTGAGAGCCAGAAGATCCATACCCTGAAAGAAAAAGCTCACGGAGATTTTAACAGCCTTGGCGTGCAGGAGCTTTTCCGCCAGATCATGGCCATCAGCCGTAAGAGACAGTATCAGCTGCTTACAGAACATGGGATTTACGGAGAGCGTAATTTTACAACTGTAAAGCATGTTCCCCTTGAAAATGCAACCGTTGTATTCCAGGGAGTCGAGGGAGCCTACAGCTATGCAGCCATGCGCCAGTACTTTGGGAAAAATATCGAAAGCTATCACGTAAAAAACCTGGCGTACAGCCATGGAGGATGTAACCCCACGGAAAAAGCAGACTATGCGGTACTTCCCATCGAGAATTCCACCGCAGGTATCGTGGCTGATATCTACGACCTTCTCATGGAATACAAACTTTATATCGTAGGTGAGCAGATCATCCGTGTGGATCATGTGCTTCTTGGAATGCCGGATGCAACGGTGGAAGATATCAGGGAAGTCTGCTCCCATCCACAGGGACTTGCTCAGTGCAAAGCCTTTCTGGAAGAGTACCCGTCCTGGAAAAAGAAAGAAGTGGAAAACACCGCAGGCGCAGCCAAAAAAGGTCAGCGAAGTGGGAGATAAAGGTGTGGCAGCCATCGCAAGCCGTGAGGCAGGCGAGGTATTCGGCCTTAAGGTCCTTGCGGAAAACATCTGCCGGGAAAAAGCAAACTCCACACGCTTCATCATTGTAAGCCGGAAGCCGGAGTACGAGGAAAAAGCCGGAAAGATCAGCATCTGTTTTGAGCTGCCTCATGAAAGCGGAACCCTTTACAACATGCTTTCCCACATTATCTACAACGGGCTGAACATGACTAAGATCGAATCCCGTCCCATCCCGGGAAAATCCTGGGAATACCGTTTCTTCGTGGACTTTACAGGAAAACTTGGTGAAAGCGCTGTGGAAAATGCGTTAAGAGGAATTGAGGCGGAGGCGAATGTTCTCCGTGTTCTTGGAAATTATTAAGATACAGAGGAGTTATTTATTATGTTGGCAAGAATTCAGGAATGTATCCTTTACCGTGGATTTTCGGACGGTGAGATACTGAACAATATGGCAGAGCTTATCAATCTTTATGAATCTGATGAAGAAGCTCTGAAGGCAAAAGAAGACCAGTTTTTCAAAAGCATCAACGGGCTGGTGGAACTGGCGGGAATGTATGGATTTTCCGGAAATATCTGGCATACATATCTTACATTTCTTCTGGTAAATCACGAGAATGCCTTCAGCATGGCAAGCGAGATCCGTGGGGCTATCAAAGGCAGCATCAATGACCTGGCAAAGAATGATTTTCAGATATTCAAGGAACTGTATGATTTTGATATCACAGTATTTGACAGAGTGTTTGGAACGGTATGCTGTAAAGTGATCTGTGATTATCAGACACCGGATGAGAACAGCAAGCTCTTTAATACCAGAATCCGTGACCGTATCTGCCAGATGAGCAAAACACTGGCAGCAGCTGCCACAACAGAAGAGTTCATGGATGATATGGTATCTTTTTACAAGGATTTTGGTGTAGGTAAGCTGGGTCTTCACAAAGCATTCCGTATCGGCCATGATGAAAATGGCAAAGTAGAAATCCAGCCGATCACAAGGATCGCACATGTGAAGATCGATGACCTGGTAGGCTACGAGATCGCCAAGAAAAAACTCATCGAAAACACAGAGGCCTTTGTGCAGGGAAGAAAGGCAAACAACTGTCTGCTCTTTGGTGATGCGGGAACCGGTAAATCTTCCAGTATCAAGGGTATCCTGAACCAGTATTATGATCAGGGTCTTCGCATCATTGAGGCCTACAAGCATCAGTTCCAGGATCTCAATGAAGTGATCGCCCAGATCAAAAACCGTAACTATCGTTTTTATTATTTATATGGATGATCTTTCCTTTGAGGAATTTGAGATTGAATATAAATATCTGAAAGCAGTGATCGAGGGCGGTCTTGAGAAAAAACCGGACAATGTCCTGATCTATGCAACAAGTAACCGACGTAATCTTGTGCGTGAGCGTGCGGCAGACAAGCTGGAGATCGCAGATGAAGACGTCTGCATTCTTCCGATACCGTACAGGAGAAACTTTCCCTGGTATATCGTTTTGGAGTCCGTATCTATTTTGGCAAACCGGACAAAAACAGTTCCAGGAGATCGTCCGCACACTGGCAGCCCGTTATGGCGTTACCATGCCGGAGGATGAGCTTCTTCTGAAAGCCAACCAGTGGGAACTTTCTCATGGCGGACTGACCGGACGTGCCGCACAGCAGTTTATTGATTACATTGTGGGAACAGAGGAAGAAAAGAGAAAATAGTCCACCTGTGTATTGGGGGAAAGGATGATGAACTATGGCGGTGACAACCTTTGCGGCAATTGATATAGGATCCTATGAAGTCAGCATGAAGATTTTTGAAATGTCAAAGCGGACCGGTTTCCGGGAGATTAATGACGTTCGTTACCAGCTGGAACTGGGGCGGGGAACTTATGCGGCTGGACGGCTTGAGATGGAAACTGTGGATGAACTCTGTGGGATCCTTGATGATTTTAAACGCATGATGGCTGACTTTGGGGTGGAAAGCTGGCGTGCGTGTGCCACAAGCTCCCTGCGAGAACTGGAGAATCCGGTGATTATTCTGGAACAGATTTTCCAGAGAACCGGGATCCGTGTGGAGATCTTAAGCAATGCGGAGCAGCATTTTCTGGGATATAAATCCATTGCGGCCATTGAATCCGGCTTCAAAAAAGCCATTCAGAAAGGCACGGCAATTCTGGATATCGGAGGTGGAAACCTGCAGATTTCCCTCTTTGACAAAGATGCGCTGGTGCTGACCCAGAGTATCCGAATGGGAAGTCTTCGTATCCGTGAACGGTTAAAAGAACTGGAGAAAACAACTCCACATTATGACCGGCTGGTGGAGGAATTTATCCGCAACGATCTGATGTGTTTCCAGCGGCTCTATCTTAAGGATAAAGAAATTTCCAATCTGATCCTGATGGGAGATTTTCTCACAGATACGATTTTTCAGGACAGATCCGGGGAGAATATGATCACAAAGGAAGAATTCCTGAAGAAATACGAGACCATCGTAAACATGTCAGATTATGATCTTGCGGAATCCATGGAACTGGAACCGGAATATGCTTCCCTGATCGTGCCGAACATGGTTATTATCCGAAATTTCATAGAAATTTTCAGGCGGAAGCACTGTGGATCCCCCGGTGTTTCTCTTTTGGATGGAATTGCCTATGATTATGCAGAAAAAAACAAATATCTGAAAAGCGCCCACAATTTTGAAAATGATATCCTGGTGGCGTCCGCAAATATTGCCAAAAGGTATTCCAGCGGAAAGAATCACATTGCAGGAACCACCGATCTGGCACTGGATATTTTTGACAGTACAAAAAAGATCCACGGCATGGGAAAACGTGAACGCCTTCTTCTGCAGATCGCGGTTCTTCTTCATGACTGCGGAAAATATATCAGTATGAGTGATGTTGCAGAATGTTCCTACCGTATCATCATGGCTACGGAGATCATTGGCCTTTCCACAGAGGAACGGCAGGTGATCGCAAGTGCGGTGCGGTATAATACCAGAGAATTCGGCTGCTATGAAGAGATCAACCGTGAAACTTCCATGAACAGGGAAAATTATCTCCTGACAGCGAAGCTGACAGCAATTCTCCGTCTGGCCAATGCATGGACAGAAGCCATTACCAGAAGGTAAAAGCTCTCAATGTAACATTGAAGGACAGAATTCTTTATCTGGTAGTGGATTCTGCGAAAGATGTTTCCCTGGAACTGGGTCTTCTGAAAGATAAAAAGGAATTTTTTGAAGAGGTGTTTGGCATCCGGCTTGTAATGAGACGGAAAGGAAGAAGATAACGGAGGAGGTTTTTGTATGAAATTTAAGGAATTTGACAAACCGGAATATTTTGTAAACAGAGAGCTGAGCTGGATCAAAATTTGACGACCGCGTACTCAGTGAGGCCAGGGACAAAAATCTGCCTCTGTTTGAGAGACTGAAATTTTTGAGTATTACCTCATCCAATCTGGATGAATTTTATATGGTCCGTGTGGCATCCTGAAAGACCAGGTTCATGTAGGTACAAAAAAAACGGACATTGCGGGAATGACAGCCAAAGAGCAGCTGAAAGCCATCAGCCAGCAGACCCATGATCTGGTTCACGTACAGTACAGTACATTAAACCGGTCTCTGGTTCCTGCCCTTGAAAAAGCAGGACTTCATGTGATCTTTGAGCATGAGGCATTTTCTGAGAAACAGAAGGAATTTGTAGACCGGTATTTTGAGGATAATGTATATCCGGTTCTGACACCCATGGCAATGGATTCTTCCAGACCATTTCCGCTGATCCGTAACAAGACACTGAACATCGGAGCACTTCTTTCCAGAAAAGATACCAAAAAAGGAAAAGAAGAGATAGATTTTGCCACCGTGCAGGTGCCTTCCGTGCTTCCGAGAGTGGTGATCATCCCTTCCGAAAAAAAAAAGGTCATACAACCGTAACGCTTCTGGAGCAGATCATTGAGCGGAACATTGACAAACTGTTTTTAAGCTACGATGTGATCTGTGCACATCCGTACCGGATCATGCGTAATGCAGATCTTTCCATCGATGAGGATGAGGCGGAGGATCTTCTGGTGGAGATCCAGAAACAGGCTGAAAAAGCGATCAGTGGGCGGAAGTGATCCGGTCTGGAAGTGGAAGATAAGATGGACCCGAGGCTTCTGGATATTTTGAAAATGGAATTTCAGGTTCACGGAGATGACATCTTTTTTATCAACGGACCGCTGGATCTGACTATGCTGATGAAGGTTTATGGTATCGATGGATATGATCAGTTCAAGGAGCCGAAGTACAAACCGGCAGCAGTACCGGCATTTCAGAATGATAAAGACATTTTCCAGGTGATCCGGGAAGGGGATGTGTTCCTGCATCATCCATATATGAGTTTTGATCCGGTGGTGAATTTTGTGCGCCAGGCGGCAAAAGATCCGGATGTACTGGCAATCAAGCAGACACTGTATCGTGTCAGCGGCAATTCCCCCATCATTGCAGCGCTGGCTCAGGCAGCAGAAAACGGCAAGCAGGTTTCTGTTCTTGTGGAGCTGAAAGCACGTTTGACGAGGAAAACAATATCGTCTGGGCCAAAAATGCTGGAAAAAGCAGGCTGTCATGTAATTTTATGGTCTGGTAGGACTGAAGACACACAGCAAGATCACCCTTGTTGTGCGAAGAGAAGAAAACGGAATCCGCCGATATGTCCATCTGGCAACCGGAAACTATAACGATTCCACAGCCAAACTTTATACAGACTGCGGTATTTTTTACCTGTGATGAGCGGTTTGGTGAGGATGCAACGGCTGTCTTTTAACATGCTTTCCGGATATTCCGAGCCGAAACGCTGGAACCGTCTGATCGTTGCGCCCATCTGGATGAAAGACCGTTTTGTAAAAATGATCGAGAGAGAAGCACAGCATGCGAAAGACGGAGAAGAGGCCCACATTGTGGCGAAGATGAATTCCCTGTGTGACCCTGCGATCATGGCGGCACTGTATTACGCTTCTTCCTGCGGTGTAAAGATCGATCTTCTGGTTCGTGGTATCTGCTGTCTGAAGGTGGGCATTCCGGGTATCAGTGAAAATATCCATGTGCGTTCCATTGTCGGCAATTTCCTGGAGCACAGCCGGATTTTCTATTTCCATAATGGTGGTTCCGATGAGATCTACATGGGAAGTGCAGACTGGATGCCACGTAATCTTGATCGTCGTGTGGAGATCGTTTTCCCTGTGGAAGATGAGGGAATCAAGGACGAGATCAAACATGTGCTGGATCTGGAATTCCGTGACAATGTAAAAGCGCATATCCTTAAGCCCTCCGGTCTCTATGAGAAACAGGATAAACGGGGAAAAACCCTGATAAATTCCCAGATGGAATTCTGCCTGGAAGCCACCGAGCGGGCCAAAGCCGCAAAAAAAGAGAAGAAAGAAAAGAAGAGAGTCTTCGTACCGGCCGAGCCGGCGGAGGATATTGAAAAATAATGTAAGAACGAGAATTGAAGACAATCAGGAAATGCTGGAAATTGAACTTCGAATAAGAGACAATAATCAGCCAGAATCTACCCAGGCATAAGCCAGGACCCTACAGAAGAGAAAATAATAAGATACATAAAGAAAAGGACAGCCATATCATATCAATGTATGATACAGCTGTCCTTAAATAATATTCTTAAAGATTATCCATATTACGTTAACATGACATAATACTCACCAGGTCTGAAATACATTGTCGTTTCTAATAACACTTCTTACAAGCCCCATACCCCGCAGCTTCCGCCTGCGCGCGCGTCATCTCCGTAGCATTATCCGGGTTCATATTTCCGCAGTTGGGGATTCGGTGATACTTGCTTCCGGTAGCAGAGATCCATACCATATCCGACCGGTTCCGGATCAGCCTGCACTTCAGCCTGAGAATCCGAAGCCGCCCCATCGGAAGAATCATAGCCGGATGCACCGGAATTATCATAAGCAGAAGAAGGCTGCGTACCGGTATCCGATTCATCACCTGCAGAATAATCATTACACGGACTCTGGTTCCATTCAATATTATTTCCGTCACTGACCGCGATAACCGTACCCTGCTCATCCGTACGAAACACCTGGATTCCCATATCGGCAAGTTTGTCCATAGTATCCTTATGCGGATGCCCGTAGGAATTACCGGCGCCACAGCTGATCACTGCATATTCCGGAACTGTCTCCTGGAGCAGATCCCAGGTAGTAGCAGTGGCAGAACCATGATGCCCCGGAACGATCACATCGCAGGAAAGATCCAGTCCCAGATACAGATCGCTTCCTCACCGGCAGACTCCGCATCTCCCGTAAACAGGAAATGATTGCTTCCGTTTTCCAGTCGGATCGCAACAGAATTATCGTTATCATTGCTGCTGATAGACTGGGGAGAAAGAACCGTAAATTTCCCGCTTCCGAAGGCGAAATCCGTTCCTGGTTCCGGATGCTGCACAGTCAGTCCTGAGAGGCAACACTGTTCTCGAAAGACTGATAGATCTTCGTATCCTGCACATAATCCGCGCCGATCACATTTTTTTACGGAAAAACTGTCCAGACATCCTACGAGACCAGCCACATGATCCTCATCATAATGGGAGGAGATCATATAGTCGATGGTAGAAATATTCTGTTTCTGCAGATACGAAACCACGAAAACTGGAATGTCCCCGGTCACCGCCGTCATACAGAAGATTCTCTCCCCGCGACTGTACCAGGATCGAAAGTCCCTGTCCCACATCCAGAAAATGGACAGCCATTGTCGTGTCAGCAGAAGCAGCCTCAGCTGTATAAGCAGCAGAGGGAACTCCTGCGGCTGTCAGCAGAACAAGCAGCAGCGAAAGAAAAAAACGCCTGCAGTTTTCTGCGAAAAGAAAGTTTGTGATGCATGAGAAGTCACCCCTTATCATAAGTATTTTTTCAGGGAAAATTATAAAACAGAAAATAAAAAAATGCAAAAAAATCCATGTTTTGTATAGATTATTGACAGCTGTATATAATGTACGTATAATAAAAGTACAGAATACTGTACAGAAAAGGAGGGCGTATATGTTAGCGGTAAATTATACGAATTTACGGGAAAATATGAAAAATTATATGGATAAGGTTACAGATGACTATGAAACCATGATCGTTACTCGTAAAAACAACAGAAATGTGGTGATGATGTCGGAAGAATCCTACAACAATCTTATGGAAAAATCTTTAATCTTATGGAAGATCGCGCAAATTATGACTGGATTATGGAATCAAAGAAACAGTTACAGGAAGGAAAAGCAGGTATTCATAAGTTGAAAGAGGTTGAATGATGAATAAGGTATTCACGCAGAACGGATGGGAAGACTATGTTTACTGGGAGACCGAAGATAAAAAGACACTGAAGAAGATCAATGCGCTGATAGAGGATATATGCAGGAATGGCAATCAGGGGATCGGTAAACCGGAACCCTTGACAGGAAATTTGGCAGGTTTCTGGTCAAGACGTATTAATGATAAGGACCGGCTGATTTATCAGATAGATGATGAAAATGTTTATATACTGGCTTGCAGATATCATTATACGAGATGAATGTGATAGGGAGCATCTGAAGAATGAGGGACTTTTTTTATGCTTCCTGTTTTTTTATTATTTTCAGAATAACGAAAAAAGCAGTTAGAATTATTCTAACTGCTTTTTAGAATAGCCAGTACGGGAATCGAACCCGTGTTTCCGCCGTGAGAGGGCGGCGTCTTAGCCCCTTGACCAACTGGCCATATTCATTCGTTTCTGTCGTTTAAGTTGTTTCCCTCAACCGACTTCGTTAGTATATAACACTTTTTTTCAAAATGC
>ENA-OQAR01000323-OQAR01000323.1-human-gut-metagenome-genome-assembly--contig:-NODE-323-length-14193-cov-1.967226_pt1 | contig 14193 bp, 15 predicted proteins | sample MGYA00242738_ERZ504533 | MGnify/ENA primary metagenome ERZ504533 (study PRJEB26092, sample SAMD00036276) | human gut metagenome | host: Homo sapiens | study: EMG produced TPA metagenomics assembly of... | reverse complement strand
CACGCTTAATTGCTTATAAGCAGGGACAGGAAGGTCCCCCAGTTCATTCAATCTCTCCACCGCACCCTGAATCAAAGTAAGCGGTGTACGAAACTCATGCGAAATATTTGTAAAAAAACGCAGTTTGTGATTCGTCAATTGCTTCTCAATCTCTACAGCATTATTTAATCGGTTGAATTTTGCAATCAACCGATAAAAGACAAACAATATGAAAATAAACAGCGATACATACACTGTATAAGCCATATTGGACTTCCAAAATGGTGGAGTGATTGTAATTTTCAAAGAAGTCACTTCATCATTCCAGATCCCATAGGAATTGGCTCCCTTTACTTTAAAAGTATATTTTCCAGGTGGCAGATTTTTATATGTAACCGTATTCAAGGAAGCAGGAATACTCCATGACTTATCATAGTTTTCTAAAATATAAGTGTATTGATTCTGTTCGGGATTCTGCAAGTCCAATGTCGCAAATTCTACTGTGAATACATTTTGCTCATAAGTAAGTTGAATTTCTTCAGTATAGGTAATAGATTTCTTTTCTACGGAAGACTCGACTTCATTCCAATCTACTCCGTCAATCTGCAAGCTAGTAACCAGTACTGGAAAAGGGTTCGTATTCGGTTCAAATTTTTCAGGATCAAATATCATCAGCCCATCCAAAGTTCCCCATAACATAATACCATTCTTACATTTAAAACGTGCCCCCTCATTAAAGATATTCGCATAAGCTTTCTGGGCAAACTGATAGCTAATTACCGAATAATCATTCTTACAAAAACGCGACAAACCATTCTCACTGCTTAGCCAAAGATAATCCCCATGTTCCAAAATACCCAAGACATAATTATCCGGCATTCCTTCGCCAATTGTAAAAGAGAGAAACTGATCAGAAGTCCCTTCACGCGCTTCTATATACTTGTCCAGTCCACCTCCGGCAGTTCCAATCCAAATATCTCCATTCGTATCCTGATAAATAGTCTTGATATCATTGCTGCTTAACGAATAAGGTGAAGTTAAATCCATATTATAAAAGACATAAGCATCTGGATTCCGTATCAGTTCTCCCGGATTAAACCTAACAAGTCCGTCAGAAGTTTCCACCCCAAATACGCTCTTTATTATCTTGATAAAGATATCGAATCATACTCTTATTTCCTTTACCTGTGATAAAATTTTTTAAAAGTAATACCTTCTTTTGTTTCTTGTGCCAATCTATCCCCCCGTTCTCAAAGGAGGCAACCCAAATTCTATTCTTATTATCCTTCAAAATATGAAAGACAGCATCACTGCACAACGACTCTGGCTTATTTTTTTTATGTGTCAGATGAGCCAATTCGTTATAATTCTCAATATCAAATAAATAAAATACCATACCCCTTGGTACCTACCCACATACGCCTTTGATTATCTTCCACCAGTGCATAAGGGTTATAACCCAATCAATATGTTTTTCAAGTTCATAGCAGAATCATAGACATACAGTTCCCCATTTTTCAAACCGACCCAGATATTTTCCTTTGAATCCTCATAAATGGAACGTACATTATTCGTCTTGCCGATAATAGTCCCTGCCTCCGGATGTACCACATGTACATATTCAGGACTTTTCACCACCCGTATAATTCCGGCATACTCACTTCCAATCCATATATTTCCCAAGCGGTCTTCAGTTATAGACAATAGATAGTTGGAAGCAAGACTGCTAGGATCCGGCTGGTTAGTGTAATTCACCAACGTCTCATCGACCGGATTATAACAAAATAAGCCAAACCCGTAGGTCACTATCCAGTAAAGCCCGTCAGAACCGGCTAGAACAGCATCTATGGATAACGCGGTCTGCCCTGTACCCATCATCGCAAGATCCTTATTCAAGTCTATATTTATCCTTCGGATTCTGGAATCCTCTCCATTGCAATACCATAATCTACCCGATTTAGAATAAAACCATACACCTTTCTTCTTATCATAAATAATCTCCACGTCCGAAGTGAGATGTTCTTTTTCACAATTTAGTCCAGACTGATGAAAAGTGCCATATGAGATATCATATATCCATACACCTTTGGAGTCAAAAGAAAACAAGCAGTTCGTGAGATGACAGACGGAACAAATGAGTCATGGCATCATTAAAAGCCGGAGTTACCTCCTCAAAAATACCACGCTTCATATCATAGATCAACAATTCAGATTCCATTGTGGAGAAATAAATCATTCCCTCTACCTCTATTGCATGAGTGAAATAATATTCATAGGTATAAAACTCTTTAACCTCTCCTTGCTCAGAAATACTTTTCAACCCATTCTTTCCACCTATCCATATTTTCCCTGAACTATCTTCTAGCAAAAAAATTACAGGCATCCTCTGCCTGTAAATAACTCTGCTGATCAAAATTTCCATCTTCTTTTTTGTGCAAACGAATTGTCCCAGTTCCTTTTCCCCACAACCATACATCACCACCGGAGGATTCATAGAAATTTTCATGAGCAAGCAATTTGCCATTCTTATCTCTTATGTGAACAAACTGATCACTAATCGGATTATAACAACTGTATTCCTGCTGATAGGTCTGTACCCAAAGGTTACCATCACGCGTGGCATATAGATTTCTAATTCTATGGTCATGCAATATATGCTGATCACCGGTTCGCAATTGATAAGATCGGATATTATAACCGTCATATCTGTTAAGTCCATCAAGAGTCCCCGCCCAAATAAAACCATTCTTATCTTCGGCAATAGCCCGTACTGTGTTTTGTGACAATCCGTTCTTCGAACTTATTTGAGAAAAGTTAATATCGCGTGCATGAAGAACAGACAGGCACAAACTAAGCAAAAGCAATGATATAGCCTTTTTCATACAATATGTTTTTATAGTATTAGAATACAAAGGTAATATAAACAGGAAAATAATACAATATTATCCCTCGAAGCTTTGTGTTCCCTGCAACACATTTTTCGCCACAATAATCTATTTTTACAACAGGTTATAAAAACATGGAATTGCGTTCACGTACGTAATTACTGTTTTTTGGACTCGTTTGCATTTTTTTACGACAATGCTTCGGTTTACTTTTGTGAAAAATCACTTTTTGTGTAACATAAATCTCTAATCGTTATGAAAGACAAAACATTAAGTTCTAATTATTCATTTAAAGGAACGATTTGGCTGTTCATGCTGGTCTTATCCTCCTTTATGTATGTAGCGAATGCTCAACAAAGAAATGTACAGGGCATGGTTACCGATCCAAATGGTGAACCTATTATCGGTGCCAGTGTTGTTGTAAAAGGTACAACCAATGGTACTATAACAGATTTTGATGGAAAGTTCACCCTCTCTAATGTTCCCGAAAAAGGGATTATCACTATAACTTATATAGGATATAAAGGACAAGACATTCCAGTAGCTGGAAAAAGTACATTGAAAGTAACTTTGGCAGAAGATACAAAAACGCTGGATGAAGTAGTGGTAGTAGGCTATGGCACACAGAAAAAAAGCGATGTAACAGGGTCAATGGTCAGCGTAGGAGCCAAAGAACTGAAATCCCGCCCAACAGCCAATGTATTTGAAGCCATGCAAGGTAAAGCCGCTGGTGTGGATATACGCACCAGTGACCGTCCGGGAGAAGTTGGAGATATATTTATCCGTGGTTCCCGCTCTCTGTCTGCTTCCAGTCAGCCTCTCTATGTTGTAGACGGTGTACCTCTAAATGGTACCGTAGGAAAAACTCATGAAGAGAATTTAGACAACGTAAGCCCCCGTGGTGGTACACTGGAAAGTTTGAATCCTTCTGATATTGAATCCGTCGAAGTGCTGAAAGATGCTTCTGCTACAGCTATCTATGGTTCACGTGGTGCCAATGGTGTCATTTTAATTACCACCAAAAGAGGCAAGGAAGGTAAATTTACTTTCAGTTATGCAGGCTCTGTTTCCACAGATAACATCAAAGACCGTACTACTTGGATGAGCGCCGGTGATTATCTGACTTGGCGTCGTTTGGGCCTATTATTATTCCGATCCAAACAAATATCCGCGTGGCGATGAACCGACCATTGAAAATGACAAACAAATATTCAACGCAGCCAGTGATCCATATGCCTGGGCAAATATTGAACGTGGATGGTCTGGCAATACTTGGGACGGTTCAAAAGTACAAACCACAGACTGGGCCGATTATGTAACTCAAACAGGTATTACCACCGAACATACTATCAGTGGCTCAGGCGGTAGCGAAAAAAATCATTCGTATGTATCTTTTGGTTGGTTGAAAAACGAAGGAACAATCAAAGGTCAAGATTATACCCGTTACACCGCTAAAATAAATAATGACATGAAACTGACAGAATGGCTAACCTTGGCTGCCAGCATAAATGCCACTTACAGCGTACAAAATTATGGTATGTCGAATGACGGTGGTACTACCAGTGGACCGAGAAGTGCATATGCAGCCGCCATGCGTAACCTACCTTATGCCGTAGCTATGACGATGAAGGAAACGAATTGAATATCCAGGTGCTGACTCAAAAATTAAAACTGTAATAGATGAATGGAATTATTCAACCGATGAACGTAAAGTATTCCGTGCATTAGGAAGCTTCTATGCACAGTTAAATTTCGGCAAAATATGGAAACCTTTGGAAGGTCTTTCTTATAAACTTAATTTTGGTCCGGATTTCCGTTACTATCGCCGTGGAATGTTCAATTCTGCAGAAAGTACAAACCGTGAAGGTTTAAACTATGCTTCACTGACCAAAAGCACAGACTTCTCATGGACACTGGATAATCTTATATACTACAACCGTACCATTGGCAAACATGACTTCGGCTTTACCTTCTTACAAACTGCTACAAAATATGAATATGAAGCCAATAATATGAGTGGTGAAGGTATTCCTTTGGAAAGTTCCTTATGGAATGCTTTCAAATCACTAAGTTCATTAAAAAGTTGGGAATCCTCACTGACTGAAAAGCAATTGCTTTCCTACATGGCTCGTATGAATTACACCTATAAAGGGCGCTATATGCTAACAGCTTCTGTCCGTCGTGACGGTGCTTCTCAATTAGCAGATGGTCATAAATGGGCTACTTTCCCTTCTGTAGCTCTTGGATGGCGCATAGATCAAGAAGAATTTCTGAAAGAAATTTCTTGGATCAGCCAATTGAAACTTCGTCTGGGTTATGGTGTTACAGGTAATTCAGCTATTACTCCTTATCAAACCAAAGGAGGCATCTCTAGTTTATATTATCCTTTTGGCCCAAATCCTACACAAGGTTATATAGCATACGAAAACGAAGCAGGTATTACCAACACATTAGCTAACCAAAATTTAGGTTGGGAAAAAACGGCCCAATGGAACATTGGTGTGGATTTTAATTTCTTTAACGGCCGCATTAATGGTATCGTAGATGTTTATACGTCTAAAACCACTGACTTGTTAATGGCTCAAAGTATTCCTACCCTGACAGGTTATGCCCGCACTTATGCTAACGTGGGCAAAACCAAAAACTTTGGTTACGATCTGACGTTTTAATTTTGTTCCTGTCCGCACCAAAGATTTTGAATGGAATATCGGAGTAAATGCCGCTTACTCCCGCAATGAAATCGTTTCACTAGCTAATGGCAAAGAAGATGATCCGGCTAATGGCTGGTTTATCGGTGAAAGTACCAACAGTATCTATACATATGAATCCGCAGGTCTATGGAAAGAAGAAGATCGTGCAGATATGGAAAAATTCAATGCCAATGGACATGACTTCCAAATTGGTATGGCACGCCCTGTAGACCAAAATGGCGATTACAAAATCGACGCCAACAATGACCGTACTATTGTAGGCCATTACGATCCTCGATGGACACTTGGATTAAATACGAACTTCACTTATAAAGGATGGGATTTAGGCATACAGCTCTACGGGCGTATGGGATTCAAATATTATGATTCCTCCGTATGGGTAGGCGGACGCTATAATGTTCGTGACTATGACTATTATAACGAAAACAACAAAAATGCAGCTCATCCTAAACCTATTTACGATGAAGGCGGAAAAGATGCGTACTACAACGAAACTTATTTAAAAAACGGTTCTTATCTAAAGATTCGTAACATTTCGTTAGGTTATACTTTCCCGAACAGACTGTTAACCCATACAGGTCTTAGCGCTTTACGCATGTATGCTCAGATTAAGAATCCGGGGTATATTTTCAGCGGCTGCAAGACATTAGATCTGGACACATATAGTAATACCTACAACACGGCTTTACTTTTGGCTTAAACTTGAGTTTCTAAATCAAACTAATAAAAAAAATTATTATGAAATTAAATAAACACATATTAGCAAGTGTATTGGTAGGCGCACTAGCCACACCAGCCCTCACTTCCTGTTCAGATTTCTTAGATGAAAATCTAACAACTGAACGCAATACCGATTTTTTTTGACACCAATGAAGGCGTACAGTCACTGGCAACCGCTATTTACTATAACCTTCGTTTCCATCATTCTTTCGAATGGGCATTCTCTACTACAAATTATGGAACAGACGAGTTCATAGTAGGAAACGATGGCAGCAACGCCATGTGGGATAGTTATATAGCCAATCTCAGTTCAGACATCGCCACAGTAAATATCAACACCACACATGCCTACGATGTATGGGATAATATGTATTCCGGTATCTCTTCCGCCAATCTTTTGCTAGAGAAACTGGAGAATTATTCGGGAAGCAATAAGAACGAACTGTCCGGCGTAGCCCACTTTATCCGTGGATTCAACTACTTTAAGCTAGTCAGCCAATACGGTGGTGTACCTATCAAACTGGCTTCTTCCAATACAGTGGAACGCGAATTTTCCCGCGCCTCAGCGCAGGAAGTTATGGAACAGGTATTCAGTGATCTGACAGCCGCTTATGGTGAACTTCCTGAAAATGAAGCAGAAGAAGGTCGTCTTACCAAGTACGCAGCTGCCCATTTCCTTGCCAAAGCATATCTATGGCGTGCCAGTGAACTCAATGACAAATTTGGAATTCCAGTACAAAAAGCAGTGATTTGACCAATGTTGTCAAGTATGCGACAGAAGTCATCAGTAAACACCCGCTAGCTCCCAACTTCAAAGATTTATGGAATTATACAGAAGTCGATGGTCCTAATGAGCAACTGAATGAAATCATACTAGCAGCCCAACGCACTTCTGCCGATGCCACCAAAGGGCAGTACGGTAATGAGCAACACCTTTATTTTGCAGCCAATACCGCGACTTACCAGGTATGGCCCGTGATATTGCCGGTGGGCGTGAATACAACCGTCTGCGTACCACATACTATTCTTATAATGTATATAACCATCTGAACGATTCCCGCCTTTGGAAAACCTTCCGTACCAAACAAAACGGTAACCGTTCTGCTTGGAATGCCGGAGGCGTGGACTATGTAGCCGGCGACCGCTCTGTCATGTTCTTACTGAACAAACCCGGTGACAGTCGTGTTACCGCCCCCCCAAAGCAATGCCACCTTGGCTGATGCTGAAACAAAGAAACCCGTTTCCACTGTCTTCGCACTCTATCCAGCTGGAACTACTGCTACAGATAAAGTTCTGGAAGACGATGCTTACATTAAATACTATGCCACTTGCAGCAAATATGCCGATGGCTCACGTAAATCCATTTCCGAAGAACAAGGTAATCGCGATGGTATTTTGGCGCGATCAGCAGAAGACTATTTCTTCCTTGCTGAAGCCTATATCCGCCAAGGAGACTACTCTAAAGCGGCAGAATATCTGAATGTCATTCGTCGCCGTGCTGAATGGAAAGCAGGTGAAGACCGCCAGGAACACGTAGATGGTGGGGGCCGCCTTCCATGAAGGTTCTTTTGGGATGGGGGTATTTTGGGGGTGCTGATGCTGAAATTTTCTACTTACTGTAATCGCAGTTCCTATTATGAATCAAACAATCTGCAACTAGGCTCACTGGATGCTATTCCATCCAATCTAGAAGTAACAGATATCACTTCCATTGCTTCTTTACCAGCAGAAGATCAGGCTATCTGTGAGAAGTTGGGTTACAGTAGTGCTTATGATGTGGCCATGTGCTTTCTCTTAAACGAAAAAAAGTCGTGAAATGATGGGTGAATTTGTCCGTTGGGAAGACTTGGCACGCACAAAAACATTGGAAGCTCGTGTAAAGGCCTACAACAAGAATGCAGCTCCAAACTTTAATCCAAACAAGCATTATCTGCGTCCGATACCACAAACTTTCCTTGATATCATCCAAAAAGATGGTCATGCGCTGACAACTGAAGAAAAGAGTGCTATGCAGAATCCTGGCTATTAATTATAAAATCAACGGAAACTCATCTGAAGTAACCAAAGGTGAGTTTCCGTTACTTTATCCAGCTTATGAAAAGAATCTATTTAACACTAGGAATAATAACCGTACTAGGAGTATCTTCATGTCAACAAGCTTCACAATCAGTTGCTTCGGCAAACGATACCAACACCCCGTTACATTTATTAACTCCAGACTATTCCATCCCCTACAAAGAATGGAATATAACTGAAATCAAACAATGCCTTGATCGTATATTCTCTTATCTTGACCAAACAACTCCACCTCGCGTTATTGACCGAAAATCCGGAAAAGAAATAACAGACTATACACAAATCAACCAATATTCACAACTGGAAAGAGGAAACTTTCGACTGGCTAGTTATGAATGGGGAGTTACCTATTCAGGTATGATGGAAGTGGCACATGCTACAAGTGACTCCAAATATCAAGAATATGTATCAAAACGATTTCGTTTCTTATCAGAAATGGTTCCTTACTTCAGCCGTCTCACTCAAGAATATAATGTAGTAGACGGACAGATGCGACAAATCATACAACCCAGTACCTTGGACGATGCCGGAGCTATGTGTACAGCCATGATAAAGATGCAACGTATCCTTCCCGATTTAAACTGTAAATCCATAATTAATAACTACATGGATTTTATAGAACATAAAGAATACAGACTGCAAGACGGAACTTTCGCCCGGATGCGTCCACAAGCCAATACACTTTGGCTAGACGATATGTATATGGGAATTCCCGCACTTGCACAAATGGGGATTTACACCGGGGAAAAGCATTACTTCGATGAAGCGGTCCTCAGATTCTTCAGTTTTCCAAACGTATGTTTGTAGAAGAGAAAGGACTCTACATGCACGGATGGGTAGAAGGCGCAAGCACTCATCCGACTTTTCCATTGGGGGACGTGCCAATGGATGGGCATTACTAACATTGACCGAGGTACTTGAAGCACTTCCTCAAGAACATACCGAATGGAAAAATATCCTAAAACTTTATAAAGCACATGTAGCAGGAATTGCCGCCTGTCAGTCGGGCAATGGATTCTGGCATCAATTACTAGATAGAAAACGACTCATATTTGGAAACATCTGCTACAGCCATTTACGTATATTGCATTGCACGTGGTATCAACAATGGCTGGCTGGATGCAGTATCATACGGTCCTGTAGCACAATTGGGATGGAGTGCCATATCCACTCAAATCAATGAAAAAGGACAAGTTGAAAATACCTGCGTCGGTACCGGCATGGCTTTTGACCCAGCATTTTACTATCATCGTCCGGTAAATGTATATGCAGCACATGGATATGGACCAGTTTTGTTGGCAGGAGCTGAAATGATTAATTTACTAAATAAATATTACCCCAAAATGAACGATAGTGCCGTACAATTTTATACCACAAAGCAAAATGCATTAAAGACCTATATTTGGAGTGGACGGACAAGAATTTTAAAGGTATTGGTTACAAAATAAGAAGTTGATAAAAGAAGTGTAGTAAACCGTCAATTTGCCACTCACATTAAAACAGCAGTGAAGAATCTGCACACATCCGTTTTGTGTTGACCGATTCTTCACTGCATTTTTTAGAATGACAAACTATATGATCAATCAATCGGATTTTCAGTTTATCCCTCCTAACTATTCAGAAAAGCATATAAATCACTCTTTAGTTTCCAAATAAACCAGCTGCGTCTGTAAATACTCTTCCAGCCCATGTTTACCATCCGCGCCACCGATACCAGATTTACGCCATCCGGCATGGAATCCCTGCATCGCCTCAAAATTCTCACGATTCACATAAGTTTCACCAAATTTCAACGCACGAATCAATTTGAATGTCATATCCAGGTTCTGGGTATAAATAGAAGAAGTCAGCCCATATTCACAATCATTAGCCCAAGCAATGGCGTCTTCCACCTCTGTAAACTCAACAACCGGAAGTACCGGTCCAAAAGTTTCTTCCTGAATAATATCCATCTTTTGGGTACAATTAATCAAAATCGTCGGTTCAAAGAAATATCCTTTAGTACCGATACGATGACCACCGCATAGCAACTCAGCTCCCTGCTCAATAGCTTTTTTCACTTTCTCTTCTACTGATTTCAGTGCATTGGCATCAATCAACGGACCCATATCGAGGTCTGTATACTGATTCGGATCACCCACTTTCACCTGCTTGAATCCTGCCAACAGTTTCTCAAGGAAAGCCTCTTTTTATACTAGAATGTACATACACGCGCTCACAGCAATTACATACCTGTCCTGTATTAATAACACGCGAAGCATAATGGATTTTACAGCTAAATCCAAATCTGCATCCGGCATTACAATACCGGGAGCCTTCCCTCCCAATTCCAAAGAAACCTTCGTCACATTGGCAGAAGCGGCTGCATGGTCTGTATTCCAGCCTCCACACTTCCGGTCAGACTAACCATACCTACTTTAGGGTTAGCAGCCAGTTCATGTCCAATCACCGAACCACGACCGTTCACCAGATTGAATACACCTTTAGGCAACCCAACTTCATCTACAATCTGTGCGAAAACATACGCATTTTTCCGGTGTCAGCTGACTCGGCTTTACCACAATTGTATTCCCCGTCAACAGAGCAGGAGCGGCCTTACGGGCAATCAAGAAAAAAGGGAAATTCCAAGGCAGGATGCCTGTTGTCACCCCAATAGGTTTCTTAAAGACAAATATATTTTCGTGAGGACGGTCACTAGGAATAATTTCCCCTTCATAGCGACGGGCCCATCCGGCCATATAATCAAGGTAATCAGCCGTAAATAACACCTCTACATTAGCTAATCCTCTTGTTTTCCACCCTCCCGGATGATAATATCAGTCAATTCCTGCTCCCGCTTGCGGATACCTTGTGCAATCCGAGTTAAATACCGGCGCGTTCAATAGAGGTAAGACTTTCCCAAGAAAGCTGTGCCTTCACGGCGGCATTTATAGCTGCTCGTGCATCTTCCGGTGTGCCATCAGGCATTTTAGATATCACTTCTTCCGTAGAAGGGTTCAATACATCAATCCACTTATCGGATTGGTTTTCGATGAATCGCCCATCGATGTACATCTTTAGTTCTTTCATGGTCTTAAATTTAAAATGAGTATCTTATTTCTTTCAATCTGAAATATTCAAGCAGTATTTTACAAATATATCGTTATTTATAAAGCCACAAAATGTATTTTTGTTCATTAACATGGAAATTTATACACTTTAAGCTTTTTAAGAAACGAACTGATATTTACCGCCCGATTATACAATAAAGTGCCCACTCTATATTTCTTTCTCTTTTCCACGCAGATAAACAGAAGGAGACACGCCATAGTGTGTCTTGAAACAACGGCTAAAATAAAGCGGATCACTGATACCTACTTTATAAGAAACTTCGCTCACATTATAATTACCTTCCAACAATAATTCCGCCGCTTTCTTCAGACGAATAATACGGAAATATTCATTAGGAGTATGCCCTGTCAAACCACGAACTTTCTTAGAGAATACAGTACGCCCCCAATTTTCATCCGGGCAGCAAAAGTCTTCCATCGTAAATTCCGAATTTTCCCCAACTCCCTGCTCTATAATAGCCTGCAAATTTTATCAAGGAACTGTTTTATCTTTATCAGAAATATAAATAGCGGTCGCTCTATACTGGGATCATTCACATATTTCTCACGTAAACTTTTTCACGCTGGTCAATCAATTGAACCATCCGTGCCAAAAGCAATTTTTAAGCTGAACGGTTTGGTTACATACGCATCCGCCCCACTTTCTACTCCTTCCAATTTATTTTCGGTAGTTCCCATTGCTGTCAGCAGAATGATCGGAATATGACTGGTACTAAATTCATTTTTTAACTTACGGGTTACTTCATACCCATTCATTCCCGGCATTAGGACATCACATATTATCAGATCAGCATCATAAGTCCGTGCACGTTCAAAACCCGCCACACCATCAGCCTCGGCTACCACCTCAAAATAAACAGATATTTCTTTCTTCAAAAATTCACGAATATCAGTATCATCTTCAATGATCAATATCTTTTTTCTTGTTTAAAGGAGCCGCCATCTGTTCTTCTTTTACGAGACGGCACGGAATGCCTTCGTCTGTATGATCCGTTTCTTCCATTAAGGCTGTAGAGATCAAAAAATCTTTTGACTCATATACAGAACTATCCAATGGCAAAGTGACTGTAAAAACAGAACCCTGTCCTTCATTCTCCGCATATTCAATGCTTCCTTTATGCACATTTACAAGTTCGTGAGTCAAATGCAACCCGATTCCCATACTATCACCAGAGAAACTACTTTGCATAAAATCGAGAAAAAAAGTTGCCCGCGTTTTCTCCAAAGGAATACCAATACCGGTGTCTGACACGGAAATGATCAATTTTTTTTTTGTTTCTTCTTCCACATCTACCGAACAAACTATTTTCCCGCCCTCGGTGTGTACTTAAATGCATTGGACAGAAGATTATAGACTATCTTATCCAGTTTACCTTTATCAACAAACATAGGATAAGAACTGACAGAAGGAATAAAATTTTAAATTCCATTTTCTTTTAGATTCCGCCGTTTCCCTAAAACTCAGAAATATATCGTAAAAGAAAAAACGATAACATCTGTTTTCTTCTAATGAAAGAACCAGTTTATTATTCTGCATTTTTCTGAATTCCAGCAATTGATTGATTAATCTGAGCATCCGCTGCGTGCTTCTATCCATCACTTTTATAGGATAAGCCAATTCTTTAGAACCCCTACCATAGCCTCTATTTTTTCAAGGCTCCTTGGATCAACGTCAACGGGGTACGAAACTCATGAGAGATATTGGTAAAAAAGACCAACTTATATTCTGTCAACTGTTTTTCTAATTGAATACGATTCCGCAAGATAGCAAACTTATGGATTAGTCTGAATGTCATATACATTGCCATACAAATCAGCATTATATAAATGGCAAAGGCCCAACCTGTTTTCCAAAAAAGGCGGAGTAATAACAATCTGTAATACGGTTTCATCTTCCCCCCATACACCGGAAGCACTGGATGCTTTTACATGTAACTGATAAGTACCCGGCAACAAATTTTTTATAAGCTGCAAAATTCAAGGAGGAAGGGACTCCCCAATCTTTATCGTATGGAATTAACTTATAAATATACTTGGCATCATTTGCCATAGAATAGTCAAAAGTAGAGAAATCTATACTGAATGAATTCTGATAATATTTCAATTCTATTCTATTTGTATAACTTAATGCCTCTGTCAAAGGAGAATCAATATCCCCGGGACGAACAGAAATTCCATTTATTTTTAAATCAGTGAGAACCACCGGAGAAACGACATGCTGTGGCATGACTTTTTTCAGGATCGACCACAACCAAACCATGATTCGTTCCAAACAGCAAATGTCCGTTTTTCATAACACAGGCACTACTCTCCAAATAGACATTGCCGGGCATTATCGCTGAAAAAAAGAAACTATCAAAAACCTCCGTATCCGGATCAAACCGGGAACATTCCATATTCGGTACCCAGCCAGATTTTTCCATCTCTATCCTCCACTATAGACTGGACTACATTATTTACCAACCCGTCATCCTCATCATAATGCCGGAATTCCAACTGATCATAAGTTTGTCCTGACTGGCAGACAGAAAAGCCTTTACCGGTGGTTCCAATCCACATACGACCTTTGCTGTCACAAAAAATATTACGAATTTCATTGCTACGTATTTTCCCATTATCCAAATTATAAACGTAATACTGCCGCGAATCATTCAACAAAGAATCCGGATGGAATACATAAATACCATTATTGGTTCCTACCCACATCCAATG
>ENA-OQAR01000322-OQAR01000322.1-human-gut-metagenome-genome-assembly--contig:-NODE-322-length-14220-cov-2.605975_pt1 | contig 14220 bp, 16 predicted proteins | sample MGYA00242738_ERZ504533 | MGnify/ENA primary metagenome ERZ504533 (study PRJEB26092, sample SAMD00036276) | human gut metagenome | host: Homo sapiens | study: EMG produced TPA metagenomics assembly of... | reverse complement strand
TGCATATGTTGATGAAAGGTTGGATATGTATCCGATAAACGATTGTAGAAATTTTTAAGAGTTATAATCAAATGTAAAATGAAAAGGAATCTAATGATTTGAAAATGGAATTTTAAGATTTAAAAATATTTGAAATTTATTTCCAACAGATCCTCATTTATACATGTGAAATTTTGGATTCTACTAATATTATTAAAAGATGATAGTATTATCTGGTGTGACTGTGCAAACGGAAAAGACATAAAAGCGGAAAATGATGCGAAAGTTCTTATATGTGCAGCGAAACTTCGATGGCGTTCTATTTCAGGGTGCATGGGAAATAAAGAATTTTTCAAATCTATCAAATAAAATATAAAATTAGTAGAATAGAGAACGGTTGGCATTCCCCACCGACCGTTCTTTTTGTACCCATTGTGTCATATCTGTTCGGAGAAGCAAAAGTGAGCGTATATAATAAAAGAGTGATTGAGGTAATATTTCCTGAGATATGTCTTGCGCATTGATTGCTGCAAAAAATAAATTACTTTTCGCTAAGATGTAGAAAAGCCCATTTTTCTGTGATAAGATGATAAGGATTCGATAAACAATGACTGTTTTACGAACAGACAGAAAGCATGCATCAAACTGCATGACAGAAGAGAACGGAGTTGAAAAGGTGAAAAAAAGAAAAAATTTTTCAGAAGTCTGCGTTTTCGTATTCTGATCATCCTGATCATTCTGGGAATCGTGCCGGGGGTTATTGTAACATATACGATGCTTCATAACTATCAGAACCGGGCGGTTGCAATGCTTACAGAGACAGTGGGTGATCAGTGCGATATTTTATGTAATCTGATCATCAGGGAGAATTATCTCAATGATACAGATTCAGAGGTTGTAAACAGCAAGCTGGAACTGTTTTCCAATGTGTATAACGGACGTATCCTGCTGGCTGACAGAGATTTTAAGATAGTGAGTGATACCTTCCACACAGAGGAGGGAAAGACGCTTCTCAGTTCACTGGCTGTAGCCTGTCTGAAAGGAGAAGAGACAAGCAATTATGACGCCAGAAGTAAAGTACTGGAGCTTGCAGTTCCTGTACAGAGTCCGGATGTGCAGCAGCTTCAGGGCGTGATGCTGGTAAGTGTTTCGGCTGTTGATATTGCGGAAACACTGGCAGAGATGGAACAGAGAGGCGTGATGCTGATCGGAAGTATTGTTGTTCTTTCAGTATTTCTGGCATGGCTGCTCTCTACAATACTTGTAAAACCACTTGCAAGAGTGACGAAGGCCATTGAAGACCTGACAGATGGCATGCTGGATGAAGAGATCAGTGTTCCTGACTATACGGAGACAGAGCTGATCACAGATGCATTCAACAAGATGGTCAACCGCATGAAAATTCTTGATGAATCCAGGCAGGAGTTTGTATCCAATGTGTCCCATGAACTGAAGACACCCCTGACTTCCATGAAGGTTCTGGCAGATTCTCTGGTTGGACAGCAGGGAGTCCCGGAGGAACTGTATCAGGAGTTTATGAGTGATATTACTGCTGAGATCGACAGAGAGAATAAGATCATTACAGATCTGCTCTCGCTGGTAAAGATGGATAAGAAAGCAGCAGATGTAAACATCACCCATATGGATATCAATCAGCTTCTGGAGGATATCCTCAAGCGCTTGCGTCCCATTGCAGACAGGCGCAATATCGATCTGATCCTGGATTGCTTCCGACCTGTGGATGCAGATGTGGATGAGGTGAAGTTTACTCTTGCTGTCAGCAATCTGGTGGAGAATGGCATTAAATATAATGTGGATGATGGATGGGTGCGCGTGTCACTGGATGCAGACCATAAATATTTCTATATAACAGTGGCGGATTCCGGTATGGGAATCCCTGAGGACAGTATAGAGAGAATCTTTGAGCGTTTCTATCGTGTGGACAAGTCCCATTCCAAGGAAATCGGGGGAACCGGTCTGGGACTGGCGATCACCAAGAGTTCTATTGCAATGCACCATGGAACGATCAAAGTATTCAGTAAAGAAGGAGAGGGAACTACATTCTCTGTGCGTATTCCTCTGTCTTATATACCGTCATAGGAGGTGCCATTGTGAAAAAGAAACTTTCAATCATTATAACAGCGTTAATACTAAGCATCCTTGCGGCCGGGTGTTCTGTGGAGATACATGAAGATCCGGGTAAACAGGATGCCAAATATTATCTGTACGATATCAGCTCTGATGAAACTCAGCTTCAGAAGAAAAGCTACTCTCCGGAGGAGACAACTGCAGACTATATGCTTAAGGATATGATGCAGCGGATGAACAGCCAGCAGACAGATTCGCAGAACCGGGTCAGTCTGCTTCCTGAAGGAGTACAGATGAATTACAGTGTAGAAGAGGACGTGCTGGTGGTCAACTTTAACAGTCAGTACAGCAGCATGAGCCGCGCCAGGGAATTACTTGTGCGGGCAGGTGTTGTGAAGACTTTCCTTCAGGTTCCGGGGATTAATTCTGTGCGTTTTACAATAGAAAATGAAGATCTGACAGATTCCAGGGGACAGGCTGTGGGAAATATGACTGCAGATACCTTTGCCGAGTTCACAGGAACTGAACCGGATGCCTATTGCAGCAATACCTTTACGCTTTATTTTACTGATAAGAGTGGTCAGAAGCTGGTAAAAGAACAGCGTACTGTGCGGTATAAACGCAGTATCCCCAAAGAGAGGATCGTTCTGGAACAGTTAATGAAGGGACCGCTGGAAAAAGGGCATTACCCCACAATTCCGGAGAATACGGAGGTTCTGAATGTGACCATAGCAGACAGGATCTGCTATGTGGCATTTGACGGAGTATTTTCTTCCTATGCGCTGGATGTATCGGAGAAAATACCGGTATATTCTGTGGTAAATTCGCTGCTGGATGCGCTGGATGCAGACAAAGTGCAGATTACGGTCGGCGGGAAGGACAGGCTGGATACCTTTGGTAAGAAGATGGAGCTGTATCATTTTTATGAAAGAAATGATAAGCTGGTAGTCAAGGAAAAAGAGTGAATATTCATAAACGAAGAGGAGGCACAAAAGTGAGGAGACGCCCTGTGTGTATCCTGTGCATGCTTCTGGTTGTTTTTCTGTGTTGTGACAGACTGGCTGGGATTTTCCCTGATAAGGGGGAATCCACTGCCACAGTCTGTGCAGACATGGATCAGAAAGCATCCGGAATCCACCATCTGCGGGGAGGTGGTCAGGTGCCGGGAGAATGAAGATTTTCAATCTGTATATCTTAGAAATACTTATCTTATTTACAATTCTGAAAAAGTTTCCATTGATAATATAAAGGTTTATTTAAAACAAAAAAAGAATCATAGCGGTAACAGTGATGTTGATAAACTTCTGGCAGGAAGTCTTGTTCTGGTGTCCGGAAAACTGGAAGAGGTGCAAAGCCCCACGAATCTGGGAGAGTTTGACAGTAAAGCATACTATGGCTGCCAGAGGATCTATTATGTGATGAAGAAAGGAAAGATAAAGAAGCAGTCGCAGAGTCATTCTGTATATGGGCAGTTCCTGATCGATATGCAGCAGAAATTTGCAGGTATTCTGGAGAAGACCTGTGGAATGGAAGCTGGAGCGTTTGAAGCAATCGTGCTGGGAGATAAAACAAATCTGGATCCGGAGTTGAAAATGCGTTATCAGATGGCAGGGATTATCCATATCTTGGCGATTTCGGGGCTTCATATCAGTCTTCTTGGAATGGGACTGTATAATCTGCTGAAAAAAATCGGTCTGGGTATCTGGCCGGCAGGCCTGCTGCGCTGGTGATCATGCTTCAGTATGGGATGATGACCGGAGGGTCTGTTTCAACTATGCGGGCAGTATGTATGTTTTTACTTTCTGTAGGTGCAAAGATCGCAGGACGGATTTATGATATGCCTACAGGAATGGCGGCTGCGGCGATCCTGATCCTTATGGAAAATCCGGCGTATCTGCTTGATGGAGGTTTTCTGCTGTCTTTTGGATCGGTGATTGGGATTGGCTGTGTCTGGCCAATGGTGCAGGAGGGGATGGATGTATTAAACCGGAAAAAACGAAGTAAGGTTAATGAGAAGGGAAAAATCAGAAATAAACTTCTGATGTCATTTCTGGCATCCGGAGTTGTGCAGCTTACCACACTTCCCATAGTGCTGTGGTTTTACGGAGAAGTGTCGGTGATGGGGATTTTTCTGAATCTGCTGGTGCTTCCTACTGTGGGGATTGTACTGGGAAGCGGAACTGCCGGTGCATTACTTGGATTAGTCACTGTCAGAGGAGCGTTTCTGGCTGTTGTTCCGGGCAGGATTATTCTGAGAGGATATGAGTTCCTGACAGTGCTGCTGGGGCGACTCTCGTTTTGTACATGGATCGGCGGAAAGCCGGAAGTGTGGCAGATCGTTGGGTATTATCTGGTTCTGGCAGCAGCGGTGTGGATATACAGAGCGGGTGTGATGAAAAGTGAAAATGGTAAGATCTTTGCGTGGAAAATCCGGGCTGTATATGCAGGTATGGTATGCTTTGCAATTCTGCTGATCAGTTACAGACCGCATGAAAATTTCCGCATCGCCTGTCTGGATGTGGGACAGGGAGACGGAATTGTGGTGGAAATAGAAAACAGATGGAATATCCTGATCGACGGGGGCAGTACGAATAAGAATGAACTGGGAAAATATCAGCTGCTCCCATACTTGAAGAGCAGAGGGATTTCCAGACTGGACGGAATTTATGTTTCTCACACAGATGAAGATCATATCAGCGGGGTGCGGGAACTTCTGGAATTTGTTGAGAAAGATCTGACTTCTCTGCGCATAGAGAATCTGATCCTGCCCAAATGGAGCGATATTCAGGAGAATAAAAATTATCGGGAGCTGACAGAGCTGGCAGAGTCAGCGGGAGTCCGGGTGCTTACTGTGAAAGCAGGAGATGAGATCAGATATGGAACTGTCAGACTGAAGGTTCTGTGGCCGGAGTCCACAGCATCAGGGAAGGAAGTAAATGAAGATGCAATGGTTCTGGAAATGATAAGCAAAGATTTCAAAGGGCTTTTTACCGGAGATATCGGGATGGTGACAGAAGAAAAACTGATACAGAATGGGTGTCTTGAAGATGTGGACTTCCTGAAAACTGCTCATCACGGTTCCAGATATTCTACAGGAGCAGAGTTTCTGGAAATCGTCAGACCGGAACTGGCTGTTGTTTCCTGTTCTGCAACAAACACATACGGGCATCCGTCGCCGGATACGCTGGAACGGCTGAAGAAGAGTGGAAGCAGAGTGCTGATCACCAGAGACTGTGGGGCGGTTACAATAGTCAATGGAAAATCTGTTTCTGCTTTTAACCGAATCAAGTAAGCCTCCTATGGAGATGTGAAAAGCAATAAGGGTTGTCTTTCGAAATGAATTTTAGCTTGTATGTCTTGGGATTTTGGCGTATTTATGCCAAAACACCTCGCGGGATAGTGGTGTGTGAACAGTTGCGCAGTAACGAACAATGTTGTCATAATTATATACATGTGTCTTGACACCTGTATATCTGGGGAGTATAATTGCACAGACAAACGAAAATCAGGCATGATGTGAGGAAAGAAAGATGAAAGAACATTATGATGTCATTATTGTGGGAACAGGGGCAGCCGGACTGTACTGTGCACTGAACCTTCCGGAGAAAATGAAAATCCTGTTTATCACCAAGCAGGAGGCAGACCAGTCAGATTCATTCCTGGCACAGGGCGGAATCTGTATGCTGCGCGGCGAAGATGACTATGAAAATTATTTTGAAGATACCATGCGGGCAGGACATTATGAGAATAATAAACGGGCAGTAGATCTGATGATCCGCAGCTCCAATGATATTATCAGAGATCTTCTGCGTTATCATGTGGATTTTGCAAGGGATGGTCTGGGAAATCTGGCATTTACCAGAGAGGGAGCACATTCCCAGCCAAGAATTCTTTTTCATGAGGATATTACAGGAAAAGAAATCACACAGACTCTCTTAACTGCTGCAAAAATAAAAGAAAAATATTGAAATTTGTGAATATATGACTATGGTAGACCTGATCTCCAAAGACAATACAGTCTGCGGAATCATTGCAATGGACCGGAATGACCAGGCATTTCCTGTTTATTCTCAGTATGTGGTTCTTGCCTGTGGCGGAATCGGCGGGCTTTTTTAAAAACTCTACCAACTTTTTCGCATATTGCAGGAGATGGTGTGGGAATTGCCATGAAGCACCATGTGGAAATGGAAAAATCTGGACTATATCCAGATTCATCCGACAACTCTCTATTCAAAAGAAACCCGGACGCGTTTCCTGGTTTTCAGAATCAGTCAGAGGAGAAGGTGCTCTTCTGTATGATAAGAACGGACAGCGTTTTACAAACGAATTACAGCCGAGAGATCTGCTGAGCCAGAAGATTTTTGCCCAGATGGAAAAGGATGGAACAGAGTTTGTATGGGAAGATATGCGCCCTCTGGAGAGAAAACAATTCTGGAACATTTTCCTCATATTTATGAACAGTGCGTGGAAGAAGGCTTTGATCCGAGAAAAGAGCCAATCCCGGTTGTTCCGGCACAGCATTATTTTATGGGTGGGATCAAGGTAAATCTGGGAAGCAAAACTTCCATGAAGGGACTTTATGCGTGTGGAGAGACAAGTTGTAATGGTGTTCATGGAAGAAACCGTCTGGCAAGTAATTCTCTTCTGGAATCTCTGGTCTTTGCAAGAAAGGCTGCAGATGATATGATATTTGGACAGACACCGGAATATGTGCGGGCAGATGCAATTGATATGAATATGTATGAAAGCAGAGAAGAACTGCTTAATGCCTGCCACGAAACCGTATTAAAAGAGATTGAAAAGGATGAAAAAAGTCATGAATAGTATTACAATGAAAATGCAGGCAGACAAGCTGATCCGTATGGCGCTTCAGGAGGACATTACCAGTGAGGATGTTTCCACGAATGCAGTGATGCGAAGCGCAGTAAAGACCGTAGATCTGATCGCAAAGGAAGACGGAATCATTGCCGGACTGGATGTATATGCGAGAGTATTCCAGATCCTGGATGAGAAAACAGAGATCAGTTTTAACTTTAAAGACGGTGATGCAGTAAAGAAGGGCGATCTTCTTGGAACAGTAACAGGAGATATCCGGGTGCTTCTTTCCGGAGAGAGAGTTGCTCTGAATTATCTCCAGAGAATGAGTGGTATCGCTACTTATACAAAACAGGTTTCAAAGCTTCTGGAAGGAAGTAAGGTAACACTTCTGGACACCAGAAAGACAACTCCGAACTGTCGTGTTTTTTGAAAAATATGCTGTACGTATAGGCGGTGGATGCAACCACAGATATAATCTTTCTGACGGAGTACTGCTTAAGGATAATCATATCGGAGCAGCCGGAAGCGTAGCGAAAAGCAGTAGCCATGGCAAAAGAATATGCACCATTTGTCCGTAAGATCGAGATTGAAGTAGAGACTATGGAACAGGTAAAAGAAGCAGTAGAAGCAGGAGCAGATATCATTATGCTTGACAATATGACACCGGAAATGATGAAAGAAGCAGTAGAGCTTATCGCAGGCAGGGCACAGACAGAATGCTCCGGAAATATCACAAAGGAAAATATCGCCAAAATCCTGGAAACAGGTGTGGATTTTGTTTCCAGCGGTGCACTGACACATTCAGCACCAATCCTTGACATTTCCATGAAGAATCTTCATGCAATATAATAACATGGCAGCGAAGCTGTTTTGCAGCGGATAATTTGCTATAGGATTATATCGTGGAGAAAGGATGGGAAAGTATGAATACTGCTCAGAGAAGAACTGAAATTTTAAAGCTCCTTCAGCAGGCAGAAAAACCTGTGGCTGCCAGGGCGATGGCATCCCAGTTTGGAGTAAGCAGACAGGTGATCGTGCAGGATATGGCTGTGATACGTGCATCTACACCGGGAATCCTGTCAACGACCAGAGGATATGTGTTGCAGCAGGATAAATATATTGCATGCACCAGAGAATTTAAAGTACGCCATGGGCAGGAACAGGCAGCGGAGGAACTGAATCTGATCGTGGACTGTGGCGGGCGAGTGAAAAATATCAGCATCAGCCACAGGGTTTACGGACGTGTCACAGCAGAAATGGATATTCGTTCCAGACAGGATGTGAATGAATTTGTCCAGGCGATCAATAGCAGCCATTCCAGCGTATTAAGCAGTGCTACTTCCGGGTATCATTATCATCTGATAGAAGCATCCAGCCAGGAAAGGCTGGATCTGATCGGAGAACAGTTAAAAGAAAGCAGGTTTCCTTGCACCACTTCAGCCATGGGAAAAGGAAAAAACATCATAATATATAAGTAAGAAGGGATTCAGAAGATGACAATAGCAGAAATTCAGCAGGAAATCCTGCGAATGAAAAAAGAACAGGATATCTGTATTCTTGCACACGCATATCAGGGTCAGGAGATTCTGGAAGTGGCAGATTATACAGGAGATTCCTATGGCCTGAGTGTACAGGCATCCAAAAGAGACTGCAGCGGTGTGATCATGTGCGGCGTTCGTTTTATGGCAGAAACCTGCAAGATTTTAAGTCCGAAAAAGAGAGTCTGGCTCGCTAACCCTGTAGCCGGATGTCCCATGGCAGAGCAGTTGGATCTGGAAGGTCTGCGTGAATTAAAAGCACAGTATCCGGATTATGCAGTTGTCGCCTATATTAATACAACTTCAGAACTGAAAACAGAATGTGACGTATGTGTTACGTCCTCATCAGCAGTTGAAATCTGCAAAAAGCTGGAGCAGGATAAGATTTTATTTATTCCGGATCCGAACCTGGGACACTACGTGGCAGAGAAGCTTCCGGAGCTAGCGGATTCCTTGCCATAACGTTGTGTCCAAATCTGGTTGAAAGCATATGGGTTCTTCTGGTTTGGCACGAGCTGCTGATAAGGGACGGTCATTGAATCGCTGAAATTGGAGAGACTCATTCCTGTGATTTCTTGGTACTCGATATTGGCGGTGCCGCCGCCATATCCGGGAGATAGCATCAGACCGGAAGTGGTCTGTTCTTTAAGCGCGCGAATGTTGGGCATTGGGTCAATACTGTAGGAGACGCGAGGTGCGCGCAGCGGATCTGAGAAAGACTCAGACAGGATCATGATGACAGTGCTGTCGGTGAGACGATTTGGACCGATCGTTTGTTTGATAGATTTGGGCTGTGGATTTTATAACGATCCGCAATTTTCGCCATAGTTTCTTTACTGTACTCTTCCGGCTTATTCATAATCTTGACGTTGGTAAGACTCAAGAATGTGGTTGTAGGTCCGTTAGTTTGAGCGTCATAAATAGTGCTAAATAATTGTGGCTTGTATCCTTGATCTTTTGCCCATGCATATACTGAAGATTCCGGAACGGTGAGATTCCAGGTAAATGAGACCAAAAGGACTACGCTGAGGACCGCTGCGGCTATGCGAGTGAGGTTTCCGATAACATTCTTGAAACTTGCAATGGGGTGAAGGAAAGAACAGTAAATGAATTTGCGGCGACGATCTAATATGAAAAAAGCAATGCAAATAATCGCGAACCAAGTGACAAGTGATACGGCGCCGTTCACAAAAGCTTGTCTATCTTCAGGTACGAAAGACATGATGTTTCCCGTGTTGCCACCTGAAATAAAAGAGAAATCGGCGGGGAGAATCGGTTCAGTCCGAACTTCCATCTTGATTTTATTGGCAACTCCAAAGGCTGTGATGGAGACACCGAAAACAAGTGTGGCAAGCCAGAATCTGTTAAGCACAAAAATAAGAACTAAATAAATTAAGGCTAGTCCGACAAAATTAAGAATGAAAAGGTGATTGTGGTCAGTCAGCCACATATTTGTCACATGTTTAGTGAGCTGCCCAACTGCGCCTTCGACAAGCTTCTTATGATTGGAAACCTTGATTCCGGGATCGTATGTAGGTTCAGTTATTACGGTCCATTTCATGAAGAGGGTTTCGGTTGTGGTGAGCAGCAGAAAGACAATGGCGTAGAACGCATAGGAGAACTTCATGCGTTTCCTCCACAGGCCGTGTGCCTTCTTGAAGAATTTGATGATGAGTTGAACGGCTTTGAAATTAATAAAAGTATGCCATGCGGTTTTTACTGCCGTGGCAGTTGTGCGGATGGCGTGGCCGGTGGCGTTGACAGCTTTTGCGACTGCGTGCCCTGTTGCGGATAGCGCTTTTGCTGTGGTGTGTGCTGCTTGCTTACAGACTTTAACAGCCTGCATCAGAGGATGTTTGTCAGTTTGCGTGAGCTGAATTTCAGCAGATAGGGGGGCTGGATGGGTACTGTTGTTCGCAGCTTCGTTAATGGACTTGTCGTCAGTCGTTTTTGGCAGATGGGGCGCATCGACTTTGGGAATGAAAACGCTTGTGTTATCGGAGATGGCGCGAATTGCTGATTTCTGCGTATACAGCCTTGAACTGTGGTGGCCTGAAAGGGCGGATGGGGCGCAAGCGTTGCTGTCTTCGTCATTCGCAAGAGGGCGATATGTTCCACCCGCAATCGGCTGCTTAGTAAGTTTTACGTATGAAGGTGCACAAGCGTGACGGTCAGGCGAAAAAATAGGCATCGTCGCATCCTTCAACAAGATAGCCCCTTATAATTAGGGGCTCTGTGCAATTAAACCGGATACATTTTTAGTGTTCAGCTGTGGACGAACGGGTATCTCGTAGATGTCTGAAAGGTAGCTGGAAGGTTAACTGGGTGACGGGCAGCAAACAGATGTGTTCAAGGTGGACAACATATGCGCTCGCAAGTGTTGGGCGTCATTCGCTGGTAGTGCACTAAAAAGCGCTGTCTGCGTGAAGCCTTCTATAGCAGTCCTGCCATGTAGATCGGCAGCTTGACCACATCATTTTCCACGACCAGCGGTTTCGGATGCAGCACGTATCTGGTGCCGACCTTCTTGTCGAATTTCGTCTTGAACTTGTCCAGCGAGACCGTGCGGTAGCGTTTCGATGACTTGACCTCGATGGGGCTGACCCTGTACTTCATCGCCGCGTTCTCATACGGTTCGACAATGAGGAAGTCGATCTCCATACGGTTCGACGGGTCGTCGCGGTCGCTGCGCAGGTCGACGAAGTAGTCCGCACGTCATCGGGGGTTGCAACCAGTTAACTTAATTGCTTGCTTTCGATTGTTTTCGTATGATATACTTGAGTCATGCGTGTCAGGGAATGGGCGAAACGAGAGGGTTTCAACGAGCAGACGGTATGGCAGTGGTGCCGAGAGAACCGCATGCCCGTCCCATTCGAGCGCATGAGCACGGGCACGATAATCATCCACGACCCGAAATACGAGAACCGACCCGTCACCCCCACGGCGAACGGCAGGACGGTGTGTTACGCGCGTGTCAGCTCGTCTGACCAAAAGGACGATCTGACACGTCAGGCCGACCGGTTGAAGGCGTTCGCCCTTGGTATGGGAGTGGAGAAGCCGGAAATCGTCACAGAGACGGGTTCCGGCATGAACGACAGGCGGCGCAAGCTCAACCGGCTATTGTCCGACCCGACCGTGGACACGCTGATCGTGGAGCACAGGGACAGGCTCGCCCGCATGAACGCGGGACTGGTGGAGAGCGCGCTGAAGGCGCAGGGACGCCGAATCATCGTGGTGGATGACACGGAGCTGGATGACGATTTGGTGCGCGACATGACCGAGGTGCTGACCTCGTTCTGCGCCCGGCTGTACGGCGTCGCGCGGCCAAGCGCAAGACGGACGCGGCGTTGAAGGCGGCGCGCGATGCTTGAGGCGGTCAAGGTGGCGCTCGACCCGACTCCACGGCAGGAACGATTGTTGGAATCGCACGCCGGGGCGGCGCGATTCGCCTACAACAATGGGCTGGCGCACGTCAAGGACGTGCTCGAACGCGGCGATACCCCCGAATGGTCGTACTATGCTTGCGCAGGTGGTGGAACCAAGCCAAAAACGGTCTGGCGGTGGACGAGACCACGGGAGAACCATGGTGGCCTGAGAACAGCAAGGAGGCGTACAACAGCGGCCTCGAATCATTGGCCGACGCGCTGAGGAACTTCTCCAAGTCCCGCAAGGGGCGGCGGAAAGGTCGCAGGATGGGCTTCCCACGCTTCAAATCCAAGGACAAGGCGGTTCCCAGATTCGCGTACACGACGGGCTCGTTTGGTCTCATTGACTGTGACCCTCATGCGCTGCGGCTCCCGAAGATAGGCCGCGTGCACTGCATGGAGAACGTGTCCAAGCGAGTGAACGGCGCGAAGGTGCTGCGCATGAGCGTATCCAAGCGTGGTGGACGCTGGCAGGCCAGCCTGACCGTCGAACGCGCCGACCTGCCGATTCCATCGCCGCCGAAAGGCGGGAGCGTCGGCATCGACTTGGGTGTGAAGGAGCTCGCCACATTGTCGGACGGCACCGTGATACACAACCCGCACGCACTCAAATCGAACCTCAGACGGTTGAAGAAAGCCCAACGGAATCTGAGCCGCAAACGGAAAGGCTCCAACCGCCGCCGCAAGGCGGGAGCGCGGGTCGCCCGACTATACGCACGGGTGGCGAACCTGCGTTCGGACGTGCTCAACAAGACCACCGCCATGCTCGCCCATACCTACGCGGACATCAGCATCGAGGACTTGAACGTGGCGGGCATGGTGGGAAACCACGGGCTCGCCCAATCGATTCAGGATGCCGCGTTCGCGGAGTTCCGACGCCTACTGACCTACAAGACCGCACGCACCGGCGCGAGGCTTCACGTCATCGACCGTTGGTATCCAAGCTCGAAGACCTGCTCGAACTGCGGGACGGTGAAAGCCAAGCTGCCCCTGTCCGAGCGCGTCTACCATTGCGGCAAGTGCGGGCTTGACATGGACCGCGACCTGAACGCGGCCATCAACATCCAAGTCGTCGGGAGTGCCCCGGAGACGTAAACGCGCGTGGAGGAAGCGTAAGACAGGCCCACCCAAAAGGCGGGACAATGCGGCATCCGGCGAAGCGCGAACCAAGCGGCGGCGAGAGTCGCGTGAGTCTTGGAGCTGGTCTCGGCAACGAGGCCATGCAGATGACTTCGCTTTAGCGACAAGCTAAAACAAAATCATTTGCAACGGCTTTCGAGAAGTCGACGAGCATATACGACGCATAGTTCCGTCGTCCGAATTCCTCCGCGATGGTGCTTTTCCCGACGCGTCGCGCGCCCTCGATGAGCAGGGCCGTGCTTCCTTGGGAGGATTCCTTCCAGGAAGCCAGTTTTTCGTACGCTTTCGTTCGAAAGTCTCCGTGTCTCACCGTCGTAAATACACCAAATCAAGGGTAAGCGAAGTGCTATTTATACACCAAATCAAGGGTAACTGAGATACCACCGGTTGGGCTGCCGAATCTGCCATATATAAGCCAGTTTGTGGAATCGCTCCATGAACTATGCAACCCTGCCAGTACCCTGAAATGGTGAGTAGTGAGATTTTCAAGCCGCGCAACATCATCGTGACCGGCGGATGTGGGTTTATCGGAGCCAATTTCGTGCGCTACGTGGCACACAACCATCCTGACGTGCGCATAACCGTGCTCGACAAGCTGACCTATGCCGGAAATCCGCAGAATATCGCCGGTCTTCCGCAATCGCAAGTCGAACTCGTGCAAGGCGATATCTGCGATGCTGCACTACTGGAACGTATCGTGCCCGGGCATGACGCGATCGTGCATTTCGCGGACGAATCGCATAACGACAACTCCATCGCCAATCCTGAACCCTTCATCACAACGAATGTGGAGGGTACGTTCCACCTGCTTGAGGCGGCGCGCAAGCATGACGTGCGATTCCATCACATCAGCACCGACGAAGTGTACGGCGACCTTGCGCTCGACGATCCATGCAAATTCACCGAAAGCACGCCATATAAGCCGTCAAGTCCGTACAGCGCGTCAAAAGCGGCATCCGACCAGCTGGTGCGTGCCTGGGTTCGCACGTACGGGCTTCGCGCCACGATTTCCAACTGTTCCAACAATTACGGGCCGTACCAGCATGTGGAAAAATTCATTCCACGCCAGATCACTTCCATCATGGAGGGCGTGCGTCCGAAACTATATGGCACAGGCGAGAACGTGCGCGACTGGATCCATACGGAAGACCACTCTTCTGCGGTGTGGGAGATTCTTACACGCGGGCGGATCGGTGAAACATACCTGATCGGCGCAGATGGCGAAATGAGCA
>ENA-OQAR01000321-OQAR01000321.1-human-gut-metagenome-genome-assembly--contig:-NODE-321-length-14221-cov-6.387683_pt1 | contig 14221 bp, 20 predicted proteins | sample MGYA00242738_ERZ504533 | MGnify/ENA primary metagenome ERZ504533 (study PRJEB26092, sample SAMD00036276) | human gut metagenome | host: Homo sapiens | study: EMG produced TPA metagenomics assembly of... | reverse complement strand
GATGGCCGGGATGATGGGAACAAAGATATCGCCCAGCGTCTTGATGGCCCGCTGGTACCATGGTGCTTTGGAAGCGGCAGCCTGTTTGACTTCCTCCTTGCTGGCACCGGTGATTCCGGCCAGGGCGGTGAACTCGTCATACACCTTGTTCACAATGCCGGTGCCGAAGATGATCTGCAGCTGGCCCTGGGCTTCAAATACGCCCTTGGCGCCCTCAGCATTTTCGAGCTCTTTTTTGTTCACCTTGGAATTATCCGCAATCACCAGGCGCAGGCGGGTTGCGCAGTGTGCGGCCGATACAATGTTGGAAGCACCGCCGATGTTGTCCAGTACCTGCTGGGCTGCTTTCTTGTAATCCATGTTGCACGCTCCTTCTTTTATCTGTTGGCCCGGTAGGAGGTTCCGGGGCCTGTTTCATTTGACAGCTTTATTATATACGAAGGTGAGTGCTTTTTCTATTGACCAAACGACCCAACTTGCAAAGACTCTGTTATCGATTTCACACAGTTTCACACCGCTCTTTGGTAAAATGCACAAAAAACAGGGGACTGCATGGAAAGGGTGCACAAAACAAAAACTTCCCCGCAGTGATGCAGGGAAGTGTGGCGCAAAGGATGCCTGTTATAGCGACCAGACATTTTCATCTGAGTTGTCATCCCCGGTGGAGGCCCGGCATTTTAACTCATAATCCAGCTTGATCATCTGCGGCTCGGCATGGGGGTCCGCCAGCATGTCCATCAGCAGGCGGGCGGCTTTGTCCCCGGCGGTGCGGTAATGCAGATGGGCGCTGGTCAGCGGCACATAGGCAACGCGGCCAATGCGGTTGTCGCCCACAGCGGCAATCATGATGTCATCCGGCACCCGCAGACCGTGGCTGCGGCAGTATTGCAGCGCACCCAGGGCGATGGAGTCGGTCGCGCAGAACAGGCAGTCCAGCCCCGGCGCACGGCCAAACAGCTGCTCCGCCTGGTGGTAGCCGGATTCCATGTTGAACTTGGCAATGCTCATCCGCTGCGGCTGGGGCACGAGACCTGCATCCCGCAGCGCACTGTCAAAGCCTTCGCGCCGGGCAAGGCCGACGGCTTTGTCCAGCAGGGTCACGCCCAGGTAGCCCGGCTTGCGCCGCCCCTTTTGCAGCATGTGGGCGGTGGCGGCCTGCGCCGCGCCGAAATCATCGTGGAACACACAGCTGAACCCGGGATACTGCTGCCCCACGATTACCACCGGCACATGCAGGCTTTGCAGCACCGCGTGGTGTTCCGGGGTAAACATGGTGGCAATCAGGATAATGCCGTCCACCGTATCATGCCGCAGGGTATCCAGCGCGCGCACTTCGCGGGTGTTGTCGTTGGCGGTGTTGATCAGCAGCAGCTGGTAGTTCTGGTCGTCCAGTACCCGGCTGATGCCCTCCACCATGCGGGCGCAGCTTTCGCTGCTCAGCCGCGGCATGATCACCCCAATCTGCCGCGTGCGGCGGGTGCGCAGCATCTGGGCCTGCATACTGGGGCGGTAGCCGGTGGCTTCCACCGCAGCGGCAATCTGGGCGCGCTTTTCGGCGCTTAAGTACCCGCCGTTAAAATAGCGGCTGACCGCTGCCTTGGATACCCCGGCATATTGGGCAAACGCGGTAATGTTCATAGGCCGCACTCCTGTCCGGCTGCCGGCGGGGGAAACCTGCCGGTGCACTTTTTTATCAGTATAATGCAGAAACTGGCAGGGTGCAACGGGAAAGAGCGGAGAAAAGAAAAATAAGAATGAATGGCATGAGGCAAAGAGTAAAATAGACAAAAAACGGGGATTGAATTTGTGCTTTTGACGGAGAAAAAGAATGAAAGCTGAATACAAAAAAAGCACACAGCTAAAAAGATTTACTAGAATGAATTTGGTGTAAAAGTTATCTTCCGCGCTGGCACAGGATGAAAAGGTATGCTATAATATAATATTAGTTACACGATGAAAAAGTAAGATGCCCCTGATGCCGATGCGGATATGCGCGGGGCAATGATATGTGTTTAGTGAGGAAAAAGAATGGGACTGCTGCAAAAATTCAGGCAAAACCGAGGAAGCCCGCGCGAAGGAAAAGATCCGCCCGCTGCTGGAAAGCCGCATGATGCGGGACATCCTGCTGGAGATCGGCCAGCGCGGCAACGAAGCGCTGGACCCGCAGTCCGTTCCATTAGCTATGCGCCGCCGCGCTACCCAACTTGCCAGCGAAAGCGGCTGAGCGGCCTGAAGCAGTGCGCTGTGGATGAACTGCATCTGGACGAAGAGGGAATCACGCTGGTCTGCAAGGGGGAGCACACGGCATTTTTGTACGCAGACTATAACTATGAAAACATTGAGGATACCGACTGCCTGCCCGCTGTGGCCGAATACCTGGTGCAGCACATGCGCGGCTATTATAACATTACCCGCAGCTTTTACAGTGTGCCCAAAGCCAACGGCCATGTGGAGGAAAAGACTCGTGAGGTGACCGTGGTGCGCCACCACGAGGATACCCCCTTTGCCCCCGGCCCGGTGCAGAAACAGCATTTGTTCTGATGCACATGAGATATCCCCCGGCATACAGGAATTATGCCGCCCCGCATCTTGACGCGGGACGGCATTTTTGCTATACTAATTTAGTATCCGGCAGCAACCCAGAACATGGAGCATTCCCCAAGAGGTCGTAAGAGGGAGCACTCGAAATCAAGCAGGCATTTTGGAAGTTACCACTAATTTTCTAACGACCCATCGTCAGAAATCCACTGCTTTCTACAATTTAATATTTGCTGTTCTCTCCTACTTTTCTCTCCTTTTTCCGGAGAAGATTTTGGGGGATTACTATAAGGAGCATTACCCAAGAGGTCGAAGGGGTCGCACTCGAAAGTTTGCATCCAGCAGGTCACCTTGTCCGCAGGAAATCCCATAACGGCGGGCTTTATCGGGTGTCGCGTACTCAACTTTTCATCGTTATCTTGCATCGAAATCTCGCATTTTTCCAAACGCTGTGCGAGGCGGTGCGGTAAAAACTAAATAAGCAGACGTATCGAAGCGGTCGTAACGAGATTGACTCGAAATCGTGGTCGCTACTCGGTAGCTCCCTGACCGGAATCCCTTGATTTTACGGGGTTTTTCGGGTATTCTTAACTTAATATTTTTGCTTGTTCTCCCCATCAGTTCTCCCCGTTTTCTGAGGTGCTGATGTTGAGATAAATACGGAGACGTATCGAAGTGGTCATAACGGGACTGACTCGAAATCAGTTGATCCGCAAGGGTCCGTGGGTTCGAATCCCACCGTCTCCGCCAGAAATCACGCCAGTAGTCGGTTTTTCCGGCTGCTGGCTTTTCTTTCTCAATTCGCTGCAAAGCCCAAACCATTGAGCATTGCGTCAGCCGAAGTCAGCTTCGAGCTGTAATCCAGATGTGCGTAAATGTTCGCCGTAGTTGAGAAGTCGCTGTGACCAAGCCATTCCTGAATCTGTTTCATGGGAACACCGTTTGCCAGAAGTAACGAGGCGCAGCTATGCCGGAGATCGTGATACCTGATCTGTCTCATCCCCTTCGCCTTGAGCAGCTTCGGAAAGCTCTCTGTGACGTAGTGGGGCTTTATCAGATCGCCAATCTCATTGACACATACATACTCAAGATAGTCCTTGATGTAACTGCGTCCGCACAGGCGGCGGTTCTCCTGCTGTTCTTCTTTCAGTGCAAGAAGTCTTTCCCGCATGAAAGGAACAAGAGGCAGTGTTCTCATACTCGATTTGGTCTTTGTGGTGTCTGACGCAACCAGAACGCGCTTGCCGTCGAGATCACAGGAAGTAACCGTATGACGGATGGTGATGGTGTTCTGGTCAAAGTCGATGGCATCCCATTTCAGACCGATTGCTTCACTCCGGCGCAGACCGTAGAACGCACCGAACAGAATTGGCAGTTCAAGTTTGCTTCCTTTTGTAGCCTCGAAAAGAGCGTTGACCTCATCGGCATCATAGAAGCTGCCGACGTAGCGGTCTTTCTTCGGACGCTCAACCTTATCCGCCGGGTTTACATCAATCAGGTCAATCTTCACGGCATACTTGAGTGCCTTGTGAATGTTGGCGTGATAATGAATGACCGAGGACGGACTGACACGCTCAAGCTCACTCAGGTAAAACTCCTGAATGTCTTTTGCGGTCAGGTCCTTGAGCGTCACTTCCTTTTCGCGGAAGTACGGTGCTACAATCTTTTTAACCGTAGTCGAGTATGAAGCGAATGTCGGGACTGCAACCGAGCTTTTGATGATGTCGAGCCATTTTTCCATATAGTCCGCGAACAGAATGTCTCCGTTCATGACCTTCGGCTCTTCGGGATTGAAATTGCGTCGTGCGTCCATCAGGATCGCTTCGGCGCGTTTTTTGTTTCCCTTCACAGTAAGCCCGGTGGAAATCCACTTGGTCTTTCTTTTTCCGAGAGAATCGGTGTAGTTCAACACGGCGTAGTAATATCCGCTTTTTTCGCGGAGATGTCCTGCTACCATAATTATCCTCCTTCTTTGTAGCAGAGACACCTACCTGATACCGTGCTTCTATTATACCAGAACCGGGTTCGAATTGGAGGACCTCTGCCGAACATTTTTTGTAAACAAATTGAGTCCAAGCCTTATGCCGTGACTGCTTCTCCGCATCCGATGCAGAGAAAGGTGAAAAGATGAGCCTTCGGAATACGATAGGCTCTGCCGACTTTAAGACAGCAGATTTTACCTTCCCGCAGGATGCGGTAGCCGGTCTTTGTGCTGATGCTGAGTATTTCGCACATCTGCTCAATGCTCATCACATCTGGATAGTCTTTCAGCATGAGCTTGTAGGCATCGCGCTGAGAAATGGTTGATGCGGTATTCACCCGTCTCACCTCCACAAGATTTGATTTTGCCTTATCAGCAAAAGGATAGGCAGCAGTCCTTTTTGAATAGACTGCTGCCCATAGTTTTTGATGATAAAGCCCTTTCGGGCGTTTTCATATTGGTTATCCTTCCGGCATATTTGCAGCTCGCACCCCTGCCGAATAGGGAATGCTGCGGACTACCAATGGTCAATCGGTATCATGGGACTCTCACCCCTCCGAGGATCGCTCCGAGCCGCCCCTTCAAAGAAAAGACGGAAGTATCATTATACCCGGCATCTGCATCGTCGCAAGCAGCCGCACCACACGGCTGTTATAGCTCTCCGGAGGTCGCTCACTCCTTGCGGGAGGTCTTGGCGTCGGAAGCTGTGTTGCTTCGCAGAAGCGGAAAGATCCGCAGCACTGAACTATTCAGTTTTTCAAGGAGCAGTGAAGAAGTTTTAAGAACCCTCTTCACTTTTACAACGGACAAAAAAATCGCAAAATGGGGGGGGTGCGATCAAAAAATTATTTTTTGATTTTTTTGCAGACAGCGTTTTTTTGTTTCCAATACGCTTTTGTGGTTGCACCCTTTCAGCTTGGCGAACTTTCTGACACTCATGCCGCCGAGAATAACCTCGTCGAAGACTTCCCTTTGATTTGCGGTCAGCGTTTTCCGGAAGGCTATGATCCAACGCTTAGTAGCGGATTCCTGAATGTAGTCGTGCGGGTCGATAAGCCATGCAGGTCCTTCCACATCTTCCTCGTTGACAACATCAAGAGAGAGAATAGTTTGAGGCTTTGCATCGTCCGGGTCGCTTGAGGTAAAACCTCTCCGCATCTGCTTCTCTTCCAGTCGGAGGATTTTCATGACCTCACGGTCAACCTCCGTTACTTCGCCGGTGATTTTCACGCGCACCATGCACTTTCCGTCCTCCGTAGTCCAGAGGTCATAGTCGAACTCGACAGGGGTTTTAGGGATTCGTTTCATTGCTTGTCCTTTCCGCTGGCGCGGAGCAGCGGATGGACAAGCCTAAAAAAGGAGCCGCATGACGGTGAGTTGTGATCCCATGCCGATAAAACAGAGTGCGAACACTCTGTTCATGCGGCATTAGGAAGACTCACCAGTCAGCGGCTCCACAGCACAGCTATCAAATATTTATTTGTTAAACTCCTTATCCTCTGTTGAGGTGGAGATATAACCTTCTCATACTGAGAACATTGAAGACGGTTTCTCTTCCGCAGAGCTTACACTTTGCCTGAACGTGACCTCTTGTGTCCTCAAAAACGATGATGGTATTGTGATGACAGTACGGGCATTCCATCGTTCGCCTCTTCTGGCTGGCGATGGCGATACGCGCCCGTCTGATCTTCATCTGCATTTCAGCAGACGGTTCAGTAACACGGATATTCTTTTTCATGCCCATACCTCCGTCGGATCATCGAACTCTGAATATGGGCGGTCTTCGAGATAACCAAGCTGGCGCAGACGGATGACGGCTGCGGACTGGGAAACACCAAGTTGAGCGCATATCGCTCTGAGCGACAGGCGATCCCGGTATGTAAAGTAGCCGCCATAGGACGTCAGCTTCTTCTCAGGGATGAAATACCACGCGGCAAGGTCAACTTCTTTCTGCGGCATCAGGATTGCCGCTCCGAGGACGTTTGCTTGCCATTCATTCCAGTCCTCATGTGTTTTGAGATCACGCAGCGAATAGGCTGTTCGTGCGGAATACTGCCGGTTGCAGCGTTGCTTGACTTCATCGGATTCCATCTGATAGAGAATCTGATGAGCGCATTCGTGGGCAAGCGTGAAGCGCCGCTTCCCGCAGAGCTTCTTTATCTGCCCTTGACGGATGAAGCTCTCATCGAGCAACACCTGATTACATCTGAGCGGAAGTGTTCGCCTGACACCCTTTTCCTCAACGATGTACTCTGTATCAGTATAGGCAGTCAAGCCGCAGATACTTCCATCAGAGGAAAGTCGGGCAAAAGACACTTGCAAGCCGAGATAGTCTCTTGCGAACTGATCAATCGGCGTGGCACGAGCCATACGGACTTCCTCGGACTCCGTGCCGAAGAAAAACTTGTTGAAGTCTTCCGTGACGGCTGCTGCAATTTCTTCGATTTGCTTCTGAGATAAGATCACCGGGCATTCTCCTTTGCTTCGACAAACCACTTGTCTCCTTCATGAAAAAGGAACGACTCCTTTCCTTTAATCATGACTGTGTAACGGATGCCGCCACCACCAACCTTCTTGGATGTGGCGCGGCATTTGTAAAGAATCTGGTCGATCTGAAAAATCAAACCGTCCTTCCAACGGATGAGCCGGGGCTGAATTGCACCTTCCTCATCGACATCGAGATTTACCGAAACATACGCTTTTCGGCACTTCGAGCAGTTCATGAGCTACCTCCGTTCATAAAAAAAGTTACCTGTTTTTCGACACGAAATTCCTCAACATTATTGACACACACATCGTTCGTGTGGTATCATAATTACGAACAGAGATTTCGTGTAAATATAGTATAGCACGAACATCATGTTCGCGTCAATAAGATAGACGAAAGTTTTGTTCGTGTTCACGGAAAATTAAAGAAAGAGGTGCCTTATGGGATTTAAAGACAGGCTTAAAGAGAAGAGAGTGGAGGCAAACCTGACGCAAGCCGCTCTCGCAGAAAAAAGTCTCTGTTACTGCGAGGACAATTCAAAATTATGAGCTTGGCACTCGAAAACCGACAAAATACGATATTGTAAAAAAACTTGCCGAAGCTCTGAACACAACACCGGAATATCTTCTCGGCAACGGCGGAATGCTCGTTCTCGCCGCACAGGAACAAGGCGGAGCAAAAGCGGCGCGTGAGATAGATGAACTGGTGAGTGAAGTCACCGGTATGTTCGCAGGAGGTAAGCTCAGTGAGGATGCGCTTGACGGCGCGATGCAGGCACTCACCAGAGCCTATTGGATTGCAAAGGAAAAGAACAAGAAGTACACGCCGAAAAAGTATCGAAAAGAGCAGCCGGAGGAATAAGTCCGGATTTTTGTACAGGGTGTTTTTTATAATGGATAATAATTATCCACGAATGGAGGTGGCGCGATGAATGCCGAACAGCTATCAAAGGTGGGCAGCGATCTTGTACGACGATGCGGCACACGAGATCCTTTTCAAATCGCAAAAGAGCTGGGCATCATTGTTCTGGATGATTGCGAAAACTTCGGGCAACTCAAAGGAATGTATCGCGTTGTCAAGAAAAATCGCTTTATTTTCTTAAATCAGGATTTAAGTCCGCAAACGAAGCGTATTGTATGCGCTCATGAGATCGGTCACGACCGACTGCACCGCGCACTTGCAAAAGGTGATGGATTGCAGGAGTTTGTGCTTTACAAGATGAACTCTATCCCTGAGTACGAAGCGAACATTGTTGCGGCTGAGATATTACTTAATTCCGACGAGGTGCTTGAGTACATTTACGATTATGGGTACACTTCGGCGCAGATTGCACAGGCAATGCACACAGACATCAACTTGATTGCCTTGAAGATTGCGCATCTGGCAGAGACAGGGCATGACCTACGCCGGATAGATTACCGAAGTGATTTTTTGAAATAAAGAGGTGGCGTATGACAAGAAGCGAAGTTATGAAAGACTTCATGAAGAAGACCGTGGTTCCGGTCGCAGTTGCGCTCCTGCTGTTTTCTGTTTTCAGCCGCATATTCGTTGAGAACGGAACGCCGGATTATTTCCTGATTTGGCTTGCTTGCGGAGTGCCATTCGGCATCGGAAAGATGTTCACGCTTATCCCGATTGGCTTTGGTATTTCCGGTACAGTAGGCGTTGTTGCACTCAACCTTGTCCTCGGCGGTCTGATCGGCGGTGTGATCCTGATCTGGAAGCTGGCAGTTGCCCTCTGGTATCTGCCGCTGACAGTACATCGGTATACAACTTGCAAATAAGCACTTAGTGGAGGGTTAAATTATGAAGGATGAGATAATATCTTTGATAGAAGAAGGCGGCGAGTTTGCTTTGGATAGTATTTTGCCAGATGGCATCGTCAGAGACCTGCCTATCATCGGTCCAGCTTTTAGCTTGATAAAAATAGGAAAAGACATTCATGATAGAGTCTTTATAGAAAAGTTAAAAAGTTTCATGCAGGACATTGACAAAAATCAAGAGTGGAAAGAGAAATTCCGTGATGTGGATGAGTGCAACAAAATATCGAAACAGCTTCTTTATGTGGTCGATTCATGCGATGATGATGACAAATTGCGACTAATCGGATTGATATTTAATTGTTTTGTGAACGGAGACATCGACAGAACCCAATATTTTTATATCGTTAATATGATTTCAAAATCATTCTATCCATTTTTGAAAGTACTTTTGGAGATTGACGAGACCGATGCTCGTTTCAAAAATGACGGAGAAAAGTATGACTACGACGCCATAGCGCATTTGCTGAATATAGGCGCACTTGATGCTGCTGGACAGACAGTTGCAACATTCGACTCTAAGACTGGGACGCTCCAATCTCCACCATCCGTAATTGTTGCTGTCAATGGGTATGGGGTATTTATAAGGGATATTCTGAAGGAACTGAATTAGATTCGTTAAACCATGGTCGGAGGAGGAATCGTAGAAGATGAAACAACGCACCTACATTGCAATCGACCTGAAATCTTTCTACGCCTCCGTGGAGTGCCGGGAGCGCGGCTTAGATCCTCTGGACACAAACCTCGTTGTAGCAGACGAAAGCCGGACGGACAAGACCGTCTGCCTTGCCGTTACTCCCTCCCTCAAAAGCTATGGCATCTCCGGGCGTGGGCGGCTGTTTGAAGTCAAGCAGCGCGTGAAAGGAAGCGAATGCCGGACGGCAGCACGACGCACCGGGACGCAAACTGGACGGCACATCGCACTTCTTCTCGGAGCTGCAAGCAAACCCGTCTCTGGCGATTGACTTCATCATTGCGCCGCCTCGGATGGCGTACTACATGGAGTACAGCACCCGCATCTATCAGGTTTATCTCAAGTATATTGCCCCGGAGGACATTGTGGTCTACTCCATCGACGAGGTGTTCATGGACGTGACGGACTACCTGAATACCTACAAGCTCTCGGCACATGACCTTGCCATGAAGATCATCCTCGACGTGCTTGAGACGACCGGCATCACGGCAACCGCTGGGATTGGGACGAATCTCTTTCTCTGCAAAGTGGCAATGGATATTGTGGCGAAGCACATCCCCGCTGACAAGAACGGTGTCCGCATTGCAGAGCTGAATGAGATGAAGTTCCGGCGTGAGCTTTGGGCGCACCAGCCTCTCACGGATTTCTGGCGCGTGGGTCGAGGCATTGCGAAAAAACTTGAGCAGAACGGGATGTTCACGATGGGCGATGTTGCCCTCTGTTCAGAGCAGAACGAGGACTTGCTTTACAAGCTGTTCGGCAAGAATGCGGAACTACTCATTGACCATGCGTGGGGCTGGGACCTACGACCATTGAAGCAATCAAAGCGTACCGTCCCAGCTCAAACAGCCTCAGCTCCGGTCAGGTATTGCACTGTCCCTACGAGCCGCAGAAGGCGAAGCTGGTTGTGCGGGAAATGACGGACTTGCTTGTGCTGGACTTGGTGGACAAGGGGCTTGTCACCGACCAGATGGTTCTCACAGTCGGCTACGACATTGAGAACCTGACCGATCCGGCACGACGGGCAAAGTATCACGGCGCGGTGGAGAAAGACCCCTACGGTCGGGAGATTCCCAAACAGGCGCACGGCTCTATCAATCTCGACGGTCACACATCCTCTACCCGCAAAATAATGTGTGCTGTGTCAGAGCTGTTTGACAGGATCGTGGACAAAAATCTGCTTGTCCGCCGTATGTATGTTGTAGCAAATCATGTCCTGCCGGAAGCCGATGCGCCGAAGAAAAAACGACGGCGCTGTCCAGCTTGACCTCTTCACCGACTATGCTGCCGAAGAGGAAAAACAGAAAGCCGAGGACGCTGCATTGGAGCATGAGCGAAAGATACAATCCGCCACGCTTGCGATCAAAAAGAAGTACGGAAAGAACGCCATCCTCAAGGCGATGAATCTTGAAGAAGGTGCAACCGCGAAAGACCGCAATGCGCAGATCGGCGGGCATAAGGCATAAAGAATCAAACAAATCGGAAATTGCAGAGGTCAAATATGGTGATCAAAGAAATCGTTGATGATAAGATGCTTTATATGGACTTATTGTTGCTGGCAGATGAACAGGAAGATATGATTCACCGCTATCTTGAAAAGGGAACCATGTATGTACTTGATGATAATGGCGTGAAAGCAGAGTGTATCGTTACCGACGAGGGAAACGCGATTCTTGAAATCAAGAATATTGCTGTGAAGCCAGAATATCAGGGCTGCGGTTACGGAAAAGCCCTAATTAACTTCTTAATTCACCGATATACAGGGAAATACTCTATTATGCAAGTAGGGACAGGAGATAGTGCGTTGACTGTTCCGTTTTATGAGAAATGCGGTTTTACACGCTCTCATTGCATCCCTAATTTCTTTACTGACAATTATGACCATCCGATATTTGAGTGTGGTGTTCAACTTGTTGACATGATATATTTGCAAAGGCAGTTATAAATCCCCGGTTACATGGAAGGGAGATGCACAATACACATGAACAATAGGTACGACGAGATTATCAATCTTCCTCACCACATCTCCAAGACGCGACCACAGATGCCGATGTCAGATCGAGCGGCGCAGTTCGCGCCCTTCGCAGCACTCACCGGATATGACTCCGCCATCAAGGAAACCGGGCGTCTGACCGACGAAAGGATTGAGCTTGACGAGGGAGCTCTGACTGCATTGGACATGAAGTATCAGCTTCTTATGGATGCCTTTGATGATGCACCGGAGGTCACCATCACCTACTTCCAGCCCGATGAGCGGAAGGCTGGCGGCAAATACATAACAGCAACCAGCGCGGTCAAAAAGGTTGATGATTTTGAGCGGCGAATCACCATGCAGGACGGCACGAAGATTCCGATGGATGACGTTCTAAGCATTGACGGAGAGCTGTTCTCATCGCTGGAATAATGTCGCTTGCCATGCGACCGAACGAATTGAATACAGAGATAAAAAAGACTGCAAGGCGCAATGCCAAGCAGTCTTTTTTTATGTGAAAACGGTGGATGCAGACGTATCAAATCTAAATGAGATTAAGAAAAATCCTATTCAATCCCGGACAAATCCCAATAACTGTCCGTTGTTATATGAAGGGGTATTTTACGGGGAGTCTCTACGAGGGAATACGATTTAGAGAATAGCAAGCACAGCCGGTGTATATACACACGGCAATTTCCAATTAAGGAAACCCTCCCCTTAATCGAAAAAATGCTTGTTGGAATGTCTCCCAAACCCTCTTCCTATACGAAAGGACGGAACGCCTATGGCAAACAGAACGCGACCAAATCAGATACTATTCTTCGTCTCCGACGATGAGAAAAGAATCATCAAGGCAAAGATGGCACAGCTCGGAACAAAGAACATGGGAGCATATCTCCGGAAGATGGCGATTGACGGTTATATCATCAAGGTGGACTACACGCAGCAGAAGAAACTCGCCGCCGCTGTCAGCCGTGTTGCCTCGAACATCAATCAGATTTGCCGCCGCATAAACTCCACCGGACACTTCTATGCGGACGATATTGCAGAGCTGAAAGAAAGGCAGGGTGAGATATGGCAGTTACTAAAATCAAGCCAATCCGAGGAACTGTAAACAAAGCTCTCGCCTATATTCTCGACCCGCAGAAGACCGACGATGCCTTCTATGTTTCATCCTATGGGTGCGCTGCAAGCGACGCAGCAGCAAAAGAATTTGAGTGGACAAGAAACCTCGCAGTGCAGCAAGGAATGCAGATGCCGAAGGTGCTTGCCCGTCATCTAATCCAGTCTTTTGACATCGGTGAAGTGACGCCGGAAGAGGCTCATGAAGTCGGAAAGCAGCTTGCGGACGAATGGCTCAAGGGCAAGTACGAGTATGTGATTGCTACCCACATCGACAAGGGACATTGCCATAATCACATCATCTTCAATGCCGTGAACTATGTGGACTTCCATGCTTACCGGAGCAACAAGAGAACCTATCGAGAGCTACGTCAGCTCAGTGATGAGATATGCAAGGAACACGGGCTGTCTGTGATCCCTCCGTCGCAGAACAAGGGCATGGACTACAAGGAATACACCGAAGCCAAACGCGGCACGAGCCGGAAGCAAAAGCTCAAGCAGACCATCGACCGGCTTGTCATCACAGCGAAGGACTACGATGACTTTTTGTGGCTCATGCAGGAAGCCGGTTATGAAATCAAGACCGGCAAATACATCTCCTTCCGTGCTGAAGGTCAGGAGCGATTTACCCGATCTAAAACTATCGGAGGGAACTACACCGAGGAACGCATCAAGGAGCGGATTGCCGGACGGACGCCCCGAAGAAGTCAGAGACAGACCGTACCGAAAGGCATCTCTCTCATCGGAGATATTCAGGAGCGGATCAGGCTCATCGACAGCAAGGGCTATGAACATAAAGCAAAGCTCACAATCCTCAAGGAAGCGGCACGAACACTCAACTATCTCACGGAAAACAACTTGCTCCAATACGCCGATCTTGAGAAGAAGGTCGAGGACGTTCACAGCTCCTATGACCGCACCGGCAAGGACCTGAAAGGCGTTGAAGCGCGACTGCGGGAAGTCCAACCGCTTATCAAGAACATCTCCAACTACCAGCGCCTCAAGCCCGTATATGACGCCTTCCAGAAGGCGAAAGACAAGCCGAGTTTCAAGGCAAAGCACGAAGCCGAGCTTGTGATCTTTGAGGCGGCGCGGAGTACACTGCTTGCCATGCAAGGCGATGAAAAACTGCCGAGCTTGAAGACGCTGCAAGCGGAACAGCAGCGTCTCCTTGAAGAGCAGCAGCGGCTCTATGATGAACGTGCGAAGCTCAAAAAGGAAGCACGGATGATCGACACCTTGCAGGCAAACGTGGATGATTTTCTCAAGTCAGCTACATCAAGGGATCAAGAAAAAGATTGGACGGCACATCTCGAATAATGGTTAAGCCGCACTGGGTAGATTTTAGTCAGTGCGGCTTTTTTCTTGACAACGTCCAACAAAAGTTTACATATGATTTCGCTTAAACGCATTGCAATTTCGTTCGAACGATGGTATAATATAATAGAATTTTTGTATGCGCCAATAAGACAGGAGGGCATAAAATGGAAGGCTTTATGACAACAAAAAGAAGCTGCCGAAAAAGTGGGACATCTCTGTCCGTCAGGTTCAAAATCATTGTAAGAATGGACAGCATCAAAGGTAATATTAAGAGTCGGTAACAAAT
>ENA-OQAR01000320-OQAR01000320.1-human-gut-metagenome-genome-assembly--contig:-NODE-320-length-14230-cov-2.542296_pt1 | contig 14230 bp, 18 predicted proteins | sample MGYA00242738_ERZ504533 | MGnify/ENA primary metagenome ERZ504533 (study PRJEB26092, sample SAMD00036276) | human gut metagenome | host: Homo sapiens | study: EMG produced TPA metagenomics assembly of... | reverse complement strand
TGCCTTGCAGATATGTCGGCATCCCCCACTGCGGTCGTATCGGCCTGACCTTAAACATGGCTTTTTCAATCTACCTCCCTTATCGGTTTTCCGCGATATATTTCTCCGCCATGTGAACTGCCACCGCGCCGTCCGCCACGGCGGTGACCACCTGACGGAGGGGCTTCGTCCGCACGCGCCCACGGCGTAACGCCGGGAATACTGGTTTCCGTGGTCTCTCCGGCCACGATATAGCCGCCGCCGTCCAGCGCCAGTTGACCCACCGCCAGCGCCGTGGCGGGCTGTCGGCCCACGCTGACAAATACGCCGTCGCAGTCCACCACGCTTTCCTCACCGGTGACGGTGTCCCGCAGGCGGACGCCGGTCAGCCTGTCCCCGGAAAGCAGCGCGGAAACGACGCTGTTCCAACGGAATTCCACGTTTTCGGCCTGTGCCAGCGGCTCGTGATAGATCTTGGTGGCCCGCAGGGTGTCTCTGCGGTGGACGAGGATCACTTTTTTGCCACGCGGCTGAGAAGGAGGGCATCTGCCGCGGCGGAATTGCCGCCGCCCACCACGACCACCGTTTTGCCCTTGTAAAACATCCCGTCGCAGGCGGCGCAGTAGGCCACGCCCCGGCCCACCAGTTCCGACTCTCTGGCCACGCCCAGCGTTCTGGGGTTCGCACCGGTGGCCAGCACCACGGTTTTCCCCAGAAAGATCCCCTCGCTGGTCTCCACGAGCTTTGGAACCGCCGTCAGATCCATGCGGAGGACTTCTGCGTATTCGCTGCGTGCCCCGAAGCGCTCCGCCTGCTTTTGCATCTTCTCCGCCAGAGAGAAGCCGTCGATCCCGTCCTCAAAGCCAGGATAGTTGTCGATCTGCTCGGTCAGGGCCATCTGCCCACCGGCGGACAGTTTTTCCAGCACGATGGTGTCCAGCCCCGCCCGTGCCGCGTACAGGGCGGCGGTGTAGCCGCCCGGGCCGCCGCCCACCACGAGCATATCATAAACATGATTGTTGTTCATATCTGAACCCTCCGTTATTTCGCCAAGGCTTCCTGAATGAAACGGTCGATTTCTGCCTTTGAGCCGGGCGCGGTGATGGAATCCACGGCCTTTCCGTTCCGGTACAGCACCAGAGTTGGGATGGTCCTCGATCCCCCTCGGCCCCCGCCAGCCGCGGCTCCTCGTCAATGTTGATCTTGCCGACGGCGAGGCTGTCCGCGTATTCCTCTCCGATCTTCTCATACGCGGGGCCGATCCTCCGGCAGTAGCCGCACCAGGCGCCCAGAAATCCACCAAAACGGGCTTTTCCTCCCGGATCGCCTGCTCAAACTGCTCCTGATTCATGTTCATAGCTGCCATATCTGCCAGCTCCTTTCCTTTGTTTGGGTATTCTCAAGACTCCGGTCTCGCCCCACACCACATCGTGACCTCAACCTGAGATGACGGTACTCTGCCCTTGGGACATAAAGCAGATGAGTAAGACCATCATCTGTACGAGAATAGCTGCGGTTTGTTGCAGCTTATTCTGCGCAGAGCTCAGCCACCAGAGCGTCCATCTGCGCTTCGCTGGTTTGGTTCAATGCACCACGCAGAGACACTACCGTTTCGTAAAGGTGGATATCCTTCATCTCCTCCAATTTGGTGCGCATCAGCCGCGCGGCAGCAGGTGCCCAAGAGCCGTCTTCAATAAGGCCAACCCGGCGGTTTCGGAATCCCTTTGTCCGTAAATGTTCCAAAAACTCCCTCATGGGCGGAAACAGTCCTCCGTCATAGGTGGAGCTGGCTAAAACCAACTTCCCGCAGTAGAATGCACTGGCAACAGCGTAGGAAAGGTCTGTTGCCGTCAGATCGCATATGGTGACTTGCGCACCTTTGCCCTCCAGCTTGCTCTTGAGGGTCTTCGCCGCATGGGCAGTATTTCCATGGATCGATGCGTGAGCGATCAGGATGCCCTCCGGTTCTTCCGGTTTCCATTGTGACCAGAGATCATAGAGCCGCAGATACTCCCCCAAGTCTTCTGTGAGCATGGGGCCATGGAGCGGGCAGATCGTTTTGATCTCCAGCGCGGAGATTTTTTTCAGCAGAGCCTGCACCTGTGCGCCATATTTCCCGATAATATTGTAATAATACCGTCGGGCCTGCGGCACCCAGGGGGCACGGGCAGTCCGTTCCAGTGAGCCAAAGCGTCCGAAGGCATCCGCCGAGAACAGGATTTTTTCCGTTCCTCATACGCCGTCATCACCTCCGGCCAGTGTACCATCGGCGCCAGCAGAAAGCGCAGCCGGTGCAAACCCAAGGAAAGCGTATCTCTTTCGCCAACCTCCAGCATACGGTCTTCCGACAATGCACCTGTGCCGAAGAACTGCTTGATCAGGGTAAATGTTTTCGCGTTTCCCACGATCTTCATCTCCGGGTACTTTTGTGCCAGCCGCATGAGGCTGCCGGAATGATCCGGCTCCATGTGTGTGACCACAAGATAGTCGGGGCTGCGCCCCTCCAACACCCGCGCCACATTGGAAAGCCATTCTTCCGTTGCCCGTGCGTCCACGCTGTCCATCACGCAATCTTCTCATCCAGAATGACATAGGAGTTGTAGCTCACTCCCATAGGCTGGACGGGGTACTGGTTTTCAAAGAGTGCCAATGTGTTATCATCCACCCCTACATAGCGGATGGCATCTGTTACCGTTTGGATAGCCATATAAAAAATACCTCCTATTTTCCTTACTCAGACTCTGACTGATAGGTTCTTCTTTTCTAATGAAACATACGCTCAACCGCGGATCGGCGGTCGCGCATTTTACCGTTGCCTTGCTTCCCCCAGAGTCGTTACATGTGGTACACCGCAGCGGAGCGAAGTCCTTCCGGCAGGCCGTCGGGCGCAGCAGGTGAAAGTTCCCAGTGTACCTGCCCCGCCCACTGGGAGGCGACAGCGGAGAAGTGGAGCATGACAATACCGAGATCCAATGCGGCATCCAAATTATCGGTGTAGGCATCCTCCTGCTGCACCAAATAGATGCTGTGATCCTGCACAAGGAAGCCATAGGGCTGACGGTTGAGATAGCTGGGGGAGAGCGAAGCGGCGTAGAAGGACTGCCAGAGCATATCGTCGTAGAAGTCCATCATCTCGTCAAGCCCAGACTTGTTGCTCCAGCTCCCCATGTGAACCAAATCGTGCACGCCCTTTTTGGGCGCGTAGTACTGCTGTTCGGCCCGCACATCGAGTCTGAGACATACTTAGGATATTCAGCCGCAGCTTTTTGCGGTCTTTTCCCCGTAGCCAAAGGCAACGATTGCCGCCACCTCTAACGGGGTGGCGAGAGACAGTGCCTTTTTGATTTTGTCGCTGTCGGTGAAGGTCATCCAGCAGGTGTCAATGTCCAACTCAGTCAGCTTGAGGACGAGATCTTCCATCATGTAGCCGGCGTTGATGGCCGCATAGGAATGCGGGGCAGACATAAGGAGCAGGTAGTGCGGTGCTCCGATGAGAAATTGATTATAGCCCGCTGAGCTCTCCAGCGCCGGCTGTGCATCCTTGTCCAAGACGATCAACTCCGTTGCAATCTCCGGGACAAGACGGGGGCAGGTCTTTTCATAGTAGGATCGGAGCTGGCCGATAGCCTCGCTCGGAACTTCCTTTTCGCGGAATGCGCGAACGGATCTGCGATTTTGAATCATAGCGCTGTAATTCATAGTAGTATCTCCTATTCTGATGTCTTTGGTTTTCTTATAAATCGTCTATCAGTGCGGTGCTCTTGGCGTAGGCGGTACTGCGTGCCTCAAAGAAATCGGTCTTGACCATGTTGGCGTCGGCGTACTGGCTGACCCATTCCATGCTCTCCGGTTCGCTCTCAAAGCCTGGATACAATGCGGGATAGCCAAGGCTCGTCCAGCGGAGGTTGCCGAGATAGCGGATGTAATCGCTGATCATCTGCCGGTTCAGCCCCGGGATGTCGTCGCCGATTACATAATGCCCCCATGCGATCTCCTGCTCCACGCCCTCACGCATCATCTTGCGCAGCGCTTGTACGCTCTCGACGGTGAATAACTCCGGCTGCTCCTTTTGCAGCTCCGTGATGATATTGCGGAACAGCCACAAGTGCGTGTTCTCATCGCGGTTTATGTAGCGAATCTCCTGCGCCGAGCCGGGCATCTTCCCGTTTCGGGAGAGATTGTAGAAGAACATAAAGCCGCTGTAAAAATAGATGCCCTCCAAAATATAGTTTGCCATCATCACGCGCAGCAGCGTGGGAGCGTCCTTCCGCTCCTGAAACTCGTTGTAGCAGTCCCCAATGAAGGTGTTGCGGCGCAGCAGATGCTCGTCCGTTTTCCATTGGTAGAGGATGTCATTGCGCTCCACGGGGGGAACAGATGGTGTCGAGCATATAGCTGTAGCTCTGTGAGTGGACACACTCCTGAAACGCCTGAATGGACAGGCAGAGATTGACCTCGTTGGCGGTAATGTAGGCGCCGATATTAGGCAGGTTCGCTGTCTGAATGGAATCCAAAAAGACAAGAAAACTCAGAATTTTATCGTAGGCGCTGCGCTCGGCTGACAGCAGGCGGGGATAGTCCTTCACATCCTGCGAGAGATTGATCTCCTCAGGGATCCAAAAGTTGTTCATGGCCTGCCGGTACCAGTCGCTGACCCAAGCGTACTTCATATTGTTGAAGTCGTTGAGGTTTGTGGTATTGCCGCCGATCATGCGCCGCAGGCGCACATCAGGGTCGCCCTCCGGGTTAAAGAGGGGCTTTTTCTTCAGTTCCGTCATGCTATCCTCCTTATGACGAGCAGCTTTCGCAGGCCTCGACCTCAAGGGCCTTGCTGCGGACATAGTAAATGGTCTTGCGCCGGCCCTCCACGCCTCCAAATACAGTCTGAGCACCTGACGCATGGAATAGTCGTTTGTGATATAGAGATTCATGCTCTGCGCCTGGTCAATATGTCTCTGGCGAAGGCCCGCGGCGCGTACCGACCAGCTTTGGTCGATTAGATGCGCTGCCTTATAGTACCACCATGTGTCCATAGAAAGCTCCGGAGCAACGCGGGGCAGCATGCTGTCCCTTTTTTTCCTCTAAAAAAGAATTTTCTTCATAATTGGATCTATACCCGCCGACGTGCCGGAGAGGATAGATGTGCTGGAGGTCGGTGCGACCGCCAGCAGATAGCGTTGCGCATTCCCTGCACCGCCACCGTTTTCGCAAGCGCCCGCCACTTTTCGGAGGTATAACCCCGCTTTTCAAAATACGCGCCCGTCTGCCAGTCGCTGCCCTCAAAGAGCGCGTAACGACTCTTTTCCCGTGCCAGAGCTGTGTCCGCCTTGACGGCGGCGTAGTTGATGAGCTCGAACACTGCGTCGGTGAAGGCAAGGTGCTTATCGCTCTCCCAGTGGATGCCGCGCTTTGCCAGCATGTGGTGGTAGCCGCTGACGCCCAGGCCGATGCTGCGGTACTTCTGATTGGTAAGCCGCGCGTATTCCAACGGGTAGAAGTTGAGGTCGATCACATTATCCAGTGCGCGGATGGCCGTTTCCACCGTGCGTTCCATATAGGCCTCGTCCTCCACCGGCAGATTACCGAGAGACAGACTCGCCAGGTTGCAGACCACAAACTCACCTGGGCGTGTGGCCGTCACCACAATTGTGTCGCCGTTCTCCGTGTGCACCTCAGTGCTGATGTGCTCGATGGGCGCCATGTTCTGCGCGATCTCCGTACAGAGATTGGAGCAATAGATCATTCCCGTGTGGCCGTTTGGGTTCATACGATTTACGCTGTCGCGGTTGAAGGCGAAGGGCGTGCCGGTCTCCACTGCCGAGCGAAGCACCAGCCGCACGATGTCCTTGACGGTGACGCTGCGCTTTTCGATGCGCGGGTCATTGACGCAGTCAGATACCGCTTCTCCCATTCTGTACCCCAGTAATCCTCCAGTGCGTAGCCCTTGACCGTGAGGATCTCATGCGGACACATGAGATGCCACGGTGCGTCTATGTTCTCCTCCGCCAGTCGCCAGAAGAGATCCGGATAGCACACGGCGGGAAACACATCATGTGCCTTCATGCGGTCGTCGCCGTTGTTGGTGCGCAGTTGAAGGAATTCCGGCAGATCCCGGTGCCATGCGTCTAAGTAAACCGCCACAGCGCCCTGCCGCATCCCCAACTGATCCACCGCCACGGCGGTGTCGTTGACCAGCCGGATCCAGCGGATAACACCGCCCGCCGCCCCTTGAAAGCCGCGGATGGTGCTGCCTGCAGCGCGCACCTTACCGAAGTACATCCCCATTCCACCGCCGAATTTAGAGACCTTTGCGAAGTTGTCCAGCGAGCGGTAGATGCCGTCCAGACTGTCCGGCACAGTGTCCACAAAGCAGCTTGAAAGCTGATGGTAGGGCTTTCGTGCGTTGGACATGGTAGGTGTCGCCATCGTGACCTCCATACGGCTGAGCATATCGTAAAAGCGTTTTTACCCACCCCATGCGGTCAGAGCCTTCGTTCATAGCAAGATGCAGCGCGATACCCAAAAACATCTCCTGCGGTGTTTCCAGCGGCACGCGGCTGCGTGACTGGATCACATAGCGTTTGAGCAGCAGGTCAAGGCCGGAGTAGGTGAACAGCTCGTCCCGTTCCGGGCAGAGAAAGTCCTCCGCCATGGCAATCTCCTCGTGGGTATAGTGGGCAAGGATATAGTCACCGTAGAGTCCCTTATCCGTCAGATAACGAAGCCTGCCATAGAGGTCGCCGACGCCGCGCCCCTCCCATTCCTGTGCGTTGCGACAGCGAAAGGAGTGGTTCAGAAGCCGCGCCGCTATGAACTCCCACTTGGGTGCCTCTGCCGTAGTCAGCTCTACCGCCGCCTTGGTCAGTGCCTCAGCCCGCTCATCCTCCGTCATGCCCGGGCGACAGAAACTCTCAAACTTCATTTGAAGCGCCGCGAGGGAGTAGACTTCCTCGGTAAAATCCATCTGGATGCGGCGCAGCACCTCGTCAAGCGAGTCATCCCCCACCGTCCGCGCGATGGTATGCCGGACACGGCGCAGCGCAGACCGCTTTTCGCGGTAGAGGATGTACGCCTTGGCCACCTCATAGTGTCCGCGCTCCATGAGCGTTCGCTCCACCTCGTCCTGCACACGTTCTACGGTGAGCGGCACTGTGACGGAGAGATTGTTGAGAACGGTGGCGAGGATCTCATCCATCTCTCTGCTCCCGATCTCCTTGCCCTGTCCGTCAAACGCCTTTTTCATGGCGTTGAAAATTTTCTCCTGTTGAAAGGGAACAGACTCCCCGTTTCGTTTTCTGATCTCCATTTCGATCCTCTCATCTTCTCCGGTCACTTCTCATGTCCTTTTGGGAAAAGAGCGGGCAAGCGCAGTATCACGCTTGCCCGCTCTATTTTTGAAAGCCGGTTTTTCTGCAGCCGACGCGGCGGGGCTGTTTGTTGTCTGTTGTCTTGGTTTTGGCTTTCCTGCCAGTTACTTCATAGATTCCAGAATGCGTCCGCCAGTGCTTCCAGCTCAGTGCGCTTGTCCGTGCCCATGGACGAGGCGAGGCTGAGCCGCTCGTTGAGCACCGTCATGTTCTTAAGCTCATTGTTGACGAATTTCTGCATGAGGTCACCGGACTTCACCGCCCATGAGCCGTTTTCAATGATGGCAAAGGTGCGGTTTTGCAGATTCAGTGCCTTCATATCCATGAGGAAGTCATGCATGGCAGGGTAGATGCCGAGGTTGTAGGTCACAGAGGCCAGGACAATGTGACTGTACTTAAACGCCTCGGAGATCAGCTGGGAGACATGAGTGGAGGACACATCGTACATCGCCACCTTGCTCATGCCCTTATCGCAGAGCGACGTCGCCAGAGCTGCGCCGCGTTCTCCGTGTTGCCATACATAGAGGCGTAGACGATGAGCACGCCCTGGGTCTCAGGGGCATAGCGGCTCCATGTGTCGTACTTTTCGATGAACCAGCCCAGATCCCTGCGCCACACTGGGCCGTGGAGCGGGCAGATGTACTTGATCTGATCCAAAACGCCGCTGGCCTTTTTCAGCAGGAGCTGGATGTGGGGGCCGTACTTGCCCACGATGTTGGTGAGGTAGCGGCGGGCGTCGTCCAGCCAGTCCCGCTCGAAGTCCACCTCGTCGGCGAACAGCTTGCCGTCCAGCGCGCCGAAGGTGCCGAAGGCGTCGGCGGAAAAGAGGACGCCGTCGGTGACGCAAGGGTCACCATGCCTCCGGCCAGTGAACCATAGGCGCGCCCACAAAGGTGACGGTGTGCTTGCCGAAGGAGAAGGTGTCGCCCTCCTTCACCTCGATGCACTCATGTCCGTCCACATGGAAGCCGAACTGCCGCATGAGCATGAATGCCTTCTCATTGGAGATCAGTTTCACCTTGGGATGGCGTAGCAGGATCTCCTCGATGCAGGCGGCGTGATCCGGCTCCAGATGGTTGACCAGCAGGTAGTCCAGCTCGCGGCCATCCAGCACATACGCCAGATTTTCCAAAAGCTGGCGGCAGGCAGACCAGTCCACCGTGTCAAAGAGCACCGTCTTTTCATCCAGCAGGCAGTAGGCGTTGTAGCTTACGCCCCGGGGAATGGGAAAGCAGTTTTCAAACAGGGCCAGGCGATGGTCGTTGGCGCCCACCCAGTAGAGGTCGTTCGTTACTTTACGCACGCAATACATCTTATCTTGCCTCCTTCACGGCCTCAAGCCTTTACAAATTGATCCTTCGTCTCCGCGCACTCGGGACACACCCACTCGGCGGGAAGCTGCTCAAAGAGCGTACCGGGCGCGATCTCGCCGTCCTCGTCGCCCAACTCCGGCACATACTCGTAGCCGCAGCCGCTGCAGACGTAGCGGTCGCCGATGGGGGCGGGCTTCGGCGGCGTGGGCCGCTTCATCTTTACCATGGGCGGCGCGGGCAGCTTTTCGCCGCTATCCAGCGCGGCAGTGAGCAGGGGCAGGATCTCCTCCACATCGCCCACGATGCCGTAGTCGCAGTTCTTGAAGATAGGCGCGTTACCGTTCTTATTGATGGCCACGATGGTGGAGGCGTCCTTGATGCCCTTAAAGGTGCTGGGATGCGCCGGAGATGCCGCAGGCGATGTACAGATTGCCGGTGAACTTCTGACCGGACATACCCACATAGCGGTTCAGCGGCAGATATTTGAGAGTCTCCGCCACAGGGCGGGAAGAACCGATGGCCGCGCCGGCGGCCTTGGCCAGCGACTCTACCAGTTTCATGTTCTTTTTCTCCCCGATGCCCTTGCCCGCGGAGACCACCCGCTCCGCCTGCGGGATGGGCGTATCCATAGGGATGCCCACGGAGAAGTCGTGACCATCCTTCTTCAGCGCCGCCACAAGGTCGGCCACCTGCTGGGCAGCATCCCCCTCCCGGAAGATGGTCTTTTTGCGAATGCCGGTGATGGGCGCGGGTTTCTTGGCCGCCGAACGGCTCTCGCCGCCGGAGCTCTTGCCCAGCCTGCCCAACAGATGAGAGGCGATGACCACCCGCTGGATCTCGTTAGTGCCCTCGTAGAGGGTGGTGATCTTGGCGTCGCGGTAGGCCCGTTCCACCTCCATGCCCTTGAGGTAGCCGCTGCCGCCGTGGATCTGCAGGGCATCGTTGGTGACCTCCAGCGCGATGTCCGAGGCGTACATCTTCGCCATGGCGGACTCCATGCCGTAAGGCGCGTGCTGCTCCTTCAGCTCCGCCGCGGAGTAGATGAGGAACCGGGCGCAGCGCAGCTTGGTTGCCATATCTGCCAGCTTGAAGGCGATGCTCTGCTGGGCCGCGATGGGCTTGCCGAACTGGACGCGCTCCTTGGAATAGCTCAACGCGTGCTCAAACGCGCCCTGGGCGATGCCCAGCGCCTGCGCGGCGATGCCGATGCGTCCGCCGTCCAGCGTGGACATGGCAATCTTGAAGCCCTCGCCCTCCTTGCCCAATAGGTTTTCCTTGGGAACCTTCACGTTGTTTGAAGATCAGCTCCGCCGTGGAGGAGGAGCGAATACCCATCTTGTCATAGTGGTCGCCGAACTCAAAGCCCTTCCAGCCCTTCTCCACGATGAAAGCGGAGATGCCCCGGGTGCCGATGTCCGGCGTGGTGACGGCGAAAACCACATAGGTGTCCGCCTTAGGGGCGTTGGTAATGAAGATCTTGCCGCCGTTGAGGAGGTAGTAGTCCCCCTTATCCAGCGCCGTGGTCTCCGTGCCGCCGGCGTCGGATCCGGCGTTGGTCTCCGTAAGGCCGAGCGCCGATCTTCTCGCCCTTGGCCAGCGGAACCAGATATTTCTTCTTCTGCTCCTCGGTGCCATAGGCGAAAATGGGCCATGAGCCGAGGGAGACGTGGGCGGAGAGGATTACGCCCGTGCCGCCGTCCACACGGGCCAGCTCCTCCACCGCGATGGCGTAGCTCAGAGCATCAAGACCGGCACCGCCGTACTCCTTGGGGTAGGGAATGCCCATCCAGCCCAGCTTACCCAGCTTCTTGACAGCCTCCTCGGGAAACTCATTGTTCTGATCCATTAAAAATGCGAGGGGCTTGATCTCCTCCTCCGCAAAACTCCGGATCTTCGCGCGCAGCTCTTCGTGCGCCGACGTGGTTTGAAACAGCATACGGGTACCTCCTTTTAAAATTTTACAGCTTGCTTGTATCTTGGGGATCGGATCCGCCGGTCAGCAGCCTGCGCAGGCTCACGCACGGAACGCCTCGTCCTGCTTTTGCTGCAAGGCCGCCAGCTGACAGTGGATGGCGCACCGCCCATGCTTGTCATGCCAGCGGCATTCATATCCCGGCTCCATGCAGGCGCACAGGATGCCCCGCTCCCCCACGACCCCCATGAGATCGTAGAGGGAGGTCGCGTCCAGATCGCAGGACAGCTCGCAGCCGCCGAGAGCGCCGCGGCTCACCCGCACCAAATTGCCGGCGGAGAGTTTGCGCAGAATCTGGTAGGCAAACTGATTGGGGATCAATTCCGTTTCCGACATCTCGGCCACCGAATGCTTCTCCCCGTCCAGCAGCACCCGCAAAATGCGCAGCGCGTAGTCCGTCTCTTTGGTGATGATCATGCTCCACATCCTCTTTTCGCTTGCTTGTTAATACCATCATATCAATCTTGATAAAATTTGTCAAGATAATTTCAAAAAAAATATCGCTTTAATACAGACCGCCCCAGCCCGGGTCAGCTTCGCTTTCCATTCAGCGAAAAGCCATGTTCCTTACAATTATAGAAGCCGAAAAAGCTGTGCCGTGGCAGTCCGCCGAAAGCAGAAAAGACTATGCCTGAAAACCAGAAAGCGGAGAAATTGGTTGGGGCTCGCAGGGGTCGCCCATCCAAGGCGGATGAGGCGATCCCTGACAAGCCTAAGCCATCCAACCGAAACAAGCAATAAAGTGCGTGCTTTTCATTTTATTCATGCCGATCATTCTTGGGAGACAGTAGAAAAATTTCCATTGTTATTGACATGATGTGCGTTACAGAGTAAAGTATTCATCAAGACTGATTCGCAATAAAGAATATCATGGTCGTTCCGTGATCGAGGTCGTTATGATAAAAGGAAATGTAAAAATAGATCGCAAAATCTCATCAGCATCCTGCAAAGCTGCCTTGTGCTGATTTTGGTGATCCTTGTCGCTCTGATGATGGTCGAGATCGGCAACCTGAAGGGCACGGCCCGCGTCATCAATTATGCCGGGCTGGTGCGCGGAGACACGCAGCGGGCGGTAAAGCTGGAGATCACAGGCACCCGAAACGATGAGTTGATCGCGTATTTAGACGATATTTTAAGCGATCTGACATCCGGGGATGGGCACTACGAATTGGTAAAGCTCAAGGACGCGGCCTATCAGGAAAGGCTGGACATCCAGAGTGCCTACTGGGAGCGGCTCAAGGCGGAGGTCGCGGCGGCCAGACAGCGTGGATATGAGAACACCCAAATCGTTGCCATGAGCGAGACCTATTTTGAAATGGCGGACGAAACGGTGTCTGCCGCGGAACACTATTCAGAAAAGATCGCCATGAAGATCCGCACTATTGAGATCCTCTCGGCACTGGATATGCTGTGCCTGGTGATCCTGATCATGCTCCAGACCGCCATGGCACTGAAAATGGCCCGGAAAAACCAACTGCTGGAGCAGAAGGCATACATCGACATCCATACCGGCCTGCCCAACAAAGGCTCCTGCGAGGAGCTTCTCAACAACAGGGAAATTCTCCAGGAGCCTACGGCCTGCGTCATATTTGACCTGAACAATCTGAAAACCGTCAACGATACGAGGGGTCATTCGGCGGGTGACCAACTGATCCTGAGCTTTGCCCGGCTTTTACGCCGGGTGATCCCGGAAAAGCATTTCGTGGGCAGATACGGCGGCGACGAATTTATGGCGGTCATTTACCATACGGACCGGCAGGAGGTGGAGGGCATACTGGACAGTCTGCGCAGGGAAGCCGACGCTGCAAACCGTGACGGCAATCAGCTTCCTCTCAGCTACGCCTACGGTTGGCGATCTCCGCCGATTATGAAGGCTGCATCATGCAAACGCTGCTGGACAAGGCCGACTATTGCATGTACGAAAATAAGCGAGCCTACTACGCTACCCACGACCGAGAGCGCCCAGGTCATAAGGCTCTTTTCAAACGAAAAAACAGCAAGAACGAATTCGTCGCCACTATTGCGAAAAAAAGCCTGGCCTGACGAAGAAAGGACAGGGAGGCGGCACTGAACGTCCACGTCGCAGTTGTGATGGAGGTACTGAAGGCTGGTGGCAGCGTGCAGTTCATTAGCTTCGTTAGCTTTGAGGTGAAGGGGTGCGCTGCCCGATCTGCCGGTTCAATGGTTTGCTGTACAGGAAACTCACCAGCAGGTACTTTACGATGAACGCTGGGGCGAGGGGCGGACGACTATCTTCTTTGCTGCACAACTGCACCATTTTCTCATACACGGACGGTAGATCCAGCACTGCCTCACATTTCCGGAGGATGGTCTCCTGCTGCATTAGATACTCGATTAATCCGCCAAGCTGATCTGGCCATTGCTGTAACGATACATAGCTGCCCTCCAGGTACAAGGTTTTTGCTGGATTTTTTCCAGTTCTCTTGCTCCAATTATACCACAGATTGGCCTCTATAGATTGAAATATAAGGCTTTTTCTTTTTATTCAGTGCATATTAAGTTAGGATGTGCAGTAGATGCTCCATTTTAGCGTTTATCTGGAGATTGCCAAAGGATAAATAGAAGCAGTATTATGATGAGCAGCTTGCCGCAGAAAAACAGCGCACCGAGCGGGTGACCAAGCGCATTTTGACCGAGGAAGAAATGTCGGCTCTGTCCGATCGGCTGATGCAGGTCACCAAGGGCATGACCATCACGGTGCGGTACTTCAAGGAGGATACCGCCCACCCGGAGGTTCCAGCAGTGGGTAACTACATCACACTGACCGGAAAAGCAGACCGCATCGACCCGGTGTTCCGCACCTTGCAAGTGGGCGACACGTGGTGCCCTTTGAAGATCTGGTGGAAATCAGCGGGGAGGGCATCATGGAGATCGACCAATATCTCAGCATCTCCGAGTAAAAAAAACGCTGGGAGAAATCTCCCAGCGCAAGCAGCCCTAGTCGCGGTATCGATATGTACCAAGCCAAAGCGGACCCAGCACCCACAACCAAGGCAATGAAAACACTTTCGTTACTTTTAATACGATAAGGACCAGCGTTAAAGCAAATAAGAGGGTCGTTGTAATTATTTCGGAACGGTCAGGTTTCTTCTCCATACGCAGATCACCTCGAAAATCCGGTCACATCTGAGAAATAGCATAAAAGTCAGTATGCTTCATCCGGTTCGGTAGGTGCTGCGATAATATCGCGGTAGAAAGTGGCCCATGCAGCTTCCTCATAGGGACGTACAAAAAAGAAGCCAATGCTCAATGGAATTGTCAGCAGAAGAAAAAGAGAAATCGCCATAGCCTCTGAACCGGTGAAATATTTGAGAACCAGAAAACCCCCGGCATACAGTGGCAACGAACAGAGCAACTCCCAGCCAATGAAGCTGAAATCCAGACAGAACAGCCGCCATTTGTTGCCGTCCATAATCCGCCGGGATTCTGTGATCGCTTCATTTGCAGTCAACGAAGGATGCTCGGACATGATGTAAGGTGTCATCGCATAGCTGTATGTTTTCACGATTCCCGGAATCACCAACAGCAGCGACCAGAGGGCGATGTACAGACCCTGCAGGAATTTCATGCAGAAGCCA
>ENA-OQAR01000319-OQAR01000319.1-human-gut-metagenome-genome-assembly--contig:-NODE-319-length-14288-cov-3.515783_pt1 | contig 14288 bp, 20 predicted proteins | sample MGYA00242738_ERZ504533 | MGnify/ENA primary metagenome ERZ504533 (study PRJEB26092, sample SAMD00036276) | human gut metagenome | host: Homo sapiens | study: EMG produced TPA metagenomics assembly of... | reverse complement strand
CTCCTGATACAAGCAAGTCCCCACCCACTGCTTATTGCTTGTCGCAACCTCCGCAGGGGACTTACTTGATTCGGTTAAAACTGCCGGGTGGTTACAGGTAATTTGGAAATTATAAAAAGACTGTTAAAATCAGGAAAATCACATATTAGTTGTCCCTGATTTTTGACAGTCTTTTGTTGTCTGTGGATTTTTCAAATGTTATACTGTAAGACAGGAGGAAAATGAAGAAAATGGAATGCTGGATAGTTACAACAATTCCGTAAAATGTAAAAAGAGAAAAGGAAGACGAATATGAAAAAATGGAAAAAGTTTATAGCAATGGGACTGGCGGTATCTATGATAGTTCCGTCTTGTATACCGCAGACATTGTGGGCTTCAGAGTTTTCGGCAGGAAGTGTTGAATCAGCAGCAGATGTTTTTTGAAGATGGTGCCGAATATGAGACAGGAAGTGAGGCAGGAAATAAAATATCTGATGAGAATAACAGTGGAGATGAGTTTGGAACAGGAGAGTTAAAAGATCAGGAACCGGAACAGTCGGAGACAGAAGGTTCAGTGAATGCCGGACAGAGCTCAGAAGGTTATAACATTCTGCTTTACAGTGATGGTAAACTGGAAAAAACATATGTGATACCCTATGCAGATGCGGATACTGCTAAAGTACCGGAAGCACTGAGGGGAAAGACAGGTTACATTTTTAAAGAGTGGAATACGAAAGAAGATGGAACCGGTGAAACTTATAAACCGGGAGATTCTATTAAGAAACTTCTTGAAACAGCAGATATGGCAAAGCAGGCTCAGGAAACCAGTGGAGAGGACAGAAGTCGGAGAAGAAATAAACCAGAAAAAGATGTGATGCAGGAAGAAAATGATGTGGCACAGACGGACAGCGCATCATGGGAAGAAAAAAACTGATAAGGCAGAAATGCAGATATCAGACACAGAAAATGATGGAACAAGTCCGGATATATCTACAGATAAGGCTATTGCAGCAGGAGATACAACAGCAATAACCCTGTATGCAATCTGGGAGAAAGCATCCGAATATAAAATCACATATAAACTTAATAAAGGAAAAAATAATACTGCTAATCCCAAAACTTATACTTCAGAAGATGAGATTAAATTTAAAAAGCCGACGCGTTCCGGATATCATTTTGTGGGATGGTATACAGACAGTAAGTATAAAAATCAGATAAGCGTGATTGAAAAGGGTTCAGAAGGTTCACTTACTTTATATGCAAAATGGACAAAGGAAATCAGTCCTTCGGCGAAAGCTGCATCACTGGATTATGTAAAAGGAACAAAGGCGAATACCATCACTGTATCCGCAACTGTTTCAAATTATGTGAAAAGTTCGAATGGTTATTACTATCTGGTGTATGTAGATTCTAATTCCGGTAAAGTGAAAAAACGGTGGGTAAAGTAAAGAAGCCGGAGAAGGCAAAAGGGAAGATCACATTTAAGCTGAACATTTCCGGACATCCGGAATATGCACAGGGAAAATTTGCCATAGGGATAAAAAAATCTAAATCTGCGTATAGTGTGATCAGTCCGAAAAGCTATGTCAGCAATCCGGAGAAACTCAGTACAAATACAGCAGCATATTTTGTTCCGGGGACAAAAAAGGAATTCAGGCTACAGATATCAACGAGCTGACAGATACAAAATCCAAAACAGTATTTTTAATTTATATATTTCAGACCTGATGCGAAAAGACAGTGGTGTGGAAACATATAAATATAATGGGAAAACATATCATTTTAATGGTCTGTACGGATATGTATATCTTGTTCAGCAATGTAATGCAAAGGGAATCCAGGTGACTGCACAGATCAGTATTGACAGGAATGCCAGTACGCAGAGCTTTATTACGGGAAACAGTCCTTATGCAGAAACAGCTTATTATGGATGGAACACAGATAACAGCACAACTAGACAGACTATGGAAGCAATGTTTGCATATCTGGGAGAGAAGTTTGGAAAAAATAACTGTTATATAAGTAACTGGATCCTGGGAAATGAAGTAAACAGTGCAAGCGGATATTATTATGTAGGGAATGTCAGTTTTTCAAAATTTATCTCCATGTACAGTGAAGCTTTTCGCTGCCTTTACAATGCAGTGAAAAGCAGCCGGGGAAGTTCCAAAGTATTTATCTGTCTGGATAATTGCTGGAATCAGAAAAATGCCTTTACTATCTGCTATAGTGCAAGATCAACTCTGGAAAGCTTTGCGGCGAAGATTTCTGATATGCAGAAAGATGTGAACTGGAATCTGGCATATCATGCATATAATCAGCCGCTTTCAGATTCACAGTTCTGGTCAGGTGCAAATGCATCCATGTTTACCAGTGATGCGAACACCACCACGTTTATCACTATGCGTAATATCCAGACACTTACAGATTATGTGAAAAACAGATTTGGTTCCAATACAAGGATCATTCTTTCGGAACAGGGATTTTCTTCCACTTATGGAGGACAGGCAAATCAGGCGGCAGCAATTGCACTGGCCTATTATAAGGCTGCCTGCAATCCAATGATTGATGCATTTATTATAAGAAGCTATAAAGATGAAGCCCATGAGGTGGCTCAGGGATTGGCAATGGGATTGAAGGATGCCAATGGGAAAAAGAAAACAGCGTATAATGTCTTTAAAAATATGGATAGTTCCAATTCCCTGAAATATACAGAAAAGGTACTAAAAAGTCAGGTTGGAAACTGGAAATCACTGGTTCCGGGATATAGTACCGGAAAAAATTTCCTCCATGTATCGAAAGTGATGTAACTGACAGACAGGACTGATTTTAAAAAATTGCTGTCATATTGGAAATGTATAAAATTGTCACAAATTAAACACATTTTTCCCACACAAAGAACACAAATCATTCCTATACTTAGAAGCATCAAAAGGAAACAGAGATAAATAAATGACATAGATAAATGACATAGATTCATGGAGGGACTTTATTATGATGAACAAAGATAACAGAAATGATAAAATCAGAAAGATTGCAAAGAAAGGTCTTACATTCAGCTTATGTGCAGTACTTGCAGGAGGACTGGCAGCAGGAAGCTTTGAGGGAGTAAATAAACTTGCAGGATGGAGCGGAGCCACAACGGTAGAAGCTGCTTCAAATAAGGACGAGACAACCCTGACATATGCAAAATCCGAGAAGAAGGATGCAGATGCCAGTGATTCCAAATCAGATACCGGCAAAGATACAGGCAGCACAGCAAAAGGAAGCCTTGATGTGTCTGAAATCGTATCAGAAGCACTTCCATCTATTGTATCTATTACAACCAAGTCAGTTCAGGAGGTACAGAATTACTTCGGAATGTATGGAATGTATGGATATGCGCCACAGCAGCAGGAACAGGAAGTAGAGGGCAGTGGTTCCGGTATTATTGTTGGTAAGAATGATGATGAACTTCTGATTGCTACAAATTATCATGTAGTAGAAGGTGCGGATACATTGTCAGTTGCATTTACAGATGGAAATGCAGTGGAGGCATCCGTAAAGGGATTTGATGAAGAGAGAGATCTTGCAGTTGTATCTGTATCTCTGGATGATGTTGAAGATGATACAATGGACGCCGTTTCAATTGCGAATATTGGCAGTTCTGATGATCTGAAGGTGGGCGAGCAGGTAGTTGCAATCGGTAATGCTCTTGGATATGGACAGTCTGTTACAACCGGTATCGTAAGTGCCAAGAACCGCAGAATGGATTCTGACAATAACACAGTAACAGATGGAAGTGATGACAGCAGTGACGGTGTAAACCTGATCCAGACAGATGCGGCTATCAACCCTGGTAACAGTGGCGGTGCTCTTCTGAATATGGAAGGCGAGGTTGTTGGTATCAACTCTGCAAAACTTGCTTCTACTGAAGTAGAAGGTATGGGTTATGCAATTGCAATCTCAGACGTGACTGACATTCTTCAGAATCTGATGAATGAGACATCAAGAGATAAACTGGATGATTCTGAACATGGTGTACTTGGAATCAAAGGTTCTTCTGTAAGTTCTGAGGCAGTTCAGATGTATGGCATTCCGGCAGGAGTTTTTGTAAAAAAAGTAACAGAAGGTGGAGCTGCTGATAAAGCAGGTCTGAAAGCAAACAGCGTTATTACTGAATTTTAATGGAAAAACTGTTTCAAGTAGTAATCAGCTGATCGAATATCTTTCCTATTATGAACCAGATGAAGAGGTAGAGCTGACTGTGCAGGTTCCTCATGGAACAAGTTATAAAGAAGAGACTGTTAAAGTAACTCTGGATGAGAATACAGATGCTGATGACAGTGATGATAACGATAAAGACAGTAAGAAATCTAAAAAGGATTCTAAGAAATCCTCAAAAGATGCTGATGAAGATGTAGACGAAGATACAGACAGTGAGGATAGTATGGACTCCGATGATACAGAGGAAAGTGAGAATCCATTTATCCAGTACTTTGAGAATCAGGGATTTTTCAGATAATACCGGCAGAAAATAAAATTATATGATATCCGGATATAAAATCTGTGATAGTGTGTAGTGATGCGGATGATTTCATCTGCCTGATATCAGCACTTTCATATGTGAGAGAATTACATGTGAAAGTGCTTTATTATGTTATGGGAAACCATTCCATAATATTCTTATAGCATAATAAAGCTCTCCGGGCAGGATCACACTGCGGCGGGTTGATTATATTTTGGAAAAGATTCGTTACTGTTCACTCCGTTCACAGTAACGTAGCCAAAATTCATTCCAGATTGCCTGCGGCAATGGAATTTTTGGCTTGTATGTCTCGGGATTTTGGCATATTCATGCCAAAACACCTCGCGGGATAGTGGTATGTGAACAGTAACAAAGATTCCAAGGTGCTTTTGTGAAAGAGCACTTGAGAACAGCTATATGGCGTGATATAATAATATCATTGCGAAAACGCAGGTTTAACAGTGCAGATGGGGATAAAGAGGAGAAAAATATGACAGTAAAAGAATGTTATGAACAGATGGGTGCAGATTATGAAGGTGTACTTGGAAGACGGAGAAGTGAGGTTCTTATTAAGAAATTTGCAAAGAAATTTCTGGATGATGGAAGTTTCCGGAGTCTGAAGGATAATCTGGTACAGAAAAATGGGGAAGAAGCTTTTCGTGCAGCTCATACCTTAAAAGGTGTATGCCAGAACCTTGGATTTGATAATCTGTATAAGGCAAGCTTTGATATTACAGAGAAGCTCAGAGGAAGAGATACTGAAGGCTGTGAAGAACTTCTGGCAAAAGTGGAAGAGCAGTACAATAATACAGTAGATGCGATTCATATGATGGAAGACTGATGAAGGCAGCGATTTTTGATGTAGATGGAACGCTGCTGGATTCTATGTCTGTGTGGGAGGATATTGGAGAACGTTATCTTACGAGTCAGAATATCACAGCGGAGAAAAATCTCCGGGCTGCTCTGCACACCATGAGTCTGGAGCAGGGAGCCGCCTGGATGAAAGAAAAATATCAGTTGGATAAGTCCATTTCACAGATTATAGAAGAGGTTCTGAAAATTGTAAGTGATTTTTACCGGTTTGAAGCACCGTTGAAACCAGGAGTGAAGAAAACTCTGGAATGGTTTAAAGAGAGAAATATACAGATGACAGTTGCAACATCTGGAAACCGGGAACTGACAGAAGCAGCACTTGCGAGAAACGGGATTCTGGATTATTTTGAGCAGATTTACACCTGTACAGAAACAGGTGCAGGAAAAGATGAACCATTGATTTACCTGAAGGCAGCAGAATCTATGCAGGCAGAACCGAATGAGACACTTGTATTTGAGGATGCGCTTCACGCAGCGGAAACTGCAAAAAAAGCAGGATTTGTGGTTATTGGTGTCTATGATGAAGAAAACAGGAAGAATATTTCCAAAATGAAAGAAGTCTGCGACTGTTACTGTGACAGGATGGATGCGGCGATTGAGAATATACGTTTGGCAATATAAAAAAGAGGTTTCGTTAAACTTTGTGGTAACGAAGCCTCTTTTTTTAGTAAGTTGTTAGTAAATTAGTATCAGCGTGTCATTGGCAGATTATTATTAATTCCTTTGATCATAAGAATCTGGTGAAGATCAACGATTCCGTTATGGAAAGTAGCTACATATGCGGACAGGTAAAGATCCCACACAAGACTATGATATATCTTGAAAGGGAGTTAGCGCCAATGGAAGAATTGTACAAAGACAGAGAAAAAAAAGTGGTGGAATCTTGTGAAAGGTTGATTTATAAAAAACTGGAAGTTTTTTGTATAAAAAGTCGTCGTATTTAATTTAAAATGAAACTCTTCAATATACTATAATTGTAGTATAAAAATTCAAATGTACTCTGAGAGTATATTTCAAAAAGGAAGGGAGGAAACTTCGAGCAAAAATTTTTTCAGGAGGAATAGAAAAATGAAGAGGAAAAAGATTTACAGCACTGAAGGTTACACTCACAGCGATGATGTTGACGGCAGCACTTACATCTGGAGCAGGAAGTGCTTATGCGGTTGACCTGTCACAGGAGGGTGGAAGTGAGCCGACAGTTACAATAACACCCTCACCGGAGATACGCCGGAACTGCCATTACCGACACCGACGCCAGTGCCTAAAAATGGACTGTTGAAGGAAGGGAAAGTATATCGCTATTACGTAAATAATAAACCAGTCAGAAATAAATGGAAAAAGATCAATGGTAAATACTACTGGTTTAAATCCAATGGAGTTGCAGCTCATGATGGACATTACAAGATTAAAGGAGTTTTTTTATCTGTTTAATAAGAATGCACAGAGAATAATTCCGGGTAAGAAATCAATTGTAAAGGTTAATGGTGTAAAGTATTTTGTTGATGCCAAGGGAAGACCTGTTACAGGATGGAATGAGTTTAATGGTAGAATGTACTATGTGCATAAGAACGGTAAATGTGCAACAAATGAAACTATAGGTGGAATAAGATTTAATAAGAACGGATATGCTTCAAATCTGACACAGGCGAGATGCAAGCTTGCGGCAAGGAACTTTATTGCACGTCACAGTAATGCCAATGCAAGTAATTATGAAAAATTCCGTTCCTGCTTTTATTATATTATGGCCTATACAAACTTTGTAGGATACATGGATCCTACACCTCAGGAGTTTAAGACAAAAGATTGGGTTTATAAATATTCCCTTCAGATGTTCCAGAACGGTCTTACAGGAAACTGTTATGGAATTGCCAGCAGTGTGGCTGCAATCGCGAAGGAACTGGGATATGAACCCTATGTTATTACAATTCCGGATGGACACAGCTTTGTTATGATTAACGGGCTCTATTATGATAATATGTACGGAACGTTGTTTGGCGCAGCTACACGTCCTGCATATACAATAGAACAATAAAATTAAATTTTAAGAAAGGAGTATGGAGAATGAAGAAAACAAAGAGATTCCTTGCAGTTGTACTTTGTATGCTTCTTATGCTGACACCGTTGGCTGTTGTAGCAGAAACAGTGACAGTACAGGCAGCAGAGCCGCAGACTGTTAAGGTAAAACTGGACAAAAAGACAGGAAAGAGATATGGATATGATGAGAATAACCAGAAAGTCACTCAGCAGTGGGGAGTAACAGCAAAGGGTTTCCGTTATTATTTCGGAAAAAACGGAGCTGCTTATCAGGCTGATCAGGATATGTTGGTAAGTATGGTATTCTGATGAAGAAGATTAATGGTAAGTACTATGGGTTTGATGTAAGTGGTCACACAGTAAAGGGAATACGTGTAGGAAGTGTCAGCATGTATGAGATTCCGAAGCTGTATTACTTTAATCCAAAAACAGGAGCTGTAGATAAAAAGAAGACGTCTTTATACAGAAAATATGCGGCAACATCTACTCTGGCAAAACAGAACAATGCGTCAAAGATTAAGAAGGTTCTGGGAAAATATAAAAAAGTGTACAATAAGTAAAGGCAATACCTGTATGCTTGATGGAAACGGCAAGGATGTCACCTACACATACGATTATGTACAGTTAAAATGTTGTGCGTCCTACAGGAAAAGGAAGCAGCGCAGAAGTTGTTGCGAGTATCACGGTAAGACGATAATTATCCAGGTTAATCGGTTGCTTCGGCTGTGAAAAATTATAAAGCAGCTGAAGCAATTTGCAGATAGTAAGTTAACAAAAAAGAAAGGAACAGAGTTATGAACAGGAAAAAAATCACAGCATTATTACTTAGCTCAGTAATGGCATTTACACCTGCAATGCCGGCTATGGCAGAACAGTCAACGATCATTGATTATGTGGATGGAACAACTGATAGTACAGTTGAGACACCAGATGTAACTCCGACACCACTTCCGGAGAAGAAGGAAGGATGGGAAACTGTTGATGGAGTTAAATATTATTATGTAAATGGTGAGAAAATTACAAACAAGGTAGAGAAGATCGGTAAATATAACGTATTGTTTTGATAAAACCGGAAAACTTGTGACTAATAAACCGTATTATAAGGTTAATGCAAAGACTTATTATAAGATTAAAAAAGAATGGACAGGCAACAAAGCTGTCAGCAGTAGAAACTATGGCTGCAGTCCGACTTCAGAAGTGTAAAGGAAATCTGAAGAAGGCATTCAACTGGTCTGTTTCTCTGCAGTATGCAGGCAATGTAAAGGTTTCTAAAAAAACACCTACAGAATATGGTTTATATGGATTTAAAACAGGCAGTGGCGATTGTTATGTAATGGCAGCTACTTTCTACTGGATGGCTAAAGTTGCAGGATATGATGCTCATTATGTAAAAGGATATTTCCAGAAATCCGGTGGTAAGAAGGGAGCACATGCGTGGGTTGAAATAGATCAGAAGGTGAATGGTAAAAAGAAAACTTATGTGTATGATCCGAATTTCCAGAAGGAATACAAACTGAATGGTTATAAACTTACATATGGTGCGAAACGTACTCTGAAATATGTAAATTATAAGAGAGTTAACTAAGCATTGAAATGTTTTTTGACTTTGGTTACGAGCAAGTAACGAAGTGAATGATTTTATCTGTTTAACAGTAAGGCAAACAAGAACTATAAAGAATGACCAGAAAGGATTTAAAGACAATGAAGAAAAAAAGTTGTAACAGCATTTATGATGGCAGCACTTGGAAGCAGTCTTGTATTCAGTCAGGCAGTGATGGCAGCAGATACTACAGCAAAAACAGAAACTTCAGAAGATGCGGATAAGGATGCCACAGAATCTGAAGATAAAGATGTAGCAGAAGATGCAGATAAAGCTGATGAAGAGAAAGAAGATTTAAAGACAATTGGTGAAAACCGGAAGAGGACACAGAGGGTGTTTTTTCTGTAAAATTGAAAAATCTTACAGGTAAAGTTATCACAGGTGTTACTGTTAAGAATGAAAAAGACGAAGAATATCCGGATAATTTCCTGAAAGAAGAAGATAAGTTCGAAGCAGATGAGGAAAGAGTTCTCTGGTTTGATCCCAATGCTAAAGATAAAGCAGATGAGGAAAAAAGGATTCTTCAGATGATGCAAAAGAGACCACAGATACTGAAGAAACAAAAACAGAAGATGCCAAAACAGATGAAAAAGCAGAAGGCGAAGATAAGGATGATGCTGAGAAGGAAATCCCGAAATATAATATTCAGTTAACTTTCGAGGATGGAACAACTGCTGAGATCCACACTTTCCCATTTGGCGATACAGAGGAAGCAGAACTTCATCTGGAAGGTGAAGTAGCATATCTGGTATTTGACAGTATCAGCCAGAAGAAAGAATACAATACTCTGAAAACAGAGAAAGCATTAGCTCCGAAGCCAACTGAGGCAGCTGCACAGGCAGCTTCTGAAACAACGCAGAGTTATGATAACAGTAGTGATTACAGCAATGACTATGATTACAACAATGACTATGATTACAGTAATGACTATGATTACAGTAATGATTATGATTATGGTAATGATGATTCCGGTGATTATGATGGTTCTGATGACGGTGGAGACGGATGTCTGGATAATGGGTTATTAAATTAATCAGATTCAGCAGTTGTAAAGGGAAAATGCATTAAAAAAGTATAATAAAAACAGGGCACTGCATTATCTGAGGGAATAACATAGTGCAGTGCCCTTATTATAAGTACAACTGAAGAATTGTACATATTTAGGGAGAAAGATCATGTCATTAGTTTCAAACTTGTTTTTACTGTTTGTGGCGGTGAGTGTGCTTGTTTATTATATTGTGCCGCACAAATTTCAGTGGCTGGTTTTGTTATGTTTCAGCTATATTTATTATCTGGCAGGTGGCGTCCGTTACGTGGGATTTATCCTGTTTTCCACATTGGTTACCTGGGGGATTGCACTTGCAGTTGAAAAGGCAGAGGCAGGTGGAAGCCACAAAAGTGCAAGAAATTTTCTGGTGCTTGGATTAATATTGAATTTTGGTATGCTTGGAGTGATAAAGTATACAAATTTTATGATTGAGAACCTCAATGCTTTGTTTCATATGAATTTAAGAGGAATGGAAATCCTGCTTCCATTGGGAATATCGTTTTTATACTTTCCAATCCTCCGGATATCTTCTGGATGTGTACTGGAAGAGATGTGATGCGGAGAGGAATCCTGTAAAATATGCATTGTTTGTTTCTTTCTTTCCACAGATTCTGCAGGGACCAATCGGAAGATACAGTCGTTTGGCACATCAGCTTTATGAACCTCATAAATTCGAAGGTAAGAATATTACCAGAGGCTTTGAGCGCATTCTCTGGGGATTTTTTAAGAAGATGATCCTGGCGGACTGGGCGGCAGTGTTTGTAGATGCGATTTTCGACAATCCGGATCAGTACAGCGGACTGGCAATCTTTGGTGTATTATTTTACACAGTTCAGCTATATGCAGATTTTTCCGGTGGTATGGATGTGGTAATTGGTATTGCGTCTATGTTTGGAATTGAGCTGGATGAGAACTTCAAGCGTCCGTTCTTCTCCATTTCCATTACAGATTTCTGGCACCGCTGGCACATTACTCTTGGTACCTGGATGAAGGATTATGTGTTCTATCCTGTGACATTATCCAAGTGGATGGGAAAATTTGGCAAATGGGGCAAGAAGGTATTTGGCAAAAAGACCGGACGTACATTACCAATCTGTCTGGCGAATCTGATCGTATTCTTCGTTGTTGGTGTATGGCATGGTGCTGCCTGGAAGTACATTGTATACGGTATGTACAATGGTATTATCATTGCTTTCAGCGGACTTATGGCAGAGCATTACAGAAACTGGAAAAAGAAATTCAACATCACTGGAAAAGAGAACTGGTATCATGTATTTATGATCATCCGTACTTTTATCCTTGTAAATATCAGCTGGTTTTTTGACAGAGCGGACACAGTAGGACAGGCTTTTCATATGATGAAGCTTTCTGTCACAAAGTTTGCACCGTCACAGTTACTGCTGATCCCGGCCGGTAAAGAAGGAACTGCTTTTACCCCTTATGCGCTGGCAATCCTGGCAGCAGGCTGCATCATTCTGTTTATTGTAAGTGTCCTTCAGGAACGTGGCATGAAGATAAGAGAATCACTTGCAGGACTGAGTCTGCCAATTACTGTAGCAATTTATTTTTGTCTGCTGGCATCCATCGGATTCTTTGGATCAACAGCAGTAGCGAGAGGATTTATTTATGCACAATTTTAAGAAAGTTTTAAAAACGTTCCTGGTATTGGTCGTGTGTGTGGCTCTTTTGGCAGCACTTGACCTGGCACTTTATCCATGTACATTTATGAGAAATGATGTGCATGCAGTTGTGACACAGCAGTTTGATGACATTATCGTGGGAACTTCCCATGGAAAGATGGATATTGATCCGGAGGTGATGCAGGAAGTTACCGGACACAGTGGACATAATCTTTGCGTTGGCGGCGAGTATGGAATCGATGCGTATTATCTGACTAAACTGATCAAAGAGAAACAGAATCCGAAGAGAATTATCTATGAGGTTGACCCGGGATATTTTGTATCTGAAAAGGAAGAAGGAAATAACTACCTGCTTTTTTATCATGAGTTTCCATTTTCAAAAGCAAAGGTAGAATATTTCTGGAATTCTATTGCGAAATGTAATTTCCGTACTGTGCTTTTCCCATGGTATGAATATTCTCTCAGCTATGAATTGCCGAAAGTCAAAGATACATTTACTCAGAAAGTAACGGGTGATTATGACGTATCTCATCTGAAGAGTGATTCTCAGGAATATCATGAAAGTGGATTTATTGAGAGATATCCGGTGGATGTGACAAAGCTTAAGAAATCAGAACCTAAGCTCTATGAAGAGGGTAAGGTAAACGAAGAGAACATGGAATATCTGAAGAAGCTGATCACATTCTGCAAGGAAAATGATATAGAGTTTGTTGCAGTAACTACGCCAATTCCAATAAATACTCTGAAGGATTACAGTGACAGTTATAATGCAGCATGGAAATATTTCGGGCAGTTCTTTGAAGAACAGGGCGTAGAGTATCTTAACTTTAATACGCAGTATTTTAAGGCATTTACACATGACCTGAAAGCATATACAGATTATGACGGACATATGAATGGAGATGCCGCAAAAGAATATTCTGAAGTGCTGGCACAAGTTTTAGAGAGCACTGGACAGCAAAATTGATCAGTTAATAGTAACTACGGATTATCGTTACTGGTAATTGAAGCAGGAACTTACCAGATTTAGTTTGAATCGAATAAGTATCCTGCTTTAATTGTAAATATTTACTTGTTGATATTGTGAAAATAGGACAGACAGTAGTAAAATGAATAAAAAACCTTGTGAAGTACAGAGGGGAGGAATTATATATGAAGACAAGTATTCTGGAATATCTTGAAGAATCCGCACGGAAATATCCGGATAAGACAGCTTTTGCAGATGAACATACATCCTGCACATTTAAGGAACTGGAGCAGACTGCACGCAGAACAGGGACTGCACTTGCGAAACATTTCACACCGAGAAATCCGGTGCCTGTATTTATGGAGAAGAGCGTAGAAACCATCGGGGTTTTCATGGGCGCTGTTTATGCAGGATGCTTTTATGTACTGATGGATACCAAACAGCCGGCGAGCAGACTTCAGCAGATCCTTGGAATTCTGGACAGTGATGTGATCGTTACATCTGAGAAATATCTGAAGGATTTGGAGAAACTGGAGTTCAAAGGAAAGGTTCTGATGGCTCCGGATCTTGCAGCTGAGCAGGAGAATGAAGCTGTGCTGAATGAGATTAGAGAACAGGCATTGGATGTGGATCCGCTGTATGGAATTTTTACTTCCGGGTCAACAGGAGTTCCCAAGGGTGTTGTGGTAGGACATCGTTCAGTGCTTGATTTTATCGATTGTTTTACAGAGCTTTTTGATATTACAGATAAAGATGTGATGGGAAATCAGGCACCCTGGGATTTTGATGTATCTGTTAAGGATATTTATTCCGGACTGAAGACAGGAGCGACAGTTCAGATCATTCCGAAGCAGCTGTTTTCTTTCCCGATGAAACTGATTGATTATCTGATCGAGAGAGAAGTGACAACTCTGGTATGGGCGGTATCGGCGCTATGCATCATCTCAACTTTGAACGGATTTGAATATAAAGTTCCAGATAAGATTAAGAAGATTCTTTTCTCAGGAGAGGCTATGCCTGTGAAACATCTGAATATCTGGAGAAAATATCTGCCGGATGTTATGTATGTAAATATTTATGGACCAACTGAGATCACATGTAACTGTACGTATTATATTGTAGACAGGGAGTTCCAGCCTGGAGATGTACTTCCTATGGGCAAGGCATTTCCAAATGAAAAAGTATTCCTTCTGGATGAAGAAGACAAGCTGATCACAGAGAAAAATAAAAATGGTGAACTCTGCGTAACCGGAAGTGCACTTGCACTGGGATATTACAAAAACAGAGAACAGACTGCGAAGGTCTTTGTTCAGAACCCACTGAATGACAGATATCTGGAGCCAATGTACAGAACCGGTGATCTTGCTTATTATAATGAGCGTGGTGAGTTGTGCTTTGCAACACGTAAGGATTTCCAGATTAAGCATATGGGACATCGTATTGAGCTTGGAGAAATCGAGGCTGCTATGGATAAGGTTCCGGAGATTGTAAGAAGCTGCTGTATTTTTGATACAGTTTAAGAGCAAGATCGTAGCTTTTTATGAAGGAGATATCGAAAGAAGACCGTTGGCAAAAGCGCTGGGGCAGTATGTACCTGCTTTTATGGTTCCGAATGTATTCCGCCAGGTGGAGAGCATGCCTCT